>Ga0187825_10000068_pt1 | contig 16791 bp, 17 predicted proteins | sample NC_wetland_sal_i_11_FD_132421 | JGI IMG/M metagenome (GOLD analysis project Ga0187825, IMG submission 132421) | Wetland sediment microbial communities from Neuse River Estuary, North Carolina, USA - SourceSoil_5 | ecosystem: Environmental > Aquatic > Freshwater > Wetlands > Sediment | place... | reverse complement strand
CGCGGCGAGGGATCGCCCACGTGCCCGAAGGGCGCGGCACGTTCTCCGAGCTGACCGTCTGGGAGAACCTCAAACTCGGGGCGTACACGCGCCGCGGCGGCCTCAAGACCGACTTCGCCCGCGTCGGCTCGTACTTCCCGTGGCTCGAAGAACGGAGGCACCAGCAGGCGGGGACGCTGAGCGGCGGCGAGCAGCAGATGCTCGCACTCGCGCGCGCGTTCATGCAGCGGCCGCGCCTCCTGCTCCTCGACGAGCCGTCGCTCGGGCTCGCGCCGCTGCTCGTCACGGAGGTCTTCCGCATCGTCAAGGAGCTGAACGAGAACGAGGGGATGACCGTCCTCGTCGTCGAGCAGAACGCGCACATCGCGCTCCAGCTCGCGCAGACCGCCTACGTGCTCGAGGTCGGCCGCGTCGCCCTCTCCGGCCCGAGCGCCGACCTGCAGCAGCACGAATCCGTTCGCCGGAGCTACCTGGGCTACTGATGGTCGAGCTCGCGAGACGACTCCCGATCCCGCAGCGGCGGCTCCCCGCGAGCCCGGTGCTCATCGTCCTCGCCGCGGCCTGCGTCTTCCTCGTCGTCGGCTGCCTGCAGAGCACGATCTTCGCGCAGCAGACCGTCGCCGGGCTCGCGACCGGCGCCGTGTACGGGAGCCTCGCGCTCGCGCTCGTCCTGATCTACCGCGCGACGGAGGTGATCAACTTCGCCCAGGGCGAGATGGCGATGGCCACGGTGTACATCGCCTACCAGCTCATCCAGTGGGGCTTCTCCTACTGGGAGGCGTTCTTCGCGACGCTCGCGATCGCGATGCTCTTCGGCCTCGTCGTCCAGGTGGTGCTCATCCGGCCGGTGCAGCACAAGTCGGTGATCGCCGTCGTCATCGTCACCGTCGGCCTCTTCATCCTCATAGACGGTCTCGTCGCCTGGAAGTGGGGCGCGGACATCAAGTTCATGCCGTCGCCGTTCGGCAACCGCGTCTACCACGCAGGCGGCGTGGCGATCGCGCGGGAGGACGTCGGGACAATCGTCATCACGCTCATCTCCGTCGTGCTCCTCTGGGCGCTCTTCCGTTTCACGAAGCTCGGGCTGGCGATGCGCGCGTCGGCGCTGCGACCCGCCGCGGCCGCGCTCGTCGGCGTGCGTGTGGACTGGATGCTCGCGATCGGCTGGGGCCTCGCCGCGGTCCTCGGCGCCGTCGCGGGACTGATGGCGGAGCCGGCGGAGTTCGTCCTCCAGCCGACGCTCATGCAGCCGATCCTGCTCTACGGGTTCGCAGCCGCCGTCCTCGGCGGGCTCGAGAGCCCGGCCGGTGCGGTCGTCGGCGGCATCGCGATCGGCATCTTCCTCAACCTCGTCGGCCAGTACGTCCACTTCATCACCTCGGAGCTGCGACTGCCCTTCGCGTTCCTCGTGCTCCTGGCGGTCCTCCTCGTCAAGCCGACGGGCCTGTTCGGGCACCGGAGGGTTCGCAGGGTATGAGGGCGCACGCCACCGGGCTTGCGACGATCGCCGTGGCGGCGGTCGTGCTGGCGGTGCTGCCGTTCGGTCTCAGCGGCTACCACCAGGCACTCGCGGCGCAGGTGGCGGTCTTCTTCATCGCGATCCTCGGGCTGAACATCCTCACCGGGTACACGGGCCAGATCTCGATCGGCCACGGCGCGTTCATGGCCATCGGCGGCTACACGACCGCGATCCTCTCCCGCGACCACCACACGAGCCTTGTGCTGACCATGGTCGTCGCGTTCGCGATCTGCTTCGTCTGCGGCCTGCTGCTCGGGCTGCCGGCGCTGCGCTTGTCCGGCGTCTATCTCGCGCTCGCGACGTTCGCACTCGCGGTGTCCGTGCCGCAGATCCCGCTGAAGTTCTCCAAGTACCTCGGTGGGAGCGGCGGCGTGCAGTCGGCGAAGACGGTGAGCCATCTCTGGCTGTACGGAGTGAGCTGGACGGCGGCCGCGATCCTGTTCGTCCTCGCGTGGCTCATCCTCCGCGGACGCACCGGCCGCGCGTTCCGGGCGATCCGGGACAGCGAGGTCGCGGCCACCTCGTCCGGCGTCATGCTGCCGCTGTACAAGACGCTCGCGTTCGGCATCTCGGCCGCCTTCGCCGGCGTCGCGGGGTCACTCTTCGTCATGGGCACGAACGGCTTCGCGCAGCCGAGCGAGTTCGGGATCCTCCTCTCGCTCGAGATCCTCGTCGGCGCCGCCGTCGCCGGGCTCGGCTCGCTGTGGGGCGTCATCGTCGGCGCGGCGTTCGTCGGCCTCCTGCCGACGATCTCGAACGACGTGCCCCTGATCGGCTCGACGCACGGCCAGGACGTCGTCTTCGGGCTGATCGTGATCATCGTCATGCTCCTGCTCCCGACCGGCGTGGCCGGGCTGCTCGCCCGGCTGGCCAGGGCCCGGGCACGGGCTTGACTGACGGTTCAATTCTGACTATCAAATCGGATCCAAGGGCGTCATACTCGGTGTCCGGCGACGATGCCGGCACGGAAGCCAACCGTCGGCTAGGAGGGTTGATGGGTAGCAAGGGCAGACTTCTGGCGGTCATCGCCGGGCTTGCGCTCGTTGCGGGAGCGTCGGCAACCGCCGCGCTCGGGGCCCGCAGCAGCGATCCCGGCATCACGAAGACGTCGATTCACATCGGAGGGACGTTCCCGCTCACGGGCGTCGCGTCCGCGTACAAGACGATCCCGGCGGCGGAGTCGGCGTACTTCGCCTACGTGAACGCGCACGGCGGCGTGAACGGCCGCAAGATCGACTTCACCGTCCTCGACGACGCGTACAACCCGGCGCAGACCGTGCCCGACGTGCAGCAACTCGTCGAGCAGGACAAGGTCTTCGCGCTCATGGGCGATCTCGGGACCGCACCCGGCCTGGCCACGTGGGGCTATGCGAACGAGCACAAGGTGCCGCAGGTCTTCCTCGCCACGGGCGACTCGTACTGGGGCAACTGCGTCCACAAGGCGTGCGCAGGCTCGGCGAAGCCGTACACGATGGGCTGGCAGCCCAACTACATCGGCGAAGGGCGCATGTACGGCAAGTACATCGCGGCCAACATGCCCAGCGCGAAGATCGGGATCATCTTCCAGAACGACGCGTTCGGGAAGAACTACATCACCGGTCTCGTCCAGGGGCTCGGCGCGAAGAAGAGCCTCATCGTCGACGAGGAAGGCTTCAACGCGACCGACACGGTCGCGACGCAGCAGATCCTCGCGCTCAAGGCAAAGGGCGCCGACACGCTCTTCATCGTCGCGACTCCGGGCCAGGCGATCGCCTCGCTCGTGACGGCGACGAAGATCGGCTGGAACCCGACGACGTTCCTCGCGAACGTGTCGAACATCCGGCCGTTCCTGCTCGCCGCCGCGCAGGCGGGCGCGAATCTCGACGGCGTGATCTCGTCGGGGTACGTCGAGGAAGCGGACACCATGCCGACCGCGGCAGGGATCAAGCTCGGCAAGTCGATCATCGACCAGTACGCGCCGACGCTCGCGGGCGACTGGGCGCTCGGCGACACGAACCTCGTCTACGGGATGGGCGTCGCCTGGACGTTCGTCTACGCGCTCCAGCACGCCGGCAAGAACCCGACGCGGGCGAGCTTCATGGCCGCGGTTCGCAGCATGAACACGTCGGCGAACCCGTTCCTCTATCCGGGGATCAAGATCCAGACCTCGGCGAAGGACGGCTTCCCGATCGAGCAGCTGATCATGGACAAGTGGAGCGGCGGCCCGACCGGCGCGATGCACGCGTTCGGGAAGCTCCAGACGGTCGGCCACTAGTACGGCGGATGTCGTAGTCATCGGTGGCGGCGCCCTCGGCGCCGCCACCGCCTTCCATCTGCGCCGGCTCGGAGTGGACGACGTCGTGCTCGTCGAGCGCGACGTCCTCGCGTCCGGGTCGACGAGCAAGTCCGCGGGCGGTATCCGTGCGCAGTTCGGGGACGAGCTCAACGTGCGTATCGCGCTGCGCTCGCTCGCGGAGTTCGAGGCGATGGCGGACGAGATCTCGTTCCGGCAGGACGGCTACCTCTTCCTGCTCGACTGCGAGAAGGACGTCGTCGAGTTCCGGCGCGGGCTCGCACTGCAGCAGTCGCTCGGCGTCCCGTCGCGCGAGCTGACGCCCGAGGAGGCGGCCGAGCTGGTGCCGCAGCTCTCGCTCGACGGCGTCCTCGCCGCGACGTTCTCGCCGACCGACGGCTACGCGACGCCCGAGGCGGTCGTGCAGTGGTACGCCCGCGAATCGGGAGCGACGGTGCTGCAGAGCTGCGCTGCGACCGGCGTCGACGTGCTGCACGGAAAGATCGCAGCGGTCGAAACGACGAGGGGGCGCGTCGCCACCGACACAGTTATCTGTTGCGCGGGCATGTGGTCGCGCGATGTGGGTGCACTCGCGGGGGTTGCGCTCCCGGTGACGGGCGAGGCCCGTCACATGTGGTTCACGCCCGAGGACGGCGGGCTCCCAGAGCGGCTGCCGCTCACGATCGACTTCGGCAGCGGCTTCTACGTGCACCGCGAAGGCCCAGGGCTGGCGTTCGGCGGCCGAGAGCGCGCGCTCGAGGACGTGGCGGAGGCGGCGGCGAGACGGCTCCCCGTGCTCGCGGAGCTGCCGGTGCAATCGTCGTGGTGGGGCTGGTACGACGTCAGCCCCGACTGGAACGCGCTCGTCGGCGAGGCGGCCGAGCCGTCGCGCTTCCTCTACGCGACGGGATTCTCCGGGCACGGCTTCCAGCAGGCGCCGGCGGTCGGCGAGCATCTCGCCGAGCTCGTCGTCGGCCGCAGGCCGACGCTCGACCTCTCCGCCTTCTCCGCTTCCCGCTTCGAGCACGGCGCGGCCCGGCCCGAGACGTTCGTCGTCTAGGGGTCTAACTCGGCCAGGCGCTGCTGTTCGGGCGCAGGTCGTACGCGCCGCCGTCGCGGCACTGCGGAGACCAGTACAACGGCGTCTGCGTGCGCCGCAGCGGATAGATCTGCCGCCAGTAGAGCTGCGCGAGCGCCTGGGCCTCGCCGAGCGACGCGCCGAGGCGCGTCGCGACGAACCAGATCGACTGCATCCCGTAGCAGTCCACCTGCGCCTCGTTCGTGTACCCGAGCACGTGGTACGACTCGTGCGCGACCGTCTCGAGCGCCAGCGTGATCTGGCCGAGGTATCTGCAGTCGCTCGGAGCGCACGTGCGCGGGTCCCAGCGCGCGGGCGTCTCGTGGAACCACGCGACGTAGGTGCACGCCTCCGGCTCCATCAAGAAGTAGTCGAACGCGTGGCCGTCGAGCATCGGCGTGACGCCGAGCACGTTCTTGAAATAGAGGTGCATCCGCAGGCAGCGGACGGACACGCTCTCGTGGCCGGTGAGCCGCTCGGCGACGCTCTCGGCGATCTTCTCGTCGGCGGTGGCCGGCCGCGAGAGGAGCGCGCGGTCGGCGGGCGTCACCGGGCGCGCGGACGCCGAGGCGGACGCGGCGAAGGCCGCCGCCAGAAGTGCCACGAGCGCGAGGCGCACCCGTCAGGTATCGGCAAACGCGGCCGGATCCGTGACCGGCGCCCGGCAGGCGAACCGCTCGCAGACGTAGACCCCGGGCTCGCTCTTTCCCGCGAGGAGCGGGACGTCCTCGGCCGGGCCGAAGGCGACCACGGCGTTCGGGTCGAACCCATGCAGTGCCGCCCGCGCCAGCTCGCCGTCCGCGGGCGCGAGGATCGCGATCTCCCGCGGCGGCGAGAGGTAGAGGTCGAGCGCGCACAGCGCCCAGCCGAACGCGGAGGGCGCCCGAGACATCGCGTCACGCACGAGCCGGAGAACGCCGACTCCCCGGCGCTCGAGCTCGTCGTCGCCCCAGATCCGCGCCAGGCGCAGCAGAACGTAGGCGAGCATCGAGTTGCCGGACGGGATCGGGTTGTCGTCGAGGTCCTTCCGCCGGGCGACGAGCTCCTCGGCGTCGGCCGGGGCGAGGAAGAAGCCGCCGTGCTCGTCGTCGGCGAAGCGTTCCACCGCCTGCAGCGCGATTCGGCGGGCGGAGTGGAGCCACCGCGGCTCGCCGGTGGCCACGTGCAGCTCGATCAGTCCGTGCGCGACGTTCGCGTAGTCGTCGAGGTAGGCCGGTAACGTCGCGCGCCCGTCACGCGTCGTCCGCCAGAGCGGATCGACGTCGACGAGCTCGCCGAGCGTGCGCGCCGCGCGCAACAGGTCGTCGCGTCGAAGCCTCCGCGCGCCTTCGGCGAGAGCGGCGAGGGCGAGGCCGTTCCACGAGGCGATCACCTTGTCGTCGAGCGCGGGCTGCCGCCGCGAGTCGCGGACTGCCAGAAGCCGCGCACGTGTCCCCTCGTCGAGCTCGCCGCGGATGATCGACCGGCCGTGCTCGAACGGCTCGAGCAGCTCGGACGGAGCGCCCTCCTCCGCCGTCCACGTGTACGTCAGCCCTTCGACGCCGTCGGTGTCCGCGTCCTGCGACGACGCGAAGCCACCGCTCGGCAGCCGGAGCTCGCGCAGCATGTAGTCGAGCGTCCGCTCGGCGACGTTGCGATAACGCTCGTTGCCGGTGACGAGCCAGCCGTGCAGGTACGCGGGCACGAGCAGCGCGTTGTCATACAGCATCTTCTCGAAGTGCGGGACGAGCCAGTGCTCGTCGACCGAGTAGCGGTGGAATCCGCCGCCGACGACGTCCCACATCCCGCCCGCCGCCATCGCATCGAGGGTCGCCGTCGCCATCTCCAGCTCGCCGATGCGCAGGAGGAGCTCGAGCACCGCGTGCGGCGGGAACTTCGGCGCGTGGCCGAATCCACCCCACTCGGGATCGAACTGCCGCCGGAGGACGCGCACGGCGCCGGCGAGGATCGCGCGGTCGAGCGGCTCGCGCGACGGGTTCGCCCGGGCGCTGCGCCGAAGCGCGTCGACGAGCTCGGCGGCCTGCGCCGCCACGTCCTCGCGCCGGTCGCGATACGCGCCGGCGATCGCGACGAGGATCTGCCGGAAGCTCGGCAGGCCGTGCCGCGGCTCGGGCGGGTAGTACGTTCCGCCGAAGAACGGCGCGCCGTCGGGAGTGAGGAAGACCGTCATCGGCCAGCCGCCCTGCCCGGTGAGCGCGACGACGGCGTCCATGTACAGCGCATCGACGTCGGGCCGCTCCTCGCGGTCGACCTTGATGCACACGTACAGCTCGTTCATGAGCCACGCCGTCTCGTCGTCCTCGAACGACTCGTGCTCCATCACGTGACACCAGTGACATGCGGCGTAGCCGACGGAGAGCAGCACGGGCTTGTCCTCCGCACGCGCGCGGGCGAACGCATCGTCGCCCCACGCGTACCAGTCGACGGGATTGTCCGCGTGCTGCAGGAGATACGGGCTCGTCTCCTGGGCGAGGCGGTTTGCCATCACGTGACCCTAAACTCGGAACGATGCCAGCCGTCGTCCCGTGGATCCCGGCCTCGCCGCCGGCGCTCGTCCAGCCCGCGCTCGCGCCCGCGTGCAAGGCTTCGAACCTCCGCGTCTCCCACGCGCCGGTCTTCACGAACGGCCTCACCGGAGGCGGATTCCTCGGCTCCGTCCTCGTGCGCAACGCCGGCCCGCCGTGCTCGCTGCTCGGCAAGCCGAAGCTCTCGTTCGGCGGCGGCGTCCACGTGCAGCAGGGCATCCTCACGAAGGACATCGCGCCCGCCGTCGATCCGCTCCCACCGCCGTTCACGATGCGCGCCGTCCCGACCGGCGAGACCGTCTGGCTCGCGGTCGCGTGGCGCTCCTGGTGTGCGCCGAAGCCGCCCGCGAGGCTCGAAGTGGCGCTTCCCGCCGGCGGGGCGCTCCGCCTGTTCCCCGGCGGGACGCCCACCTGCCATGGGGCACGGTCGACGGCGGACGTGCAGACGGATTCGTTCCAGCCGTACATCGCGCCGGCGAGGCGTTCGACGGCCATCCCGCTCTCGGCGAAGCTGACACAGAGTCAGTACCGCATCGCCCGCGGCCGCACCCTGCACTACCGCGTGACGCTGCAGAATCAGACGGGGTTCGCGTACCGCTTCGGCAAGTGCCCCGTCTACGTCGAGCAACTCGGCACGCCGGCGAACCTGCTCGCGGGGCGCGACATCGCGAAGGAGATCCACTACCTGAACTGCCGCGGCGTTGTCGTCAAGGCGTACTCGAGCGTGACGTTCGCGATGCAGCTGCGCGTGCCGAAGACGCTGCGAAAGGGCTACCTCCTCGAGTGGCAGCTCGACCCGCACTCGTACTCGGCGCCGTTCGCGCCGGCGGGCGTGACGCTCACCGGCTGAAGGCGACCAGGTTCCCGTGGCGGCGGAAGCCGATCGCCGTGTACAGCGCGCAGGCCTCCTCGGTGATGCAGCAGACGATCGCCTCCCGCATGCCCTCGTCCCACGCGCGCGCGAGCGCGTACGTGCACACGGCAGTGCCGAGACCACGGCGCCGGAACGCCGCGCGAACGCCGACCGGCTCGAGCTCGCCGACGGCGTTCTCCTCGTCCGGCCACACGAGGCAGTACGCGGCGAACTGCCCGTTGGGCGCCTCGACGACGCAGTCGAGCGATTCCCGGAACGGCGGCATCTGACGGACGCGCGCGTAGATCTCCTCGGTGAGCTTGGACGGGTGCCACACCTCGCGGTGGACGGCGACGCGCTCGGCCAGGTCGCCGGCGCCCGCGGTGCGGTAGGCGAAGCCCTCCGGCAGCGGCGGCGGCTCGGGCCGCTCCGAGAGGTCGCGCGCGTGGTACCTGAGCACTTCGCCGGGCCGGGTATAGCCGTGCTGCGCGAGCGTCGCGCGGGCCTCGTCATCGTCCTCGAACGCCCACGCCGTCGTCGCATCCGGCTCGTCGAGCACCTCGTCGAGGAACGCTCGGCGGTCGGCGCGGACGTCAGCGTCGAGCATGCCGTCGTGCAGCCAGGCCCAGGCGACGACGTCGCCGTCCTCCTGCCAGACGCGAACCTCGGCCGCATCGCGCAGGCTCCACGCGATGTCGCCCGGATGCCACGGCGCGCGTACGCCGAGCGCGCGCCGCTGCGCGACCGCGAGCCGCTGCATTGATGCGATGATCGCGGGAGTGGGTCGTTCGTACGAGGACATGGAGGTCGGGGCGGTGTACCGGAGTCGCTTCGGGCGGACGGTACTCGACGCCGACAACGTCTGGTTCACGCTGCTCACGAACAACACGAACCCGATCCACTTCGACGCGGAGTACGCGGCCGGGACGGAATGGGGACGCCCGCTCGTCGACTCGACGTTCACCCTCGCGCTCGTGACCGGTCTCTCCGTCGCCGACGTCTCGGAGCGTGCGGTCAACCTCGGCTGGCGCGAGGTGAAGCTGCCTGTGCCGGTCTTCGCCGGCGACACGATCCGGGCCGAGACGGAGATCCTCGCGAAGCGCGAGTCGCAGTCGCGGCCCGGACAGGGCATCGTCACGGTCCGGACGCGCGGGCTCAACCAGCGCGACGAGGTCGTGATCGAGTTCGAACGCACGATCATGGTGCCGCTTGATCGAGACTGAGCGGCTGCTGCTCCGGAAGCCGCGGCCCGGGGACGCAGAGGCGCTCGTCGAGGCGATCTCCGATCCGGAGGTCATGCGCCACATCGGCGACGGCAGCACCGGCGGGCTCGCGACGGCCGAGCACGCGATCGAGCGCTGGCTGCAGCGCTGGGAGGAGAGCGGCGTCGGCCAGTTCGTGGCCGAGCGGCGCGAGGACGGCCGCTTCGTCGGCCGCGCCGGCTTCCTCGTCTGGGACCCGGAGACCTGGGAGCCGGCTCCGCGCGGGGAGACGGAGATCGGCTGGACACTCGTGCGCGCGTGCTGGGGCCACGGCTACGCGACCGAGGCTGCGCTCGCGCTGCGCGACTGGACCGACCGGCCGCGCCTGATCTCGCTCATCCAACACGGGAATCTGCGGTCTGTCCGCGTTGCGGAGAAGCTCGGGGAGCGCTACGAACGTGACGTGGAGGTTCGCGGCGTGCGTACCCAGCTGTTCGCGCTGGCGCGATGAGCTTCCGGCCGCTCGCGGGGAAGCTCGTGGTCGACGTCACCTCGTCGCTCGCCGGACCGACGTGCACGCAGCTGCTCGCGTCGCTCGGCGCCGAGGTGGTGAAGATCGAGCCGCCCGGCGGAGACCACGCGCGCGCCTGGGGGCCGCCGTTCATCGGCGACGAGGGCGCGATGTTCCTCGCGGCGAACGCGGGCAAGCGCTCGGTCGTCCTCGACCTGTCGACGACCGCCGGCCGCGCCGAGCTCCTCGACCTCGCCGACCGTGCCGACGTGCTCGTGCAGAGCCTTCGTCCGGGGGCTGCGGACGAGCACGGCTTCGGGGCCGAGACGGTCCGCGCGCGCAACCCCGGCATCGTCTACTGCTCGATCGGCGCGTTCGGCCCGGTCGGGCCGCTGCGCGACCAGCCCGGCTACGACCCGCTGCTCCAGGCGGCGAGCGGCATCATGAGCGTGACCGGCGTCGACGAGATGCCGCCGGTGCGCGTCGGCGTCTCGCTCATCGACCTCTCGACGGGGCTGTGGGCGGCCTTCGCGATCGTCGCCGCGCTGTCCCGCGGCGGCGGCGCGACGATCGACGTGTCGCTGTACGAGACGGCGTTGTGGCTGCTCTCCTCGCAGATCGTCGGCTACCTCGGTACCGGGCAGGTGCCGGGCCGCGAGGGCAGCGCGTTCGCGCAGATCGCGCCGTACCAGGTGTTCGAGACGCGCGACGGCGGACTGATGGTCGTCGCCGGAAACGACAAGCTCTTCCGCGCGTTCTGCGCAGTGATCGAGCTCGAGCCCGACGAGCGCTTCGCGACGAATCCCGATCGCGTCCGGCATCGCGCCGAGCTCGCAGCGCTCATCGAGGAGCGAACCCGCACCTGGACGAGCGACGAGCTGCTTCAGGCGCTCGTCGCGGCCGGCGTGCCGGCGTCGCCGGTGCGCGACGTGGGCGAGGCGGCGGAGCATCCGCAGACGATCGCGCTCGGCATCCTGCAGGACCTCGGAACCTTCACAACAGTCGCGCAGCCGTTCTCGGTGGACGGGGAGCGAATCCGGCACGACTCGCCGCCGCCCACACTGCCGCCGTGCTGACGAGCACCGCGGCCCAGAGCCAGTTCGCGGAGAACCCGAGCACGCTCGGCACGGTGTGGGACGTCCACCCGCGCTCGACGACCTGCTCGAGCCAGCCGTCGTTGAGCATGTTCGCCATCCCGTAGGCGAGCAGCAGCGCGAGGTACGCGTGCACGCGGTTCGGCACGCGCGAGAGCAACAGCGCGCTCAGCGCGAACAGCAGCCCCTGCAGCCCGTGGTGGATGCCGTGGTGCACCGCGTGGTGGAGCGGGTCGTGGAAGCTCGCGAGCCTTCCCGTCTGGAAGAGCCGGCCGAGGACCGGCACGCCGTCGAGGTAGAACCCGAGCGCTGCCGCGATCCACGGTGACGCAAGGAGGACGAGCAGCGCGCCCAGCGCGATGCGGACGCGGTCGCCGCGTGCAGATTCCTTCGGCACGTCCGCGGCGAACGAGAGCACGAGCGCGATCGCGACCCCCGCGGCCGGAACGGCGTTGATCCAGCGCGCGTCGAGATCGTCCTGCTTCACGACGGCCGGCAGGACGGCGAACGCGCACATCAGCGCGGCGACGCCGGCGAGCGCGCGCAGCTCCGACGGGAGGTACGTCCAGAGCACGCCGAGGATCGCGAGCGCGATGAGCGCGTCGGGGAAGTTCAGCTCGACGACGACGCGGCTGAGCCCGGCGCGGAACCCGGTGCCGCTGACGCTGTACAGCTCGCTCGGCGGCAGGCGGGAGTACGTGACGAGGACGGCGACCTCTTCCGCGAGCAGCAGCGCCCAGACGGCCCGGATCGCGCGCATCAGATGCGGTACACGTAACCCTCGAGCCGGCGTCCGAGCAGCTCTTCGAGCCAGCGCGAGACGCCGACGAGCGCGTCGAGGTCGACGCCCGTCTCGATCCCCTCGCCCTCGAGCAGGTAGACGAGATCCTCGGTGGCGATGTTGCCGGTCGCCTTCGGCGCGTACGGGCAGCCGCCGAGGCCGCCCACCGAGGCGTCGAGGACGTGCGCGCCCGCCTCGACGGCGGCGAGCGCGTTCGCGTACCCGGTGTTGCGTGTGTTGTGACCGTGGAAGCCGTCGGCGCGCGTGCGCTCGACGAGCGAGCGGACCGCGGACGGCGTCGCGACGCCGATCGTGTCGGCGAGGACGACTTCCGCCTTCCCGTCGAAGCGGGCCGCGAGCTCGGCGACGACTCCCGGGTCCACGCGGCGCTCGAACGGGCACCCGAACGCGACCGAAATGGTCACCGTCCGGGGCCAGACCCCTGCCATGTCCACGATGGACTCGGCCGCCGCGACGGCGTCGGTGAGGGACGCATTGCCGTTGCGCCGGTTGAAGGTCTCCGTCGCGGCGAAGGTGACGTTCACGCGGTCGAGGCCCCCGGTCGCGCGGAACCGCTCGAAGCCGCGCTCGTTGAGGACGAGGCCCGACAGCTCCGTCCCCTCGTGCGGCCCGACTGCGGCGACGACCTTCTCCGCCCCCGCCATCTGCGGAACGCGGTCGTCGCGGACGAAGCTCACGGCCTCGATCCGCGGAAGGCCGGCCGCGCCCAGCCTCCGGACGAGCTCCGCCCGCACCGCCGGTGCCAGGGTCTCCGGCTCGTTCTGGAGGCCGTCGCGAGGCCCGACGTCGCACAGGGTTAGCCGCACGCGGAGAGCGTAGTTGCCCCCGATGCCGCTCGTCCGGGACCGTCCTACCGTGGCCGCATGCATCCTTCCGCCTCATTCAGCGCCGCCATTCGCGTGCGCATCGAGAACCACCCGGGCGCGTTCGCGCGCCTCGCAGCCGCGGTCGGCGAGGCCGGCGGCCTCCTCGGCGCCATCGACCTCGTCCGGGTCGAGCGGCAGACGAAGATCCGCGACGTCACCGTCCTCGCCGACGACGAGAAGCACCTGCAGGCGATCGTCGACGCAGTCCATGCCGTGGAGGGTGTCGAGGTCGTCAACGTCTCCGATCGGACGTTCCTCGCCCATCTGGGCGGCAAGATCGAGGTGCATCCGCGCTTCCCGGTGAAGACGCGCGACGACCTCTCGATGGCGTACACGCCCGGCGTGGCCCGCGTCTCCCGCGCCATCGCCGACGACCCGGAGAAGGTCTGGAACCTCACGATCAAGCGGCATACGGTCGCCGTCGTCAGCGACGGCACCGCGGTGCTCGGCCTCGGCGACATCGGCCCGGCCGCCGCGCTGCCCGTGATGGAGGGCAAGGCGGTGCTCTTCAAGGAGTTCGGCGACGTCGACGCGTTCCCGGTCTGCCTCGACACGAAGGATCCGGACGAGATCGTCCGGACCGTGCAGGCGATCGCCCCCGCGTTCGGGGGCATCAACCTCGAGGACATCTCCGCGCCGCGCTGCTTCGAGATCGAGCGACGGCTGCGCGAGTCGCTCGACATCCCCGTCTTCCACGACGACCAGCACGGGACGGCGATCGTGGTCCTCGCTTCGCTCCTCAATGCGCTGCGCGTCGTCGACAAGCGGATCGAGGACATCCGCGTGGTCACGACCGGCTGCGGCGCGGCAGGGATGGCGGTCACGCGCACGCTCCAGCACGCCGGCGTCAACTGGATCGTCGGCTGCGACGAGGGCGGCGCCCTGTACCGCGGCCGCACCGGTCTCAACGAGGCGAAGCTCGAGTACGCCGAGACGACGAATCCCGACAACCTCCGCGGCACCGCCGACGAGCTGCTCGAGGGCGCCGACGTCTTCATCGGCGTCTCCGTGCCCGGCGCGATCACCGTCGAGGGCATCCGCCGCATGGCGCCGCGCGCCGTCGTGTTCGCGATGGCGAACCCGACGCCCGAGATCGACCCGGAGTCGATCGAGCACCTCGCCGAGGTGATCGCGACGGGCCGCTCCGACTATCCCAACCAGATCAACAACGTCCTCGCGTTCCCGGGCGTCTTCCGGGGCGCACTCGACGTCCGCGCCCGGACGATCAACCGCGAGATGGAGGTCGCAGCTGCGCGCGCGATCGCGGCGACGATCTCCGATTCGGAGCTGTCCGCCGACTACATCGTCCCGAGCGTGTTCAACCGCGCCGTCGCCCCCGCTGTCGCTGCCGCCGTCTCCCAGGCGGCGGAGACGACGGGTGTCGCACGCCGTGCACTTCGCAGCCACGAGGAGGCAGTCGCATGATCGAGATCGAGCATCATGAGCAGCCGCTGCCGGCGGCGTTCGAGACGGCGACGGTGGAAGACGCGATGAGCCCCGGCATCATCAGCTGTCCCCCGGAGACGCCGCTGCGCGTCGTGGCACGCATGATGGCGACGTTCAACGTCCATTCCGTGTTCGTGTTCGAGCATCGCGACGAGGACGACGAGGACGCGCAGCTCTGGGGCGTCGTCTCCGACCTCGACCTCGTCGCGGCCGGACGGCTCGACGTCGACGCGCATACGGCCGGCGCGAGCGCGGTGACGCCGATCGTCGCCGTGCGGACCGATGCGCCGCTCGCACACGCGGCCGACCTGATGGCGCAGCACGGCATCTCGCATCTCGCGGTGGTCGAGCCGGCGAGCGGCCGGCCGATCGGGGTCATCTCGACGCTCGACATCGCCCGCTCCATCGTAGTCGGGATGGGCGAGCGCGAGACGCACCCGTCGGCCTAGAGGCGCCGGGCGCGCCTGCCCTGGAGCAGGATGTTCGCGAGCATCCCGCCGACCGCGACGACGAAGATCGCCGTCCCGATGACGTTGATCTGCGGCGGCACCGCGACGCGGGCTGCTCCCCACACGAACAGCGGGAACGTGATCGTCGTGCCGGCGTTGAAGTACGTGATCACGAAATCGTCGATCGAGAGCGCGAACGCGAGCAGGCCGGCAGCGAGGATGCCCGGCGCTATGAGGGGCAGCGTCACGCGGAAGAACGTGACGAGCTCGTTTGCGCCGAGGTCCATCGCCGCCTCCTCGAGGTGACGGTCGAAGCCGACGAGCCGCGCGCGGACCGTCACGACGACGTACGAGATGTTGAACATGATGTGCGCGATGAGGATCGTGCTGAACCCTTGCGGCATCCTCCAGTTGAGGAAGAGCGTGAGCAGCGAGGCGCCCATGACGATCTCGGGCGTCGTCATCGGGATGAAGATGAGGAGATTGGTGGTCGCCGAGCCGCGGAAGCGGTAGCGGACGAGCGCGAGCGCGATCAACGTCCCCAGCACGGTGGCGGCGAGGCTCGAGAGCAGGGCTATCTCGATGCTGACCTGCACCGCGCCCTGCAGCCCGGGGTATGCGAACGGATGCGTCCAGTTCGCGAAGGTGAATCCCTGCCACGTGTAGTTGAAGCGGCCGAGGGGGTTGTTGAACGAGAACGCGACCACGACGCTGATCGGGACGAACAGGTAGAGGAGCGCGAGCACGGCGTAGCCGTCGAGCAGGTGTCGGCGAACCCATCTCATCGCGCGGTCCCAGCGGTGAGCCGGTCCGTGCCGAGCACGCGGGCGAAGACGAGTACGAGCACGAGGATCGCGCCCATGAGAACGAACGAGAGCGCCGCCGCCGTGGGATAGTCGCGCACCGACAGGAACTCGGACTGGATGACGTTCCCGATCATGTACTGCTCCGGCGTCCCGAGCAGCTGCGCGTTGATGAAGTCTCCGGCGGCGGGGATGAAGGTCAGCAGGACGCCGGCGAACACACCGGGGAGCGAGAGCGGCAGCGTCACACGGAGGAACGACAGGGGACTGCTCGCGTACAGGTCGGACGCCGCTTCGATCAGACGGTGGTCGATCTGCTCGAGGCTGACGTACAACGGCAGCACCATGAACGGCAGGAAGTTGTACGTGAGCCCTGCGATCACGGCGGCCGAGGTCGCGAGCAGCCTTCCGTCCGAGCCGAGGATGTGCACGGCCTGGAGAGTGCGGACCACGATGCCGTTGTCGGAGAGGATCGTCTCCCACGCGAGCGTGCGGATGAGATACGTGACGAAGAACGGCGCGATGACGAGCAGCAGGAAGAGGTTCTTCCAGCGGCCGCCCCGGAACGCGATCCAGTACGCCAGGGGATAGCTGATGAGGAGCGCCACCGCGGTCGCGATCCCGGCGTACTCGAGCGAGCGCACGAACTGCGTGCTGTACGTCGAGACCGCGTACGAGAAGTTGCCCCAGGCCCAGCCGAAGCTGAAGAGCGGGAAGAGCCCCTGCGAGAGGGCCATCTTCCCGAGGTAGTACATCGGGAAGACGAAGAAGAGGACGAGCCACGCCGTGCCGGGCGCGAGCAACGCGTATGGCGTCACCCACGCCCGGCGGTGCAGGAGCCTTCCCACGAACCTACGCGCCGATGAGGTGCTGGAAGTCCTGCTTGTACTTCTGGTTGTTGATCGCGTTCGCGTCGAACTGATGCAGCTTCGCGAGTAGCGACGCGGGCGGGAAGATGAGCGGATTCTTCGCCACGGCGGGATCCGACTTCAACAGGATCTTGTCGGCGCCGGTGACCGGACAGATGTAGTTGACGTAGTCCTCCACCTCGGCGGCGATCTTCGGGATGTAGAACCAGTCCGCGAGGACCGATGCGGCGTAGGCGTTTCCGCCCTTGGGAATGAGCATGTTGTCCGTTGAGAAGATCGCCCCGGTCTTCGGCGCCGTCCACTTCAGGCCCGGATGGTCGACCTGGAGCTGAACGAGGTCGCCCGACCAGGCGAAGCACGCCCAGACGTCGCCCTTCGCGAGCAGCGGCGCGTAGTCGTTGCCGGTGAACTGCCGGATCTGGCCGGACTGCACCGCCTTCTTGATCCGGGCGACGGCCCTGTCCCACGACTTCTGGGTCACGTGCCCCGGATCGTCGCCGTT
>Ga0187825_10000065_pt1 | contig 16897 bp, 13 predicted proteins | sample NC_wetland_sal_i_11_FD_132421 | JGI IMG/M metagenome (GOLD analysis project Ga0187825, IMG submission 132421) | Wetland sediment microbial communities from Neuse River Estuary, North Carolina, USA - SourceSoil_5 | ecosystem: Environmental > Aquatic > Freshwater > Wetlands > Sediment | place... | reverse complement strand
CGTCACAAGCAGCCAGGAGCCGCAATGTTCAGGCTTCCGGGAGGAACCCTGTTCGCGGGGCTGGGCATTGCAATTTGCGCGGTGTTGATTACCGGCGTCGACCTGGGTGGATCCCTGATCCTGCTGGCCACAGCCGCGGTGGCCATGATCAACTGGCTGCTGGTCAGGCAGCGGCGGGGGGCGAAACGTTGGTTTCGTGACCCCAGTTCCGGTAGCGGCCGAGTTTGAAAGGCTTCTTACTGGCGTCATCCTGAGGGACTTTAGTCCCGAAGGATCTTGCGCGCAGTTGCACAATGGCCGGCTTCTTTCCGATGAGCTCCACGCCAGATGCTTCGCAGGCTCAACATGACGCCCTTGACAAAGGAAGAGGCACGACTTCAGCCACTACCCGGGCTCGGTGATTCTTGTCTTTAGCGCCGTCAAGCTGCTAGGCTTTGCCGTCCCATGAAAATGAGATTCCTCGCACCGCTGCTATGCGGAATAAGTCTGCTCGCTTGGGCTCAGCATGCGTCCGAAGAGTTTTTAGTCGATAAGGATGTCGCTGTGCCCATGCGTGACGGCATAATCCTGCGCGCCGACGTGCTGCGGCCTCGTGCGGAAGGCGCGTTCCCGGTCCTGGTCTATCGCACGCCCTACGGGAAAGAACCTGCGCTGGAGGACTACACCACCTTTCGGCATGCGGTCGAGCACGGATACGCGGTCGTGGTGCAGGATGTTCGCGGACGCTACGCTTCCGGAGGCGAGTTCCGCCCGTATGAGAATGAGGGCCGCGATGGCTACGACACCATCGAGTGGGCAGCGCGACAGCCCTGGTCGAACGGCTTGGTTGGAACTTTCGGGCTTTCCTATCCTGGCGCGGTGCAGTGGCTGGCCGCGGTGGAGAATCCGCCGCACCTCAGGGCGATGGTTCCGGCCATGACTTTTTCGTCGGCGCAGAATTTCTTTTACGCCGGCGGCTTGTGGGACATGTCGTGGATGGAATGGATCTGGGACAACATCGCTCCCGACATTCGCGCGAAAAAAAATCTGCCCGGGCCCAAAACCCCTGACGAAGCAGTTGCCGCGTGGCCGCAGGCGAGTCCAAAAATGCTGTCGACGCTGCCGCTCGACCATCTGGAAGAGCTGCGCGGTATCGCTCCCTACTATTATGACTGGCTCTCCCATCCCTTCGACGATCCCTGGTGGGACTGGTGCGACCTGCGGAATAAATACGGGCGCGTGCACGCCGCCGTGCTCAATTTCTCCGGCTGGTATGACGATAATTACGGGCCGGAGGGCGCCACGACCAACTTTGCCGGGCTGCTGAGGGTGCGGGCCGGCACTTCCGATCCTCAAACCCATCTGCTGATCGGGCCCTGGATCCACGGAGTGGCGTCCACGGCGAAAACAAAATCGGGAGAGCGGGAGTTTGGACCGGCGGCGGCCATCGACTACGACGAGGTTGTCCTGCGCTGGATGGATCACTACCTGCGAGGGGCCGCCAATGGCGTGGAGGCAGAAAAGCCGGTCCGCTATTTTGTGATGGGCGAGAATGAGTGGCGCGAAGCCGACGCCTGGCCGCCGGCCGCGATGCCCGCGTCCTACTATCTGGTCAGTCCGAAACCGGGCGAAGTCCAGGGTGGCCTCTCTGCTGCCGCGCCCCGGGAAAAGAAATCGTTCGTGTCTTTCGCCTCCGATCCTGCCACTCCGGTGGTCAATTCTTTTCGCGAATCGGGCGCTCACGACTACCGCGAACTGGCGGACCAGAAAGATGTTCTGACCTTTGACTCGGATCCCCTGGAGCGGGACACTGAAGTGACCGGTCCCATCCATGCGCAGATTTATCTGGCGTGCGATTGCCGTGATGCCGATTTGTGGGTGCGCCTGCTCGATGTGGCCCCGGACGGCACGGCGTTTAACCTGATGAGTCCTGGCTTGGATGTGTTGCGCGCCAGCTATCGCGACCTGAAAAAGGGACGGCGGCTGCTCCGGCCAAACCGGGTCTATGAGTTGCGACTCGACAACCTGATCACCAGCAACGTCTTTCGGAAGGACCATCGCATCCGGGTACAGATTTCAGGGAGCTTTTTTCCGAACTTTTCACGCAACCTGCAGTCGGGCGAGCTGGAAAATTCGTCGGCGAGAATGCAGAAGGCGCACATTTCGATTTATACCGACCGCCATCGGCCTTCTCGCATAGTTTTGCCGGTGGTTTCAAGATAATGCGTACGATGAGCAGCACGACCATTGCGAAAACTCGGAGGACCCTTGCCCCAGCGAAACCCCATTAGCCTGCTGCTGCTCGCCCTCGCTTTTCTGCTTGCCCCTTCCCTGCCGCTCTGGGCCCAACGCGAGCCCGTGCTCAAGCAGATCGACGAGCCGCATCCCTACTACTTTCGCGAAATGTATCTGCCGCAACTGACGACCGGGCCGGGCGCGGTGGCCTGGGCTGCGGATTCACGCAGCCTGGTCTACTCGATGGCGGGATCGCTGTGGCTCCAGAAACTCGATTCGACGGTGGCAGAACAGGTCACCGCGGGCTCCGGATACGACTACCAGCCCGACTGCTCGTCCGATGGACGCTGGGTGGTGTACGCCTCTTATGATCGCGATGCCGTTGAACTGTGGGCCTTGAATCTGGAAACCAAAGCCACGCGGCAGCTCACGACGGGGGGAGCGGTCAATGTGGAGCCGCGTTTCTCGCCAGACGGCAAGCGTATCGCCTTTGTCTCGACGTCGTTCAACGGACGCTTCCACATCTTCGCGGGAGATTTCAGCGACGGCGAACTGAAAAACGTCCGGCGTCTGACCGGGGAAAACCGCAGCAATCTGAACCGCTATTATTACAGCCAATTCGACCACGAAATCAGCCCAGCCTGGTCGCCGGACGGGAAAGACATCCTGTTCGTCTCGAATCGGGGACACATTTACGGCACCGGCGGCTTCTGGCGAATGAAAGCGGAGACGGGCGCGGAAGCGCGCGAGATTCACTACGAAGAAACCGCATGGAAGGCTCGCCCGGACTTCTCGCCCGACGGCAAGCGCATTGTCTACGCGTCCTATCTGGGACAGCAGTGGCACCAACTCTGGGTGCTGCCTGCCGAAGGCGGTGATGCGTTCCCGCTTTCGTACGGAGATTTTGACAACGTGGGAGCCCGCTGGTCGCCGGATGGACATCGCATCGCATTCATTTCGAACCGCGGCGGCAACACGTCTTTGTGGACAGAGACCGTTCCCGGCGGCGCGCAGACGCAACTGGTCGCAAAAGAGAAGCGTTATCTAAAGCCGCAAGGTCAGCTGAGTATTACGGTGCTCGATCCGGCAGGACATCCCACCGCGGCGCGGATCTTCGTAGTCGGCGAAGATGGCCGCGCTTATGCTCCCGACGATGCGTGGATGAAGGCTGACGATAATTTCGTTCGATCCGAGCGCCCCTTCGAGGCCCACTACTTTCACGCTTCAGGCAATGCTGAAATGACGCTGCCCACGGGAAGCGCGGAAGTCGAAGTCATGAAGGGCTTCGAGTACCGCTTTGAACGTCAGAGGGTCACGATTACAGCCGGGCAGAAATCCAGTCTGACGATTCATCTGCAGCCGCTCAACCTTCCTGAAGAGGCGGGCTGGCAGTGGGTCAGCGGCGATGTTCACGTGCATATGAATTACGGCGGCGCCTATCGCAACACGCCCCGGCATCTGGTCGCGCAAGCCGCAGCCGAGAACCTGCAGATTGTCGAAGACCTGGTGGTCAACAAGGAGCAGCGCATTCCGGACATCGCGTACTTCAGCCCCAGGCCCGACCCGGCTTCGACCGCAACCACTCTTCTGCTGCATGGCCAGGAATTTCACACCAGCTACTGGGGACACCTGGGTCTGCTGAATCTCACCCGGAATTTTCTTTTGCCGGGGTATGCCGCCTATCCCAACACTGCGGCCGCCAGCCTGTTTCCCGCTAATGCCGATGTAGCGGATATGGCGCATGAACAGCAGGCCCTCGTGGGATACGTCCATCCTTACGATGCCGTGCCCGATCCGGTGAAGGATGCTTCGGTGACCCACGAACTCCCGGTGGATCTGGCGTTAGGGAAAGTGGACTACATCGAAGTGATGGGATTCGCGGAGCATAAATCCACCGCCAGCGTCTGGTACCGGCTGCTGAACTGCGGATTCCGCCTGCCGACTGCGGCGGGCACTGATGCCATGGCCAACTTCGCTTCCCTGCGCGGACCGGTTGGACTGAATCGCGTCTACGCCAAGGTCCCCGCCGGTCCGCTCAAGATTGGTCTCTGGCTGGACTCGATCAAGCACGGCCGCACCTTTGCCAGCAACGGGCCGTTGCTGGGATTTTCCCTGGGCGGAAAGCAACTGGGGGATGATCTGACGTTGCCGGCCGGCGACAACACGGTGAAGGTCACGGCGTGGCTGCGCTCGTTCGTGCCGGTCGATCATCTTCAGGTGATCTGCAATGGCGAGGTGGTGCGTGATCTCAAGCTGAACCGCGACCGTGAGACTGCGGACGTGACCGATGCGATTCCCGTTTCACGCAGCGGATGGTGCCTGCTGCGGGCCTGGGCTGACAAGGCGGAGCATCCGATTTTGGATATGTATCCTTACGCGACTACCAGTCCGATTTATGTCACGGTGGCCGGGTCGCATCCAAAACCTGTCGAAGACGCCGCTTACTTTGTCGCCTGGATTGATCGCATGATCGATGCCGCAAAGGCGAACCAGGATTGGAATACGGAGGCGGAGAAGAGCGCCGTACTGGAGACGCTCTCGTCGGCGCGGAGAGTTTATGTCCAGATGGAGAAATGATTAAAATTTCAAATACCAAAACCCCCGCCCTGTCTCTCCCAAAAGACGTGAGAGACGAGGACGGGGCACCCTAACTGGCGCCTTCCAGTTCCAAAAGGGCTTGTTTGCGCTCGATTCCCCAGCGATAGCCGCCCACGTCTCCGCCCTTTCTGACCACGCGGTGACAGGGAATGGCCACGGCGACCGGGTTGGTGGCGCAGGCGCGAGCCACGGCCCGGGTGGCGGTGGGCTTCCCGATGGCTTTTGCGACCTGTCCGTAGGAGCGGGTTGCGCCGAACGGGATGGATTGCAACTCTGTCCACACTCGCCGCTGGAAGGCTGTCGCCTGAATGTCGAGCGGCAGGGAGGTGCGCAGCGTCTGTCCATGCATCTGGCGAAGCAGGTTGTCTTTCCAACTTTGCAGGCCGGCGTCATCGCGCCGCCGGATGGCGAATGGGAACTCATGACGCAAGCCATGCTCGAGTTCATCGTCGGAATCCGCGAACTGGATGCTGCAGATGCCTTTTTCGGTGGCGGCGATCAGCATGCGTCCGAGGGGAGAATCGGTGCAGGTATAGCGGATCGGGGCCGCGATCGCGCCGCGACGATATTTGTCCGGAGTCATTCCCAGTTGCGAGGCGGTGCGCTCATATAAGCGGCTGCTGGAACCGTAACCCGCGTCATACATGGCGCGGGTTACGGAATGGCCTGCCTGCAAATTGCGTTTGAGCTGATTCATGCGGCATGAGTCGGCATAGGCTCGCGGCGAAATGCCGAGCGCGGCTTTGAACGAGCGCTGCAGATGGAACGGGCTCTGGTGGAATTCCGCTCCCAGGCGGCTCAGCGTGACCGGCTCATCCAGATGCCGCTCAATGTAGCGGCAAACAGCTTTGACCATCTCCGCCTGCTTGTTCCCGCCGATGGCCTTGGGACGGCAGCGTAAACAGGCCCGGAAACCGGCTTTCTCCGCTTCATCCGGACGGCGGAAGAAAGTAACATTTTCCCGGCGCGGACGCCGCGAGGGACAGGACGGGCGGCAATAGATTCCGGTAGAAGAAACCGCAAAGACGAAACTGCCGTCCTGGTTGGCGTCGCGGGCCAGCACGGCCTGCCACGGATCTGTCGTGCGTCGGATGTCAGGGTTGCGCGCCATGTCGCTCGCTTCGTCTCTAGCTTCGGTCAGATTGAGTATCGCATTGGCTGTCATAATGACCCAAGCCTAGGCCGCGGAGGCGGCGTGGACTATCCGAATCTTGCGGTCAAATTGATTTTCCTGGGATGCCTGTGCGCGCTCTGACCCATATACTGATTCTTGCGGCTGCTCCGCTGCTTTCCTCCATCGCTATGAGCCAGACGATGTCAATTGCGAAGTGCACCGCAGTTCCGTCCGAGATCGTCGCCTCCCGCCTGGCAGGTGAGATCAGACTCGACGCTGAACGTCCGGCCATCGAGTGGCAGCGGGCCGAGCCCGTTGCCTTCTGCGCCGACTGGCAGGGAAAGAATCCGGACGAACAAAGAGAGACGGTAGTCCGGGCATTGTGGTCGCCGCAGACCTTGTACTTGAGATTTGAATGCCGCTACCGCGACCTCTACCTTTTCGAAGACTCCGCAAGCAACGGACGCCGCGACCACCTGTGGGACCGCGACGTGGCAGAAGCTTTTCTGCAGCCCGACCCCGCCCGCGAACGCTTTTACCGGGAGTTCGAAGTAAGCCCCAACGGAATGTGGATCGACCTGGATATCTTTCCCGGCGGACTGGCGGACCTCAAGAGCGGAATGGCGCGCTCCGTGTTTCTCGATGAGAAGGCACACCGCTGGGCGGCCGAGCTGGCCATTCCCTTGAAGGCGCTGACTCCAACTTTTGATCCGCAGGCGGTTTGGCGGGCCAATTTTTATCGGGTTGAGGGTAAGGAGGAACCGCGTGCCTATCTGGCCTGGCAGCCCACGCGGACGGCTGAGCCAAATTTCCACGTGCCGGCGGCTTTCGGCACACTGCGCTTTGAGTTTGCCAAGAAAAGTAAATAACCACTCCGGGGCTTCCGCGCCCGGTTTCGAGGAGGACGTTTCATGAAGCGACGTTTGAGTCTGGTGGTCGTGATTTTTTCCTGCCTGATGCTGGCGGCAGCGCAGCCGAAGCCCGGGCTGCTGAGCGCCGATGAAATCAAGAAGGTGGTCCCCGCTGCTTATTTCTTTCGTGGGCAATCCGCCCCGGTCCAGCTGCGCAATTCGGCAGGATTCAGCGGAGCGGATGGCAAGCTGGTCCTGGCCGGGCTGGTCGATGCCTCGGGTTACGCCTCCGATGTGCAGGCCAAGTACCAGGGATTCCTGATCACGGAAGTGAAGCTCAAGATCGAGGGAACCGAACTTCAGCCGGGCGCCTACGGTTTCGGCTTTGCGCGAGACGGAAAATTTACCGTGATGGACGTGGGGGCCAATGATCTGTTCAGCGTAGCCGGCAAAATCGACGACAAGCTGGCGCGTCCCGTGCCCCTGAAAATTGTCCCGGACGGAGACGCATACCGGTTGTATGGCGGCAGAAAATGGGTCAGCCTGAAGTCTGAATAGCGGGCGGTCAATTTAGTGAGCCAGCGGTTGGTGCGGCCCCAGCACGGCCGAGATACCGGCCCGCTTGCGCAATTCACCCAGAACGGCGCGGGCGGCGTTTTGATAGGTTTTGCTGGGATCGGAAGGGTCGGCCCAGACCGCCTCGTAGACCACTCGTGTGGCTTCGATCAAGTCCATGTGCAAGGCTGCCTCCAGCAGGTCCACCCGCTCCTGCAGGCGCGCATAACAGCCCTGGCATACGGTGGCGGGCTCAAATCCGCCCTGATGATTTCCTGCCACGCTGCAACCCAAACTTTTTTCCGAGTCAATATCGGCCGGGTCAAGCGGCAGTGGGGACGCGTAAGCCTGGGACTTGAACTCGCGCAGGAAACGTTCGCGTTCTTCCTCGAGCGCGGCATCGTCGGGCGCGGGCAGCGCAGTTTCCGGAACCCCAGGGAGCGAGTTGCCCGAAACATCCACGACCGGCGAGACCCTTTCTTCGCTCTTGCACACCGGGCACATCGAAAGATCGGCAGCGTAATAAGTCTTGCACTTCACGCACGGCAGGCCGTATCCGATACGCCGGGGGCCGAGCGCGGACGGCAGACTTTCCATCGCAGTCGTGGCGCGCTGATAACCGGTTTCGCTGGGAAGAATGGCCGACGGGATCGAACTGTTATCGAGCTGTGGTTGTGTCGCTGAGTTCATCACATGGCTCCCGGAGTGAAATGCTTCGCTCTAAATCGCCTTGGTCCAAAGACGGATCCAGAGACATTTTAGGTCTGGGCGCCGGGTTCACCGACGCACGACAGTTCATGTGGTCTATTGCCCTATAGTGCATAACAGATGTGCCACGCGGCTCAAACGAAGCAGTCCGGCCTGCGTTCTAAGCGGTTTCGGTTCCGTTCTGGCACTTCAAGGGCTGATCAGCGCACGCTCGAGGCCTGCATCAGCTTTAGCAGCTCGCGCTTGCGGGTACGATAGAGGTCTTCCGCGGGTTCGAGTCGAGCGGCTGTGTCCAGTTCGGCGAGGGCGGCATCGTACTTCCGCATGCTCATCAGGCAAGCTGCCAGGTAGTAGTGGTTGTTGGCTGTGGGTTGCAAGCGCACGGCCTGGCGAAACTCGGTTTCAGCCGCCGGAAAGTCCTCGCCGTTGAACAGTGCCGTGCCCAGATAGTGGTGGGCCAAAGGCGAATCCGGATCCAACTGGACCGCCAGGCGCAATTCGCGCACCGCTTCCGGCTGCCGGTGCACCAGAAGCAAAGTCTGTCCCAGATAGCGGTGCTCGTCAGGACTGTCAGGATTCTGCAAAATGGCGGCCCGCAGTTCCACAATCGCGGATTCATAGTCGCGCCTGGACAGGAACGCCCTCGCCAGGCAGCTATGCCCGCCCTGCCAGCCCGAATCCATGGCAAAGAGCTGGTGGAACTCGGTGATGGCGGCCTGGTAGTCGCCCTTGTCGCAATAAGTGTTGCCCAGGTTGTTGCGCACCACCGACTCATCCGGTGCCAGCCGCCTGGCTTCAAGGTATTCAGCGATGGCGCCATCGAAGCTCTTCATGTCATGCAGGAGCATTCCCAGATTGTTGTGCGCTTCCCAGAGTTGCGGGTTGAGAGCAATCGCTTTGCGGTACGCTGCGGCGGCGGCATCAACGTTGCCCTGGTCGTGGAGCGTGATCCCCAGGTCGTAGTACACGTCGGCATTATTGGGCTGGCGAGCAAGAGACTCGTGAAAAGCGTGGACGGCGGCGGCATATTGCGAGTTGGCGAACAGACCGAGTCCGAGGAAGCGATAGGCGTCGGCGTTCCGGGGATCGATGCTGAGGGCGGTGCGGGCCTCCGCAATGGCACCGTCGGCATCGTCGGCGCGATAAAGCAGGTAAGCTAACCGGCTGTGAACGTCGGAAAGTCCGGGCATCAGCTGTTGTGCGTTCTGATAGGAATCGAAGGCGTCGTCCCAGTCCTGCTGTTGCTGGTGAACATAGCCCAGGGCAAAGTGCAGGGCCGCGTTTCGCTGATCCGTTGAGATCAACTTCTGCAGAATCGATTGAGCTTCCCGATACTTCCGGCGATGCATCAGCTGGCCGGCATCTGCCAGAGCGCCCGGGCAATCACCGCCCCCGGAATGGCCTGGATCCGCATTAGTCCGGCCCGCATTGGTCCGGCCCGAATTGGTCGCGCGCAGATGCTGCAGCAGGGTTGGCGCGGCTCCCGCGGTCAATAAAGACTGCGACGTGCCCGGATCCAGGGCAAAGCCAATTCCGCGCTGCTGGCCAAGCCGGGTGAGTCGTGGGCTGGACATCCCGCCGACGGTCCACGCCATGAACTGCGTGCAATTTACCGGGCTGGGATCATCCGCTTGGGCGGCAGCGGCCACCGTGAGGAGGGTAAGAAGCACAAAAACAAGGACCTGACGGCGCACTCCGACTCCCGTGTCTCGAGACAAATTTCACCCTTAGGCAGTTTTCAACATAGGACCGCCAGGTAGACACAGGTAGATCACGGAGGTAACTGGCCCTGCGCCCGGTTTCGACCTGACCTGCGGGCAAGTTGACGTAGGTTGCGGCTTTCGATACTGTTGGGCTAGCTGTCAGCCGCAGGCAGCGGAGGAGTTTTATGCTCGAAGGCCTGTTTCAACCCATGCATCTGCTGGTGATCTTCTTTATCGCCCTCCTGGTGTTCGGCCCCAAAAAGTTGCCGGAATTGGGCAAAGGGATTGGCGAGGGCATTCGCGCTTTGAAGGACGGGATGAAGGATGGCGCGGAGCACCCGTCCGCCGCCACCAATGCCGAAGTCAAGAGCGCGGCGCCGGCGGATGTTTCCAACCGCCCCAGCTGATTTCTTGATTTACTGCTCGCTCCCCGGGGATCGCCTGATGCCTGAGGTAGTACTTCCCCTATCGCGCGTCTGCCATGTTTTGCTCTTGCACCTCACGTCTCATATAATCTCCAGGTCTGTCGCAATCCAATCGCGGGACAACCAAGGCGCGGGACAATAAGTCAAGAATGAGCGACTCACGCAGTTGGTGACCCCTACTGTGATTCTCTTCGTCTCCTTCAGCGGTTGACATTTCCTATAGCGATGAACTAACCCCAATTCCGAAGTCCATTTTCCGGAGGTAATGCGTGTCGAAACTACTAGTGCTGGCCCTGATTTGCGTTTTTTCCTGTCCCGCGCTGTTTGCCGACCAGATTGTATTGAAGAACGGCGATCGCTTGACTGGAACCATCGAGAAGGCCGACAGCAAGACCCTGGTAATCAAGACTGAATTTGCCGGCGAAGTCACGGTGCAATGGCCAGCGGTCCAGGAAATCACCTCCACGCAGTCTCTGCACCTGACTTTGAGCGACGGCAAGACGGTCGCCGGGAGGGTGACCACTTCGGATGGCAGCCTGGCGGTGGCCACGCCGAATGCAGGCACCGTGACCGAGCCCCTGAACTCTGTAACCACACTGTTCGGCGAAGCCGAGCAGGCGGCGTATGAAAAATCACTGCATCCGGGACTGCTGGAGGGATGGAAGGGCGGGGCCAACGTCGGATTCGGACTGACTCGCGGCAACAGCCAGACCAAGAACCTGGATGTGGCCTTCACCGCCGATCGCAAGACCCTGCATGATCACCTTGGCCTTTACACCAATAGCATCTACGCGACCAACGATGCACCCGGCGCGACCCTGGCGACTACCGCCAACGCGGTGCAGGGCGGAATTCGCTACGACCATGACCTGACTCCCCGGCTGTTCGCCTACGTCGGCGCGGACTTCCAGGCTGATGCGTTGCAGACTCTCGACCTGCGTTCCGTTTTCGGCGGCGGCCTCGGACTCCATGCCATCCAGAACACCCGCACCACGCTGGACCTGCTGGGCGGCATCAACTACACCCGTGAAAAATACTCGCTGCTTCCCAGCCGCAGCTTTGCCGCCGCATCGGCGGGCGAGGAACTCAGCCACAAGATCGGGGCTAATACCGTGGTGACCCAAAAGCTGTACTTCTTCCCCAACTTCAATGATCCGGGTGAGTATCGGGCGACCTTCAATTTCGGCACGGTGACCAAGATCAGCAAATGGCTGGGATGGCAGAACGCCTTCGGGGACATCTACGTCACCAATCCGCCGGCGGGGGCCAAGCAGAACGACATTCTGTTGACTACCGGGCTGAACTTCTCGTTCACCCACTGAAGCGGCCCCAGACGGGCGAGTTTCTGATAGAGGTGCAATGTGACGCCGGGCTTGTCATGACGGATGGGCCGGGACGTCGTACAATCGGTAGGTACTCCGGCACTTGCCTGGAGGGGATCATGTCCAGTCGCGTTTCGATTATCTTGCTCTCGCTATTTCTGCTGTCCGCTCCCCATCTCCATGCAAAAAACAAAAAGAAGCAGTTGCTTCCCGACTATATTCTGCAGGCGCAATACGTGCTGGTCGTGATTCCTCCCGATGCGGGCGAAGCTTTGATGAATCCCCGGGAAAATCGTGATGCCCAGGATGACGTCGAAAGAGCCATTGTGAAATGGGGCCGATTCAGGCTGGCGACCAATCCACAGGACGCGGATTTGATCATTGCGGTTCGAAAGGGAAACAAGAGCGGACCGGTTATCAGCCATTCGCCGGTGGACAATCGGCCGGTCATCTTTCAGCCCGGGGTGGCGGACGCCAGCGTTGGTCCGGAACCCACGCGCCGCCCCGACCTGACCCAGCCCGTGCCGGGCGGATATGGCAATCGGGGCCCTCAACTGAGCAGCCAGATCGGTTCGTCGGAAGATACTCTTGAGGTGTACATGGGCCGGGGCGAGTATCCTCTGGACGCGCCTGCGCTCTGGCGCTACAGCGCGAAGGATTCGCTGAACGGGCCGCAAGTCGACGCGGTCGGGCAATTCCGCAAAGCCATTGACGAGAGCGAAAAACAGCGCCACAAGCCTTGAGCCGTTTTCATCGTGCCAGCCCGATTCAACTGCTCTACTTTCATTGACTTGTCCTGTTTCCCCCCGTAAGATTCGCGCCAGTGATCGGCCAGACCATCTCGCATTACCGCGTCATCGAGAAACTCGGCGGTGGCGGCATGGGTGTGGTCTACAAAGCAGAAGACCTCGAACTCGGCCGCATGGTCGCTCTGAAGTTCCTGCCTGAAGATGTGGCCAAAGACCCGCAAGCCCTGGAACGCTTCCGCCGCGAGGCACGGGCGGCATCGGCGCTGAACCATCCCAATATCTGCACCATTTACGAAATCGCGAAGGATGGAGGCCAGTCGTTCATCGTGATGGAGTTCCTGGAGGGATTGACCCTAAACAACCGCATCGCAGGCAAGCCACTCGATACTGGCGCGTTACTGTCGCTCGGCATCGACATTGCGGATGCGCTCGAGGCGGCCCATGCCAAGGGCATTGTTCACCGCGATATCAAGCCGGGAAATATCTTCGTGACCCAGCGCGGCCACGCCAAGATTCTGGACTTTGGGCTGGCTAAGGTGACGCCCGCGAGCAGCGGCGCCGGGGGGCCTATGAGCGCCGCCACCGCTGCAGCCAGTGAAGAGAACCTGACTAGTCCCGGAGCAGCCCTGGGGACAGTGGCTTATATGTCGCCAGAACAGATCAGAGCCAAAGATCTCGACGCTCGCACCGATCTGTTCTCATTTGGCGCCGTGCTCTATGAAATGGCAACCGGCGCCATGCCTTTTCGGGGCGAGAGTTCCGGCGTGATTTTTAATGCGATTCTGGAACGTGATCCGATTCCAGCGGTGCGGTTAAATCCTGACCTTCCTCCTAAGCTGGAAGACATCATCAATAAGGCACTCGAGAAGGACCGCAATCTTCGCTACCAGGTTGCAGCCGAAATGCGGGCGGACTTGCAACGCCTGAAGCGGGACACGGAATCGGGCCGTTCGGCCGCAAGGTTAGCCGCCCTTGGGGGCAGCCCCGAGGACTCCGACCCTGCAACCGCCAAAGCCGCCTCGGGGTCCCGGCCAAGCTCAGGAGCGGCGCCCGAACCGCCTCCATCAAGAAGATGGATCGGACGCGCAACGCTCGCAGCCATCGCTGTTCTTGCCATTGCGATCCTTGCCTACCGGCTCGCCGTCCCGCCGCCACCGCTCAAAGTCTCAGGCTACGCGCAAGTTACGAATGATGGTCAAGTGAAGCTGTGGCCTCAATTTGGCACCGAGACTCCGCTGGTCACGGATGGTTCGCGGATTTACTTCTTGGAAGGGCCAGGGATTTCGCCCACTCTGATGCAAGCCTCCACTTTGGGTGGTGAAGCCTCGAAGATTTCTGTACCTTTCCCGGATTTCGCTATCGGGGATATCTCGCCAGACCGGTCCTCGGTATTAGTACCGGCTTTCAATAGTCAAGAGAATCAGATCGATCTCTGGGCATTGCCGCTTCCATCGGGTACGCCCCGCCGCCTGGGAGGACTGCAAGGTCATGACGGAACCTGGTCTCCCGATGCGCAGCGCATACTGTTCGCCGACAATCATGATCTATTCATCGCCAGGGCTGACGGGACGGAGTCGAAAAAGTTGGCATCGTTACCCGGCCTTCCCTGGTGGCCGCGCTGGTCGCCCGACGGTTCACGAATACGCTTTTCTGTGGTCAACACGGCGAGTGGAACCGACTCGTTATGGGAAATGGAGCCCGACGGAAGCAATCCTCATGCCTTGCTTCAGGGCTGGAACAACCCTTCGCAGGAATGCTGTGGCACTTGGACTCCAGACGGACAGTACTTTGTCTTTCAATCAACCCATAACGGTAAGACACAGATCTGGGCGATGTCCGAGAACCGCAGCCTGCTCCGTAAGGCTAATTCGGAACCGACCGAGCTAACCACCGGGCCGCTGAGCTATTTCACTCCTGTGGCCGGCGCGGATGGGAAGAAGCTTTTCGCTCTCGGTTCCCAGCTGCGTGGGGAACTGGGGCGCTTCAATCAGAAAACCTCGCAGTTCGAGCCGTACCTTTCCGGGATATCGGCGGATGGAGTGGAATTTTCCAGGGATGGGAAATGGGTGACCTATACCAGTTATCCCGAGGGCAATCTGTGGCGAAGCCGGGCCGACGGCAGCGAGCGACTCCAACTGACATTCCCTCCCCTGCGAGCCGGCTTGCCACGCTGGTCGCCTGACGGTAAACAGATTGTGTTCACCGGCGTACTCCATGGCCAGGGTATGAAGACCTATCTGGTCAAAGCCACCGGGGGCGCTCCTCAACGAATTTCTCCTGAGGACCGAAACGAAGGCGACACCAACTGGTCTCCGGACGGTAATTCGATTGTTTACTGGTCGTCCGCTACCTGGCCGCTAGGCAGCGATGTGACGATAAATATCCTCGACTTGCGAACCCACAAGGTTTCGATCGTGCCGGGTTCCCTACGATTATTTTCCCCCCACTGGTCCCCCGACGGCCGCTACATTGCAGCGCTTCATGCCGACGCCCCAGGTTCAATGCTTTTCGATTTCAAAATCCGGAAGTGGGTGGAACTGGAGAGTATCCCGGCCAGTTTTCCGAATTGGTCGCGGGATGGGGCTTACCTCTATTTTCTCGCGTCGGGTAGCGACGCAGCCATCTATCGCCTGCGCATCAGCGACCGCAAGCTGGAGAAAGTTGTCAGCCTGAAGGGAATCCGCCTGACGATTGGTGAAGTTGGCACCTGGTGCGGTCTGGGCGCGGATGATTCCCCTCTGATATTGCGTGACGTCGGCAGCCAGGAAATTTACGCGCTTGATTTGCAGATTCCGTGAAGTGCGACAAAACAAGTCTCCGGGTTACATGCAACCATGAATAAGGTTCTGTTGTCGATTTTGCTGGGTTTGTTGGTGCTGCCGGCAAGTGTGTCATATTCACGCGCGCAGGAATCGTACGATCAGCCCTGGCGGCCGCAATACCACTTCACACCTTCCAAGAATTTCATGAATGACCCCAACGGGACCGTCTTCTACCAAGGCGAGTATCACTTGTTCTACCAGTACAACCCGGAAGGCAACGTCTGGGGACACATGAGCTGGGGGCATGCGGTCAGCCCCGACCTGGTGCACTGGCAGAATCTTCCCGTGGCGCTGCACGAGGAGCCGGGCAAGTACATGGTGTATTCCGGAAGCGCGGTGGTCGACTGGAACAATACCAGCGGCCTGTGCCAGAACCCCGATCCGCAGGACCACTCGTGCCTCATCGCCACCTATACCGCAGCCTACAAAGACCGGCAGAAGCAGCACATTGCGTACAGCAACGACCGTGGCCGAACCTGGACGAACTACTCGGGCAATCCCGTCGTCGACCTCGACGCTCTCGACTTCCGCGATCCCAATGTCTTCTGGTACGCGCCGGAGCGCAAGTGGGTCATGGTCGCGGTGCTGGCCGACGAAAGAACGCTGCTTATCTTCGACTCGCCCGACCTGAAGCACTGGACCAAGCGTTCGACCTTCGGCCCGGCAGGAGACGCGGCAGGACAATGGGAGTGTCCCGACCTGATCGAATTGCCCATCGACGGGACCAGCCAGAAGAAGTGGGTGCTGATCATCAACCGCAATCCGGGAGCGCCAGCCGGCGGCACGGGAGTTCGCTACGTCATCGGCAAATTCGACGGCGCCACCTTCACCAGCGAAGTTCCCGACACTCCCGCGCTCTGGGCAGATTGGGGCAAGGATTTCTACGCCACCAACACCTGGAATGACGCACCGTCAGCCGGCGGGCGATTGTGGATCGGCTGGTTCAGCAACTGGCAGTATGCCAATGTCGAACCGACCGTGCTCTGGCGGGGAGCACAAGCCATCCCACGCACTTTGATGCTCCGCCGCTATACCGACGGGCTCCGACTGGTGCAGCGGCCGGTCCGGGAACTGGAAAGGCTGCGGCGCGAAAAGCTCCGCATCGCGAATGCCAGCATTGCCGAAGCCAACCAGAAAATTCGCGCCACCGGAACGAAGGGAGAAGTATACGAACTCGAGGCCGAGATTCGCCCCGGGCCATCCGACAACATCGGTTTCCGCCTGCGCAAGGGCAACGGTGTTGAAACCCTGGTGGGCTTCGATGCGGTCCACGATGAGTTGTATGTTGACCGCAATCGTTCGGGTGAGACTTCATTCAGCAAAGACTTCCCCGGACGCTATTCGGCCACAATCGAGCGGAACCCGAGCATCAAGCTTAGAGTTTTCGTGGACCGCTCGAGCGTGGAGGTATTTGCCAATGACGGCGAACGGGTGCTGTCTGACCGCATCTATCCTCCGCCGGGCAGCGACGGCATCGAGCTTTACTCCCAGGGCGGTGCCGGAAGAATCGTCTCGCTGACGATCTGGGATTTGGGTTCCGTCTGGAAGTAACAGAGATTTACGAAACTTTACTGATGTTGACCGAGTTTTTACCCGATCAATCGTGGCAGCAGTGTTGAATGTATTAATGCTTCCCGCAATTGAACGGCACAGACGCGCATGATGGGCCGTGCCCAATCCGTCCCGGGTCTATCCGCGTCTGTGGCGTTCAAGGCAGGGCGGGTGGCGCTGCGCCTTGTCGCACTCCTGTTGCTGGTTACGATAAGCTCAATGGCGCAGGACGCGCCTTCCCCGCCAACTGTGGCTATCAGCGGCGTGGTGAAATCGGGAAATACT
>Ga0187825_10000064_pt1 | contig 16958 bp, 16 predicted proteins | sample NC_wetland_sal_i_11_FD_132421 | JGI IMG/M metagenome (GOLD analysis project Ga0187825, IMG submission 132421) | Wetland sediment microbial communities from Neuse River Estuary, North Carolina, USA - SourceSoil_5 | ecosystem: Environmental > Aquatic > Freshwater > Wetlands > Sediment | place... | reverse complement strand
GTCCAGGCCGTCCTGGATGGTGTACTCGCTGTCCTCAGCGACGAGGTACGCGTTCCCGTGTGCTTGCCAGCGCGACGATGTCATCGGCGATCTCCCCCGGCGGGCGGTCGGCGCCGACCATAGCGATGCCGGGGATGCGGCGCATCCACTTGCGCTGGTACGCCGCGTACCGCCGGGTTCGGACGACGAGGGCGGCGATCGCCTCCTCCCGTGGGAGCGTCGCCACCTCCTCCAGCCCGAGCGCCTGCCGGGCGGTCGTCGAGATCGGGCCGGCAAGCGCCCGCTCCACCTCCTCCTGCACGCCCGCCTCGAACATCGCCCGCGTCCGCTCCTCGATGCGCCGCTCGAGCACGTCCTTCGGGACGTCGAGACCGGCGACGACCGTCGGGTGCCGCGTCGGTCCCGTCCACAGCCGGTCCTCGCTCGGCGCGAGCGACGCGCCCGCCTCCGCGAGCTCGAGCGCGCGGACGACCCGTCTGCGGTCGTTCGGGTGGACGGCGGCCGCGGCGGCGGGGTCGAGCTCCTCGAGCTGCGCGTGCGCCGCGTCCGGACCGCGGTCGTCATAGAACCGCTCCCATCGCTCCCTCGCGCCTTCGGCCGGAGCGGGCGGCAGGGAGAGCTCCGCGAGGGCGGCCCGCAGGTACAGGCCGGTGCCGCCGACCACGACCGGCGTGAGACCGGCGGCGAAGGCCTCGTCGACGGCCGCATGGGCAAGTGGCGCGTACTCGCCCACCGATGCCTCCCGGTCCAGGGGCCAAATCCCGACCAGCTTGGTGGGCTCGCTAGGCTGGGCGGTCAGGATCGGCAGCCCCCGGTAGACCTGGAGCGCGTCGGCGGAGACGAGCTCGGCGGGAACCCGCTCGGCCACCTCCGCAGCAACCCTCGATTTGCCGCTCGCGGTCGGACCGAAGATGCCGATAACCGTCACCGGAGGATTCTCCCCTCCGTTAGCTGAATATCGAAACGACCCACATTCACAAGACCAGGACAGAGTCGTTCGTCTTTCTCGTCATGGCGTCGCTCCTGGCGCTGGCGACGTTGTTCGCGCTGAGCGAGGTCGCGGGCTTCGAACGGGTCTGGAACCGGCTCCAGCACGTGAACCCCATCTGGTTCGCGGTCGCCTTCGGCGCCGAAGTCGTCGCCTATCTCGGCTACGTCCTCGGATACCGCGAGCTCGCGCGCGTCGACGAAGGCCCGAAGATGGACCACGGCCGCGCCGCCGCCGCGGTTGCCGCCGGCTTCGGCCCCTTCGTGACGGGCGGCGGCTTCGCCGTCGACCTGCACGCGTTCAAGCTCGCCGGCGTCACCGATCGCGAGGCGCGCGTTCGCGTCCTCGGGCTCGGCGCGCTCGAGTACGCGACGCTCGCGCCGGCCGCGTGCATCGCGTCGATCCAGCTCCTCGCCGCCGGCGCTCACACGCCGACGATGGGCCTCACGCTGCCGTGGGCGGTCGCCGTCCCCGTCGGCTTCGTCGCGGCGCTCTGGGCGATGGGCCACCGTCACCGCTTCCGCGGCAAGGGCAATCTCAAGGATGCGCTCGCGCAGGCGCTCGAGTCGATCTACGTCCTCAAGTGCCTGTTCGCGCGGCGGCATCTCGCAGGGCCGCTCGGCGCGGCGGTCTACTGGTTCGGCGAGATCGTCTGCCTGTGGGCGTGCCTGCACGCGTTCGCGCACGGCGCGCCGAACGTCGAGCTCCTCCTCCTCGGGTACGCCACCGGCTACGCGCTCACGCGACGCACGCTGCCGCTCGGCGGCGCCGGCGCGGTCGAGGCCCTCCTGCCGTTCGCGCTGACGTGGACCGGCGTTCCGCTGGCGGCAGCAGTGCTCGCGGTCTTCACGTACCGCGTGTTCAACTTTTGGCTGCCGGTGGTGCCCGCCGTCGTCGGGCTCCGAACGCTCCGCGCGGCCGCTTCCTAGACGGCCACGCGGGCGAGCTGCGCGCCGGCGAGCGTCGTCGACGTCGCCCGCTCGATCAGCACGTCCACGAGATCCCCGGCTGCGGCATCGCCCGTGAAGTTCACGGTCGTGTTGCGCCGCGTCCGGCCGCGGAGCAGCGACGGATCGGTGCGGCTCGGCCCTTCGACGAGGACCTCCTCGACGCTGCCGACGCGGGACCGGTTTCGCTCTGCGGCGACGCGCTGCACGACCTCGACGAGCCGCTCGATCCTGTCCCGCTTCACGTCGTCGTCGATCTGGTCGGCACGGGCAGCAGCCTCGGTGCCGGCGCGCGGCGAGTAGACGAACGTGAAGGCGCCGTCGAAGCCGACCTCCTCGACCGCGGAGAGGGTCAGCTCGAAGTCCTCGTCCGTCTCGCCGGGGAAGCCCACGATGAGGTCGGTCGTCAGCGCAAGGTCGGGAACCGCAGCACGCATGTCGGCGACGAGCTTCAGGTAACGCTCGCGCGAATAGGTTCGGCGCATCTCCTTGAGCACGCGTGTCGACCCCGACTGCAACGGCAGGTGAGCCTGCTCGCACACCGCGGCGCACTCGGCCATCGCCTCGATGACGTTCGCACGGAAGTCCTTCGGGTGCGGGCTCGTGAAACGAATGCGCTCGATGCCGTCGACCGCGTCCACGGCACGGAGCAGCTGCGCGAAGTCGGTGCCGAGGTCGCGGCCGTACGAGTTGACGTTCTGCCCGAGCAGCGTGACCTCGCGGACGCCTGCGGCCGCGAGCGACTCGATCTCGGCGAGGATGTCGCCGGGACGGCGCGACACCTCGCGCCCGCGCACGGCCGGGACGATGCAGTACGAGCACACCGAGTTGCAGCCCATCGAGATCTGCACCCAGGCCTGGAACCGCCGCTCGTTGTGCATCGGCAGCGTCGCGGCGAAGCGGCGCTCGTCGGCGGTACCCCACGCTCCGCGGGCGACGCCCTCGCCGCCCGCGCCGAGCCAGTCGCCGAGGTGCGAGATCGTGCCCGGGCCGAACGCGACGTCGACCTGCGGATACAGGGAGAAGATGCGCTCGCGCTGCGCCTCGGCGTAGCAGCCGCCGACGGCGATGACCGTCTCCGGATGCTCGCGCTTGCGCGCGCCCGCGTCGCCGAGATACGCCGCGAGCTTCGTGTCCGGCTTCTCACGGATCGTGCACGTGTTGAAGACGACGACGTCCGCCTCCTCGCGCGTCGGCGCCTCGCCGAGACCGAGCTCCTCGAGCATGCCCTTGATCCGCTCCGAGTCGTGGGCGTTCATCTGACAGCCGAAGGTGACGACGGAGTACCGCTTCACGGCGGTCAGCCTAGCCGGGCTAGGCTGAGCCGGTGGACCACCCGAACACGATCGAGGCGGAGAAGCTGGTCCGCGAGTTCAAGAAAGGCCCGCGGGCCGTGGACGGGATCGACCTCCACGTCGAGGCGGGCGAGATCTACGGCTTCCTCGGCCCGAACGGTGCGGGCAAGTCGACGACGGTGCTCATGCTCACGACGCTCCTGCCTCCGACGGCGGGCACGGCGCGCGTCGGCGGCTACGACGTCGTCCACGACGGCCCGCACGTACGGGCGCGCATCGGCGCGGCGCTGCAGGAGGCGGCGCTCGACCCGCTCCTCACCGGACGAGAGCACCTGCAGCTCCAGGCGGCGCTGCAGGCGCTGCCGCGCGATGAGCGCGGCCCGCGCGCGAAGGAGCTGCTCGAGCGCGTCGGACTGACCGACGCCGCCGACCGGAAGGTGCGCGGCTATTCCGGCGGCATGAAGCGCCGGCTCGACCTGGCGATGGCGCTCGTGCACCGGCCGCGCATCCTCTTCCTCGACGAGCCGACGACGGGCCTCGACGTGCAGAGCCGAACGGCGCTGTGGGACGAGGTCGGCCGGCTCGCGCGCGAGGACGGCGTCACCGTCTTCCTGACGACGCAGTACCTCGAGGAGGCCGACGTGCTCGCCGACCGCGTCGGCATCATCGACCACGGCCACATCGTCGCCGAGGGCACACCCGATGCGCTGAAGGCCGAGATCGGACGGCCGACCGTCGAGGTGATCCCGGCGGGGAACGATGGACGCGGCCCCGTCTCGGCGATCCTCGAGCGCTTCGGGCCGCTCGTCCCCTCGTCGCGGGGCGTCGCCGTCCGGCTGGAGGCCGGAGAGGCGGGGCTCGCAGAGGTCGTCCGCGCGCTCGACGCCGACAACCTCCACGTCGAGCATCTCGAGCTGCACAGCCCGAGCCTCGACGACGTCTTCCTCGCGAAGACGGGCCGCTCGCTCGAGGGCCACGGCGCCGAGTGACGACGACGATCGACCAGGTGGCGCTCCTCGCGCGCCGCTCCGTGCTGCGGACGTGGCGCAATCCGGCCGCGACGATCTTCCCGCTCGTCTTCCCGATGCTGCTCCTCGCGGTGAACTCCGGCGGGCTGCGCGCCGAGACGCATCTTCCCGGCTTCCCGACGAAGTCGTTCGTCGCGTTCGCGCTCGCGGTGCCGTTCATCCAGGGCGCGCTCTTCGCGACGATGAACGCGGGGACCGATCTCGCCCGCGACATCGAGAGCGGCTTCATGAGCCGCCTGTCGCTGACGCCGCTCCGCGGCGCCGCCCTGCTCGCGGGACAGCTCGGGGGCGTGATCGCGCTCGGACTCGTCCAGGCGTGCTTCTACATCGCCGTCGGGCTCGTCGTCGGCGTCCGGCCCGCCGCCGGCGTCGGCGGCGTCGCCGTGCTGCTCGTGTTCGCGGCGTTCATCGCACTCGCGTTCGGGAGCCTCGGCGCCACGATCGCGATCCGCACCGGCTCGACCGAGTCGGTGCAGAGCCTCTTCCCCGTCTTCTTCGTCTTCCTGTTCATCTCGTCGATGAACATTCCGCGCAACCTCATCAGCACGACGTGGTTCCGCGACGCGGCGACGGTGAACCCCGTCTCGTACCTGCTCGAGTGCGTGCGCAGCCTCATCATCACCGGCTGGAACGGTGAGGCGCTCGGGCTCGGCTTCGGCATCCTCGCGATCGTCGGCACGGTCGGCCTCTCGGTCGCATCGCTCGCGCTCCCGAAGCGACTGGCGCGCTGATGCGGAATCTCGCCGTCGCCCGGGCGGTCGCATGGCGGACGTTGCACAACGTCTTCACCAACCCGTCGCTCGTCATCCCGCAGCTGGCCTTCCCGCTTTTCTTCTTCACAGCGTTCGCCGGCGGCCTCTCGCACATCCATCGCGTGCACGGCTTCTCGTACCCCGAGGGCTACACCGCCTTCCAGTTCGTCTTCGTGCTGCTCCAGTCGGCCGCGTTCGGCGGCGTGTTCACGGGATTCGGCATCGCGCGCGACTTCGAGACCGGCTTCGCGCGGAGGCTCCTGCTCGCGGCTCCGCACCGGACGGGAATCGTCTTCGGCTACGCGCTCGCAGCTCTGTGCCGCTGGCTCGTGACGGCCACGTTCCTGACGGTGGTCGCGTTCGCGGTCGGGATGAAGGTCGGTGGCGCCGGCGTCGACCTGCCGGCGCTGTATCTGCTGGCCGCGGTCGTCAACTCGGCGGCGATCCTGTGGGCCTGCGGCGTCGCCATGCGGCTGCGCTCGATGCAGGCCGGGCCGATCATGCAGATGCCGGTCTTCCTCGTCCTCTTCTTCGCGCCGGTGTACGTCCCGCTCGACCTCCTGCAGGGGTGGATCCACGACGTCGCCCTCGTCAACCCGCTCACGCGCGTCCTCGAGGCGGGGCGCGGCTTCGTCGCGGGAAGCCCGACTCAGGTCGCCGCTGCATACGGCGCCGCCGCCGGCATGGCCGTGCTCTTCTCCTGGTGGGCGGTCCGCGGCCTGCGCAAGGCGGAAGCCGCCGGCTGACGACGTGCACGCCGCCACCGCCGTCGCAGTCGTGCTCGCGCTGGCGTCGACGACGCTGACGAACGTCGCCTACCTGCGCGAGCACGACGCGGTCGCCGCGCTGCCGCCGCTCTCGCCGCGCCATCCGCTGCAGTCCGCGCGACGGCTGCTCGCGGACCGCGCGTGGCTACGCGGCTTCGTCCTCGAGACCACCGGCTTCTCGCTGTACGTGCTCGCGCTCGCCTTCGCACCGCTCACGCTCGTGCAGAGCCTCGCCGCAGGCGGAATCGGAGTGCTCGCATTCGTGTCCGCGCGGATGAGCCACCGCGCGCTGCCTCGGCACGAGGTCGTCGGGGTCGCCGTCTCGATCGTGGGCCTCGTCGCGCTCGCGGTGTCGCTTGCGGGAGGAGCCGGCGAGGGCGGCGGTGGTTCCACCGGCGAGATCGTGCTCTGGCTCGCGGCGACCGGTGCGGTCGCGGTCGCCGCGGTGGCGGTCGGATCGCGCGTCGGCGCGCTCGCGGTGTCCGAGGGCATCGCCGGCGGCCTCTTCTTCTCCATCGGCGACATCTCGGTCAAGGTCGCGACGCAGGGCGGCGGACGCGCGGCGTTCGGCATCGCGGCCGTGGTCGGCTACGGGCTCGGCACGGCCCTCCTCCAGCTCGGATACCAGCACGGCGGGGCGCTGACCGTCGCGGGGCTCGCGACGCTGCTCACGAACGCGCTGCCGATCGCGGCGGGCACCGTCGTCCTCGGCGAGCCTCTTCCGCACGGCGCGCTCCGCGCGGTCCGCATCCTCGCGTTCGGGGCCGTCACGGCGGGGGCGATCCTGCTCGCGCGGCGCAGCGCGCACCTTACAAACACCTTGCGTTAGGAGCCGGGGCAGCAGGGTATGCGCCCGGTGGCATGCCGCTCGTCAGTGCCGCGATCATCACGTACAACCGAGCGCACTACCTCGACGACGCTATCGCGAGCGTCCTCGACCAGACGTTCGACGATTTCGAGCTGCTCGTCGTCGACGACGGATCGACGGACGACACGCAGGCCGTCCTCGCACGATACGGCGACCGCGTGCGCTACGTGCGCTGCGAGCACCGAGGGAAGGCAGCAGCGCGCAACACCGCCGCCGAGCTCGCCAGCGGCGAATACCTCGCGTTCTGCGACTCGGACGACCTGTGGTATCCGGACCGGCTTGCGCGGCAGGTGCGCGTGCTTCGCGCCGATCCGCGCATCGGCATGGTGCACGGGCACGTCGACGTCATCGACGCGGACGGACGCCCCCTTCCCGAGCGGACCGCCGTCGGTCGAGCGGTCTTCGGCGCGGCGCACCGAAGGCGGGCGACGTATGCCTCGTACGCGTTCGACTGCCGCTGTCTCAGCTCGACGGTCCTGCTGCGCCGCGAGGTCTTCGACGCGATCGGCCTCTACGACTGCGAGCTGCCGATCGAGGACTACGACTTCTACCTCCGGCTCGTCCTCGCCTACGAGATCGCGTTCCTCCACGGCCCGGCGCTGGCGATGTACCGCGCGCACGGCGAGGCAACCGACGACCGCGTCCTCGGCTCCGGCCAGATCAAGACGGCGGAGAAGCATCTCGCGATGCTCGACGCGCGCACGGACATCCCGGATGCACGCCGCGCGAAGGCGAACTTCAACCTCATGATCGCGCAGACCTGGCGCGCGCTCGGCGACCGCCGGCGGGCCCGCCCAGCCGCGCTCCGCGCGCTCAGCCTGGGAGCACCGAAGGCGCTCCGGCTCGCGCTCTAGCGGGCTAGCGTTGTCGCATGCCCAGTTCGACCCGCAGCGCCGGAGGGGCGGCGCTCGGACTTGCCGTGCTCTGCCTCGCCCTCTGGACGGCAGGACCGGCCCGAGCGGCCGCCGGCTGCCCCGGTTCGAGCCCTGCGCTGAAGCCGGCCGTCCGCGCCGCCCGCGTCGTCGCGGCCATGACGACGAGCGAGAAGCTCTCGATGCTCACCGGCGTCGACCCGCACGCCGCGCTCGGCGTTCACGACGGGCCGCTCTACGTCGGATACGTGCCGGGTGTGCCGCGCCTCTGCATTCCTCCGCTGACGTTCAACGACGGTCCGGCCGGCGTCGCCGACACGCAGGTCGACACGACGTCGTTCCCGGCGCCGATCGCGCAGGCCGCCACCTGGGACCCCGGGCTGCAGCGCAAGCTCGGAGCAACGCTCGGCCTCGAGGCGTGGCAGAAGGGCGTCGACGTCCTGCTCGCGCCCGACGTCAACATCGCCCGCGTTCCCGAGAACGGGCGGAACTTCGAGGCGTTCGGCGAGGACCCGTTCCTGAGCGCCCAGATCGGGGCGGCGGAGATCGCCGGCATCCAGCAGAACCCCGTCATCGCGACGGTGAAGCACTACGCCGTGAACAGCGAGGAGACGAACCGCTACTCCCTGTCCGAGAACCTCGACGACCGGACGCTGCACGAGATCTACCTGCCGCCTTTCGAGGCGGCGATCCAGGCCGGTCACGTCGGCGCGGTCATGTGCGCATACGGCCTCATGAACGCGACGTACTCCTGCGAGGACCAGGCGCTCCTCACGACGGTGCTCCGGCAGCAGCTCGGATTCGACGGCTTCGTCGTCTCCGACTGGGGCGCGACGCGGACGACGGTCCAGTCCGCGGAGTCCGGCCTCGACGTGGAGATGCCCGGCGGCGTCTTCTTCGCCGGTGCGCTCGCGGACGCCCTGAATGCGGGGACGGTGTCCATGCAGGTCGTCGATTCGATGGTGCGCAGCGTCCTCACCCCCATGTTCCGCCTCGGCGTCGTCGACCATCCGCCGCCGGTGTTGCAGGACGTCGCGCTCGCCGACGTCTCCACTCCCGCAGATCAGAATCTCGCCCGTCGCGTCGCCGAGGACGGCGCCGTGCTCCTGAAGAACACGTCGAACGTCCTGCCCTTGCAGCCCGCGCGCGGCGCCACGATCGCCCTCATCGGCGCGCCGGCCGGCTACGGCGACCTGCGTCCCTACACCGAAGGACGCGGGAGCGCGTACCTCGCGTTCTCCTCGCCGCCAGTATCACCATTGACCGCGATCACGGCACGCGCTGCGAAAGCGGGCGTGAACGTCGTGTCGAACGACGGGAGCGCCCCCGCTGCGGCCGCGGCCGCCGCTCAGCAGGCGAGCGTCGCAGTCGTCTTCGCGTACGACCAGGAGGCCGAGGGGACCGACCGCGCCGATCTCTCGCTCCCGAACGGGCAGGACCAGCTCATCGAGCAGGTTTCCCAGGCGAATCCGCACACGGTCGTCGTCCTCGAGACGGGCGGGCCTGTCCTGATGCCGTGGCTCGACCAGGTCGCCGGCGTCGTCGAAGCGTGGTACCCGGGCCAGGAGGACGGCAACGCAGTCGCCGCCGTTCTCTTCGGGGACGTCGACCCGAGCGGGCGCCTGCCGCAGACGTTCCCCCCGAGCGACTCCGCCGTTCCCGCGTCGACGGTCGGGCAATGGCCGGGAAGCGGCGATGCGGAGGACGCCGCGTTCACCGAGGGCCTCGACGTCGGCTACCGCTGGTACGACGCGACGAAGACGGAGCCTCTCTTCCCGTTCGGCTACGGGCTCTCGTACACGACGTTCTCGTACCGGAAGCTTCGGGTCGTCCGGCGCGGGGATCGGGCGAGCGTCAGCTTCACGGTGACGAACACCGGCGGGCGCGCCGGCTCGGAGGTGGCGCAGCTCTACGTCGACGATCCGCGCGCGGCGGGAGAGCCGCCCAAGCAGCTGCAAGGGTTCGAGAAGGTCTTCGTCCGCCCCGGCCGCAGCGTGCGCGTCACGATCGCGCTCACGCCTCGGTCGTTCTCGCACTGGGACCCCGTCGTGCAGCGGTGGCGGATCCGCCCCGGCCTCTATCGCCTCCTCGTCGGCGCGTCGTCACGCGACATTCGGCTGCGGGGCTTCCTCCGGCTCCACTGAGAGCGCGTCCGCGCTTCCGTTCTCGGCCGACACGTGGTTGCGGGCGACGTCGACCGCGCGGCTCTCGCGGATCACCGTCACCTTCACCTGACCGGGGTACTCGAGCTTGTCCTCGATCTCGCGCGCGATCTCGTGTGAGAGGAGCGCGGCCTCCTCGTCCCCCACCTCGCCCGGCGCCACGATGACGCGGATCTCGCGGCCGGCCTGCAGCGCGTACACCTTCTCGACGCCCGGCTTCGCGGCCGCCAGCTCCTCCAGCGACTCGAGGCGCTTGATGTAGTGCTCGAGGCTCTCCCCTCGCGCGCCCGGGCGGGACGCGGAGATCGCATCGGCCGCGATGACGAGCACCGCCTCGACCGTCTGCGGCTGCACCTCGTAGTGGTGCGCCTCGATCGCATGCACGACGCCCTGCTGTTCGCCGTACCGCCGCGCCAGCGACGCGGAGATGAGCGCGTGCGAGCCCTCCATCTCGTGCGTCATCGCCTTGCCGATGTCGTGCAGCATCGCGGCCCGCTTCGCGGTGCGGACGCTCGCGCCGAGCTCGGTCGCCATGATCCCGGCGAGGTGCACGACCTCGAGCGTGTGCTTGAGGACGTTCTGGCCGTAGCTCGTGCGGAAGCGGAGGCGGCCGAGGATCTTCTGCAGCTCCTCGTGGAACTGGCCGCAGTTCGCCTCGAAGACGGCCTGCTCTCCCGCCTGCCGCACGACCTCGTCGAGCTCCGCCTTGGACTGGTAGTACGTCTCCTCGATCCGAGCCGGATGGATGCGCCCATCCTCGATGAGCTTGGAGAGCGTCAGCCGCGCGATCTCGCGCCGCAGCCCGTCGAAGGACGAGAGCACCACGGCGTGCGGCGTGTCGTCGATGATGAAGTCGACGCCGGTGAGATGCTCGAGGGCGCGGATGTTGCGGCCCTCGCGGCCGATGATGCGCCCCTTCATGTCGTCGGACGGAAGCTCGACGACCGTCACCGTCGTCTCCGCCGCATGGCTTGCGGCGACGCGCTGCAGCGCATCGGCGACGAGGTTGCGCGCGCGCCGTTTCGACTCGGCGCGGGCCTCCTCCTCGAGCATCCGGACGCGGCGCGCGAGGTCGTGCCGCGCGAGCTCCTCCCCGCGCTGGAGCAGCTGCGCCTTCGCCTCCTGCTGGGTCAGGCCGGCGATGCGCTCGAGCGCGGCCTGCTGTGCGCGCTTGACCTCCTTCAGCTCGTCCTGCAGCGCCTTGAGGTGGATCTCGCGGTCTGCGACGCCCTGCTCGCGCCGCGACAGGTCGATCTGCCTCCGCTCGACCTCCTCTTCCTTCGCGAGCACGCGCTCCTCGACCTTCATGACCGCCTGCCGGCGGTCGGCGAGCTCGTCGTCGATCTCCGCGCGCAGCTGCACCGCCTGCTCGCGCGCCTCGATCTGAGCCTCGCGGCGAACGGCCTCCGCCTCCCGCTCCGCGTCCTCGAGCAGCTGCCTGCGGATGCGGCGCGCCTTGCCGACGCCGGTCGCGCCGAACACCTGAACGGCGACGAGGGCGAGGATCGCGCCCCCGAGAGCTCCGGCGGCGATTCCGATCGCGATCAGCACTGGCGACTCCTCGCGTCGAGGTGGCGCCTGCACGCGGGACGGTCCCGAGCTCGCTCAGCTGTGTCGGCGCGCGGACGCGCCCGCCGTGCGCCGCCTACCTCAGCGGCAGCCTTCGGCGTTCGAGGGAGGACGAAAGTCGGTTCTCACAGCTGCTGAAGCGTCTCGGAAAAGCTCAAATGCAGGCAAAACGTCAAATGAAGCGTGTGGCCGATCGTAGCGCCGATCACGGGTCGGGCGCAAATCCCCGGGCGGCGAGCCAGCGCTCCGTCCTGCCCTCCGCCCGTAGGGCCCGCGCCCGCTCGGGCTCCGGCTCGACGGCTGCGAGGGCGTTCTCCAGGGGCTCTCGGGCGAATCCCTCGTGCTCGAGTCGGAAGCGGATCGCCTCGTCTCCCCAGCCGCGCCCGGCGAGCCACGCCGCCCGCGCCGCGGCGGTGCGGGCGTCGTCGACGAGGCCGCTCCGCTCGAGCGTCTCGAGCGCGTCCTCCCGGGCGGGAGCGGGAAGACGCTCGGCGAGCGCGCTGCGCGACAGGTCGCGCCGGCGCAGCGCGCGCGCGGCGACACGGAGCGCGTCGGAGCGCCGGAGCTCGCGGGCGAGCGTCCGCGCCGTCGGGCGGTCGAGCGCGCGGCCGACGAGCAGCCCGGACCGGACGACCGCGTCGGCCGGGAGCGTCCGCCACGGTGCGCCGTCGAGCTCGACGTCGACGCGGCCCCGCGGACGCTCGCGAAGCGCCGTGACCGTCGCCACTACGCCGACAGCTCGGCCTCGACCTCGGCCTCGGCCTTCGACTTCGCCGGCTTGCCGTTCGACGACGGCTCCTCGGCCACCGGGAGAAGCCGTGCGGACACGACCTGCTCCGGTCCGAGCTCGAGCTGGATGCGCTGCAGGATCTGCTGCGTCACGTCCGGGTGCTCGCGCAGGAACGCGGTCGCGTTCTGCCGGCCCTGCCCGAGCCGCTCGTCGCCGAAGCTGAAGTACGAGCCCGACTTCGTCACGACCTTCCGCTCGATGCCGGAGTCGAGGACGGTGCCCTCCCACGAGATGCCGGAGCCGTAGATGATGTCGAACTCGGCCTGCTTGAACGGCGGCGCGACCTTGTTCTTCACGACCTTCACGCGCACGCGGTTGCCGTATGCCTCGACGCCTTCCTTGAGCGTCTCGATGCGGCGGATGTCGAGCCGCACCGACGAGTAGAACTTCAGCGCGCGGCCGCCCGGCGTCGTCTCCGGGTTGCCGAACATGACGCCGATCTTCTCGCGCAGCTGGTTCGTGAAAAGGCAGATCGTGTCGGTGCGGTTGAGCGTGCCGGCGAGCTTGCGCAGCGCCTGGCTCATGAGCCGCGCCTGCAGCCCGACGTGCGAGTCGCCCATCTCCCCTTCGATCTCCGCCTTCGGCGTCAGCGCCGCGACGGAGTCGATCGCCACGACGTCGAGCGCGCCCGAGCGGACGAGGAGCTCGCAGATCTCGAGCGCCTGCTCGCCCGTGTCGGGCTGGGAGACGAGGAGGTCGTCGATGTTCACGCCGATCCGCTTCGCGTACTGCGGGTCCATCGCGTGCTCGGCGTCGATGAACGCGCAGATGCCGCCGCGCCGCTGCGCCTCCGCGATGACGTGGTAGACGAGCGTCGTCTTGCCGGACGACTCCGGCCCGAAGACCTCGACGATGCGGCCGCGCGGGAGCCCGCCGATACCGAGTGCGAGGTCGAGCGCGAGCGAGCCGGTCGAGACCGCGCCGATCGAGACGGCGGCGTGGTCGTTCATCTTCATGACCGAGCCCTTGCCGAACTGGCGCTCGATCTGGCCGAGTGCGACGTCGAGTGCTTCTTGCCTGTCCACCGTCAACCTCCTAGGGCAGCCGATTCGAGAACCTCGTACTCCGCCCCGGTGGGACGCAGCCGGGACAGATAAGCAGAGGCGTCGGACGGAATGAGAACATATGTTCCCAGATTCTCCAGATCCGGGCGGAGTCCTGGCCGCTCTCGGAAACGGCCCACCGTGAGGTGCGGCAGCCACGGGCGCGCCTCCCGGCGATAGGCGCCGAGCGCCTCCAGCCTGCCGTGGAGATCGGCCGCGAGCGCCCCGGCGCGGCCCTCCTCGTCGTCGAGGACGAGCATGGCGACGGCCCGCGTCTCCCGGTAGCCGACCGGCGTGAGGCGGATCTCGCCCGCGAGCGCCGCGGCCGCGCCGCGGAGGGCCTCGAGGACGCCCGGCAGGTCGCCCGCCGGCCGGTGGCCGAGGAAGGCGAGCGTGACGTGGAGCTGCGCGCGCGGGACGACGCGCATGCGCTCCAGCCGGTCGCGCTGCCACGCCTCGACGACGTCGAGCGCGTCGTCGGGCAGGCGCAGACCGAGAAAGAGGCGAAGCCGTTCATCCCCGCCCACGCTAGTGGGCGAGGTCATACCGCTTCGTCACGACTTCGTCAGGAGCCGGCGCACGAGGTGGAGCGCCATCACCGCGCTCCGCGCGCGGATCGACTCGCGGTCGCCGGGGAACGTGAGCTCGCGCGCGAGGTCGCCGTCAGGGCCGGAGGCATGCAGGTGGACGAGTCCGACCGGCTTCTCCTCGGTCCCGCCGCCGGGCCCGGCGATCCCGGTCACCGCCACGGCGACGTCGGCGCCGAGCCGCTCGCGCGCGCCCCGCGCCATCGCCTCCGCGACCTGCGCCGACACCGCGCCGTGCTCGGCGAGCAGCTCCGGCGGAACGCCGAGCGCCGCCTCCTTCACCTCGTTCGCGTACGCGACGACGGAGCCGACGAAGACATCGCTTGCCCCGGGTATCGACGTCAACCGCGCCGCGATGAGGCCACCGGTCTCCGACTCGGCGGTGCACATCGATAGTCCTCTCGCACGACAGAGCGCGAGGACATGGTCCTCGATCGGACGCTCGTCGCGCGAGTACAGCCACTTCTCGATCGGCGGAAGCAGCGCGGCCTCGAGCGCGTCCGCGCGCTCCTCGGCCCCGGGGTCGACGACGAGGTCGACGTGGATCTCGAAGTCGCGCGCGCAGATCGTCGCCTCCACCCCGTCGCCGTCGCCTCCCGCTTCCGCGAGCGCGCGCGCGACTGCGGACTCGCTCACGCCGAAGAAGCGGAGGACGCGACGGCCCGGCGGCTGGGCGCGGCTGAGAAGCGAGCGGAACGCATCCGTCTCGAGCGCGTTCGGCCACAGCCGCTGCAGCTCGGACGGCGGCCCCGGGAGCACGACGACGACCTTGCCGCCGTCGTGCGACGCGAGCAGCCCGGGCGCAGTCCCGGCGAGGCCGAGCGAGACGGCGCCGTCCGGGATCGTCGCCTGCTTCGTCACGCCCGCCTGGAAGTCGGCATAGGGCCGGTTCAGCCGCTCCGCCGCCGCGCGCGAGACCGCCTCGATCTGCCGCTCGAGCTCGGCGTCGACGCGCAGGTCGCGCCCGAGCGCACGCGCGACCATCTCCACCGTGCGGTCGTCGTGCGTCGGCCCGAGGCCGCCGGAGACGAGGCACGCGTCCGCCGTCACTCCCTCGGCCATCGCCGCGGCGAGCTCCTCGGGGGTGTCGCCGACGATGACGATGCGCGCCGGCTCGAGACCGAGGCGCAGCGCTTCCGACGCGAGGAACGGGCCGTTCCGGTCGGTGCGCTCGCCGCGCACGAGCTCGCTGCCCGTGACGACGACGATGCAGCGGGGCCGCACTAGCCGGCGAGCGCGGTGCGCGACGGCGTCACGATCACCCTCAACGTCCTGCGCGCCGGCAGCGACACCGGCTTGCCGTCGAGGGTCATGCGCAGTGCATGCGGATGGCGGAGCAGGATCCAGAAGCGCGAGCCGGCGACCGCCGTCAGCTCGCCGCCGCGCAGCGTGCCCCCGTACAGGAGCTTGCCGTCGCGGGACCCGTGCCGAACCTCGATGTAGGTGCCCGGCCCGGAGAACACGAGCCCCTTAGGCGCCGCGGCCCCTTGCGGGATGACCGACGGCGTCGACGGCGGCGAGCCGCCGAACTTCCACGCGACGATGACGAGCGCGGCGAGGGCGGTGACGCCGACGAGGCCCAGCACGATCGCCCGCCGCTCGAAGCTCAGCTCGCGCTGCCGCGCGTGCGAGCGGTGCCGCACCGGCGCGTCGTCGAACGCCTCGACGACGAAGCGCGACTCGTACTCGTCGACGTACAGCTGCCCGTCGAGGTCGAGGAACTCGGCGTACGCGCGCAGGAATCCCTTGACGTAGGTCTCCGCGGGGAGCGAGTCGAACTGCTCCTCCTCGAGCGCGCGCAGGTACTTCGAGCGGATCTTCGTGCCGAGCTCGGCCTGCGGGAAGTCGAGGCCCTGGCGGACGCGCGCCTCCCGGAGGCTGTTGCCCAGTTCGAACACTCAGCGACTGATCGTAGGCGGGCGGAGGACGGCGAACTGGTCCGTGATCTCGAGCGAGCTCGAGACGAACCGGTACAGGGTCGCCGGGCGGCCGCCGCCGCGCCCGTAGTGGCGCTGCTCCCCGGTGTCCTCGAGGAGCCGCCGCCGGAGAAGCACCCGCTGCAGGTTCGTCGCGGACACGGGATGGCCGAGCGCGGCCGTGTAGATGTCACGGAGCTCGGCCATGGTGAAGACGGCGGGCGCGAGCGCGAAGCCGAGGTTCGTGTACGAGAGCTTCCCGCGCAGGCGCTCGCACGCGGCGAGGAGAATCGGCTCGTGGTCGTAGGCGAGCGGCGGCAGCTCGTCCACCCGGTGCCAGCGCGTGTCCTCCGGCACGGCCGGGTCGGCGTCGCTCGGGACGAGGCCGAGGAAGGCCGTCGCGAGCTCGCGGCGGGCCGGGTTCCGGTCCGGGTCGCTGCGCGTCTCCAGCTGCTCCAGGTGCGACAGCTCCTGGACGTCCACCTTCTCCGCCAGGTGGCGGCGCATCGACTCCTCCAGCGTCTCGTCGGCGTCGAGGACGCCGCCGGGAAGCGCCCAGGCGTCCGCGTACGGCTCGCGCGCGCGCTGCCAGAGCAGCGCCTGCAGGTGGCCGTCCCGGACCTGTAGGACCGCGGCCAGGACGGCGTGTGCAGCCGTTTTCGCTCGGGAGTCGGGAACTGTGTACACTCGCCCCGGTAGGTTATCGACTTTGAGGAAGAAACTGCACCACGACGTCGCCGTGATCGGAGCCGGGGTCGCCGGCCTCGCCGCAGCCCTCACCGCCGCCGATGCCGGCGGGGACGTCCTCGTCCTCGCCAAGGGCGCCGTCGACTCCTCGAACAGCTGGGCCGCGCAGGGCGGCGTCGCCGCCGCCGTGGGTCCTGACGACGACCCGGCGCTGCACGCGGCCGACACGCTCGCCGCCGGCCGCGGCCTCTGCCGCGAGAGCGCGGTCGAGCTGCTGACGCGGGAGGCGCCGGCGCGGATCGCCGACCTCGTCTCGCTCGGCGTCGAGTTCGACGACGGGCTCGGGCGCGAGGGCGGCCACTCCCGCTCCCGCGTCGTCCACGCGGGCGGCGCCGAGACCGGACGGCGGATCGCCGAGGTGCTCGCCGCCCGGGTGCGGGAGCATCCCCGGATCCGCGTCGACGAGCGGCGCGTCGACTCGGTCGCGGACGTCCCGGCGCGCACGGTCGTGCTCGCGACCGGCGGCTACGCGGCGCTGTGGGAGCGGACGACGAACCCGCGCGGAGCGGTCGGCGAGGGCCTCATGCTCGCGCGGGCCGCGGGCGCCGAGCTCGCGGACCTCGAGCTGGTGCAGTTCCATCCCACCGCGCTCCTCGACGACGGCTTCCTCCTCTCGGAGGCGCTGCG
>Ga0187825_10000063_pt1 | contig 17032 bp, 18 predicted proteins | sample NC_wetland_sal_i_11_FD_132421 | JGI IMG/M metagenome (GOLD analysis project Ga0187825, IMG submission 132421) | Wetland sediment microbial communities from Neuse River Estuary, North Carolina, USA - SourceSoil_5 | ecosystem: Environmental > Aquatic > Freshwater > Wetlands > Sediment | place... | reverse complement strand
CTCTTCGCTGCCTCGCGCCAGGTGCAGCGGCGGAAAAAAGGTCGGGGCGGCCGAGGTGGCTCGGGCGATCTCTGTGAGTTTCCAATCGAAGGAAGGATTCGCGGCGATGCGGTGGCTTTTGAAAAAGAAGGGAATCTGTCCCTTGAGGTCGTAACTGGATATGAGCAGCGGCGTGAGCGCCGACGAGAATTTGGCGTCCTGAAAGTTTTTAGCGAGTGCCTGTTCGAGTGCGACGGGCGAATACTTCGGAGCGCAAAGTTCCCTGATCGCCGTTAAAAGGCTCTTTTCGAAGATGTCTGGGCCATTCTCGAGGTAAAAGTTGAGCAGCTCCGGTGGCGAATACGGCTGTCCATCCTTGCAAGCAGTGCCAATCCCTAAAGCAATGATTCCACCGGTCGAGGTGCCGGCGATCAAGTCGAAGGACTGCCACAACTCGCGCCCGACGCATGCCCGCAGCTTCTCGAGTATCACGGCAGGAATGATGCCGCGAATGCCTCCGCCATCTATCGACAACACTTTGATGCTCTGAGATGTCGGCAAGCCGGTTACTCCGGCCGAGAGGATAACCTAGACTTCGATAGTCGGATAGCCGAACGTGTTCCGTACGGCCCTATGGAACTTATCCGATCGATGCCAGAACGACGCCGGCCTCGCGACGGTCTGAGTGAACTGTTCGGCGTTTACCCCAACGCTGTTCGGACCGACGGAGGCCGAGGTGCGAATTACAGGACGTGACTGGCACGCTCGCCGGTCGGCGCGTTTCAGAAGCGTGATCTTACGATCTACCGCGCGTCACTAGCAAGATTTGCCGGGGCCCGATCATAGGCAGCGCAAAACTTTTCGTACACCGCCACGTCCTGCGCGCTTCCCATAACAACGGGAACCCGGTCGTGGAGCGAGCTGGGCTGGAGATCCAACACGTTTTGCGTCCCAGTCGTGGCAATACCTCCGGCTTGGTCCATGAGGAAAGCCATGGGAGCTACCTCATAGAGTAGGCGGAGTTTCGGTTTTGGGTTTCCCGGATTGCTGCAATCGGCGGGATAAAGAAAGACGCCTCCATACAGCAGCGTGCGATGGAAGTCGGCCACCAGAGAGCCGATGTAGCGCAGCGAGTAGGGCCGGCCAGTCGCAGCGTCTTTTTGCTTTAGATACTCGATGTATCTCCGCGTGGGTTCGTCCCAGGTGGACGCGTTTCCTTCATTGACGCTGTAATACTTGCCCTTGGGCGGGGTGAGGATTCGCTCGTGCGAGAGGATGAACTCCCCGATGCTCGGCTCCAGAGTAAAGCCGTAGACGCCCTGCCCAGTGGTGTAAACAATCATGGTGCTCGACCCGTAGAGAAAATAGCCGGCCGCGATCTGCTCCGATCCCCTCCGAAGGCAATCTTCCAGCGTGCCGTCCCCGGAGGAGGAAGTTCGGCGATGGACGGAGAAGATCGTGCCGATGCTGACATTCGCTTCGATGTTCGAGGAGCCGTCCAGTGGGTCGTAGAGCAGAACGTACTGCCCTTTGGGAAACCTGGCCGGAATGGGGATGAGGTCAGGGCTCTCCTCTGAGACCATGACGCAGAGGTGGCCGCCATGATCCATGGCCCGGTAGATCGTGTCCTGCGCAATCCAGTCCAACCGTTTCACCAGGTCTCCCGTGACATTGGCCTCACCGGTCCCTCCGAAGATATCCGCCAGCCCACCGCGGTTTACCTGGTGAGAGATCACCTTCGCGGCGAGTGTCAGGTCCCAGAGCAGGCCTGTCAGGTCGCCGGTCGCTTGCGGGTAGGCGCGCTCCTGCTCGAGGATGTGCCGCTGGACCGTGATCATCGGTTTTGACATAGGCAGTTCCTCCACAACCTGCATTCGTGTCCGCACGACAAGTGTTCGCTTGCGATCCCGCGCGGTACATCGTTATTCGAATGAACCCTCCGAATCACCTTCATCGTGCCAAGATCGACCACGCTGATCCCGCCGTCTTGTTCGCTCACATAGGCCACATTTGTCGGGATTCGCGGGTATCGCACATATCCCATCGCCGCGGCCACTGCCACCGCCAGCGCTACAGCAACGAATCCCGCCCGCTTGCCAGCGCCCATTCCTCATCCTTGCCAATCGGATTCCACCGAAAGCCTCGGCAAATCTTGAGTCGCTCAAACAACGCAGTTCGACAACACTCGTCGGCGCACCCCGCGGATATACGCCTCGCAGGTTTCCCGCGTGAAACGGAATTGGAACTTGCAATCATCGCAGCAACCCGTGACAAACTCCTTCGATTGCCGCGATGCGCCTGCATGGCGACCATCGAACTAATAGACCCCGTACTCCCGGGTGGCGTCCACCCACACTTTCACCAAATGTGGGTCGCATTCGTCCATTGAGGAATTGGCGGCCATGATGAATCCCCCGCCCGGCCCAAGGATTTCGCAATGCCTCTTGGTCTCTAGGCGAACTTTTTCGGCCGGCCCCACTTGCAGCAGCGAGACCGGGAAACACCCGGAGATCGACAACACATCGCCAGCGATTTCCTTCAGTTTGAGAATGTCCGTGCTTTGGAAATGGCCGGTGGTCCGCCCTTTGGGCAATTCGCGAAGGTAGTGAAGCCGCTCATTCCACACGCCCTCATAGAAAAGCGCCGGCATGAGACCCGCATCCACTAAGTCGTTCACCAGCCCTTTCAGTTGCGGCCAGTAAAATCGCTCGAACTGCTTGAGGGACATGAATCCATCCGATCCCCGGTGCAGAGGGATGAACACGAACTTTCCGCCTGTTTGCCGGCAGGACTCGATGGCTGCCTCGGCGCAAATGCGCCGCGCTTTTTCTTCCGCAGCCAGCAGTTGTTCGGGACGCCGATGCATATCCAAAAAAATCCCACGCATGCCTCGTAGGGTGTCACTCATGAAGTCAAACGGCGCCACGGCGAAGGCTCCCATCCCATAGCCGATTCCCGTCGGGAAACCGAGCGCGGACATGCGTTCCGCATCTTTCCGCATTTTCAGAATTCTCTCGGATTGGAATTTCGCAGCGCGTACAAGAACCTGTAGAGACTCAGCCAGCTCGGGCCGGCTGAGCGCCATCGCGAGGGCCCCGAAGGAGGGATATCCGGTCACCAACATGGAAAGCCGCGGAAGATCCGCCAATCCCTCAAGCTTTTCGTACGTTCGCGGCAGGAGGGTCCGCAAAGTAAAGTTGGTTGGGTCGTCAAGAAAGCCGTCGTAGTCCTCAGCCTTCATATACTCGCCCTCAACGTATTGCATGGGCATGTTGTCCGGCAGCCCATATCCTGGCCATCGCGTTTGTCGATCGCCCAACAGGATGCTGATCGCAGAGACGAAAGGACCCAGACCCGACGCCATATCCGGCGCGAAATGGACCGCCCACTTCTCCAAAAGTTCCTGCGCTACTTCGGGATTGTTGTCCAGCTCCCGGTTGGTGATTCCGCCCAACCTGGCCAGCATGTATCCAAAATTCAGTCGTATGGGGATACGATCCGGCTTCCTCAGCTCATAAGCGTCCATCAGGCGCTTGCGTCGGGCGAGAACCAGGTCTTCAGCCGTCTCGGACATGCGAATCCTAACTCGACGAGACTGCTTGCGCGATGCCGATGTTATAGGCCGTGGATGCCGCCAGCTCGAACGTGCGAATCGTAGGCATCTTCTGAAACAGAGGTGTCATTGCCTCGAGAACGTACCGACCTTGACCCCTTGCGTATTTCTCAGCGTCTTCTTTGCTTCTCCAGATGGCGATGCTTACGATCTGATCACGCTGTGTGTCCGAGGTGAGAACCACTGCGTCGACAAACCCCGGCTGTTGTTTGAGGATGACAAAGTTGTGCTCCGCCATCGCTTTGATGAAGTCCTGGAGCTGGCCAGGTTTGGTCGTGACTTGAACCAATCGTGCGATCATCGGCATCCTCCTAGAAACTCCGCGGGCGATCATAACTGGTTTAAGTAGGTCGCCACGTGATGGGGCGCACGCGTCGATGTAATCTGCGTCACAAGAGCGCCCGTGACGGACGATACGGCTAACTCCCGATGAGTTCTATACACGGGGAAGTCCAGGACAGCCCTTGCCCGGCGATGGGAAGGCGCGGACAAGTTCGTCCTGTATCGAGCCCGCTTCAGTACAAAACTGGAGTGCCTGTGTCACAACACACAAAAAAACACTTGGAGAATAACCTGTATTGAATTACGAGATTGCGAGCGTTTTTAGGTCGAAGGGTTGCGTTCTTTTGTTATTCCTTTTCAATGGTTACGTGTTCGCAAGGCGGAACTCGCGCCGATTATCTGGACAAAAGCTATGCCTGTTATCGCAGTTCTTTGGGCGCCAAGATCAGCGACGCCATGCACTCGCCGAGTTCGGCATCATGACGAAGATGAATCGTGCCAAGAATCCGAACAGTCCGATTTCGCTGGCGCAAGAAAGTCACCTCGGAATTCGTGACCCACGCGTTCCGGGAACTGCGCGGCGACGACATGCGCCCCGAACGGCGGCAACTGTCGGGGCACGACCAGCACGCGATCTGACGACTCGTTACCTCCATCATGTTTTGAGTTCTAATCCCGTAATGCGAATGCCGCTGTGATGGACGCGGTAGCGGCGGTTCACCGAGATCAAAAGAGCCGTGATGCTCTCGACAATGCTGGACATTTCCAACGGGCCCGCATCAATCGGCCGCAAGCCAGGGATTAAGTTCACCAACCGAAAGAGAGTTTGTTTCGCTGCCGCATCATCTCCACAGACCAGGATGTCGCAGTCGGGCGTTACCGACAGGTCGCGCAAAGCGCCCGCCGATACATTGTGGAAGGCTGCCAGCACGGGCGTTGTGGCTGGAACAAGTTCGCGAGCCTGTGCAGCGGCGGATCCTTGCCAAAGTCTGAGGGTCCGCGTTGGTTTACCTCCCAAGGCTGCGGCCAGGGGAACGGTAGCGTCCACCAAGATGGCACCTCCGAGGGAGCCTCGAATACTTTTTAGGATGTCCACCTGGGCCAAGATCGGAACGGCCAACACCAGGACAGAAGCCTGTGCGGCGGCCTGTGCGTTCTCGAGCCCGCTGATCGAAATGCGACCCGACTCAGTTGGCGCGTGCGCGTCCAACGCGTCCCGTATGCGCTGCGCAGCTTCCTTGGCCTTGGTTTCATCGCGGGAGCCAATGATGACCTGCAGCCCCGCCCGTGCCCATCGCACGGCGAGGCCGAATCCCAGGTCGCCGGTTCCTCCGATAATGGCAATTTTCTCTGGATTCATATTTCCTCCGCGAAATACCTCAACCCGCGCCTCAAGCGCTTGGTCCGTTCCCTTCCGGATGCTAGTCTGTGCGATGTTTAAATTCAGCAAACATGCCGGATACTGAGACACTCAAGAAACCATCTCCCTCCCTCGTGCGGATTATTCCGATAGCGGGACTGCCGGAAGTGGTGTTTGGTGATGATCTTGCACGGCTCCTTGTGGAGGCGGCCCAACGGCAGCGACTCGTTATCAATGAAGGGGACATTTTCGTCGTGGCACAAAAGGTTGTGTCTAAGGCAGAAGGAAGAACCGTGCATCTCGACTCGGTCAAACCTTCCCAACAAGCAGAACGGTGGGCCGCCGAATACAAAAAAGATGCTCGGGTCATCGAAGTTGTGTTGCGGGAAGCAAGCAACATCGTGCGGATGGAGCGCGGCGTCATCATCGCCAGGACACGGCACGGCTTTGTCTGTGCCAACGCCGGCGTGGACATCTCAAATACCCCGCAGGGAACGGCCTTGTTGTTGCCGGAGAATCCCGACCGTTCCGCGAGCATGCTTCAGGAGCAACTCGCACGGGCATTTGGCGTTCATGTGGCCGTCATCATTTCCGATACGTTTGGACGCCCGTGGCGGGAAGGCTTGGTGAACGTCGCGCTGGGTGTGGCAGGGATGGCGCCATTGGTCGATTATCGGGGGCAACGCGATGCGCAAGGAAAGACACTTCAAGCGACTGTGATTGCGTTGGCCGATGAACTCGCGGCTGCTGGCGGACTTGTCATGGGCAAGCTCAACCGCGTCCCGGCAGCGGTTCTCCAGGGTTTGGCGATATCGCAGGGAAGCGGACGCGGACGCGACCTTATTCGGCCGGCGGAGAGAGACTTGTTTCGGTAGTGGTTTACATCCCCAAGAAGTCATAACAGCCAAGCCCCAATACCGCGAAGATCCATCAAACCCTCTGGACCCGACCGCCATGAGGGACGGCTGGATGTCTGTCGAAACCGTTTAATCTCCTACCGCAATCCAGGACCGAGGTGACCCGCCCGATCCCAATATCAAGAGCCTGTCGACGTGTCGGCAATGCCAGAATCCTGAGAGCTGGACAGTCCGTGATAAACGGGCGGCTGGCCAGGATCTTGAACGAGCTCACCGGATGACAAAAACTGCAGACCCGCATCGATCTCGCGAGCGGCTGCCTGCACCAGCGCTGAGATGTTGGCGACGAACTGGGGAGTCGCCTCACTGTCTGGAATGGCCATGGTGATGCTACCGATCACGCTCCTATCTGGGCCAAATACAGGTGCCGCTATACCTACGCGGCCGCTGTCAACTTCGCCGCGGGTAATATGAACGCCACATCTTCGGATGCGGCGCAGATTGAGCTTGATCGTTTCCCAGTCGGAGCCCAGCCCTCCTAGAGCGATTTCGTCAGGGTACTTCTCGAAAAACATTCGCGCTGTTCTCGACGGAAGGTTCGCAAAAATGACCTTGGATGACGCGCCGCGAAACATCGGCATCGGTCGGCCACGCTCATAGCCGACGGTATTTTCAGGAAGAACTCTGGCCTCTTGATGCACGCACATGACGCGATCCCGATAGATACGACACAACAGAGCCACGCCTGCGCTGCCGGAGCGAGCGACGAGACGCTGCATGGCAGGCCGCCCGACCTTAATCAGCGGGTCGGTCAGCCTAATCTTGCGATCATTCTCAATGACTGCGGGCCCCAGAACATATTTGCCGCTGGGAGACGAGTCAAGAAGGCCCACCTTGGACAAGTCTCGGAAGTATCGGTAGGCCGTGCTCACGGAGACGCCAATTTCTTTGGCTGCCTCCTCCACGGTCCATTCAGACTTTTCAATCGTGAAGAGGTTTAGGACGGCCAGCAATCGACTCGCTGTATTCACGTGTTCCTCTCTCGCGCGTGCCGTTCCGAGATTCTCTGTGCACGGCTAAAGCTGGCACGCCTGGCCTGCCAAACAGCAGCCGGTGTGCTGGCCGCCGACCAAGGGGTCGAGGGCATCTCTGGGCGTCAAAGATCTGCATCAACTCCCATAAGACAAGTATCAGATTCTGCTATATGGAGTCAAGCAAACATAGCGATATTCTCGCAATACGATAACTGGGACAAGATTTAAGTTGACTTATGACTCCCCAAATAGGTAAGCTCTGGCCCGTCGCGAGCCTTACATGCGCCATGAAAAAAGAGAACTTCCCCTTGCGGTAGGCTACTTGACCAGTCCGGGCTTCGTGGAGGGCCGGATCGCATCATTACCGACATGGCTGTGTTGGGATTCGACGCTGAGACGCACTGCCGAAGAGCTGCGCCGGTTGCGGGAGGAAATTGACCCGAAAGGGGGTGCATGTCAGGTGAGTGAGAGCCACTCTCTGTGCGCAGTTGCCGGGAAAGCGAGGAGCGACCGTGCTTTATGACATTGAGTTGAACTCTGCCGCACATTATCCCGTTGCGGGGATCGTGGAATTATCGCCCTTGATCGAACAGGCCGGTTTCGGCGCCTTCTGGAAAGGGGAATCGAACAGCACCGATCCTCTGGTCTTGATTTCGGGCATCGCCGCGCGCACGCGCACACTGAAAGTCGGGACGGCGATCTATCACATCTACGGACGCAGCGCGGTGACTCTAGGAATTCAATCGGCCACATTGCAGGATCTATCCGGAGGAAGGCTCCTGTTGGGCCTCGGAGTGGCCAATAAAACGATCGCTGCTTGGCACGGAGGCACGTTTGATCGCCCCCTGCGCCGTGCCAAGGAATACATCGAAATCGTTCGGAAGACCGCTGCCGGCGAACGCGTGGAATACCAAGGGGAAATCTATTCGACCGGACAGCGCTTCCAGCTTTCCTGGAAGCCGTCTCATCCAACATTTCCGATTTACCTTGCGGGATTGGGACCCCAAATGACGCGGCTGGTCGGGCAGATTTCTGACGGAGTCTTTATCAATATGGCCACGCCGGCCAAGATTCGCGAGATCGCGGACCGCGTCCGTGCGGGCGCCGCCGAAGTGGGACGCGATCCAAGCAAGATTGACATCATCGCGAAGGTTCGCGTTTCGCTGCATCCGGACCGAGCCATGGCCAGGTCGCGCATACGACAGGTGCTGACCTTCTACAACATCGCCGACCACTACAAGGACATGCTCAAGGCATCGGGATTCGAGGAAGAAGTGAACGCCGTCCAGGAAGCCTTCAAGGCGGGCGGATTCAAAGCCGCCAGCACCAAGATCACCGATGCCTACATGGACAAATTGCCCGTGATTCCAGCGACTTCCATCCAGGAAATCAAGGATCGGTTGAAACCTTTTGTGGAATCGGGCGTCACGCGGTTGATTGTTCCCTACGTTCCTGTGACCGAGCCGGTGATCGAGGATGCCCGGCGATTCGTAGAAGCGTGGGGGAATTCGTAGACCAAATCTTACAAGGAGCACGAGGTTCGGATGATGCTCCACGACAATCCAGCCAAACTGATGTGGCTTGACTAGGCAGGTAATACGGGTTCCCGAGCACGGAGGACACAACATGGGGACGACGACGGATGAACTGCGTGCAATCCGAGAAAATGTAGCCGCGATTTGCAAGGACTTCCCCGACACGTATTGGCGCGAGGTCGACAAGAAGGAAGCGTATCCGCAAGACTTTGTCACCGCACTCACCGCCAGTGGGTATCTGGCCGCATTGATTCCGGAACAATTTGGCGGCGCGGGACTCGGGATCGCTGAAGCCGGCGTCATCTTGGAGGAGATCAACCGTTCAGGAGGTAACTCGGGCGCTTGCCATGCCCAGATGTACACGATGGGGACCTTGCTTCGTCACGGGAGCGAGGAGCAGAAGCAGCGCTATCTGCCCGCAATCGCGCGGGGAGAGTTGCGCCTCCAGGCGTTTGCCGTCACCGAGCCGAATGCCGGATCGGAAACCACCCGCATCGAAACCCGGGCCGTTCGCAATGGGGATCGTTACGTCGTCAACGGGCAGAAGATATTCATCTCCCGCGCGAAACAATCGGACTTGATGCTGCTGTTGGCTCGCACCACGCCGTACAGCGACGTGCAGGACAAAACGCAGGGGATTTCCGTGTTCATCGTGGACATGCGGAATGTCAAAGGGAACATGCAAATCCGGCCTCTCGACATGATGGTGAATCATCACACGAATACGATCTTCCTCGAGGATGTGGAGGTCCCGGTGGAGAACCGCATCGGCGAAGAGGGCAAGGGGTTTCGGTACATCATCGACGGGTGGAATGCGGAGCGGATTCTGGTGGCCTCGGAGGCCATCGGAGACGGCCGCTGGTTCATCGACCGGGCATCGACGTACGCACGTGAAAGAGTCGTTTTTGGAAAGCCCATTGGCACGAATCAGGGCGTCCAATTCCCGATCGCGAAGGCTTACGCCCACGTGGAGGCTGCCGATCTCATGCGCTTCGATGCTGCTGCGAAGTTCGACCGCAAGGAGAAATGCGGCGCTGAGGCCAACCTGGCCAAGCTGCTAGCGTCCGAGGCAGCATGGGAAGCTGCCGATGTATGCCTAACCACTTACGGCGGTTACGGTTTTGCACGCGATTACGATATCGAGAGAAAGTTTCGAGAGACCCGCCTTCTCAGCGTCGCGCCGGTGAGCAACAATTTGATTCTGGCGTTTCTCGGCCAAAACGTGCTCAAGATGCCAAAGTCGTATTAGAAGAGAGGGAAGGCAAGAAGCCGGAGTGCGGCAGGCGCGAGCCTGCGAGCAATCGATTCAGAATTCATCAATGGAGAGGGGTGGTGCAAAACCATGGACCGGAAAAATGAGCTAATGCGCTCCTGGATGTTCGTCCCCGGGAATCGTCAGCGCATGATTGAGAAATCGCTGGGCGTCGCCGTGGATGCCATCATGATGGACATCGAAGATGGCGTGGCGCCGGCGGAGAAGGAGGGTGCGCGTCAGCAGATCGCCGCCTGCCTCGACCAGGTGGCGGCGCGGCTGAAGGCAGAGCCGAAACTGCGCACGCCCGCGCGCTACGTGCGCATCAACGCCGTCGGGCACGAGCGCAGCCGCGACGATCTTGCCGCCGTAGTGCGCAAGGGGCTCGAAGGGCTCGTCGTGCCGAAGGTCGAGACTCCTGAGCAGATCCAAAGCGTCGCTCAAGTTCTTGATCGCCGTGAACCCGAAGTAGGGCTGGAGAAGGGAAGCGTGCGGCTGCTGTGCGCTTTGGAGAGTCCAAAAGGACTGTACAACGCATACGCGATCGCGACAGCTTCGCCACGAGTCATCGGACTGCTCTTTGGCGCGGAGGATTTTTCGCGCGAGCTCGGCCTGCCGTTGCGGCGTGAAGGCGAAGCTCGTGACCTCATCTATGCTCGTTCCTCGCTTGTGACGGCCGCGGCGTGCGCGCACGTCCAATCCGTGGACGGCGTGTGGCCGGACCTTCAGGACACCGAAGGTCTGAAGACATTTTCCCTCCAGTCTCGCCGTCTTGGATTCTCAGGGATGTCACTCATTCATCCCGCGCAGATTGAAATCGTGAACGGGGCGTTCACGCCGACGGCGGACGAGATCGACTATGCGCGAAGAGTGCTGAAGGCCTTCGATGAGGCGAGGACCCGCGGCGAGGGCGCTGTGGCCTTCGGCGGGCAACTCCTTGATCTTCCGATTGTGGACAGGGCCCGACAAACTCTTGAGCTGGCGGAATCGCTGGGCACTCGTTACTCGTAGTGGGTTTGGCTCTCGCCGTAGTGGCGCAGAACGACGCTACGACGCCAAAAGGAGTTGTGGGGCTTAAACATTTCATTCCCACGTTAGTTCAATTTAGAAATCGATCAGGGAGGAATCAAAATGGCAGTCAAGCCTGGTTGGGAGGGGCGATTCTTTGAAGATTTCGAAGTGGGAGATATTTACCGCTGCCGCCTCGGGCGGACGGTGACCGAGAACGACAACATCTGGTTCACGCTGCTGACCAACAACACGAATCAGATTCACTTCAACAACGAATACGGTAAACGCACCGAATTCGGCAAATGCCTGATCAATAGCGCGCTCACGCTGGCCATCGTCGCCGGAATGGGCGTGGCGGACGTCAGCGAAAATGGCTTTGCGCTCGGGTGGGACGAGATCAAGCTGCCCAACCCGCTGTTTGCGGGAGACACTCTCTACTCCGAATCCGAAGTGTTGGAGAAGCGCGAGTCCAAGTCCAAGCCCCAGTGGGGGATCGTCAAGGTCCGCACCCGCGGGATCCAGCAGGAGGGCAAGGTCGTCATCGACTACAGCCGCAGCGTTATGGTGTGGAAGCGTGCGCACGCGCCGAAGCAGAATCTGTTCCCCGAGGTCCGCCCCTGATGGCGGAACCTGCCGCCAAGAAGGCGTCTCTGGCTCTGGATGGCGTTCGCGTCCTGGCGCTGGAAGTCTCCGTGTCAGGACCGCATTGCTCGCGGATTCTCGGGGATATGGGCGCCGAAGTCATCAAGCTTGAAAAGCCAGGAACCGGCGATCTGATTCGCGCGTGGGACTCCGTCGTGAGCGGGCTTTCCTCCGGCTACGTGTGGCTCAATGGCAACAAGCGCAGCTTCGCCGTGGACATCAAGAAGCCAGCAGGCCGGCAAGCCGTACAGCGATTGGCCGAACGCGTGGATGTCGTCCTTGAAAACTTCGCGCCGGGGGTTACCGATCGATTGGGTTTGGGAGCCGCGGAACTCTGTGCCCGCAATCCACGGCTCGTCTACTGTTCCCTGTCCGGTTACGGCCAAGACGGCCCGTACCGGGATGTAAAAGCGTATGACTTGCTGATTCAGGGCGAAGCCGGGATCATTGCCACCACGGGCTATCCGGATAAGCCGGCCAAGGTTGGAGTGCCGATCACCGACCTCGCGTCGTCGATGTACGCGACGGTGGGAATTCTCCTGGCCCTTTATCAAAGGGAACGAACCGGCCGCGGACAAGTGATCGACATCTCGATGTTCGAATCGGCGCTCGCCTGGCTCGGATATTTTCCGCATCACTACTGGCATCGCGGCGAGGAGCCTGCGCGTGTCGGCATGCGTCACCACTACATCGTTCCCTACGGCCCCTATATGGCGGGCGACGGTGTCTACGTCAGCCTCGCCGTGGCCACGCCGCAGGATTGGGAAGTATTTTGCCGAAAGGTCGCACGGCGTCCCGATTGGCTCGAAGACGCACGGTTCCGCACCGCCCCAGACCGCCGCGAGAATCGCGCGGTGTTGGAAGAGATGGTCGAGAAGCTGTTTCTCGAACAGCCGCACGACGAATGGATGCGCCGTCTTGGAGAGGCCGAGTTGCCGCACGGAAAGCTAAACGGAATTGGCGAGGTTTTGGCTCATCCTCAGACGATCGCACGAAAAATGATTCGGGAAATGGAATCGCCTGTAGGGCCCGTGCCCGTCATGGGAAGCCCGCTACGGCTGTCCGATAGTCCAGCGCGCTTCGATCCCATTCCGGCCTTGGGACAGGATACCGAGCCGATTCTTCGGGAGCTCGGTTACACCGCCGCTGAAATCACCGCTTTCCGGCGAGATCAGGTCATCTAACTGCCGGCTGCGCTAGCCCGCGGCGCTCCGAGATCAACGTCACGTTCAATCAGCCATCGCGCCGTGGCGGAACCGGGCCGCAGTCGATTTGAGAGCCTCCGCAGATCCTCCAACTCATCGATATCGAGTTCTAAACGAGGATTTCGAAAAACTCGAGTCCGCGCGCCGCATCCCTTCGCCTCGGCCAAGTGACGCGGGAAACTATTGGGGCCGAAGTGCGAAGGGAAGAGAATGGCGGGCGATCGCAGGAGCGCATTGGTACCCGTGCCGTCACTCGAGGGAACCATAACCACCGACGGCGCCACGTCCAATTGTTCGAAGACCGCCTCGATGTCGAGCGGTTCGACCAGCGGAAGATCGATAGGCAGTCGAAGCAAAGCGCGAACACCCTGCTCGGCGCAGTAGCGCGACCCCGCGTCCACGGATTTGCTTTCCGAGGTCTGCTGAGATTCGACAATCGTTTCCCAGCCGCGCGCTCGCGCACGCGAAAGAGCCCCGGGTTCCTTGCTGATCACGAAAATGCGGTCCGCACAGCACGTTGCCGCAACGACGCTGAAGAAATCCTCGCACATCGCCTCCGCCAGAGCCGCGCGGTCGGCAGGGGAGAAATGCGGAGCCAGGCGCTTCTTCGCCTCGTGAAATTCCTTTACCGGAATCAGGATCGCCTTCATGCAGCGGCTCCCGCCTTCTGCTTCGCGGTGAACTCGATGATTCTACGCGCGAGGAGTTCCTTGTCCTCGAGGTTCCGCATGACCGTTGGGTGGATGACGACCTCTACACCGAGCGATTCGATTGCCGGACCCTGGGCGCTGTCGATGGGATCGATCACCATGGTTCCGCAGATGTCTTGATACATTCGCCCGACTCCGAGGGCCGATACGTCGTGCCCCAGCTGCGCGAGCATCTGATCGGACGGCCCCTTCAGCGATTTGCCTCCTACGATGGGACACACGGCGACGACGTGGGTCCGGCGCTTTCGCATGGCATCCCGCACACCCGGGACTGCGAGAATCGGCCCAATGCTGATCAGCGGATTACTCGGGCAAATCACGATACGACGGGCACCTTCGAGCGCTTCGAGGACGCCTGGGGCCGGGTGCGCTCGTTCGATTCCATCGAACGAGATGGCCCGAACGATCGGCTCCGCGCGTCGCTCGACCAGGTATTCTTGAAAGTGAAGGCGCCCCTGGTCGGTATCAATGATGGTTGGCACCGGCTCCTCGCACATGGGGAGAATTCTGGCCTGGACGCCCAGGGCTTGACGGATGGAGTCCGAGACTTCCGAGAGAGGTGCCCCCGCGCGGAGCATGGCCGTGCGGTGGATGTGGGTGGCCAGATCGCGGTCTCCAAGATGGAACCACTGGGGGCGACCATAAACGGCGAGCTGCTCGAGCGCGCGGAACGTTTCGTCCCGGAACCCCCACCCCGTGTCGGGATTCACCTGGCCCGCCAACGTGTACGTGACGATATCCAGGTCGGGTGATATCGAAAGGCCGTGCAGGACGATGTCGTCGCCCGTATTGACGATGACCGTCAGGTCGCGCGGATCCATCATGCGATGGAGTCCCAGTAAGAGCTTTGAGGCACCAATCCCGCCCGCGAGTGCCACGATATCCATTAGTATCCTAGCTGGTCGCGCAGCATGGGATCTTCTCGGTGCGCGGCCATGCGTTCCAGCGGCAGAAGTTCGTCGGCATCTGCGTGTTTGAACACGCGACGGATCTTGTAGGTTGTGGTGCGCTCAGCCGGCGTCCGATCAATCGTCCGGATCAACGCGCGAAGCTCACCCGCCAAGACAGATTCTCCGAAATTCGCTCCTGCGGATTTTGAGATGCTTTCTTCCATCAACGTGCCGCCGAAGTCGTTGGCGCCGGCTTCGAGGCAGGCCAATGCCCTTTCGAAACCAAGTTTCACCCAGGACACCTGGATGTTGTTAATGTGTCCGTTCAGGAGCAGGCGCGCGAGCGCATGCACCAGCAAGTGCTCGGCGAGCGAACTCCCCGCACGCGCGCGGCCTGTGCGGAACAATCTGGTCTGTGAGTGGATGAAGCCCAAGGGGACAAATTCGGTGAACCCGCCCGTGTCCATCTGAATCTCGCGGAGCAAGAGCAAATGCCGCACCCAATGCTCGGGCAGTTCCGCGTGACCGTACATCATGGTGCTCGTGGACGGAATGCCGAGATCGTGCGCCGTTCGAATCACGTCGATCCACTGGTGGACCTTGAGCTTGTTCGGGCTTAGGGACTCGCGCACCTGGTCATCGAGGATTTCGGCTGCCGTTCCCGGGATACTGCCTAGCCCTGCCTCTTTCAGTGTTCGCAGGTACCCAGACAGATTCACGCCGGTCTTTTCGACACCGTACACGATTTCCATGGGCGAATATGCGTGCAGATGCAGATTCGGCAAATGTGATTTGATGGTGCGCAGAAGATCAGCGTAATAGGTGCCCTCCAAGTCGCGGGGCAATCCACCTTGGATGCATACTTCGGTGGCGCCGCGCTCGACCGCTTCGACTGCTTTGGCAACGAGCGACTCGGTCGAATGAAAATAGGCATCCGGCGAGCGGGCGCCTCGACCGAATCCACAGAACGCGCAGCCTACGATGCAAACATTCGTGAAGTTCAGGTTCCGGTTCACGACGTAGGTCACTTGATCGCCGACGGCGCGTCGGCGAAGCTCATTCGCAATCTTCAGCACCGCGAGAAGGTCGTCATCTGTCGCACCGCACAGAGTGAGTCCGTCGCTCGCATCGAGATCTTTTCCAGCGAGAGCTTTCTCGAGGATATCGGCAACCGTCGGACTCGCAGCCTTGAAAGCCTGCTCCCAGGAGATCTCTCGCCACCGAGGGTCCTGAATGTTCAGCATTTGCCACGCTCAGTTTCGGGCATAACCGTCTTCTCCCTGGAGCTTCTGCAAAACAGATTGGAGGGGTGCACGCACGAATCGTGGCCGCGACGAGAATTCGGGATAAATCGCCAGTCGCTCGCGCAGGACGAACCCGGCCGCGGCTGTCTTATCGGCCAGCACGGAGATCTGTGGCCAAGCTGCCTCCGGATTGATGAAATCCTTCGTCAGCGGAGAGATTCCGCCCCAATCGTTGATTCCGGCTTCGAGCAACCGCGGGTAGTCGTCCGAGAGCAGGTTGGGCGGAGACTGAATGTTCATGTCACTGCCAAAGATCAATCGCGCGATGGCCAGGGTCCGCAGCAGGTCTTCGGTGGACGGTTCAGGCTCGCGTGCCATTCTGGTCCCCGGTTTGGCTCGGAATGGTTGGACAATCACTTCCTGGATGTGACCGTACTTCTTGTGGAGATCGCGAATGGCAAGCAATGAATCGATACGCTCCTCTGCGGTTTCCCCGATGCCGATGAGAATACCGGTTGTAAAAGCGATCGATAGCCGCCCCGCCCGTTCGATCGTTTGCAATCGAAGCGATGGCACTTTATCCGGGGCCTTCCAGTGCGGACCTTGCGGGCGGCGAAGCCTGGAGCTTGTGCTTTCAAGCATCAGCCCCAAGCTGACGTTGGATTCCTTCAGCCATTCCAGGTCCCCTACGTCCATGATTCCCGGATTCGAGTGGGGCAACAGTCCCGTTTCATCGAGGACCAGTTGCGTCATCGCCGCGAGATATTCGAGCGTCCGCTCGAAGCCCTGCTTTCGCAGAAACGCTCGGGCCTCCGGGAATATCGTTTCCGGCTGATCACCCAGGCTGAACAGCGCCTCTTTGCATCCCGCGCGACGCCCGGCTTCGGCCACCGCAAGAACTTCTTGCGATGTCATGTATGGCTCGCCATCAACCGCAGGGTCCGCTCGGAACGTGCAATAGCCGCAATAATCTCGGCAAAGGTGTGTCAGCGGGATGAAAATCTTCTTTGAGTAGCTGACTGTTCGGCCCTTGGATCGGCCCCGAACCGCAGCGGCCGCCTCGAGCAAGGAACCTAGCTGGGCATACTCGATTAACAACAGCGCCTGCTCGCGGGACAGGCCAGCTCCTTCGATCCCCCGTTCGAGGGCGGCCATCACTTGAGATGTATTTTCCAGCCCTTGCATGGAAGGCCTGGCCTTTCAGAATCAGGCTCTCCGCCCATGGGCCGCGGCGGAGTCAAGGAACATGAGCGATCGAAGCTTCATGACGGGGAGGATTATAACAAACTGTTCTTGGCTCGCGAGGAAGACGCTCCTGCATCGCCCAGGCGCGAGGGCATGTTCGCAATGTTCGTTTTGCGACCGTGACTTGCGTCACCGTACCGAGTGATTGAAGTCACTGTTACCCAGCTAGCCTT
>Ga0187825_10000062_pt1 | contig 17065 bp, 17 predicted proteins | sample NC_wetland_sal_i_11_FD_132421 | JGI IMG/M metagenome (GOLD analysis project Ga0187825, IMG submission 132421) | Wetland sediment microbial communities from Neuse River Estuary, North Carolina, USA - SourceSoil_5 | ecosystem: Environmental > Aquatic > Freshwater > Wetlands > Sediment | place... | reverse complement strand
CCCAGGCTTTGGCTATCGAGGAAAAGGCCCTAGGCCCGGATCACCCCGGGGTCGGGGTCCTCCTCGCGAATCTAGCTAATTTGCACATCGAGCAGGGAGAATTCTCCATCGCTGAGCCGCTTGTTCAGCGCTACCTTGAAATCGAACGGAAAGCTTACGGGACAGATCACCCAGATTATGGGCGTGCGCTAGAACTTTTTGCACTTCTCTACTTGCACCAGGAGAAGCTCGATCAGGCCGACTCGATAAGCGCCCAAGCAGTCACCATCCTGCAGGCGAAGCTTCCGCCCTATCATCCTGATCTGGCCGGCGCACTACAACTCCGTGCCACAATCCTCCGCAGTCTAGATCGTGAACAAGAGGCTAACGCGCTCGACGCGCAAGCGGAGCAAATCCTCAAACTCTACGTCGAACGAAATCCCTAGTTCGAGTCGAGATGGCCTTTCCAGAATGATGCTGCATAATTCAGGAACCTACTTGCCTCCAACATATCTCGACAGGACATAGGTAAAGTGCGCAATGATTGTTTTGGTGTTGGTTGTCTCAGTAGTGTCTTACAGCGTTGCTCAGGCGCGCAGCGTCGTCGACAGGATCATCATCGAAGGCAACCGCCGCGTGGCCACCGAGAGTTTGCAAGCGCTCATTCACACACACATAGGCGATACCTACAACCAAAGCGCTCTTCAACGGGACTTCAAGGCACTGTGGGATACGAAAAACTTCAGCGACATTCGCCTCGAAGTTCGTGGCGACCCGGACCACGCGGATGCAAAGATCGTTTACTTCATCCTCGTCGAGAAGCCCGCTAAATAAAATCATCAGCGCCAAGTCATGATACACGGGATTCTCGGCAACTGGCTTTGGGACGGATTCCCACATTACGATAATCCAACTTATCGGGCCTAAGTATTTGCGACCTGGGCGAAGAGCCGGGCATCACATCTCCAAGCAGAATGTGAGGCCTTGGTCGAATGATAAGGCAGCCCCGGTTAAATAGTTCTGCCGGATGATGTTAAGGACGACCATTATGAACACAACCCCTTCGGAACTTCTCATGCACAATTTCAACGAGATTTTTATAGAGCTCGATCCCGTCAAACGTGCGGCATTGCTCGCGAAGTACTACACGGAAGATTGCCTTTGGATCCATCCTGGCGGTCGCATCGTGGGCCGCGACGGTATCAATGAGGCGGCTACTGAGATTCGCAAACACTTCCCTGAATACCGCTACACGGTTACCGGCGAGATCCAGACCATGCACAACGCGGTAGCGACGTGTCGATGGGGAAGCGGGATGCCGGGTCAGCCGTTCCACTACACAGGAACGGACTTCCTCGAAGAGCGCGATGGCCGCGTGTCGAGGCTGTATACGTTCATTGACCAAAACCTAAATCTATCTTAGCCGTTTGATTTCGGAGCGAGACGGCGCCAGTACCTCATGTCCGAAGAGATCGTTTGCGAGGGTGTCTGCAAAATCGTCTGAACAGCTAGCTGTCGGCCGTCTGTAGAAATCCGAATCCCATCCGGGCCGAGCGCTAACCGTACTTGAGCTCGGTGCTTTGTCCGACCTCGATAATATAACCGTCAGGATCGCGGATGTAGCAGCGAATCTCGCCGTACTTGGGAATCGGCGGCGTGAGGAACTCGGCTCCTCGACTTTTCCATAACTCATAGCAGGCTTGAATATCGGCAACGCGGAAATTCATAAAGCTGTTGATGTGATTCGGGTCGGGGACGCTGAGCGTTACCGTCGGCTTATCCGGGGTCGGCCCGCCCCCCACGTTTAGAATCATCCAAATATTGGCAAGCTGAAGGTACGGAGGCGCGTTGCCGTCACCCATGGTCAGAATGCGAGCGCCGAAGACCCTCTCGTAATAGCGAGCCGATCGCTCGACGTCGGCGACGGTGAGAAAATGCGCGACGCTGATCCCCTCGCGCGGGGGCATCTCATAGCTCTTCTGTTCGATTTGTACCGCGTTCATTGATCGCTCCCTTCGATACGGTGCTCATTATAAATACGGTGTCCCGATCCCGCTCCCATTCATAAAAAAACGATCGACGCCAGCTAGTGCAGCAGCGATTCCCAATTGGCTGGAACTCTCCCTGCCGGTTCAGGTGATGGTTGATACTCCGGATGCGAATGTGGCGGAAGCAACTCTACACCCTTGATCCAAACGCGCCATTCTCTTCGGCAAGCAGACCGGCGAACTCCAAAATGCTCGCCGTCGCTTCGGTTGTCGGTGAAGACTACAATTTCGCCGAGTTTAGGCGGTTCGGCGTGGCACGCGAATTCTGTTGCTGTCAGCATAAAACCCTGACGGTTCGTGGAGAGGCTAAAACGTGACCAAAGCGTTGCCAATCGGCATGACCGTGTATACCGCCGGAGTGACGGGCTACTCGGAAGTGACTCTTACGGAGGAGCACTATGACGAAGACTCTCTTAGCTGTGGGGGGCATCGCGATCCTATCGCTTGGGATTTATACCACTCGGCATATTCACGCGCCAAATACCCAACCCACACCGGAGCCGGTACCCACGGTTGATCAGTGCAGAAAAGACGGACCTGCATGGTACAGCAAGGATGCACAAGTCGAGTACGACAAGGCCCGCTTCAACTCTTTTTCCACTGGTAAGCTCGCTGAAACTGAATTTTCCAAGCTCTCCGCGCACGACTTATACGTGAGAATGAAAGAGATGGGGAACTGCATAACTGTTGATCCGCAGAATTCCGAGCGCTACGACAGCGCGTCTTATCACTATTATGGTTTCATTGCAGACCGCTTTATGGACTACATGGAGCGACACGAGTTGCTAGAAGATTTCATGAAAGAAGACGCCCAGGGCAAGCGGTAACAGGTGTAGGTATGCTCACTACCCGCTAGGGCTGCCACGGCTCGGCCTGATAAACCGGATTTTCGTCAATTGGAGGACCAGTACCTCAGCTTCCGAAAATCCGACTTTCCAGGACTTGGCCTAACGGCAACACCCGATAACCGAATTCGCGGTCGCTGAAGCAACGCCTCAGGAACCCGTTTGGCGAGTGCAGCTTCGAATTTGGCTCTATTGCCGCCACGCTTAAGCCAGGTTCATTCGTCGCAAGAGAGATTCGAATCGGGGATGACCGCGCAAGTTTCGGAAGAGGAACGATCCCTTGATTCCGTAAATCGCGCCCGAGCGCCGCTCGAAAGCGCGCTCAAGGCAATCGATAGCAGCGTCGGCCTCGCCGAGGCCGGCATGGACGTAGGCAAAGTGGTAGGGGGAGACGAACTCGAGCGTGACGCGCTCGTGAAGTTGGCCGAGGATCTGGCGCGCCTTTTCGATGCTGCCGGTGAGGGCGTAGGCCTCACCGAGCTGCCCCAGGAAAAGCGTGTCGCCGGGCGTGAGCGCCACCGCCTGCTCCAGTTCTGCGATTCCTGCAGCGTTCTCCCCTTGGAAGATCAAGGCCCAACCCAGGACGGAATGGCAACGCAGCGCTGCGGGGTCTACCTGGAGCCCGCGCCGCGCCTCTTTAATCGCCTCGTCGAGACGACCGGCGCGAAGCAGAGTGGTGGCAATGTCGGATTGAATTATCAAGGGATCAAGCTCGTGGGCCAGGCGGACTTCACGGACTGCATCGTCGTATCGTTCCAGTGACACACAGAGCCAGCTGTAGTGATCGTGCACCGCGGCACTGCTGGGGCTGAGCTCGATGGCTCTGAGGAACTCGCTTTCGGCGCCTCTCCAATCGAAATCGAAGGCAAATCGAACAAAACCCGAGATGCTATGCGCTTCCGCAAGTTCGTCATCGAGCTCGACGGCGCGGGCAGACGCTTGCCTCGCAAGCGGGATCGCTTGCTCGGGCAAGATGCCGGCTTCGCCGTGAATGCAGGATTCAGCGTGAACCTCGCCCAGGCTCGCCCATGCCAAGGCGAAACTTGGATCCCGGGCGACGGCGGCTTCGAATTGCGCAATGCTGCTGCGAAAGCCCTCTTTGGTGAACCGGTAGTACGCATTGCGACCGCGCAGGTAGAGTTCGTAAGCCTGGAGATCTTCCGTCGGCCGACGGCCGACGCGCGCGCGTTCGTCTTTCGATAACTCGCCACGCAGAGCATTGGCAATCTTCAACGCTACATCGGTCTGGATGGCAAAGATATCGGTGAGCTCGCGATCGTAGGTATCCGCCCAGATATGTTCGTCGGTCGATCCCTCGATGAGTTGGGCAACGATGCGCACCCGGTTACCCGCGCGACGGACGCTGCCGTCCAGCAGGGTCGCGGCGCCCAGCTTCTCGCCGATCTCACGAAGGTTGCGGTCGCGCTTCTTGAATGCAATCACTGAGCTGCGCGAGATCACCTTCAGCGATCGGATTTTGGCGAGGTGGGCGATCACATCCTCGGTGATTCCGTCAGCGAAGAACTCGTTCTCCGGATCAGCGCTCAGATTGACGAACGGAAGAACAGCAACCGAAGCGGGCCGCGGCCGGACACCTGCGGCGTCAGGCGCAACATCGGCTATGAATCGATACCCGAGCGTAGGAACGGTTTCGATGTAGTGAGGCTGCTTGGGGTCATCGTCCAGCAGTTTGCGCAAAAGGCCGATGGCGCGATTGAGCACGTGATCGGTGACAAAGGCACCGCCCCACACCGCGTCTAGGAGCTTTTGCCTCTCCACCAGACGGTCGCGGTTTTCAACCAGGAAGATCAGCAGATTCAGTGCCTTAGGCTCAACCGGCACCTGCCGTCCACGTTTGAGCAGGCGGAAGCCTTGCACATCAATCTCGATCTCGTCAAAGCGGTATCGCCCTGCCATTCCACTGACCTCAGCATTCCATCAGCGAATCTAGCCGAAAACATCGGAGTGCCCTGAGTACGCCAGAACCGCCCGCCGCTTAAGGTCCTCCCGAAAGCGAGGAGGACCCATGAAAAGCAGGTGGCATGCGGGGCTGTTACTCAGAGTCGCGATATTCTATTTCACACTCACGGGAGTTTGCCAGACCGTTCGAGCCCAGTCGGAAGTCCATTTTAGGCTGGCTCACAACACCCTTGTTGTAGTTCCCGTAATGGCCGGAAAGGAAGGACCCTTCGATTTTGTCCTCGATACAGGCGCCAACACCAGCGTCGTTGACCCAACTATTGCCGCCCATGTTGCGATGGTCGAGATCGATACCGTCCGGCAAACCACATTAGCTGGGATTCGGACACTGACCCGCGGTGTGCTGCCGGCCTTGTCGGTTGGTGCTATGCACGTCGAGAACGTTGAAGTGGTGCTGAAGGATCTTTCCGAATTCCGCAAGTTCGATTCTCGCATCGAGGGCATAGCCGGACAGAACTTTCTGGCGCATTTCAGTTATCTGGTCGACTACCAAAAGCGCGTCTTTCGCATTGAACAAGACACGGAAATCCGGGATGCCATCGGAGGCGACCGCGTGCCACTGGAGGCGGGCGAGAACCAAATGCTGGTTCTCCTGGACGCGCAATCACGCAATCATGCCAAGCTGCGCTTGCTTCTGGACTCGGGAGCCAATTCAATCGTGCTGCTGCGAACCGCTGCCCAGGCGCTCGAGCTTTCGCCACAGGCAGAAGAGGTCGCAACGACCAGCAATGGGCAGATTGGGTTACAGACTGGCCGGCTACATGAACTGCTGATCGGCCGCGAGAAATTTCATGACCTTCCAGTCGCTCTGCCTGCAGCGGAACTTTCCAACATCGGCGATGGCTTGCTGCCAACCAATCTTTTCACAGCGCTTTACATCAACAGTCGCGAAGGGTTCGTCGTTCTGAATCCTCGGAGGGAAAAGCTAAGCGGAAGCCAACGGTAACTCCTGGGAAACGGGATTATCACTAACTGGGAATCGCCGAAAAAGCCAGTTAGCGAAAAGCCGACTTTCCAGGATTGGCATTCAGCTACGGCGGTCATACGTTAGGCGCTGTGCTTAGGTATCTTCGAATTGAGCAACGAAACTAAGCTATTGCCGCCCGGTGTAGCTTGTACGGCATTTCCCGTGACGACCTCCGTCGCCGTGATAGCCTTGTCATACAGGCGCTTGTTAGCATCGTTATCCGCTTCGAGCGAGGCCGCACCCAGTGTCGCTCCGGCAAACAGCCCCTTCGCCCGGCCATATGTAAGTATGTCGGTTCCTGTGCCTGTGCTGGTAGCGCCACTGGGTCCTGCTGCGGCACTTGCGTTAGTACCGAGTTCAGTCTTGTTTTTTAACAGGGCATCAACCCCATTCTGCGTCATTACCAGCAGCACGAAGTCGCTTGACGAAGCGCCGACCTGTAGTCCCACGCTGGCGCCGCCGACCGTATACATCGCCGGCGCGGACCAACTGCCGCTGAAGTCCTTGCCCCCTCGGCAACTCATCGGACCGCGGCCGCCGGTTCCGCCAACGCCAAAGCCAACCTTCTTCACTCCTGGCAGAACGACGACGCAGTTCGCTTTCGCTAGTAGGTCAGTCGGTACATTGCCACCTTCAAGCATCGCGCTTAAAACCGTGGATGCATTCCGCAACGTCTCTTCATCTTTCGATTTATCATCACCCAAAGCGGGCATCATCAAGAGAAGTGGGAAGACAAATGATCCAATCGCATAGAATACTGATCGTTGAGGCTGATTCACAAACATGGGTCCTTCCTTTCGAGGTTTTGGACGGATTATCTCCACCCAGCAAATGGCTTGTCTGCTGACAAAAGTTACAGTTGGCCTCCGCGCTCGGCTGACACTTTCGCGGAACCATTAACATTTCCCTGCTGTAGAGATACTAGGCTTTGCGGGGGGAGAGAACTCCCAACCGGGCGGATCTTCTTCCCTTACGGTCCATGCTAGAACCAAAAAACCAGTTAATACGTTGCTCTATCGCCCAGGCGACCGAATCTGATTGGCGTTAGTCCCGGCTAATCAGAAGTGATGGCCTCTAGCTAGGCTGCTGCGGTCAGAAAATGCTGCGACAGGTTACTTATTTTTTTTGGGCGGCGGATAATTTTTGAGAAGCTTTTCTACAGACTTATCGATGTTTTTCTGCTTCTTCTCAGGTTTTGCATTTGGGTCTAGGGTCTTCGAAACAACGCCGCGCCAAACGAGCTGTTTGTCAGCAGAATCGTAAATACTCAAGTCCAACTGTCCGACATATATCGTAGATGAGGAGCCATAAGTCGTACCAGTCGACATGCCACCACTCCCGTACCATCCCGCGCCCCAGCCCGCACCATAACCCCAGCCCGTGTTATACGAGGTATACTGTTTTTCTGACCCGATAGCGGTTTGGTAACCGATATATAAAGCAGCAGTGTCGGCGTCTGTCTTCGTCAACCCCTTCTTGCCAAGCTCGGCGTCAATTGCCGCGGTTAATTGCTTCGCTGTTAGGCCATCAGGCTCGTCGGCCCCTTCTATAGGCACATACTTATATGTCTTGAATTTCGAAAAGTCCTTATCTTTGTCGAAGTCATACCGAACATCCTGAGCGGCCGCAGTGCGCGCTCCTATTAAAAGCAACAGAGTCACCATGGTTGCGAGCGTTTTCATTGTCCCGACTCCTTTCTGATTTCTGACGAATTCGGCACCCTGGAATAGGTGTAGCAGTGTGCCGTGGTTAGCTCAGAGCTCTAGGCGACGGTTGCTTGCACAATGGCATTTGTTCGCTACAGCTCTGCTGAAAAGAATGTACTGTGTTGGCTCAACTTGGGTACTGGCAAGACTTACAGCTGCCGACCCTGATCGGAAGTGAGACGGTAGTTGGAATTACTCTTATGAGGTCGGTGTAATGAGAATCGAGAGCCAACGGACAAATAGCGTCTCTGGGAGGAAGGCCGCGAAGGTTAGGTGTCGGTAGCGTGGAAGAGGTGTATGCAGTTCAGTATCGAAATCCTACCGTGACTGTCAACAAGCGCGTGCTGATGTTTTCGGTAGGCGCATAATGGTAGCGTGACTCCACATACCACCTGTACGGTGGGTCGCCCACCCTGATTGTGAAACCAATCCCTCCATTTGCGCCAAAGGCGCTCGAACTAGAGTTAGCAACTGTCAAATTGTTGGTTACGATGCCCAATGAGCACGAATATCCCCACCAAAGCCACACTGGGTCACAGGAGATGCTGGTTCCCGCTGGGATTGTTTTCGTAATTTCGGCGCTTCGGTGGTACAAGCCACCGCCGCCAATCAGATAAGCTCCGAAGACTCTTCCCCGTAACTCGAACTTGTAATTTGCTGTAAAAGCGAACAGATTGCCGTGTCCACTAATATCTCGCGTTTGCAAAGCGACGCGGAGAGGTTGAAGCGCGACGCCAGTCGGAAAGAGCCAATTCCACATGAAGTCACCGACGAGCGCATGGCGCCTGGTGAAGTTATAGCCAGCGCTGTAATCTACGCCCAAGCCTGAATTTGCATAACGAGAGGTGGGACTTAAAGGTGCACTGATACTCATGCCAATACTTGAGGAGAAATCTGGATTATCCTCACCATTTTGCGCGCGAATGCCACCAGGGATCGTTAATAAGCATATCCAGATGAAAAGTTGTGCCGCCTTGTAGTTCATGTGGTCCTTAGTAGAAGGCGCATCCCTGCGAAGTGCAGGGTGGAAGAAGAGTTCGCCGAAGGATACTGTCAGAAATGTCAGGTCGGCCTTATCGTGGACCGGGAATCGGGTTCAAGCGACTCCGAAAAGCCACGATTCCGAAAGCGGACTAATTATAATTTGGCGTAGGACATAGAGCTCGACCTTCCTGGATCGGGAGGTTTTGTCAACGACTTCAGGTCTCTTGTCAAACGAGAGAAAGCAGCTAGTGGGTTCGGAGGGAATCAGCGAGGCTCTCTAGATTTTGCGGGGCAATACGGATGCCCCCGCTGCGTGGGCTGTCAATGTCCGCGATCAGGGAAAACGAAATAGCAAGCGCAATGGGTAGTACCAGCAACATAGAGGTTTTCTGGTGTGAATGGTAGCCGACTAGGAAATTGCAGTAAGCTGCAATGGCGATCAGCAGAATCCAGGCGGCAAGCGGGACGCGATTGCGCCAGGCCGCCTCCGTGTAACTCTCCGAGTTCAGTACGTCATTCATACCAGTAAGGACCAGGGCCGACACAGGGCTCGGCTTAGCTGTTACCGAGGCAGTTACTTCAGACCAAAGCTCCGATTGCAGTCGGGAATTCTTGGCTCTGGCCTGGCGCAAGAGTTCAGAGTCGCGACTTGTGTACAAGAGGATGCGCTGATTGAGGTAGTCACGTAGAAGTGCGCGTAGGTCGGTGGTATTGGCTGCAGATAAGACGTCTAACCGAACATATTCGGTGCCGATCGCGTTGGCTTCCTGCGCTTCGTAAGCTTTGCGTTGATCGTAGCGGCTAACAGCCATAGCGAAGGTGAAGCCGATAATCAACCCTAGAAGCGTAAGCGTGGCCCCAAGAATAAGACTAAAATTCTCTTCATCCATACGTTCACGAAGACTTTCCGTGTGAAAGTACTCGCCGACCAGGCTTGCGATCCAAAGGAGTGCCAGCATGATTACGAAAAAAACGACCGGGTGGTTCAAGAGAAAAGTCATGGGTAGCAAACCTCCTCACAGAACTGACGCAACCCTGCGCGGTACGCCGGGCGGAACCGGATGCTAGCCCTTCTCCACTTCTGTGCCTAGCTGAGAAGAGCGGATAGAAAAGGGGAGCGCCCAGCTTTGGTTCGGAAAAGTATCTGCTCCTACTTGTAAAAGTAGACACCAAGCCGCTTCTCTGAGGAAATCTCTGGGTAAAGCCACTCATGCCCCGGTGCGTGACCAACCGATTCTGGCTACCGTGTCCGGCTCTGGAACGAATAAGCAACTCCGATTACCAGCCTAAGTTGACTTTGACCCGCATTGACCAAGTGGCTTCTCAAGAAGTCCAGATTAGCCCGAGCGGCCCAATGGTCACTGAACACATAGTCTGCGCCACCTCCGAGCATCCATGAGAAGCCGTTGTCGGAAGCGGCTTGTTTTAAGCCTGTGCTGGGTTGTTGCACTTCGGAATGCACGTACGTTCCTCCGATCTGAACCTCCGCGAACGGTATGAATTGATACTTTTTTATGTTCTTCTTGCCTAACGCAATTCGCGGTCCAAACAAATAATTTTCCAGATGGCTCTTGATCGCGATTTGGCCGATCGACGTTAGTTCGAAGGTACTGAGGCTGGAAGTATTCCAAGCGTCGTCGTATGAAAACACTCCGGACACTCTGGGGGTAAACCAATAGTCGGCGCCAACATTGAAGCCATTGACGCCGAAATTGCTCGAAACGTAGGCCCAGCCCCCTCCTACTTCCAAGTTGCGCAAGTTTTGTGCCATTGAGGGTATCGAGAACAGGAGAACAGAAATCAAAAGTACGGTCGCTCTCTTCATTGGTCCTCCAAGCGGTTGTTTAGATCGAAATACGGATGCCTCCCACTTACGAATAGAGCGAGACAAATCTCACTTGTTTCTACCCTCCTGATCGTTGGGGGGACACTGTTAGTCTTAACAGGGAGCCTTGATCGCCCTGAGTCTGTCTCGGACACCGAGCACTCCATTGGCATCCCATTCTCCAAATCAGTATTTCTGACAGTTAGAACTGACAGGCGAAAAGTGAAGAGTATAGACGAGCATAGTTGTTCAGTTCTGTAGGACTACAAATGGCTACCAGGCCACGCGTGTTAGCAGCAAGCAACCATAGATTCGCAATCGAGGCCTTGGCGAAACTGCTTGATACTGCTTTTGAAATTGTGGGGACAGCGGCCAACAGCAAAGACTTGCTTGAGGTGGCTGCCACACTCAAACCGGATCTTGTGATCTTAGACAGGGGAATGCAGGATGCCGGTGACCAGCTAAGAGAAGCCTCGCCGAATACGAAGCAAATCGTTCTCACGTTCGCTGATGAGTTCGAAGTAGCAGCTGCGGCTCCGCAGGAGTGCGTTTCTGGATTTCCTCTGAAGAGCCCCGCCGGCAGGAAACTGATCCTCGCGATTAGGAAAGTACTGAAGGGGACCTCCAAAATCACTTCGGGAGCGCCGCAGATGGCACTTGACCGCTTTCTCCGAGATCTGCGCGTAGATCGCGAAAAGCGCCTGACCCCACGACAGCGGGACGTTCTTCAACTACTCGCCGAGGGCCGGACCATGAAAGAAGCAGGTAAGGTTCTTCACATTACGACGCGAACCATCGCTTTCCACAAGTACGCAATGATGGAAGCATTTGGTCTGAAAACGAATTCCGATTTAATACGCTTTGCTATCAGGGAGGGAGTGATCACTGCTTTTTGAGGAGCGCGGTTCGCTGATACAAATTGGGACTAGGTACGCTCGAGATAGTTCTCCCGTTAGAGGAAACCTCCACTACGAATTGCGAGAAGAGGCCTTCTCATCCTAATCTGAGAAGTCTTGGCATTTATCAGGAACTGGACTTGCCGGATGCTTCGGATATGATGCGCCTCATTGTTGGCGTTTAGGCCTTCCTGACCACCATGCGACTCGATCCTATCTCCATTGTTTGGGTATTCCAGTTGTGGCCCTTGTCTAATATACGGCTCAGATGAATGATTCAGCGTAGGGTGTCCTCGACGACATTGAGTGTTATCGCCTTGATCTCACGGACCTCTCCCCCGATCACCTTATTGCTGGTCATGAATGCCGCCCCTACGCTGTCTCAAGAATAAGGAGGTCGAAATGGCTAGTAAATTCTGGAAGGTTACGGGAATTGCAGTTCTAGCGCTCGTTTTCGGCGCAGGTCCCGCTATCGCGCAGACCGGTAAAAGGGATCATGCAGGCGGTCAAGCTGACGACGCCACCACGGAAGGCCAACAGGGCGCTAAGGGCAACGCCGGCAAAATCGCGAAGACCACCGGTGAAAGGGATCATGCAGGCGGTCAAGCTGACGACGCCACGACAGAAGGCCAACAGGGCGCTAAGGACAACACCGGCAAAATCGCGAAGACCACCGGTGAAAGGGATCATGCAGGCGGTCAAGCTGACGACGCCACCACGGAAGGCCAACAGGGCGCTAAGGACAACGCCGGGAAGACCAGTAAGCAAGGCAAGTCCAAAAACAAAAACAACGGCAAGGCAGGCCAGCAGGGACAGGGTGGCGCCACAAATAATCCGCGGTAATGGCGTGGCACGGATGAAACTGGAGGCGCGGGCGGCGCAAGCCCGAAATGGTCTCGAATGCCGACGAACTCGTGGACAAAGCCGCCAACAACGTTAAACCGAGTCCATCATTCCGCGTCACCAGCGGGCGTACGATAGACCGCCCTCGCACGCTGCGGTGCCAAGAATCGCGTCAACAAGTGGTTGTCCAAGGCTAGATTCCGATGCGGCCCTTGCAAGTCGCGCCTGTTCTATCGTCTGCGGAACAACTTAAGCACGAGCGTTGTCGGCCTAGATTCAGTGAGGAATAACGTCGGCCAAACGGTCGAAGAGTTTAGAATCAAGCTTGCTAAGGATCTGGCGCAACTCTGCCGCGGTTGCATTCATTGTCATTTCGCCGATAAACGCCATTTCATCGGCCCGGGTGAATTCCGATATATCAAACGCAGTCACATCGGGCGCGACCACGAAGTCTGCCGGCTGCACCCCAACGGAGTTCATTTTATAGTCTTGAATCATGTTCTGTCGCATGATCACTTGAATGGTTGAGAAGAAACGATTGCTGCGCGAATGCCCCTTGGAGCGGATTTCCATGAAGTCTTTCTCTAGCTTTGCTGTGACAGTCGACGCGATGACAAAGTTGCATCCCTTGGCTACCAGCACGTTGGCCGGGATATTGTTGAGTAACCCCCCGTCCACCAACGCTTGGCCTGACCGAACGATAGGAAGCGAAAGAGGAGGAAGATTGATACTTTCCAGGACAAGGCTGGTCGCATCGCCAACCTCGCGCACCAGCGGTTCTCCTTCGACCAGATCGACGGAGATTGCAAACATCGGAAGAATTAGTTGCTCCATCCGGTCTCGATCCAAGTATTTCCGCAGCATGGAATCGAACTGGTTTCCTCTGTACTTGTAGAGCAAATGCCAGTAGCCACCACCGGGCAGCTGTCGAAAGAACCACGTTGGCCGCAAATCGGTTTTGAAACAATGAGCAATATAATCAGGATCAAAGCCAGCTGCGTACACGGTGCCGGTCAGCGCCCCAGCGCTGGTGCCCGCTAGCATGTCGATATAGATCCCATGCTCCTCAAGAGCTTTGAGCACGCCCAGATGAGCCATGCCGCGAGCTGCGCCACCTCCAAGTGCCAATCCGATCTGGATGCCACGCAAATGATGAACGATGCGTTCGAATCCGTGCTGCAGTAACCTGCCTTGGTTTGCTCCAGGAGCGTCAAAAGAGAGCTTAAAGTCTCGTTCGGCGAGTTCATACAACTCCTGTACATACGGAACGATTGGGGCGCTGGCGTCGAGAAGCCACACAATCCGGATCTTGTCTCGCCATCTGGGTGTGCTCCTCTCCAGCCCTTGGAGGAGATGTACTGCTGCATGCGTATCCTGCGGCCGAAGACACCAAAGCGCTATGTCGACGTATTTCAAGAACCGCATCATTGCCTCTGGTGAATGATCGGCGCGAACGTCCACCAGAAGCCGCCTGTGTGCGGCCCAGTCTTTAGGAATGCTTTGTCGCACGTCATCCCCACGAAGCAACATAAACGGGAAATCTCCGTCTGGTTTCCATCGCTCGTCGTCGCCAGCAATACACGGAGACTCGTCCAACTCTCGAAGTCGACGTGCCAATCGACCGACCAGGGGACGGCTCGCCTCGGTGTGATGAACAATACCCACGACGGATGGCTGCGGAAGGAAACGATCAACTTCCAGCGCGTATCGTTTGAATATGTTCGCGCCCAGGCGGAACATAGCGAGTTGAAAATCTGCATGCTTCGCGGTCAGCTGAAGCAGGTCCGATACTGTCAATCGTATTGCTGTCGAAGGCTCATCAGCCTGGACTCGCAAGTGAGAGCGATCCGATAAGCCAACGGCAAACAATCCAACGACAAATCCTCGCACAAAAGTATCCTTCTGAATCTCCTTCCCCAGCAAATCGTAGAGTGTTGCTCGCATCCGGCCCGTGATGAGGAAATACACATGGGTAACTTCTGATTCGACTTCAATGACCACGTCCCCCGCGCGAAACTCGAGCCACTCAGCCGCGCTCGTGATCGCCGCAAGCGTTTCCTCGCTAAGCCCTTTTGCCCAGTCGAGCCTGCGAAGCTCCGAATGAAGCCGCTCACCTGTCGGAGAAACGAGTCTTCCTTCGCTGTTATCCATGTTGCTCTCCTTAAAGCTCACACCTCGGCACTCGCCGCAGCCTCCACGGTTCATCAATTGCACCTTCTCAGGGATGTGCACCGTGAAGTGCGGTTACGCCTTTCATTTCGTCGCAAATGTTCTTGCGCGATGTGACACAGCAGGCGAGAACCGCCTTAGCATGGCGGGAGAAGCGTCCGCCTAGAGAGGAGGTCACGCACTGTCACCACCTGTTCCAGAAACGACCTTCGTACGCAGCTCTCCGCCGCTGACTTACAAATCTGCTACTCCCTGCTATCGGACTGGAACTGTTGGTTCTGACAGTGGAATGCAAATGATTTGTTGCTGGAGGCTCGCTGAGTACCCACGAGGTTGGAAGTGGCGGCCTCGCAACAGCGAGTCGGAGTTTTACAGTTCCGTTGCACTATCGAATCGCGCTGGCGTGTCACGCTAGCGATCTGTTTAGCTATTTAGCTTGTGTTTGTGGCATTTGTTTCGAACACATGGAATCGGCACGTCTAGTTGCTCGTTTCGTAATATCCGGTCCTGGCGTACACGTGAAGCGGCGGCAGGCTTGCCGAGGGGGCAATTTTGACCTTGATGCTTCGCCAGGTCCCATCGTGACGCGCGCCCCCCGGCTTGTATCCCAGGACGTATCGGTCGCGGAGTTCCATGCTAATCTTAGCGACAATGCCCGGCAATTCCGCCAAATTCGAAGCCCCGAACGCTCGCCCGCCAGTGATTTCAGCGAGTTTGGAAAGAAGTGCGGGTCCGTCATGCTCTTCGGACGTAAGCTCCATGTCGTGTTCATCGAAAATTCCCATGGCGTAGAGTTGGCAGTCCGCCTCCTTCAAATCCTTTCGGATTCGACTGGCACTGTGCCAGCTGTGATTATCTCCGCCATCGGAGATGACGACTAAAGCACATCTTCGATAGCGCGCAGTTTTCATCTGTTTCATGCCTAGATGGATCGCGTCCAGCAGGGCGGTTGAGCCCTTTGGCTTAATCGAGGTGATCCTGTTTTGCAGTTCTTCGACACTCGAAGTGAAGCGGGTTCTGAGTTTGGCCTGACTGCCAATGCTGACTAGGAAGAACTCATCCAAGGGATTGGCGGTCTTCAGTATTTGCAGAGCGGCTTGTCTCGACCTATTGATCTTGTCTGCCATGCTCCCACTCGTATCCAAGATAAGTCCGATAGACACCGGCGCGTCTTCGTGAGAAAAGCTCGCGATCTCCTGTGCGACATTCTCTTCAAAAAGCTGGAAGTTCTCCTTTTGCAAATTCATCACAAGGCGATCGTCGGAATCTGTTACGGTCACGTTAACCAACACCATTTCGACGTCTACATGAATGCCGTTAGTCAATCGTTTCGATGCCTTTCCGGAAGAGTCGCTTGCCATCAGCTGAGCTGTGACTTGCGCGACACCGGCAGGCGCTAAGACGGCTATTGCAGCCACTCCGAAAACAACAAGAAGTAAAGATCTGCGCCCTTTCATTGGTAACACCTGAAAAAACCTACTTGGCTGAGAACGGCACAAATTATTCTGATATTTCTCTAATTGCCCACTGTTAACTTTGACAGGCCAAATCCCTTCTTCTTGATTTCATAACGCCACCGGCCCCGGGCTTTAGACCCGGAAACATAGGCGACGAAATGCGGGCCTATGCACCATTGCTCTGTAACTCTTTTATGTTCAGTAGAAGTTGGGACCATTTTCATGGCAGTCGGCCCTCAACACGCCACCCATCATGGAACCAAAATGATTTTTATAATTTTCGAGGCGGGTCGGTCATTCGCCTCAGACCTCAACTTGGAGAAGTGTCGTAGAATCCCTGCATTCGCCTTAAACCGTTCTCTGGCAATTTTGACAGGTGCCCCGATTTCCACGAGTCGATAGATTCAACCAATCAGCGAATCAGCCTGAAATTTAGCCAAGGATGCACAAATGAGAATTAAGACAAGTCTCCTTTCGGTGCTAATTTGTTTCGTACTCCTCCCGTCGGCTTTCGCTCAGAGGATTGAAATCGGGGGGTTCGTTGGCGGCCAATTGAATGGCGGACTTGACCTCTCGACCTCGCTGTTTCGTCGAATCGATGTCCACAACAGCATGAATTATGGCGTCACTGGCGGATATCTGTTCGGCGAACACTTCGGTTTAGAGTTCCAGTGGAATCACACGGCGGCCGATACATTTGCCCAGCCTGTGGTAGGCGGTTCAGAGATTAAAGTGTTCACTCTGGACCAGAACCAATACATGGGCAATTTTCTTTTTCACTTCACGGGCGAGGAGTCAGCTCTAAGGCCCTTTGCCTTCTTTGGCCTCGGAGCAAGTTCTCTCTCTCCCAACCGAACAGGCGTCAGCGGCGCAACCCGTTTTGCTTTTGCGCTGGGCGCGGGAGCGAAATACAACCTCAGTAAGCACTTTGGCCTGCGCGGTCAGCTCAAATACTCTCCAACTTACCTCACCACTAGCGATGGTGGATATTGGTGTGACCCGTTCTGGGGTGGTTGCTGGGTCGTTGGTAACAACCACTACCTGAACGAGTTTGATATCACCGGTGGCATCACGTTCCGCTTCTAATTCGTCCGACTTGACCGGCGACGGATGACCTGTTGAAGAGTTTTTCGCAATCTCCCGATAAGCATTTCCAGAATGCGAGTCATCTTTGGCGCCAAGTATTTCAAAGAGTTCGCGGACAAATCGACATTTCAGGTTCACTGCAGTTTTCGGGGGCGATCAGTTTCAAGGTGTCAGAGGAAGATCGAGCGAAGGAGCAATGTGATTCATTCTGACACTCTCGTTTCAGACGTGGAGACAAACTTTGGAACGAGCATCCTTCATTTTCACAATCTTTTTCTTG
>Ga0187825_10000061_pt1 | contig 17089 bp, 14 predicted proteins | sample NC_wetland_sal_i_11_FD_132421 | JGI IMG/M metagenome (GOLD analysis project Ga0187825, IMG submission 132421) | Wetland sediment microbial communities from Neuse River Estuary, North Carolina, USA - SourceSoil_5 | ecosystem: Environmental > Aquatic > Freshwater > Wetlands > Sediment | place... | reverse complement strand
TTATGGCGATGCTCCATGCGCGCTTCCTGGCGAGCCTGCATTTCATCCCACTTCTTCTGTTGATCCGGATTCAAGAGAGCGCGAATCTGATCGCTGGAAGATTTGTGGATGTCCATCATCTTGGCACGCCGATCGGCTTGTGCCACAGAAGAGTCCGAGCGGACTTTCTGCATGTCGGACTGCTCCGATTGCAGAATGTCCTGCACCTTCCCTTGCTGATCGGAACTGAGGCTCAATCGCTTGGCCAGCTTCTGGCTCCGTTCCTGTGGATCGAAACGCCCGTGCTTCGGCCCGCTGTCGGACGGCGCTGCAGCTGCCGAAGCCTGAGCATCATTGGTAGTGTTGTTCTGCGCTATCACTGCGGGCGCTGCATATAGAAGGCCGCCCAAAGCAAACGCAAGTAGACCCTGTTTCAACATAAACCCTCCTGGATTTACCCCTGACTTGGTGTCAATGATGTAAACCAAATTATGGAACGGAAGTTGTGGCTAGCGGCGGGCCTTTACGATTCTTTACGGAAGTGGGCTCGATTGCGACAACCCGCGTGTCTGGCGACACTTGCGGACTCGAAAGCTGTTGATCGGGATCCGTTGGACACCAGTGAGCCCCCCTCATCGCTCGCATTGCTATGCCATTGAGTGCATCCCTTCCTACCGTTGTGACCATCTGGGAAGCGGACGGCTAAGAGAGGAAACACCATGGAACGCACCATCTCAACCAACGATCTGAAGAAGAAACTCGATCAGAAGAAGATCACTGTTGTAGAAACGCTGGCGCCGGAACGCTTCCGTGAAGCACACCTTCCGGGCGCGGTAAACATTCCGCCAGAGCGAGTGAAGGAGCTCGCGCCGCAGCTGCTGCCGGATCGGAATGCAGAGATTGTCACCTACTGCGCCAACACGCATTGACACGCCAGTGCATACGCTGCCCGTGAATTGGCAGCGATGGGATACACCAACGTGGCCCACTACCCTGAAGGCAAGCAGGGGTGGATGGAAGCGGAGCTTCCAGTAGAAAAAGCGGCCTAGGGATCGGCGCACAATAAGCAACCGTCGAGTTCTATTTCAATGCTTTGATCTCGTCCACCAGGGCCTTGATCTGTTCCGGAGCCAGCTTGTCCTTGAAGGGCGGCATTTTCGGCGTCTGCTTGTCGTTCCCATCTTCGATGGCCTTAGTCAGCTCCTGGGGGGCCACAACATTCAGATCGAAGTTGACCAACCGCTCTCCAGAAATTCCAGTGCTCCGCCCGCCCATGCCGTGCGCAGGTATGGCAAGTCGAGCAACTGCTCGAAAATCGACGAAATTATGGATGCCGTGGTCTGGTTTTGAAGATCACCATGTGGGTTCTGAGCGTTCTGAAAATTCTTGACTCGCTCGATTCTTTGCACGCCTTCAGGAAGTTGGGTTGGAGCGGGCTTTCTTTCGTTCAAGTCTAGTTTGATGTACTGAGGGTGGGGGGCTCTTGCGACTCGACCGAATCTTCCTCGAATTCGGCTCTAGCCTCCTCCAACACGGGAATATCGGAATCGGCATCCTTCCAAAGAGTGAGGAAGTCCTGATACGCGGTTCTCGCTTTGGCCGAGTCTCCCTGAAGCGCATAGGCTCGAGCCAGGCCAAGATACGCAAGAGGGCCAATGATTTGGTTCTGCACGATCGAACGATGGTCGATAATTTTTTGGAACTCGGCATTAGCGCCTGCGCCGTCTCGCGCCATCAGACAGGCTTGTCCCCGCAGAAAGACCGAATAAAGCGGGTTGCTGCCATCCATGGGGGCCAGTTCATAGGGACGAGCCGTCTCCAAAGCTTCGATTGCCTTCGAAGGTTCTTTGCGATCAAGGGCGAGTGGCGCCCGAATCGTCGGCAGGTAATTACGCTGCACGATCGTATCCTGAGGGAACCGCTTGGCTAGACTCTCCGCCAGCGCCTGCGCACGATTCTCGTCTCCGGCCAGTGCCAGTGCTAGCGCCGCAGTTGCCTCCACATCGCGCCCTTTGGAACGCTCGAGTGCTTCATTGGCTTCCCGCCGAGCCAACTCTGTATTCCCCAGTAGACCTTCGGAGTCCGCATCCCACGCTTCGAATATGAGCGGGAGCTCCTTCTTCACTCCCGCGCGTTCGGCGGAACCAATCGCCTGCCGCAAATATTCGTGGGACTGTTTCAGATGCCCATAGTAGGCGGCGGTCTTGGCTTCATAGCCAAGAGAACCCATGCCCCATTTCCCGGCTGACGCGGCCGCAACACGCGCCATTCCGGCTCGATCGTTCTCTACAAAAGCGAGTTGATAGCGAGCAAGGTGGAAGTGAAAACAGTCCGCCTTTCGCTCTTCCGCTTCCTTGGCCGCCGCGTGGGCTTCCGCCAAGCGGTTCATGTTGACGTAGGCCGCAATCAGATTTCCATAGCTCTGGCAGTCGCCCGGTAGAAGCTTCAAAGTTTCTTTCGCTTCCTTTTCGGCCCTCTCGAAATCTCCAAGATTGAGCGCATTGGCGCTCAGGTTGTAATGCGCGAGATCGTCGCGCGGATAGCTTTTCTCCCAGACCTCATAGACCTGCCGGGCTCTTTCGAGATTTCCGCTCACCGACTCATAATAGTGCGATTCGATATAGAAGCGTTCGCGGTCGCTCACGCGATCGCGTAATTCATAAGCCATACGGAAATTGGCGGTCCTGTCCTTTTCGGAGTCCTCCGAATAAGCCACCCCGAGTGATGCGTAGGCCATGGCGAAGTTCGGATCCAGTTGGATGGCTCGCCGAAACAGCTGAATTGCCCCGAGGTGATCTTCCTTATCGATCATCGTGGTGCGACCGAGGCTGTAGGCTTGGAGAGCTTCCAACGACGGTGTGGTCACCTCTTCGACCGGCGTGTTGAACTTGTCGACCGTCATCAGCGATTCACCGAGTTTTCCGCGCAGCTTGGCCGCAGTTTGCTCGAGTGTCTTCAACACCTGCTCCTTGCCATCGGCTGTTGCTTGCTCTTCGGCCAGCGTATCGCCGGTCGCGCAGTTCACAGCCCGCAGCCCGAGGACATATTGCTTGCCCAGATTGGCGATGGAACCTTCCAACACCGCGGCACTTGCCGTTCTCTCGCACACTTGTTGCGCAATCTGCGGCGTAAGACGGGCATCCGACGGCTGGCTCATGAGGCGAAGCGTTTGCTGGACGCGTTCGTCAGAAATGAGGCGCAGGAAGGGGGACTGGTCGAGCTGCACGGCCAAACCCTGGCGAAGTGTGCCGTCAAAGACGGGGTCTCCGGTCGTGTTGGTGAAATCGGCGACGACAATGGTGTCTTTGTCGGTCAGCGCGTGAGTCTTCCGGTGGAAAAGCCACCAACCATAAGCAGCCCACGCGACAACTAGAAGAACCGCACCGATGACTGTCCACGTCGCGAGATGACTAGCTTTTGTTGGGTGCTTTAGGGCAGATCCATTCGAGGGAACCGCTAACGGCTCTGCTGCCGGGAGCGTGACCGGGAAAATGAACCGGTAGCCACGGCGATGAAGAGTTTCCACGAAGCGCGGAGTGTCCGCTGAATCGGCTAAAGCGGCCCGGAGTTTTGCGACCGCTACATTGACTGCGTGGTCGAAGTCTCCAAAGGACTCGTCTGGCCAGATGCGCCGTTTCAATTCTTCGCGGGTGACGACGGTGCCCGGCTGCTCCAGCAAGGCCATCAATATTTTCAGAGGCTGATCCTGAATGCGGATGCGCGTACCAGCCTTCCGGAGCTCCCCAGAGCGCGTGTTCAGCTCAAAGACTCCGAATCGGGTGGTGGAATGTTGGTCGTTCGCTTCCATCCAAGCACCTCAGAGAAGGCCCCACACCCGGACTTCGTTCCCGGGGAGATACGAGAGATAGACGTCTCAGGTTCGAAATCATTTCATGGAGCGCCAAAATGTCAATGGGTGGGAGCTGGAGACAAGTCCATCTAAGTGCTTGTTGATGTTTAGGCTGGCTGTTGACCAAGGCAATGCACACAGTAGACCACCCGTGAATTGCGGTACCCGCTTACCGGCGCGAATCTGGCCCCCATTCCGCGACCTGCGGCCGGGGTTCGAGCGATGTACCGCTCCATCATTTCTGCAGCAAGGATTGTTATGTTGTTTACGCTGGTCTCGGCTTCTTCGCTGAATGCAGCGGACGTGACCACCGTCAGCACCACGACGACGGCACCCTTCGAGCTAGGTTTTGACTTCCTGGTGATCGTGCAGGGGCGAATCGGGGAGATTGACGGTCTTAAGTTCATTGTGGACACGGGCTCCTCGGACACGGTTATCGATGAAAACGTCGCCCGCCGTTTGCGGTTACCGCGTCGGCCAGGGAAGGTCACGAGTTTTGACCGGGACATCCCGGTTTCGCGCACCGAGATTGGTGAACTCCGGGCCGGACCGATCCGGGCCGCGCGGGCGAATGTCATTGTCGCGAAGTTGAAGGACTATACGGAGTTTGCCCAAGGAGTCGATGGAATCATCGGGCTGGACCTGCTGAGCCGGGGCAAGAAGCTCAGTATCGATTACGAAAGACAAGTCGTCTCGTTTGAGGCAACTGGAGGACAAGAGGGCGGGCCTGCGCCGTCGCGATCGTTTGTCGTGCCGATCGCCGTTCAGGGAGCACGTATGAGCGTACTCGTGGATACCGGGCTTCGCTACTTCATGCTCTATAAGGACAGGTTGCGGAAAGGCTTGCCGAAGGTACGAACTGAGGGAGAATCGCGACCCGTGGCAATCGGTCGTCTCCAAGCAACGCGGGTGAATCTGCCAGGAGTGAGAATTGTGGGTCCAGAGACGGTGGCGACGGTTTTCCTGATTGACGGACCGGAAAGCCTCGATCGATCAGGAATTGATGGGTATTTGGGTGCCATGTCCTTGCACGCCAGGCGCATCGAATGGGATTTTGTGGGGCACATATTGCGCTGGCAATGAGGATAAGCGTCCCGCCTCCACTAGTTCCCGAATTGCGGACATCCTGCTCCCGAGCTGACGACGTTGAAAAGATTTTCAGGCAAGGCTTGGGCGTCTACCTGTGAGACCTTCTGAGACAACGGGCATCCGCTGGCGTCTGCCCCTCTTGATCGTCGGGCTTCACGGCTCGCGACCGGCCGCAGGAACCTTGGCAATTGGACTACGTGGGATATGGAGGGACGCCCGCCCCTCCATCGATTTAAGCGTCCGCGATTCTTGAGCCGGCTTCGTCTCGCGCCCATGCCTGTACAAGATCTTCATCCGGCAGGGGGCGGACTTCGGGGTTTTGCATGATCACGCGCGCACAAGTATTCCAGCGCAGAATGGCGTCGTCGTTTCCCGGCGATGCAAAATTGATGGCTCTTTCATAATGAGTCATCGCTTCCTGCAAAGCGTGATAGGCGGACGCGCCTCCTCCCGTGCTGCCCTCGCGAATCCGCGCATGCCCCACACGCTCCCAGATTAGTCCGGCGTAATAGTCTTGCTCGTAATCACCCTCAATTTTGGCGAGAACCTCCTGAGCTGCGTTCGGCGACACTTGCAATTGAAATTGATCGGTTCGCGCCAACAGGAGCGAGATGAGCGCTTGCTGATGGTCAGGCACGATGGCCAGGATGTCGAGGCAAATGCTCTCGGCTAGCTTAGGTTCATTCAAAAGCCGGTAGCGCTCCACTTTCGCGAGCGCTTCGGGGATGCTCTGCACGGAAATCGATTTCAGCTCGAAATGCATAAAGACCTCCTATGTTTTCCTGGCAGAAAAAACTCGAAACAATTTCCCCAGTGGGTCGAAGAAGCGATCGACAACACGTTCCTTGAGCGGAATGATGGCGTTGTCGGTGATCGTGATGCCTTCCGGACAAACCTTGGTACAACATTTGGTGATATTGCATAACCCGATGCCGAATTCCGTTCTCAGACTTTGCACTCGATCGCCCACGTCCAAAGGGTGCATTTCCAAGGCTGCCACATAAACGAGAAATCGCGGACCAATGAATTGTTCCTCCATGTGATGCTCCCGTAAGACGTGGCAAACATCCTGGCAGAGATAGCACTCGATGCACTTGCGAAATTCCTGCACCCGCTCGACGTCTTCCTGGGCGATTCGCCACGTGCCATCCTCAGCGTCGGGGGGCCGCGGCTTAAACTTCGGGATACGCTGTTTCACCTCATAGTTCCACGAGACGTCAGTGACCAGATCTTTGATGTGCGGAAACGCCTTCATGGGTTGGATGGTGACTGGCTTATCAAGCGCGAGCGTGTTCAGCCGCGTCATGCACATCAATCTCGGCATTCCATTGATTTCGGCCGAGCAGGAGCCACATTTTCCCGCCTTGCAGTTCCAGCGAACCGCGAGATCGCCGGCCTGTTCCGCCTGTATCTGGTGAACCACATCGAGGACCACCATGCCGGCCGCAACTTCGGCGGTGTAGTCGCGAAATTGTCCCTGGCCTTTCTCTCCGCGCCAGATCCGGAATGTGCCTGTCGCCATTACTTCATCTCCTCGACGATTTGCTGGAGGTCCTGTCGCATGGGCGGTATGGATTCGCGTGAGAACTGCATGCCGCCATCGCCGCCTTTTCGTACAACGATGTTGAATCCTCCGAACTGATTATTCTTTTCCGGAAAATCATCGCGAAAGTGGGCACCACGGCTTTCTTTCCGCTCCAGCGCGGCTCGAGTCACAATCTCCGAAACGGTCAGGAGATGGTACAGGTCGAGCGCGGTATGCCATCCCGCGTTGTATTCCCGATTTCCGTCAACGCTGACCCGCTCACTCGCGGTCTTTAATTCGCGAATGCGATCCAGGGCTTGCAACATCTCCTGCTCTTGCCGAACGATCCCCACGAGGTCCTGCATCACATCTTGCAACGTATGCTGTACGGCGTATGGGTTTTCAGAACTCTTCCGCTCGAAGGGCTGCAGAGCCCACGTCTCCGCGGATTCGAGTTCACTCTTGTCGACATTGCCCAAAGAGTGTTCTTTGGCGAAGGTCGCCGCGTATTCTCCAGCACGCTGGCCGAAAACCAATAGATCAGAAAGAGAATTCCCTCCCAGCCGATTGGCGCCGTGCAACCCCGCAGCACACTCTCCTGCTGCAAATAATCCAGGGACGTCGGACATCTGGGAGTCAGCGTCAACCCGGACACCTCCCATCATGTAGTGCGTCGTAGGGCCCACTTCCATGGGTTCCTGCGTGATATCGATGTCGGCCAGCTGCTTGAACTGGTGATACATGCTGGGCAACTTCTTCTTGATGTGTTCAGCGGCATTGGGAATTCTTTCCTTGATCCAAGCAATGTCAAGGAACACTCCGCCGTGAGGGCTGCCGCGCCCTTCTCGCACCTCGTGCCGGATGCACCGGGCAACATGGTCGCGTGTCAGCAGTTCGGGAGGTCGCCTTGCTTCCTTGTCGCCCTGGGTGTACCGCCAGCCTTCCTCCTCGGAACTGGCCGTTTGGTTCACGTAGAGCGGCGGAATATCTTTGAACATGAATCGCTCGCCGTCTCTGTTGCGAAGCACTCCGCCTTCGCCGCGTACACCTTCGGTGACCAGGATGCCGCGCACGCTTGGCGGCCAGATCATTCCGGTCGGATGGAACTGCACAAATTCCATATCCATCAGCGCGGCGCCTGCGTGAAAGGCGAGCGAATGGCCGTCACCCGTGTACTCCCAGCTATTACTGGTGATTTTGTAAGCTCTTCCAATTCCCCCTGTGGCTAACACCACCGCCTTGGCTCGGAACAGGTGAAATCGTCCGCGCTCGCGGTCGTATCCAAACGCCCCTGCAATGCGCTCGCCGTCCTTCAGCAGTCTGACGATGGTGTGTTCCATGAACACGTCGAGACCGAGATGGATTCCGTGGTCTTGCAGCGTGCGGATCATCTCGAGGCCCGTGCGGTCACCGACATGCGCAAGCCGCGGATAACGATGACCGCCGAAATTGCGCTGCAAGATCCGGCCATCGCCTGTGCGATCGAAAAGGGCGCCCCATGCTTCCAATTCGCGAACGCGCGCCGGAGCCTCCTTGGCATGGAGTTCTGCCATTCGCCAGTTGCTCAGATATTGGCCACCACGCATGGTGTCGGCAAAGTGAACGCGCCAGCTATCCCGGTCATCCACATTTCCCATTGCTGCCGCGATGCCACCCTCGGCCATGACCGTGTGCGCTTTGCCCAGGAGGGATTTCGAAATGAGAGCGACCTTGACCCCGGCTGCCGAAGCCTCGACGGCAGCACGGAGGCCAGCACCCCCTGCGCCAATAATGAGAACGTCGTGTTCGTGGGTGATGAATTCGGTCACTAGACGATCCTTAAGTCCCTCCACACACCCATCGAACACAAGCGCACATAAAGATCGGAAAACGCGACCGAGAAAAGGCTGCACCAGGCAAACAGCATGTGGCGCTGGTTCAGGCAACTCACGCAGTCGTAGACGCGCCTACGAGCAGGAGCACCCGCTAAACGGTCGCGAAAACCGCCGACCACATGACGAAGTGAGTGGCAACTGAAGGTGTAGCAACTGAGCAGTACGAGATTTGTCAGCAGAACGAGAGTTCCGACACCCACCCCAAACCGTCCGTCGAACCAGAACGCCTTCCATACGTCAGTCGCCAGAATGATCAGAAAGAGCAAGGCCAGATAAAGAAAATAGCGGTGGACATTTTGCAGGATCAAAGGAAATGACCGCTCACCGAGATATTTCTTTCGCGGCTCACCTACTGTGCAGGAAGGAGGGTCGGCCCAGAAAGCCTTGTAGTATGCGCCGCGATAGTAATAACAGGTCACTCGAAACCCGCCTGGGGCCCAAAGGATGAGCATCGCTCCCGTCACCCATGCGGGTATCCAGCCTGGCTTGGAACCAAACCAGCCCTCATTGAGGTTGCCAAACAATTCCGGGGAATAAAAAGGAGAGAGATAGGGTCCGAACCGGTAGTGCTGTCCCTGGAACGCTGCCCACGTAGCATAAACAATGAACGCTGAAAGTCCGAGAAACACAGCCAGGGGCTGTATCCACCAGCGGTCTGCGCGCTGCGTCACTCCGAATCCGGAGCTCGACACCGGGACGTCAATGTGAGACATCGGGCCTCCTCACTCGCGCACTCTAGTCGCGTGCGGCCAAGCCCCCGCCGTTCAGGCGGCAGTCATGATACAGGCAAACCCACCAACAGCGCTGGAGTTGACGCTGTTCGTTGCAAAGCAGTGAGCGGCACGATATGCGCTTTCAGCGGTGCAGTCAACCACTCTTGGACACCGGAATGCTGTGGTAAAGTTGCGTGGGTTCGAGGATTTTGTCGAATTGGATGGGGCGCCACCTTGAAGGACAAAGGTCGCAAGATCCGCTGCTACGACTATGTGAACCATCCGTATGAACGCGTCCGCGATGCGTTGAAGCAGAACGCTTTGATGGTATTCCAGTCCGCGACGAAGACGGCTGCCTCCCGGGCGCAATCGGTAGCGGCTGAACTGCGCGTGGATTTTGCCGGAATCGGTGTGAAGACCGATATCAAAATTGCCGTCAAGAGTATCGACGAAAAAAACGCCGGCTCCGCCTCAAATCCCACCACGAAGCTGACACTGGAATGGGAGGCCGCAAAAATGCCGCGGCTGTTCCCGCTCATGAAGGGCGAGCTTTCCGTCTATCCGCTGACGGCGACCGAAACGCAGTTGGATTTCTCCGGCGTTTATAAGCCTCCTTTCGGCACTGTGGGCAAGACCATGAACGCGATCGTCGGCCACCGCATCGCAGAGGTATCGGTGCACCGGTTTGTGGGCGAGGTTGCTGGATATCTTCGCCAAACCCTCGTTTAACTCGGCGCTGACAAACCTCATCATGATCAACGGAGGGCCCACCCTTGATCCCTCTCGTTGACAGGGAAAGTATGATGTCTCGACTGGACCCTGAAGAGGCGAATTCCAGCGGGATTGGGCATTTACAACCTGGCAGTGTCGAAAGACGGCAAGCTGGTGGGCACTAACAAGCGGGGACAATCGGTCTCAATCTTTGATGTCGAGAGCGGCCGTGAACTCGCGCGAATCACCACGAAACGCAAAATTCCCGATGGCGTGGTGATCAGTCCGGATAACCGATACGCCTTTGTGGCCGTCGAAGGAATTGGTTCTGAGCCGGGAACAGTCGAAGTCATCGATCTGCAGGCACTGAAAACGGTGGCTACCGTTGATGTGCCTCAACAGGCGGTAGGCATCGATTTCTGGAAGACACAGGCTCCCTCCTCGAAAGCGGACTGAGCTTCCCTGGAAAGCAGGGCTAATTGATCGACTTGGCCGAAAGCGAACCCGAAGTGCTGGTCATCGGCGGCGCCATCCGTCTTGAGCGCTTTCATTAGTAAGCAGCGGGTCCGGTTTCTGAAGAAGTTGATTTACTGAGAACCTGTATGTTCACTTTGTCGGAAGAACAAGTCCGTCGAAATCTGGGAATCGATGAACTGCTGCTTGCGTTGGAGCAGATGTTCAGGCGCGATTATCAAGCGACGGCAATTTTGCCCCAGCGCATCCAAATGCAGATCGCAGATGGGACAACCTGCCTCATCATGCCCTCGAGCGATCCTGCAATACCAGGGGCTGGTGTCAAGGTAGTTTCGGTTCGCCAGGGTCTGAATGTAAACGGCGACCGTGTCCAGGCCAACTACTTTCTTCTTGATCAGGCAACCGGAAGAGTGTGCGCCTCTTTTTCGGCGAACTACCTGACAGAAATGCGTACTGCTGCAGTTTCAGCGATCGCGACCAGGTTCCTGGCACGTCCTGAGGCAAAAACCTTGGGCATCTTTGGGACAGGCCGGCAGGCTTTAGCCCACCTGCTTCTGTTAACACACACGCATCACTATGAACGGGTGCTGACATGCGGATCGCGAGAATCTCAGAGCCAAAACTTTGCCGCTCTGGCAAAGACGGATCACGGTTTAGTGGTAGAGACAGTCGACCCAGGCACGTGCGCTCGAGAAGCAGACGTTATCTGCACATGTACGACCTCGAAGGCTCCAGTCTTTGAGGGCCGTTTGGTCCGGGAGGGGACCCACCTGAACCTCGTGGGAGGATTTCAGCCGGATGGACGTGAGGTCGATGACTCCGTGATGTCTCGATCGCGAATTGTCGTGGACACATTTGAAGGCGCGCTGGCAGAGGCAGGGGACTTGCTGATTCCTCTCCGCATGAACATCATCACCAAGGAAAAGATCGTGGGCGATTTGCACCAGATCGTGAGTGGAAAGCTTGTAGGCCGCAGGGAACCCACCGACATCACCATATTTAAAAGTGTGGGTTTCGCATTGGAAGACCTTGTCGTGGCGACGCTACTGTATGGCCGACTCTGTCTGCTGGAAGAAAGCGCGGTACAGTCACCTGAACCGCCGAACCCTGTTTCAAGGCACTAAGTGCCGTGAAGTGATGACGTTTTTATCACCTCAAGCCCTTTTCCAACGAAACATCTCACTTTGCGTTAACGCTTGAAACATCCGCATCTTTTGTGCGAATGACCCCCTTTGCTCAACACCCCTGGAACAGTTTTTCGTAAGGCCAATGACTTTGATAACGCACAAAGTAACCAGGCGGAGATCCTTGTTTGCGGGGGACCTTAACCTTTCCCTTGTTCTCTCACACTAGCGAACCCTTTCCGCTCCACGATTACGCTAGTACCCTTCTTCATAAATCCTCCGTACCCTTTGCTTCGATATTCAATACCGGGACAATGTCGCTCAAGTGTCCTGGCGGGCTTTGGCAGCCGCTTTTGGCGCTAAAGGTCTAGATGGGATGTTCGGACATCCAAACAGAACGGGGCACATTTTCGTCCGCGTGCGATCCATCATCACCAAGAAGGAGATGATGCGTCCACTCGGACTGATTTTGGCCACGCTGCTTTTTTGCGGCCTGTCAAAGTACCTATTCAACGCTGAGGTTCGATCAGGCCAAATTGTGCTATTGGTAGCAATTTTGTGGACGCTGGGGTGCGTGTTCGCCCATTTCCGGGGTGAGATCAAAGACACCAAAGGGACGCCTACAGAATCTGAAAAACTCCAGTCCCAGAAAATGGAAGCGATCGGCCGACTTGCGGGGGGCGTCGCTCACGACTTCAACAACCTGCTTGCAGTGATTTCAGGCTACAGCGATTTGCTGCTCGAAAATCTTGAACCATCCGATCACAGGCGGGCGAAACTTGAGCACATCAAGCAAGCGGCCAATAGCGCCGCTGGGCTGACGCGCCAGCTCCTGATGTTCAGCCGGCAGCAGATCATCCAACCGGTTGTGATGGACATCAACCAGATCGTTGGTAACACAGCAACGATGCTGCGCCGCTTGATTAAAGAGAACATCGAATTTGCAGTGATCTTGGAGCCCAAGCTCGATCCAGTAAACGCGGATCCCGGGCAGATCGAGCAACTGATTTTGAACCTGGTGGTCAATGCACGGGATGCATTGCCGAAGGGCGGACAGCTAACAATTCAAACGCGCAATGTGCAGACGGAGAATGACTCCGTTCACGCCGTATCGGGCATTTTTCCCGGCCGTTTTGTCGTGTTGGAGGTGACCGATACGGGAACCGGTATGGACCATGAGACTCAAGCACGTATCTTTGAGCCATTCTTCACAACGAAGGCGGTGGGCAAGGGTACTGGCCTTGGCCTGGCGACCGTGTACGGAATCGTGAAGCAGAACAACGGGAGAATCGAAGTACAAAGCAAACTGGGATACGGCTCTTCATTCAAGGTCTATTTGCCTGCCGTGAAGCATCCCGTTTTACCTCGTGAGACTGCCCCATGTGCAGGAGCCCCAGATTTTTCTGAGGAAACCGTTCTCGTGGTGGAGGATGCGAAGCCACTTCGGGATTTGATTTGCGAAGCCTTGAACCGGTATGGCTGTAGTGTTCTAACCGCTTGCAACGTTCAGGAAGCCTTGCAGATTGTCCGAGGAAGAAAAGCTTCCATCGATCTCCTGCTGACAGACGTAGTAATGCCCGGAATGGACGGTACGGTACTAGCCAAGGAAGTTCTTTCGCAGCATCCAGAAACAAAAGTACTCTACATGACCGGACACAGCGGGGCGTTTATCCGGGCGGATATGTTGAATAAAGATGTATCCCTGATCCGGAAGCCCTTCACCCCAGACGAGTTGGGCCGCAAGATTCGGAAGATGTTGCCTGGCAAGCCTGATCCAGTGTTCGCGAGCGGGTGCTCGGATCGGTTCTGAAGATTCTCTACCCTCGTTTGGCTGGTCTCCACTAAGACGAGATGCGAGTTGCCGAAACGTGAGCCAGTTGCTGCAATCAACGAAAACCTAGAGGGTTTATGAAACCAAACTGGCGGAAGCGTGCGCGAGTCGAACTGACGGGTTTTGCTTCGTTTTGATCCATTTGTGCCATGGATCTATCACGTTTTTATCACGGCAGGTCACGTCTTCGTATTGACCGTTTCGAAAAGCGCGACAGGGGGAATTCTGCACTATCCGCCCTGTCCGGTCATCTCCCCATGCTGGCCGGTGCGCACTAAACTTCAAATGGGAAATGTCTCTTCTTGTGTTGGACCGATACCCACTTGAGCGTGGTGAACTCCTCAAGTGCCCAACGACCATTGAGCCGCCCGACTCCGGACGCTTTTTCCCCACCGAACGCTATGATCGGTTCGTCGTTGATCGTACCGTCGTTGATGTGAACCGCCCCGGAATCGATTTGCTTCGCGATTTCTGCACCCTGCTCAACGTCTTTGGTGTGAATCGCCCCACTTAATCCGAACGGGCTGTCATTGGCAATCTGGATTGCTTCTTCAGGAGTGTCAAAGGGGATGACACAAACCGCCGGTCCAAACATCTCGTTCTGCGCGATCCACATATTTGGCCGAACGTCCACGAAGATGGTTGGAGAAGCCACATTGCCTTCGACCTTCCCGCGCAGCGCAACTTTGGCGCCTTCGTCAATTCCCTTCTGAATCTGCTTGGCCAGCGTTGCGGCTTGTGCCGGATTGATTAGCGGACCAATATCTGTCTTCGGATCCTGTGGGTCGCCCACTTTAAGTTTTGAGACTCGGTCGACATACTTCTCCACAAACTGTGGATACAAGCTCCTGTGGACAAGAACCCGATTCGCGGACATGCAGATTTGGCCCTGGTGGGTAAAGCGACTGAATACCGCGGCATTCAACGCGTAGTTCAAATCCGCGTCGGCCATGACGAGGAGCGCGCTGTTCCCACCCAGTTCCAGAATCACCTTCTTGAGGCATCTCCCCGCAACTCCACCGATGTGTCTCCCCACGCCCTCGGACCCCGTGAACGAAATAATCCGCGGAATCGGGTGTTCAATGAAAGCGTCTCCAATCTCGCCAATATCGGCGACGATCACGTTCAACAAACCCTTCGGCATTCCCGTCTCTTCGAACACCTTAGCGACGAGTGTGCCTCCTGTAATCGGAGTATCGTCGTGAGGTTTGAGGACGACGCCGTTGCCCGCACCCAGAGCCGGCGCCACCGAGCGCATACTTAGGAAGAACGGGAAATTGAACGGACTGATGACTCCAACAACGCCAGCTGGTACCCGGTAGAGCCTGTTTTCTTTGCCATCCACAGTAGAAGGCAGGATCTCGCCCGTCATTCGCAGCGGGTAGGTAGCAGCCTCTTTGATGATGTTCTTTACGAGGCCAATCTCAAAGAATGCCTTAAGCCGCGTTCCTCCCAGCTCTTGAATGATGATGTCCGTGATGTCCGCCTCGTTCTGTTCCACATAGGTGATGGCTTTCTCGAGGATGGCCCGCTTTTCGAACGGATTGACCGCCGCCCAAATTTTCTGGGCTGAAGCCGCTGAGCGATACGCCTCGTCAAGATCCGTCAGGCTTGCCAATTTGAAATCGGCAATCGGCTGTCCAGTGTATGGGTTGAGATCCGTGTACGTCTTCTTGCTCGAGCCGTCACGCCAATCCCCTCCGATGTATTGCCGATTGCACTTCGCATATTGATTCATAGGACTCCCCAATTTACGAATGTCTGATGGCAGGCTGATTAATCCGCAATGTCTGGGTGGCGCGTGGCGATACGGTAACGGCCAGAGTGAAACACCAGCGGCTCGCCATCGTTGTATTTGTAATGTTCCACTTCACCGATCAGGATCACATGGTCTCCGCCGTCATTCTGACGAACTTTGCGGCAAACAAAATGCGCAGTCACGCCGTTCAGAAGAGGTAACCCATGTGGTCCTTCGACAAAGTCGACACCGGCAAACTTGTCGGGCAGGGGCGTGGAGAATTGCCGCGAGAGATGATGCTGGTGCGCCTCCAGAACATTCACTGCAAAATGGCTGGCGCTCGTGAAGTCGCCAAAGCTGGCGGTCTCCCGCGCGATGCTCCACAGGACCAAAGGCGGGTTCAGAGATACCGAAGAGAACGAATTCACCGTGGCTCCAACCCGGCGCCCGTCGGCAGTGCGAGTCGTCACCACCGTCACGCCAGTAGCGAACTGTCCAAGCGCTTTGCGATAGTCGCGCCGGTCGAACCGCTCGGCCACGGCCTGCGCTTCTTTCTGAATAAACTTATCGCCCTCGCCCGGATCCATGAACCAGGGAAACAGAGTGCGAGGATCATCAAACCCGTTCACCAAGGCAGTGGCAACGTTCGTCATCTTTCCGGCGCAATCCAGAAGACGCATCACGTGCAGTGGGGGTTTAAGCAACAGGTTTGTCCACTCGGTTACCCACCGGGCATAACCTGTCCAGTACCGGTCGAAAGTCTGCTGCATCCATTCCGGATCGGCAGCACCAGCCCCGCGCTCGAAGATGCTCTCCAGGTAGATTTCCGCAGACCGGGCGGCGTTATTCGAGCCCTGGCCCGTAATGGGATCGTTCAGGACGACCGTATCCGCCATTCCGATCACAGCCTTCCCCGAAAAAAGCGCAGCCACTGGCTTGCGCACAACCGGCGTAACATGGCCCGTAAGGTATCCGTTCGCATCGGTCAGTTCAACCTCGCGGCAGCGCTCCGCCTCCCACGGTAAGAATGTCTCGAGGATTCTCTTGCTCTCCGCAAGATGTTGTTCCGGGGTTATGGCCTCTCCCCAACGATCCATGGCCCCCCCGGGAATGCCTTCGAACACCATGATCTCGCAAGGCCCGGTGGTAGTCAGCGCGGGGAAAACGAAGTACTCGCCTACATTCGGGATCAGGTTAAAACAGACCGCCGGATAAGGTTCCCGCGGGCGCATGTTGCGGACATACGTCAGCGCAAGAGTTCGCTGCGGCTTGTTAAACGGAGTGCGGCTCGAGTCCGCTTCAAACAGGTTGCCAATGGCGCCCTTGCCGCTGGCGACAACGACGAGATCGTGGGTGCGGGCACAAGTCTCAAGTACAGAGATGTCGGCTGCTTTGATCTGCAAATCGCCGCCTTGCTTCTGAAACTCGGCCATCCAGCGAGGAATCTTGAGCCGTTGGTCAACGGACTGCGCGGGACGGTCGAGTCGGGCTGCCCAATCCAGAATCTTGCCCCCGAAGCCATCGGGGACAACAAAGGACATTCCCTCGACGGGAGGACACTCGGTTTCCCAGTAGTTCAATCCCAGGTGGCGCTCGGTCTCAAGCGCTGAGTCGAACATGCACTGGCTGGAAGAAACTCTGCCGCGGTGGATCTCGTCCGCTGACCGGTCGGAATAGAGCGTGACTTCATACCCAGACGCAAGTAGACCCAGGGCAAGCTGCAAGCCGGATTGTCCCGCACCAACGATGGCGATGCGTTTCATGAACAATGGATCCTAGAGAACCGGCGCGAGAGGCGGGCTACTCCATGAGTTTTGGAATCGCGGGCGCCGCCATCTCCGGCCCCATCGCCGAATATCCACCGTCCACGGCGAGGTCCGTACCTGTGATGAAGGAAGCATGGCTGGAACACAGGAATAGTACAGCCTGAGCGACTTCGTCCGGCTCGCCAACTCTCCCAAGCAGATGGAAAGCTCCGCCGACTTTGTTGGTCTTGACTTTATCGCCGTGTGTCAGCTCGTCCATCAACCGGCACCACGTCCATCCTGGCGAAACAGAATTCACTCGGATTTTGTCGCCTGCCAGATCCATAGCTTCGTTGCGGGTCAATTGCAGTGTCGCCGCCTTGGTTACGGGGTACAGCCACCGCCCGGTTTGCGCGACCTTCGCGCTGATGCTGCC
>Ga0187825_10000060_pt1 | contig 17099 bp, 14 predicted proteins | sample NC_wetland_sal_i_11_FD_132421 | JGI IMG/M metagenome (GOLD analysis project Ga0187825, IMG submission 132421) | Wetland sediment microbial communities from Neuse River Estuary, North Carolina, USA - SourceSoil_5 | ecosystem: Environmental > Aquatic > Freshwater > Wetlands > Sediment | place... | reverse complement strand
CCCGGATATATGACTTGGGCCGCGAGGCGGTGCGGCCCAAACTGGCGATTTCGCTGAATGCCTCCAATGACCAACTGCGCAGCCGGCTGATGCCGCTCAACCGCAAATGGGATCTGGAGGCGCTGCTCCGGGCGGCGCGCGAATTTCCACTGAGGAACCGCGAAAGGCTTACTTTTGAGTACGTGCTGTTAAATAGGGTGAACGATTCGGTAGAAAACGCCCAAGAAGTGCTGGAACTGGTTCGCGGCGTTCGCGCCAAAGTGAACCTGATTGCCTTGAATCCCGGTCCCGGGATTGAGTTTGCCACCCCCGAGCAGGAACGGGTGCTGGCGTTCCAACAGGTACTGACGCGGGGAGGGGTACCCACCTTCATACGGCGGCCACGGGGACGGGATATTTACGCGGCCTGCGGACAGCTGAAGAGAACCAGCGATTAGCACCTGGTTTCAGTTCGAAATCCCTCAGCGCTGAAGCCGGAATTAACGTTGAGCAGCTGCGGACGGCCTGAAGGCCGCTTTCAAACAAGTGGCTTAAGCAGAATCTCCCTAAGGAGCTGAGTGCTCACTGACGAGGGCTGGTTGCTGCCCTGCGGCCAACCCCTGGCTATACGCACGCTTCCCTCCCTACAGAGAGTCCTAGTCAACAGTTAACGTCCTCAAAGATGGTGCCGTGCATCAACCCGCTCCCGTCCCTACGGGCGAGAGCGGGTTTTGAGTTTGAATTCAGAAGGGAGACGACTTATGGCGCAAGAACTTAGCGGCATGAAAGTGGCAATTATCGCAACTCAAAACTTTGAAGAATCCGAGCTGACCGAACCGAAAAAGGCCCTGGAAGCCGCGGGCGCGAAAACGGTGGTGATTTCGACCAAGCCGGGGAAGATCCAGGCGGTCCGCCACGACGAAAAGACCATGAAGGTGGACGTGGATATGACCTTCGACCAGGTGCAGGCGTCCGAATTCGACGCGGTGCAAATTCCGGGAGGGGCGCTGAACGCGGACACGCTGCGGGTGGTGCCTGAGGCACAGGAATTCGTCAGGGAAATGGACCGCAACGGCAAGCCCATAGCTGTGATCTGCCACGGGCCCTGGCTGCTGGTTTCCGCGGGGCTGGTGCGGGGCCGCAAGCTAACCAGCTATCACACCATCCAGGACGATATCCGGAACGCCGGGGGGCAGTGGCAGGACTCAGAATGCGTGCGCGACAAGAACTGGGTGAGCAGCCGGCAGCCCTCGGACATTCCGGCATTCAACCGGGAAATGATCCGCTTGTTCAGCGAGCAGCGCGGGCGGGAGCGACGAGTCGCGTAATAGAGTCTTACCGCAGAGACGCAGAGGGCGCCAGCAAAAACGCATCATTACCGGAACTTCCTTTCGTTCTCTGCGTCTCGGCGGTGCAGGTTTTGGGTTTCAACTCAGAAGGGAGATGAGCGATGAAAGCAGTGGTATTTCACGGCGTGGGCGACATTCGCATGGACGAAGTTCCTAAGCCCAAGCTCAAGGAAGCGACCGACGCCATCGTGCGGCTTACAGCGAGCGCGATCTGCGGCACCGACCTGCACATGGTGCGCGGCACCGCCAGTGGCATGAAGCCGGGCACTATCCTGGGCCATGAAGGGGTGGGGATAGTGGAGGAAGTGGGACGGGGCGTGCGCAATTTCCAGCCCGGGGACCGGGTGGTAATCGGTTCGACGATTGCCTGCGGATATTGTTCGTATTGCCGGGCGGGCTACTACTCGCAGTGTGACCACGCCAATCCCAATGGCGCGCAAGCGGGCACGGCGTTCTTTGGGGGTCCCAAGGAGAGCGGCCCCTTCGACGGCATGCAGGCCGAGTATGTGCGCGTGCCTTTCGCTAATGTGGGCATGGTCAAGCTGCCGGATGAGGTGCGGGACGACCAGGCCATTCTGATTTCCGACATCTTTCCCACCGGTTACATGGCGGCGGAGCTGGCCGATGTTCATCCCGGCGTGACGGTAGCGGTCTTCGGCTGCGGGCCGGTAGGACAGTTCGTGATTGCCAGCCTGAAGCTGCTGGGGGCGGGACGCATCTTCGCCATTGACACTATTCCTTCACGGCTGTCCATGGCCAGAGAACAAGGGGCGGAGACAATTGATTTCAACGCCGAAGATCCGCCGGAGGCGCTACGCGAGCTGACGGGCGGCATTGGCGTGGATCGGGCCGTGGACGCAGTAGGCGTGGATGCGGTGGCGCCGCACTCCGGTCCCGCGGTTAAGGAATACGAGCAGATGAAGAAGCAGATGAAGCGGGAACGGGAGCAGGTGGCGCCCAAAACCAGGCCTGAAGGCGGCAACTGGGAGCCGGGCGACGCCCCTTCCATGGTTTTTCCCTGGGCGGTGAAGGGGCTGGCTAAGGCGGGGACGCTTTCGATCATCGGCGTGTACCCGCAAACCGTTCAGATATTTCCCATTGGAGCGGCCATGAACAAAAACCTGACGCTCAGGATGGGGAACTGCAACCACCGGAAATACATCCCAAAGCTGGTGGACCTGGTGCGCACGGGCGAGGTAGACCCAACCGAGATCCTGACCCACGCTGGGCCACTGACCGGCGCTATTGAGGCCTACAAGAACTTCGACAAGAGGGCCGAGGGCTGGATCAAAGTGATGGTGGAGCCGCAAGCTCCACCGGCTGTTGCGGCATAGGAGAGCTCAGGGCGGAAAGCATCAACCCAGAGTACGCGGGTGAAAAAAGGACTTCTATTTCGTTTCTGCGACCTCAGGGTTTGAGATTCTGGGCGTGGGCGAAAGGGAAGGGTTGCCGGCCTGGGCCAGACGCAAATTGTACATTTCCGCGTCGGCGGCTTCGACCAGGGACTCGGCGGTGCTGGCGTCAGGAATGAACTGCGCGATACCCGCGCTTAAACCCAGCTGATAGCCGAAGTCCTGGTTGCGGCGATTCCACTGGCCGACCCCGTAAGGCAGGCGGTCCACGGCAATTTGGGCTTCGCGGCGGTCGGTTTCGGGCAAGATGGCCAGAAACTCGTCTACGCCGTAGCGGACGAGAATGTCGGCGGCGCGGAAGTTGCGTTTCAAGATCTGGGTAACGTCCAACAGCACGCGTTCGCCCACCACATGGCCGAAGCGCTCGCTGAGCGCGGAAAACCCGTCAATAGCAATTATGACGAGGGAGAGGCGGGTGCCCGTTCTCTGGGCGCGAGCCATCTCCCGGCCCAGCACCTCATCGAGAGTGCGCCGGTTGAGCAGACCGGTTACCTCATCCAGGCGTGCCACCTTTTCCGCCTGCAACAGGCGGGTGGTGAGTTCGCGGCGGGTGCGTGTGAGCCGAAGTCTCTGCTGGACCATGTAAATGGCGGCCAGAAGCAGCAGAACCAACAGCCCAAAAAAGAGGGCGGGGAGATTTTGCTGAGTTACCCGTAAAGTGCCGGCATTCCAGAGCACCCGAGGCACAACCAGGGCGAAGAAGCCGGTGGCCAGCATGAGAGCAATCAGGCCGACCAGGGACCAGAGCTGCAGGTCGCGGCCTTCCAGGGCCCGCAATTCTGCTTCCAGCAGCGTGGGATCCTCGTGCTTGAGCGGTGCGGTTGCGGTCATGCGAGCGTCAACTCCTTACCGTACTTTTTGCATTTTCAACCTGAGGGGAAGCCGGCATGGCGGACTGGGATAACCCGGTCTTCTTCAACTCACCCCAGGAGGTGTCGTGGCGGAAGTAGCGCCAAATCCCCTGCAGCCGCCACCACAAGTTCAGTTGGCGATAGGGGAAATGTTCAAGGAAACAGAACACGAGCAGGCGCAAGACATCGCGCCAGTTGCCGTAGCGGCGGTAGGTGATTTCCTCCAGCAGGACGCCGCCCACGGAAAGCGCGGTGGCGAAAGCATAGCCAAACATCAGGAACTCAAAGGCCAGGCGGGGGCTGAGGCTGCCCATCAGGGCGGCGACAAGGATGGTGAAATAACCGGCCAGTTCCATGACGGGCTCAAACAATTCAAAGATCCACATGTAAGGCAGGAGGAAAAGGCCGATGCGGCCGTAGCGGCGGCGGAACAGCATGTCGCGATGCAGCCAGAGGGTATCCATGAGGCCCTGCTGCCAGCGTGCCCGCTGGCGCGCCAGCGATTTCAAATCGGAGGGCACTTCCGTCCAGCAGGTGGGGTCGGGAACAAAGCTGATGCGGTATTCCATGCCGTGGTCGCGCAAATAACGATGCAGGCGCACGACCAGGTCAATATCCTCGCCGATGGCTTGGGCGCGGAAACCGCCGATGCTGAGCACAAGGTCGCGGCGGAAAATGCCGAAAGCGCCGGAGATGATGGGTAGCATGTTGAAATAAGCCCAGGCTTCCCGGCCCACCAGGAAGGCGCGCAAATACTCGACCACCTGCAGGATTTCCACGGGCCGGCGGGGCAGGCTGATGTCCTGGAGACGGCCTTTGACTACTGTGCAGCCGTTGAGCACGCGCACGATGCCGCCGGCGGCCACGGCACGGCCCGGGTCGGAAAAAATCCCGGAGACAATGCGCATCAGGGAATCGCGTTCCAGGAGGGAATCGGCATCCACCACGCAGACGAAGGGCGAGCCGCAAACGTTCAAGCCGGCGTTGACGGCATCCGCCTTGTTGCCCGCCGATTCTTTGTCCACGACCAGCAGGCGGGACTGGCGCAGGCTTTTGTAGAGGCGCTTGACGCGGGCAGTGGGTATTTCCGCCACATAAAGCATGTGCGCCGGCACGAGTTCATAGCCGCGGGCCAGCCGCTCCAGGGTATCGTCCCTGGAGCCATCGTTGACGATGATGATTTCGAGGTTGGGGTACTCCAATTCCAGAAGCGAGCCAACCGACTCGACAATGCTTCCCGCCTCATTGTGCGCCGGAACGACCAGAGAAATGGGGGGAGTAAACGAAGACTGGGAAAGATTCTCCAGGCGAATGCTGCTGAGCCGTTGCTGGTGGGAGCGGCTTTTGTGGATGGCGGTAACCAACAGGAAGACATAAATGATGTTGGAGGCGAAATAGTAAAGGAACAGAAGCAGCGTGAGGATTTGGACCAGGGCGGACATCAGGAGGAAACCTTCGGAGAGGCTGCGGCCGGGTCGGGCATCTCCAGGCTGGCCTTGCCCCGCTCCAGGGAGTGCAGCAGGATGGGCGCGGCGAAGCGGCGGTTGGATTGGGATTCCAGAGCCTTGACCACAGCGTCGAATCTGCCGGAACGGTCCAGCTCGGAAATAAACGCCTGCAGAGCGTAGCGGTCTTCCGTGGCCACGATTTTGGCCAGAATCTCCTGCAGGTCGGGCTCCATTTTGGCCAGCACGGTGGCGGCACGCTGGCGCACGTGACGGTTGAGGTCGCACACGGCGCGCAACAGGACGCGGATTTTTCGCTGGTCGGTGAGGGAACCGACGGCCACCACGGCGCGCAGGCGGACAAACCACTCGGGATCGTTGGCCAGCACACTGAGGGTGGGGAAAGCCAGGTCGGGATCAGCGTGAGCCAGGGCGCGAGCCGCGGAAGCCCTCACTTCGGGCAAAGGGTCGGTGGCCAGAACCAGGAGTTCATCGCCCAGTTCCGGCGAGGCCAGTTCGCCCAGAACCCGGGCCAGCAGTTCGCGGGCCGGCCCAGAGGAAGACGGCAGATAGCTGACCAGGAACTTGCCACTGGAACGGCAGCAGTTGGCCAGGGCATTCTTGATGGGGAACTCGGGAAAGCCGGCAAGCGCTCCGGAGAGCAGGCCTTCAATGATGGGAACGGCAGCCTCGGGAAGGGCGCTGCGGCCAAGGCCGCGGATGGCGGCCATGCGGGTATCGGGATCGCTACCCGCGTCATTGAGAGCTTCGGCCAGGGCCGGCACCGCTTCCGGGGCGCGCGTGCGGCCCAGGGCGACCAGGGCAACGCGCCGGCTCCAGCCCTTGCAGTGCCGGGCCTGGTAGATCCTTTCGTCCAGCAATCCGCTGGCGCGCAGGCAATGCAGGAGCTGTGGGAGTTCCTGCGTTCCCGCAACCTCGATGCTGTCCAGGAGGATGGATTCCACAATGGCGGAGGTGAAGGGATTGGCACGCCAGTCCTGGGGAGGAACGGAGCCGTTAACGATGCCCGGCCATTGCGCGCGGATTTGCAGGGTAGAGCGATTCAGGCGCTGGAAATATCGGCCGCGGTACCAGCGCCGGAAAACAATAAAGGCGATGAGCAAAGCGATGGCGATGGCAGAGGCGAAAATGCCCTTGAGCACGAGTTCCGCGGGAAGGGCCTTAAAAGCGGAAGCCATAGCTCACTCCCCCGCTGGTCTCGCTCCGTCCCTGGGAACGGTCCTGGGTGGCGATGTATCCGGTGATGTCCTGGGTATTGTTCAGAGCAAGGCGCAAACCGCCGCCGAAAGTGCGCGCGGCAAAGCGCCCGGTCTGGTCAATTTCGGCGAATGATTCCGACCCCACGGCGAACATCAGGTTGCCGGAAAGGCGGCGCGCCAGGGGGAAGCTGAGGCGAGTGCGGCCGTTGGGCTGCCAGTCGTGGCCGGGCACGCCAGAAAAGGCGCTACGGGCCGCATTGATGGAGAGCAACCAGTTCCAGTCGCGGGGGAGGTAGACCAAGGCCGTGCCGCCGAGGGTGAGAATGCGCGCGGTCGAATACCAGTACCAGTGCTGGTCGTAGGAAGCTTCGATGCCGCGAATGAATGGATGGTTCAGGCGGAGGCCGTGACCGTAGCCGAACATGGCCTCCGACTTGGGAATGACACCGTGGTCACGCCCGCCGGCCCCGCCGACAGTGAGCCAGTTGTTTCTGGTGAGATTGCGGGTGACCATGCCGGTGAGTTTTCCGGCGCGCTGCCCAAAGCGCTGATAAACGTCAAAGGAAAAGTTCGTCGCCCAGGAAGAATTCCAACGCGAGGCCAACGACATGGTCTCCGTGGCGGCGGTGCCGGTGTAGTTGAAGCCATCAAAATCACTGCCGATGCGCAGCTGGTGGCGGGTTTCGCCGGCCAGGGATTCGAGTCCGAGGCGAGCGTCATCATCATTGCTATTGAGGCTTAGGGCCTGGCGGAAATTGGAGCGGGCTTCCGCATCTCTTTTCAGCGCCGCCAGGACGCGGCCGCGACGCACAAGGATTTCGGTTTGATCCGGGGCCAATGACTTGGCCTGGTCGAGGACCTGGAGGGCTTGGGAATCTTTGCCGTCCCAGTGCAGCACGTCAGACAGCCCCAGCAGCATGTCAACATCGTCGGGCTTCTGCGAGAGCACAAAACGGTATTCAGTCTCCGCTTCTGCGTGGCGATCCTTCCAGGCCAGCAGGCGGGCATACCAGCCGTGAGCCTCGAGGTCCGAGGGACGCTCTATGATGCGTGCTTCGGCAAGGGCAATGGCCTGGTCGAGGTCACCGGCTTTGACGGCAGCCCGGACCTGCGACGACCAGTCAGAATTGGAGTCGGAAGCGAGCGCGGGCAGGACCATGAACATCGCCAGCAGCAGGGCTCCGAGCAGGCAGGCGGCCAGCGTCACCCAGCGATGAGCTGAGTTCTGGGCCCACGCGGGCCTTGCTGGTTGTCGGCGAATGCTCATGGCGCGCACGAAGACAGCGGTGGCGATTGCGCCAGCCCTGGAGTCCGTCTGTTGTGGATGATAGTGTCGCCGGGAACCGCCGAAAGGTTACCTTAGTGCTGGCCTGGGGAAGGCCGGCAGGGCAACACCGGTGTTCTGCGGCATGCCCCTACGGAATCAGCGATTTGCAGAGAATCCGGGTAGGCATTTATGCCTGTCGTGTAAGGTTTTTTCCGCTTACGCGCGTAATCGCCGAAGACGGGTCTCGGTACTTCAATCCGAGGGGAGGGGAGCGGGCACGGCTACCACCTGGACGCCTTTCAGTTGCTGCAACTCGGCCAGTGTGCGCGCCCATTCCTTGCGCTGTTTTTTAGTAGCGATGGGCGCATTCAAGTTGCTGTAGAAAGCCAGAATGTTGTCACGCAGATCGGGAGTGACCCCATCGAAGTGGCGGCGGGCCAAGCCATCGAGCAGCGCCGCGTAGGTTTTGTCGGTGAGATTGTACTCCCCGGCGCGTGTGGCCTCACCAGTATCAAAATCGCGATCATTCAATTGCAGGTTGCCGGCTTTTACCTCCTCTATCAAGCGGCGATAGTTGGCGAGCGTGACATCCATGCTCTTCAGGTACATGTCTTCGGTCTGGGTGTTGGGGAGCACGAAATCCACCGCCCGGAAGGGACCGAACTTGGGGATCAGGTGAAAGAGGAAGGCGAGGAAACGTGCGCCGAAACCAGGACGCCGGTATTGGCTGCCCCATTCGCGCTCGTAGTAGGAACGGGAGACGTGATAGAGGAAGCGCTTCTGGTTGCGGTTGCGCTTTTCCTTTACCAGGTCGGCGGGCTTGATGAGGAGGGCGACCTTGGTCATCTCCGGAATAACCTTGCTGATGCCGCGCCGGTAGGTGCCAATGGCGAGGTCCTCGTTGTGAATGAGGTCGGTCAGAGGAATGCCGTAGGTGCGTTTGAAGGCGCGCTCCAGCAGGGGCGTGGCGACTTCAAAGCCGATGAAGTCATGGTAGCGGTCGGAGGCGAAGCGGTTTTTGGCCACCTGGGTGACGTCAAAGCCGAATTCAGTGCGAATGTGGGCTTTGGGATCGTCCTCGTAGGTCACCGAGTCGCCGTATTTTTTGCGCAACTTGGGGAAACGCACGGCAACGGCGCGATTGATGTAGGGATGGCCGTTGAGGTCGGAAGCGTAGTGGGCGAGAGCGCCCAGGGCGAAAGAGAATTCGTTCAAGTCGCTGGCTTCGGCGAACAGAGACTCCACAAAATAACCGCTGCGCACGTAATGCGTGAGGTCACTGAAACGCTTGTTGCCGAAGGGATAGTAGCCCATGTCCTGGATGAGGCAGCCGCCATAGGCAAAGGCGTGGGCGCGGCGCAGGTCCTCGCGGCTGGCATTAGGGAAGCGCTGCATAAGCCAGGGACGGATGGAATCAGCCCAGACCAGGTCCACTACTTCTTCGTGGCTGAGCACGGAGTAGCTGAGCGAGTGGGGCGCGGTGGTCAACAGGAATAGGAGCAGGCAGAGAACAGAGAGCGCCCGCCTGCTTAATCGTGTGAGGGGCGACATTCGGGCTATCGTAACCTCTTCCAGGGGCAAGAGTGCAAACTGCCGGTTGCGGGTAGTTGGATGCAGATGAGAGGATGCGCGGCTAAGGATTCGCCGCGAAAGGGCCGTCTTCAGGCGAGGAAGCGGCGGGCGAAGCCAGGGATGGGCCAGGGGCCACGGAGCGAAGTCCTGCAGAGAGCGATTGCGGGTGCGGGGCGGCCGCCGGAGCTGCGAAGAAGACAGCGGGAGCCGGGCCATGCCCGCGGCCAGCGGCCAGGGGTTGGCAAAGGCGTTGCCGGTGGCGTAGGCTGGCGCGTCATGCTCCACAAAATGCTGCGTTGTTTTGCTTGCCTGATTGCCGTCCTCTGCCTGGCTTCCGCCGCCTGGGCGGGATTCACCCTCGAAGAGGTGATGAGCTATTCCTTTCCCAACCACCTTGTAGCCGCTCCAAAGGGTGATCGTGTGGCCTGGGTGTTCAACCAACGCGGGGTGCGCAATGTCTGGGTGGCGGAGGCGCCGGATTTCAAGGCTCATGCGGTGACGCATTACACGGGGGATGACGGCCAGGACATCGCCGCGCTCGCGCTCACCCCGGACGGACGCATGGCGGTGTATACGCGCGGGACCGAGCTGTTCGAAGACAGCGAAGACGTGACCAATCCCACCAGCGACGTGCATGGCGCCAAACACCAGGTGTGGGCGGCGGATATTTCCGGGGGAGAGCCGCGCCTGCTCGGCGAAATCTCCTGCAACGGCGAAGATTGCGAGGACTTGCAGATTTCGTCGGACGGCAAATGGGTGGCGTGGGCTGGGAAGAAACAGATATGGATTGCGCCGGTGGAGGGGGGCGGGAAGCCGCGACAACTGGCGCAGGTGCGGGGAGCCAACGTGAGCCCGCGCTGGTCGCCCGACGGCAAGCGCATCGCCTTTGCCAGCCAGCGGGGCGACCACAACTTCATCGGGATTTACGATTTCAGCAAAGACAGCATTCTGTACCTCGCGCCCAGCGTGGACCGCGACTCCATGCCGCGGTGGTCGCCGGATGGCAAGCTGGTCGCCTTTGTGCGCCAGCCCGGGCGCGAGCGCGGGCTGCCGCTGATTCCTGACCGCCCGCATCCCTGGGCCATCTGGGTGGCGGATGCCGAGACCGGGGCGGGACGAGAGATCTGGCACAGCGGTTCAGCGCCAAACGATTCCTTTCCTGAACTGACCGAAGATGTTTCTTTCAAATTTGCCGCGGGAAACCGCATTGTTTTCGCCTCGGAACAGGATGGCTGGAATCATCTATACACAATCAGCGCAGCGGGCGGCGCACCCACCCTGCTCACGCCCGGGCAGTTCGAGGTGGAGGACGTGACGCTTAGCGCGGACGGCCGCAATATTCTTTATTCCTCCAACCAGGACGATGTGGACCGGAGGCACCTGTGGCGGGTAGCGGCGGAAGGAGGAACGCCACAAGCGCTGACTCGCGGCCAAACCATGGAGTGGACCCCGGTGCAAACCGCCGACGGGCGTTACTTGCTGTGCCTGGGCTCAACCGCGACCACGCCGGCCATGCCCTACCTGGTTACCAGCAGCGGCCGCGAGATGCTAGCCAAAGAGGCGCTGCCGGCCGAGTTTCCTTCGGCGCAGCTGGTGACGCCGCGGCAGGTGATCTTTTCCAGCGCCGATGGTCTGCAGATCCACGGCCAGCTTTTCGTTCCTCGGGGCCGCACCCGCCCGGGCCCGGCGCTGGTATGGATGCACGGCGGGCCGATTCGGCAAATGATGCTGGGCTTCCATTACATGGGCTATTACCACAACGCGTATGCGGAGAACCAATATCTCGCCAGCCTGGGCTACGTGGTACTTTCGGTGAATTACCGCATGGGCATCATGTATGGGCGGGCGTTTCGCGAGGCGGCCCATTGCGGACCAAAAGGTGCGGCGGAATACCAGGACATCGTGGCCGCGGCGCATTACCTGCAGAGCTTGGCCATCGTGAACCGGAACCGCATCGGGCTATGGGGCGGGTCGTACGGCGGCCTGCTCACGGCCATGGGGCTGGCGCGCAACTCCGATATTTTTGCCGCGGGTGTGGATTTTGCCGGCGTGCATGACTGGTCAGCATTCCTCTCCAGCGCTGCAGGTTTCAAAGATGCGCCCGACCGGGAGCAGGCAAGAAAGCTGGCGTGGGAATCCTCGCCCGATGCCTCAGTGCAGGAGTGGCGGTCGCCGGTGCTGCTTATTCAAGGGGATGATGATCCCGATGTGCCCTTCAGCCAGACGGTGGACCTGGCACAGCGCCTGCGGGCCAATCATGTGCGCTTCGAACAACTGGTGTTTCCTGACGAGGCCCACGACATGCTGCTGTGGCGGAACTGGGTGGCGGGGTACAAGGCGACGGCGGAATTTTTTAACCGCATGCTGAAGTCCGAGGGAAGCGCAAACGGCCACTGAGGGTGGTTGCTTTGGACCACGGTGCAAGCCAGTTCCGCTGGTTGCGCTTCAGGGCAAGCCCGCTCCGTGGCGTCATTTTAATGTTTGCGGGCGGGACGCCCGCGCCACAACGTTTTCTGCTGTCCGCGGTGTATCCTGAAACGCAAGCTGCAATGGCGGAGTCCAGTATCCAGCTGAAACCCGCATCCCAAGTGCCTTCCGGCGAGAGCCGGTTGGCGCCGCGGGTGCGCCTTGCGGTGATCGGCGGGATCACGGTGCTGGGGGCGGTGCTGCGCCTGCTTTACCTGGGCAAGAAGAGCTTCTGGCTGGATGAGATTGTCAGCGTTTCCATCGCCCGGCTGGACCCGGCCGGATTTCGCAACGTCGTGATGAGCTGGGAACTGAATGAAGGGCTCTATTACACCCTGCTGCGCGGCTGGATGCACCTGGGGCAGGGAGAATTTGCGATCCGCCTGCTTTCGGTGATGCCGGCTGTGGCCGCCATTCCTTTTGTTTACCTGCTGGGGCGCAGGTTGTTCTCGGAAAGCACAGGACTGATTGCGGCACTGCTGCTGGCGGTGAATGTCTTTGATGTGCGCTACGCGCAGGAAGCGCGCGGATACAGCCTGTTTGCGTTTTTGGTGGTGCTGGCCTGCTGGTTTTTCGTGAGGGGCATGGACGCGCCGCGGAAAAAAGGCAACTGGGCAGGGCTGGTGATCGCGCTGGTGCTCGGCATGTACGCGCATTTTTTCGTTGGGCTGATGCTGCCGGTGTTCTGGCTGGCGGCGCTGCTGCGCAAACGAGGTTTCCCCTGGAGGAGTTTTCTGGTCAGCAGCGGCATAATTGTGTGTCTGGCTGTTCCCGCGCTTCTGTTCGTGGCCACGAAGAACCGCGGCCAAGTGGGGTGGGTAAAGCCGACCACGTGGCGGGATCTATATGACTTAGCGACCTTGCTGAGCGGGCGAGGGGGCCTGGTCTTGCTGCTGCTGTGCGCGACCCTTCTCCTGCTGGCGCTGGCCAAGATGATGCGCCGGGCGGGGACACCGGAGGTTTGGGGTAGTGCTTTCGTCTGGATGTGGCTGGTGCTGCCGGTGGCCATGACGGTGGCCGTCTCGCTGCTGAAGCCGATGTTCGTAAGCCGATACCTGATTTTCTGCCTGCCCGCATTTGTCCTGCTGGTGGCGGTGGGGCTGAGCGTGATTCGTCCCCGATGGCTGATGGCGGCGCTGCTGCTGGGAATGGTGGCGCTCTCATTGCGTGGAGTTGGCGCTTACTACCGCACCGGTTTTGACCCGCCGGAGCAGGATTGGCGCGGAGCGGTGCATTACCTGCTGGCGCAGGCGCAGCCTGGCGACGCGGTGCTTTTCTATCATCCCCTGGGGCGTCTGGCCTATGAATACTACCGCCAGCGCTGGCCGCAATATCCGGCTCCGATAGTGGTGTTTCCTCAGCGCGCTGACGCGCGCCTGCTGAAGGGAACGCAACCTGATTTCGCCCTGCTTCCGCAACTGCCGGAGCACCACCCGCGGCTCTGGCTGGTGCAGAATTGGGGCCCTGACGTTTTCACCCGGCGCATGGATGCCGCATTCGGCGGGCATTACGTCAAAGCTAGCGAGCGGGACTTCAGCGTCATTCGCATCAAGCTTTATCAAAGCGCATTACCAAAGTAATCCAGGCTTTTCCGCAAGAGAACCGCCCTGCCTGCGAGTGCAAATTATTTCACCTGGCAACTTGCGTGAACGGTGGCGGCAGGGGTAAGTCCAATTGTTGCTGCGCACTTGCAAGTGGTGAGCCGTGGCAGGCCAACTGCATTTTGCAGGGTATCCCCGATACTAACTCCAAGGGAATGACGATGACTCAACTGCTGCGCCGCTTGTGGTCCGACGATACCGCCCAGGATGTAGCCGAGTACGCCGTGATGTTAGCTGTGGTGCTGACCATCACAGTGATGACGGTGAGGCTGATAGGCGAGAACTCCAACAATGTGTTCAGCGAAATCGGCAGCAAGCTGAGCTGAGCTCAAGGACGCAATCATGACTAAGAAAGACTTGCACACAGATTCGAGCGCTGAGACATCCGCAATGTCCGACTTCACTTTTGGGCTTCCGGCTTCCGACCAGCGGCCGCAAGCGGGGGTAGAGCAGGAAACACCTGAAAGACCGCGAGGCAAGCGGCCGGGAGGGTCCACATTAGGCGACGCGGCGGTGGCGATCGTGATTCTGTGCACGGCCATCGTGGGCTGTTTCGGGATCAACAGCGAGATGGTGGTTCGCCAATTTCCACAGCTTGCAGCCGTCCTGCACCTGACGACGCCGGCGCGAAGTGCAGCCCTGCCGTCGGGAGCCAAGGCGCAGGTCAAGGTATGGGTGGACCTGAATACCGCTCTCTATTACTGTCCGGGGGCGTATTCCTACGGCCGCACGAAAACCGGCCGCTACCTGAACCAGGTTGACGCGCGGCTGGCGAATTTTGAGCCGGCGGAAGGGAGAGAGTGCACGGCGCGGTCCAGCGCGACGCTGAGGAAAGGCGAGTTGGCGCACCGCTAAAGTGAGCTTCTGTCGCTCATGAACTCGCACTCGCCCGGCGGCGACTAAACATAGCCCAACCCGGCCAGGCGATCGAGGATGAGCTGTTCGTCATCGGGACCGGTGCCGTCGCGCTTCTTGTCCATTCCCGCCACCAGCGAGCGGCCTTGCATGGAGTCCGGGATTTTGTAGCCCGCCAGATCAAGAAGCGTGGGCGCCATATCCAGCAGGTGCGCGCCCTCCATTTCTCCGCTAAGCGGAGAGTTGGGTGCGACCAGCACGAACATGCCCGGTGTACAGGGATTGCATCCTTCGGACATTTGCCGGACGTGAACATCAGGATGGCCAATACTTCCTACCGCCGAGCAGTGCCCTTCCTCCAACTGCACGATCAGGTCGGGGGCGATGTTGCGGGTTTGTCGGTAGATCTGGTTGGGCTTGAAGATGAGGGGGTGCAACGGGCGGCCGCCGATGTCACGAAGCAATTCCAATCTGCTCCTGATTTGGTCGCGAAAAGCTTCGTAATCTGCGGCGGGAACTGTGCCCTGCGGTTCCCGGCCCTGAACGTTCAAGTAGATGAAGGCGACCGGGCCATCGTCACTCCAGGCGCGGGTCTTGGACCAGTTGACGTTGAGCTGTTTAAAGGGAGTAATGCCCGGGCCCGGCGGCTGGTTCAAAACCAGCAGGCCTTCCTGCAGAAGCCACTGGTTGATGGCGAAGCCACCATCCAGCCGTTGCATGCCGCTGGGTGAAGCCAGCAGCAGCGCGGTTTCGGCATCGAGGAGTTCCAACACACTGCCAATTTGTTCATCGAGCCAGAGGCAGTAGTCGGGAATCACATTCTGGCAGGGACTGTCGGGCTGGTAGCGCGGGTGCTGCCGGTCAAAGTACTCCCAGAAAGCCCGCTGCACACGGTCCAGTCCGATATCCACGAAGTGAAAGTAATCCCACTCCTGTTGGCGCAGCAGCCAGCGAACCAGTTCCCACTGCTTGCGGCTCATCTCGAAAATCTGGTCGCGCAGTTCGTCCTTACTGGCGGCGGGATTTCTTACGTCCGCGGCATACTCGCCCACCACCTGGCGAATCTCGTCCTGGAGGGACGCGGGCGATGTGAACTCCCCGGCTGAGGAATCAGACGCGAGAAAGCAGCCAAGGCTGAGCCCGTTGACGGGCCGAGGCGGAAAGTTAGGAGGCACGGCACAGACAATAGACTTTTTGTTTGCCGCTGCCACCTCGTCCCACAGGGCGGAGCCGTGAATAACAGGAGGAGTGGCAAGGGCGGAGGCGGAATACGAATATTCGGCCCGGTTGCGGAGTCCGTAAATCCCCAGGGAACCGGGATCCTGGCTGGAGATCAGGGAAGCCCACCCCGGCACAGCGCCCGGCGGCACCACGCTCTGCAGTTTGCCATAAGCGCCCAGCTCCATGAGGCGGCGAAGATTTGCCAGCCGCTCATCGGTGAACAACATTTCCGGAGCGGCGCCTTCCAGTCCGAGTACGCAGATCTTCATATCAGGTGAGAGAACAAAGTGTTTGCCGGCATTGGCTATTCTGCCGGCGCATACGGACTTTAACCAGCACTAGTCCCTGGGGGCAGAATCCGATTGCTCTTCGTTGGCAGGGGGAGCGAGTTCGGCTGGAGCTTGATTCGTTCCCCGCAGGAAGTTGCCGATCTTGCCCACCGTGACCATGACCTTATTCCAGAAGATCAGGAGTAAAGCAAAGGCGGCGGCCAAGCCCGAAGTGAGAGGCATCAGTTGATCGGGCCCGCCATATAGCATCAGTGCAAAGTGCATCCCACCCCCAGGTGAAGCCAAAGCGCCGCAGTTTCAGGGCGCCGGCGTTGCAGCAATCTTGAATCTTACTACAAAACTCCGGGGCAGATGCTCCGGCCCGGTATGGCTTCAGCAACTCAGTGTGATTAACGCCAGCGGTCCACCGCTTCCCACCAGAGCAGCTTGGTCCACTCGAGAAGGGTGGTTTTTGCCCACTCGCGATGCCGCCACCAGTTCACGTCGAAGTCGTACCGGTTGTGGGCAGCGGCCACCGACCACTGGTATTGCGGCAGGCGAACACGAACAATCTGAAAGGCGCGGCGGGTATGGTAATCGGAAGTGACCAGCAGCACGCGGCGGGACGCTGTGGGACGCAGACAATCGGCCACATGCCGGGCTTCCTCGTCGGTAGAGTCTCCGGTGATAGGACACATTTTGGCCTTGTCGAACAGGGCGCCGGCGCTGCTTTGAATGAATGCCTGCCCCATGCTGAAGGGTGTACGGCCGAACTGAACGACGTCGGTGCGGGCATCGAGGAAGAGAATCCTCCCATATCCTTTGCCCAGCATCTCCATGCCTTTGGAGTAGCGGTCATCACGACCGCCGGCGAGCACCACGATGGCGTCCGCCCTTTGGGGCTGGTCAACAACCAGGAAGCGCCCGGCATAGCCAAGAAAAAATAGGAACAGGAGGGGGAGACCAGCCGAAAGCAGAAGAATGCGGCGCCGCAACCTTCTCATGCTGCCAATGTACTACCTTCGATCTTCGCGACCAGCGGCCGAGAGGAGCGTGTGCCCAAATTATCACTGCGCCGGAATGGTGGGCACCGAAGCCGGAATAGAGGGCGAGGCGGGCGGGGAGCTCTTGGAGGAGCCGCGCATGCCCAGGGCAATGCCGCCGACGGCCGCGCCGGCCGCACCCAAAATGATGTAAAGCTTTTTGTGGCTTTTACTGGGGTGGCTGGTTTCGATCAGCGAATCGCTGGGAAAGGAGGTTTGCCAGATGCTGTCCTGCTCCTGGTCTTCCGCAGTCAGCTCCAGGCGGCTCACCATGCCTGGGCTCACCACCACAGTTTGGCCCGCGGCTACATCTACGGGGGCGGTGCTGGCGCCATGCAGCGGGCGGACCAGCACGATTCCGGAGTAAACAATCACGCGGGTGTTGGCCGAGGTGGCCTCCAGGTAAAAGTCACTGTTCCCGTGGGATGTGATGCGGGCCTGGGAGGTGGTCACATCGTAAGCGGCCTCGCTCTTATGAAAACGTGCCACTTCGCTGCGCACTCGACCGGATAGCACCCGGACTTCCGCGGTCTCCACCGCAGGATTGTT
>Ga0187825_10000058_pt1 | contig 17335 bp, 10 predicted proteins | sample NC_wetland_sal_i_11_FD_132421 | JGI IMG/M metagenome (GOLD analysis project Ga0187825, IMG submission 132421) | Wetland sediment microbial communities from Neuse River Estuary, North Carolina, USA - SourceSoil_5 | ecosystem: Environmental > Aquatic > Freshwater > Wetlands > Sediment | place... | reverse complement strand
CGATTCCCCTGCTGATGGAGGCGCACCAGTCCAATGAGCAGTCTCTGGGCCGGTCGTATCAGGTTCGGGGAGCGAATCACGGTGCACTAAAGTTCTGAAGCGCTAGCAGGCTTCTGCTCGCTACTCGGAACGGCTGCGTTTGTTGGCTGCGCCGCGCTTGGCGGCAGCCTTGATCCCGGCGACGTGCAACGCTGAAAATCCACCAGAACTTGTGTAGCAGTCGCGCGCGGGCTTTGCCTTGCAATAAGGGCTAGCGATGCTCAAACGGCTAACCCGCAGTATCTTCAAACCGGGGATCGGAAGTTTCGTAATTTTTGGAGTCGGCATTCAGCGCAAGTCCCGCAAAGCTGGAGCGCCGGCGCAACACCCCCACACTTAAAGGTTAGCACGGAATCGGTCAGACTCCGGTTTGCCACATTGACAGAGTTCAACCGCAGGCAAGCGCTCCCCGCTGGACTGCCCTGGTGCCCTCCCCCGAGAGCGATGATGGCCTTCTGAGCCGATCACTACAAAGAGCAGCCCAGCGCGGAGCGCGGGGAACGATGAGTTTGAACCTGAGGCCCGGGGCCGAATACCGGTAGAGGGGTGATCCAGCCACAAGCTAGCCGCAGTGCTGTCCCGGAGCTATGTGCTGAATCACAATTGAATGTGATTTGGAGCACAGGGTTGGGTTGAAAGATCTCAGGCGTAGGCCGTGTCGTTATGGAGATTCCCATTAGGGCTTGTAAAGCACTCAGCGGATATGGGGTCCTTCGACTGCGTTCGGCTATCGCCTCACTTCGCTCAGGATGACAACGGTGGAGAGTGCATATGCGATTTCTCCGGATGGCAACGGAGGAGGCGCGACAGGTTGGGAAAAAAACTTTGCTTATCTTTACGATCTTTATTGAGCTGGGCGCAACCATCCCGCGCGGGAGCGGTTCCTAATCTGACGGGACAACCGACATGCGGACGCGCGAGAACGATGGCTATGAATGGGTGTATCCCAAGGGAGACATCCGAAAGCTGGATCAGATCGCGGAGATGCGAGCGCGCTCCTCGGGCGGCGGGACAGTAGTAATTTTGCGATGACTGTTTGCCGGCACTTCCGCGAGAAGTGCCGGCAGGGTTTGAAATCAGGGCACAGGTGACAGGCCACAGGTGACAGGTGTGAGCGTTGACCCGGTTTTAAGATGAATGACTGAGACTTATGTGTCGCGGCTGGTGCCCATCCGAGTTGGGACAATGCGCTCCGAGAAGCGATACAGTGAAAATCATGATTGGAACTTTAGTAGCCGTGCTGATTTTCGTAGCCTTGTGGGCAGGCATTCGCGTCGTCCGCAGAATTAACGAGTCCTAGCCGCCCTCTCGAAGCGGCCGCGTTTCCCGGTTCGCCAGTCGTTTTTCCGCCAGGTCTTCTTCCTGCTTGGGCATTGAACCGTAAATGTCACGCAGAGGGGTGATCTGCGTGGTTGCTGCGCGGGTATGCCTGCAGGATGATAACGAGGATACGAGAAGTGTTCGGCCTCCCTTGCCCGGGTGGAGGTGTTGTATGCGCGGACGACTATGCTGGCCGAGAGCGCGGCAATGGTTGGTGGTCGGCGTGCTATTTCTGTGCGCAGTTCCTGCCTTCGCTGATTCCATCACCATTGGGAGCCTGACGTTGTTGAGTTATGGGACGCCGGGCAATCCGATGAAGTCCATCCTGCTCTTGCAACTGAACACGATGGGAATGACATTTGACGCCTATATGCCCGGGCTGGGGTACTCATTGGCCTTCTCCATCCAGGTATTCGGACTGAACGGTGTGTTTACGACACAGCCGCCAACGACAGCGCTCCTGGATCCGCCACATTACTGTCCATGCGAGAGTGTGGTGTTCACCATGACGCTGCTCAACACAGGGCCGTTCCGGCTGGCGAATGGGCAACTGTTCAACCCGGTGAATACGGTGACGGTGACGATCGAGCCGCTGCCGGGGCAGACGTATGTGCAGTACGGGCAGTCGGTGCCGATTGTGCTGACGTCGGTACCGGGGCCTTCACCGGTTCCGGAACCTGCGTCGTTGCTGCTGATCGGTACTGGGCTGGTGGGCACGGCTACGGTTATGTGGAAAAGAGGTCGGCGTTGGTGAGTTAGCGTCTGCGGACATCGCAGACTGAGAAAGCAGGTCCTTCGCTGCGCTCTGGATGACAAGCAATTCGCTTGGGCCACAGGTCACAGGCGACAGTACGGCAATGAGCTTCGCCTGAGGGATTTAATTGAAGAAAAGCGAACGTCGCGGTTGCCGGAATCGACACCCTGTCTGGCTGTGGAGATTTTGTGGCTGCGGTTGCCAACGAAACGCGCGGCTTGCGAGTTTTTACTTGACACCCTAGACAGCCCGCAGTACAAGTGCCGACTGGGTTGTTAATGTTTGCCTGAAACCCCCGCCAGGCAACGAATCGGACCTCAACCACCGGACGGGAACCCGCAAGGCCCCGCGGGAACTTCTGCCGGGTAATATCCAAGCCTTACGTAAGCCATTCGTCTGCTTTGCTGTCCATGAATTCCTCTTAAACACTGGACGTAATTGGGCTACGCTTAAGAGGTAAACAAAAGCTTTCGAATACAGCGTCCTCGTGCCACGGTCCGATGCTGTTCCTTCCCGTAGCAGTGCCAGGCCGAGAAAACTAAGGGTTCAAATTCCCAATTTTCGATTTTCACTGTGGAGGTTACTGTGCGAAAAGTAGCTTGCTGCTTAGTGGTTCTGTTTCTGGGATGCCTGGCCTTTGCGCAAAGCGCGAAACAGTTTCCGCGGAGGGCTCTGGACTGTGACGAAGGCACGGGAGTTCTCTGCTCGGAAGTCTACGACCCGATCGGGTACAACGGAGCCTACACCGGTCACGACGAGCCCGCGATCCTGTTTTATTCAAACGTGCCGGGTTCGGGATCGTCGCAGATCTATCGCATGCGACTGCCAAAGGACCCGCCAACTCCGCCCAATCAGAACGGCACCGGAGGAGTATTCAATTTCATGCTGCACCCGGCTTTCTGGTTTGGCATGGCCATGTGTGACGATCAATCTGCTCCTAACCCTGGCGGTTCGATGGTGGGACCGAACATTCCCTGTGCTGCGGCCAGCGACCGGAATATCTACGATAGTACCAACCCGGCCAGTTCCCGCTACATCGGGAAGCATCCGGGTGCGGGGTTCATGGAGATGCAGTTCTATCCCCCAGGTTGGTGGGATAGTTGCGACATCACGCAATGGTGTGCGGCGCTGAACATCGACAGCCTGTCGGAGAATATGAACAGCGGCGCCGTCAACAACGCGTGCGGAGGAGCCATTGAGTACGTGAACTTCGCGTTCATCCAAAGGGACGGGATTCCCTTCCCGCCCGGATCGCCCAGTCCGCTGGGCCCGTTTGTCTCCACCAATGCCCAGACCCTGTTCATGAACTCGGGGGATGAGCTGGAAGTGATCCTGGAAGACACGGCACATGGACTGAAAGTTACCGTGAAGGATCTGACCACGCATCAGACCGGATTCATGGTGTCGAGTGCGGCGAACGGATTCGCGGCGATCAAGTTCGATCCCAACGGAACCAGCTGCGATTTCGCCACCCACAACCTTCCCTACGACTTCCACCCCATGTACGCGACGTCGAGCGAGCACACGCGGGTGCCGTGGGCGGCACATGCCTTCAGCATTGGATTTTCGGATGAAATCGGTCACTTCGAATATTGCAATGCCGTCGATGCGGAAGGAGGAAACTGCACTCAGGCCAGCATCCATGATCCCGCCGGCCCGGACGCAGACGATCGGGGATGCTTCACGGCGGACTTCTCTGCGACGAATGGATTGGTGGCGGTAGGAGGTTGTCTCGGAGAAGACGATGACTATGATGGGTTGGACTACGCCTCGGTCTGGCCGGGGACGCTGAGGAACGTTGCCCGGGACCGAAGACTCCATGCCCAGCCCGTCGTGTTCAGCAGCCCCTTGTTCCGCGACCGCGAAGGCGAGCTGCGAAACTTCAACCGGGTTGCCTTCGAGACCGACTTACCAAGGACGGAATTCGCGACCAATCCTCCTTGCCAGCGGCACATCTCGAATCCGGCGGATCCTAGCCCGGGCGCAGGCTGTGTGAATCCACCCGCGGGAACGACCTTCTATCCGTTCTTCACAACCGGGAGGACTGGAGGGGAAGGTTGCGTCTGGCAGCTCGGTGGGCCGTTCCTACCGGGGACAAGCAATAGCTTTGGCGGGACTCCAACCTCGGCCTACGGTCCGCTGCTCGCTTCGGGATACCCGGCGGTGGGTGGCGTGCCAACTTTCCGGTACAACGATTTCCGGAGAGTACTCAACACGAATCCCTGTCGTCAGGATGAGTGAATCCGTTTCGTATTTCAAAGAAAAACCTTTGGGGCGTCCCGCGAGGGCGCCCTTTTTTCTTTCAGCTTCTATTCCCACCGCGATCCATTGCGTAAAAATGCGGATCTGGATTGATGAATTTATGAAGGTTGCCACAATTCGATGGGATTGCCCTCGGGGTCATGCAGACGAGCGAAGCGCCCGAGGTTGGGAAACGATTCCGGATCTTTGACCTCAATTCCTGCGGCTCGTAGCTGGGCTACCATCTTGTCGAGGTCATGCACGCGAAAGTTCACCATCCAGACCTTGTTAGGATCTCCGAAATATTTGGTCGTCTCGGGAAAGGGCGTGAAGACGGTCGGTCCGGCCTCTTGCTGCCAAACGGTTGCGCCCTCGCTCGTGGGCGTGAGAGCAATCCCCAGGTGATGCAGGTACCAGTTGGCCAACGCTTTGGGATCATGTGCTCGGAAGAACAAGCCTCCGATGCCGGCTACTTTTTCCATTGCTGTTCCTCCCGATTCATATTTTGTGGCTGGCATACCTGGATGGGTTGGTTGTCCCTGGTTCTGAGCCTGCGCGAATACGTTCCGCCGCGAAATGATCGTGGACCCGAGAGTATACGACAGCATGTGAAGTAGTCGGCGCCGGGGAAAGGTCATGCTAACTCCTCCCAAAATTGTGCGGGTTCCTTGAAGGATACACTCTGCTTCCCGGCGGTCTTCGTCCATGTTGAGTATCCGTAAATCCGACAGGCCGGAAAGAGCAGGTCCCCTTCGACTTCGCTCCGGGCAGGCTATTCGCTGCGCTCAGGATGACAAACAACTCAAGTCGGAGAGAAGGCGAACTTGCGGGAAACGGGGTGGGGGCGCTGAGGCATCCAAGGGGAGATTTTGGATATTCATCAGGAGGAATGCATGGCGCACTACGGCGTTTTAGGAAAGTACCAGATACCGGAGTCTACTGAGGACATCCGGGGGGCGAGCTTGTACGGGACGAATGATGACAAGCTGGGGAAGATCAAGGATGTGATTTTTGATCACACTACGGGCGACATTGGTTACGTAGTGGTAGACACGGGGGGCTGGCTGAAGTCGAAGGAGTTTCTGGTTCCTGCGAACCAACTGCGGGCTTCGGCGGAGCACAAAGATGATTTTGAGTGTGATTGCACGAAGCAGCAGATCGAGAGTTTCCCTCCCTACAACGAGGAAGATTTGCAATCGGAAGAACGTTGGAGGGACTACGAAGGGCGGTATCGCGCGAAGTGGGAAACGGGTCCGGTGATGCATCGTGCGGAGACGGATCGGAACATCACCCCGACGACGCAGCAGATGCAGGGGAATCAGTCGTCGTTGCGGGCAGAGGCGGGATTGCCGCGGGGCGGGGGCGCGCAGTTCACGGAATCCGAGCGCGACCAGGAAGCGGATGTGGCCGCGGCGGAATCGTCGACCCGCGTGGTGCCACCGGGCACTGATGATGTGGTCATTAACTCGAGCGCGGTGGGAATTGGCGGTCGCTGGGATACGTTCCAGGCGCGGCTGCGGGAACGGCGAAAGGAAGCGGTCACGGGCTGCGGAACGTGCACGGTGGGTCCGCAGAGTGAGAAGGGGTCCGTGGAGAAATGGAAGAAGGCGGTGTAGAAGGGCAGGGCCTAGGGGTTGGGTCTTGGGTCTTGAGGTGAGGAATAAGTGGGGCGAGGCTGCGTGTCTCGCCCTTTTCGTTTTTCATCGGTCAGACCAAAGCATCCAACCCTAGTTGCTCCGCCACACTTGCTTTACTGCTCCTCTACTGGGGCGGAGGATTCGTTTTCTTTTTTCCAAACAGATCCATGAATTGTTGCACGGGGTTTTGCTGGTTCTTCTGGTCTGGGGCCTGAGATTTGTTGGTTCCCTGGTTGGCCGGGCCTCCGCCGAGCAGGTTCTGCAAGGCGCTTCCGACGGAAGCGGGATTGCTCAGGTCAGGGACCAGTCCTTTCAATTTCATCTGCGCGATCTGCTGGACATCGGGCGAGAACCTCGGGTTCGCAAATGTACCCGTGACTTGGGCGGGAATTACGAGCTCGCCCTGATTGTTGGCGAGAGCGGTTTGCATGAAGCCGCCCACGCCGTTGCCTCCGACTTTCTGGCTGGCGTTCTGCGAGAGCACGGCAGTCACACGCAGGTTCAGGGTCTGATCCACGAGGTTGGCCGTTCCGACCGCTCCCACATTGCCGACATCCAGTGCAGCCTTGAGATTGTTGGTCTGGGCGATACCGTTCTTCACCAGGATGTTGCCGGTCATGGTGGAGATGTTGGTTACGCCGCCAGCGGATTGCGCGGAGGGCACGGCGTTCAGGAAGCCTCCGATCTTGGATAACTCCTGGGTGACGTTTGCGCCCGAGTACTTCACGTTGTTGAAGTTCAGATCGACGGTGCCATTGAGGGCGCGCATGATTTCAGGTCCGCTGATGGATTTCACGGGTCCATTGGCACGCAGGTTCAGATTCAAAGTGCCTTCGCCGCTGACCTTGTCGAGCGCCGTCACACCGTAGGCCTTGGCGATGGCGAGCACAGCGGGAAGCTGCGCATTGGGGGCGCGGACGGTCGCGTCGACCGAGGGAGCGCCGGAGGTGTAGTTGTGCAGTGTGAACTGGGTATTCATCGTGGTTCCACCCGAGGTGATGGCGAACGGGTTGGAAACGATCTGCGCGGGCGTGAGATTCAGGTTCATTGCTGGAATCAGGATCGGCTGGGCGATGTTCTTGCCGCTCATTTGGAGATTGCTGCCATTGACGGTGCCAGTAAGCGCCGGTTTGTTGGCGGGGCCCTTGGCCTGGATGTTCGCGTTCACGGTTCCGGTAGCGGTCGTTCCCTGCGACAGCGCCATTCCTGCAGAAGCAGCGAGCTTGGCGGCTTCAGCGATCGAGACGTTGTTCGCGCGCACGTTAACATCGAGCAGCGCTGGGGTGGGTTGCGCATTGACGGTGCCGCTCATTTGTACGGGGGTGTTGCCGAGCTTCAGGACCAGGTCGCGGATGGTGAGCATCTGCACGGCGAGATCATCGGTGAGGTCGTATTGCGCGTTGATCGGGAAGCCGAGCTCCATTCCCTGGATTTTCGCGTTCTGAATCTGGGTGTTGCCCTGCGCATTCAGCTTGCCGGAAGCACTGTTGATCTTGGTGTCGCCGCTGATGACGCCATCGGTGCCCTGGGTTGCAGGAGAATTTGCGAACTTCAGGAGGTCGGCCAGATTTACCTGCTTGAGGCTGAGGGTTCCCTGGAAGGGCGTGGTTTCGGGCAGGCCGTTCACGATGGGACCGCCGCGGCCCTGCAGGCGGACTTCCTGCGTGCCCGATCCGGCCATGTGAACGGCAGCGGTTACATCGAAGGGAGTATTCGGCGAGTAGTTCTTCAGAGTGATATCGATGTGGTCATACAGCGAAGGCGTCTTGCTGGTCTTCTGGTCGAGAACCGAGAGCTGGCCATCGCGGATGGTGAGTTCGCCGAGCGAGAATTGCTGCTGCGAGGAGGGAGGGTTGTTCCCTTCCGGCTTCTGCGCAGCGGGAGGCTTCCCATCGTCTCCCTTGGGCTGCGGGCTCGGCGGGGTTTCCGGGTTGTTCTCACCCAGAGTGGAGAAGTTCCAGATGCCGGCGCCGTTCTTGATGAGGTTGACATTCGGGCGTTCGAGATTGAGCGAACTGATTTCGACCTCTCTGTGCAGCAGCGGAAGCAACTTTGGCGAGACGTCGAGTTGCTGCGCTTTCACGAACGGAGCGTCGGAGCTGAACTTGGGGTCCTCGCTAATGGCGAGATTGTTGACCTGAAATCTCGGGGGAAACACTTTGAGGTGCATGTCTCCGAGCTGCACCTGGCGTCCGAGGCGCTTTTCGAGTTGCGTTTGGATGGTGCCGCGGTACTTGTTGACATCGAAGGTGGCGGCGAAGATAAACAGCGCAGCGATGACGACCACGATGAAAATCCCGATCCCAATGATGAGTCTGCGCATAGGTCCTCCCCAAGTATCTTATTCGGTTGGATGATGGTGCGGCGGCGGAGTTTGGCTGGAAGGCGAGGGGAGATAATCCGATATGGGCCTTAGGGGGAAGCATGGAGGAATCGGGTCATCGGGCGATCGGGTATTCGGGTGAACGTAGCATCCCAGGTTAGCGTCCAAAGAACGGACGCGAACCTGGGGCACCAGGCAGATCAGTTGAACCGATGTGTCTGGCCTGCATGTGACGGGAAACTACGAGTTTGAGCGTAGACTTGGGCCCTAGCCCAAATCCAAACGAGAAGGTGTTTTGCATGCGGGTGCTTGGGTATACATGGGCCGGAGTGCGGACTACCGATCTGAAAGCAACGGCGCGTTTCTTTGCGGAGAGTCTGGGTTTGTCCGTCGTTCAGGAAGGCAAGAGCATGATGCAGTTTGAGATGCCCTCGGGACAATTGTTCGAGGTTTTCGGGGCGGAGAACCGGTACTATCGCCTGCACGCTTGCCCGGTACTGGCCTTCCAAGTTGAGGATGTGAGGCAGGCAAGAACGGAGTTGGTGTCGCGAGGGGTGCAGTTCGAGACCGAGGTGGAAGGCGACGAGTCGGAAGCGTGGACGTATTTTCGCGGCCCGGACGGCTATTTGTACGAACTCTGGCAAACCAAGCGGACTTTTAAGGCACTGCCGCAGCGGGGTCGATGAATCTTAGAGTGGCAAATCTTTTCCAATTGTAAAGAGCGCGATTGAATGCGCACCCGGCAGTATCGTTATCACCCGAGGTTAACGTCCAAAGAACAGACGCGAACCTGGGGCGCCATCGTTATCATTCTAGGTTAGCGCCCAACGAACTCACACGAACCTGGGCACCATACGGGCTTAATACATGGCGAAAGAGGGCATCACTCCACGCGCGAAGGATTACGCGCAGTGGTATCTGGATATCGTTCGGGGCGCGGACCTGGCCGACTACGCCGAGGTCGTGCGCGGCTGCATTGTGTTCAAGCCCACCGGCTACGCACTCTGGGAGGCCATACAGCGCGGGCTCGATGAGCGCATCAAGGCGACCGGTCACGTCAACGCTTACTTTCCGCTGCTGATTCCGAAGTCGTTCCTGATGAAGGAAGCCGAACACGTGGAGGGCTTTGCCCCCGAAGTCGCGGAGGTCACGCGGGCCGGCGGCGTGGAATTGTCGGAGCCGTACGTGATTCGGCCTACGAGCGAGACCATCATCGGCTACTTTTATGCGAAGTGGGTGCGCTCTTGGCGCGACCTGCCCCTGCTCATCAACCAGTGGGCGAATGTGATGCGTTGGGAGAAGCGCACGCGTCCGTTCCTGCGTACGACCGAATTCCTTTGGCAGGAAGGTCACACCGTACACGTGGATCACGACGATGCCGAGCGCGAAACGCTGCTGATCCTGAACGACGTGTATGCCGATTTCGTGGAGAAGGAGATGGCGCTGCCCGTGCTGCGGGGGACCAAGACGGAAAAGGAGAAATTTGCGGGCGCGTTGCGCTCGTACGCGATCGAGGCGATGATGCAGGACGGACGAGCGCTGCAGGCCGGCACTTCGCACAATCTCGGGCAGAACTTCGCGAAAGCGTTCGACATCACCTACAGCGACAAGAACAACCAGGTGCAGCACGCGTGGACAACATCGTGGGGCGTTTCGACGCGACTCATCGGAGCCACGATCATGGGGCACTCGGATGACGATGGACTTGTGCTGCCCCCGAGGCTTGCGCCCGTGCAGGTAGTGATCGTCCCGATCTACAAGAACGATGCGGAAAGAGCGCCGGTGATGGAGGCAATTGGGAAGATCACCGCTGAATGGCGGGGCCAGATCCGGTTCCACGTGGACACACGCGACCATCTCACGCCCGGGTTCAAGTTCAACGAGTGGGAACTGAAGGGCGTGCCGCTGCGCATGGAGGTTGGGCCGAAGGATGTCCAGAAACAAAGTGTAGCTCTGGCGCAGCGGGTCATTCTCGACGGCGGCGAGGGGAAGAAAACCAAGAGCTTTGTTCCGCAGGCGGGTCTGATCGAGCACGTGACCAGGCTGCTGGACCAGATGCAGCAGGGCCTGTATCAGCGCGCGCTCCAGTTCCGCGAGGCGCACACCTTCGAGGCAAAGACCTACGACGAACTGAAAGAGCGCGTCGAACAGGGCTTCGTGCGCTGCTGGTGGGGCGGGTCGCGCGAAGACGAGGAGAAGATTCAGGAAGAGACCAAGGCGACGATCCGCGTGATTCCGATTGAGCAGCCCGGGGGCAAAGGGAAATGCGTCTACACGGGCAAAGAGGCGGACCAGGTGGCTGTGTTCGCGAGGGCGTATTGATTTCGAGAGATGTGGAATCTCCACCCGCGCCTTAAGCAAACCCTCTGGCGGCTTCCCCATAATCTCGCAATCGGAGGATGGCGCCGCTGTTTGCACCCGACTCCAAGCCATACGGAAACGAGTTTTCCTCGGTGAAGCGGACATTACCTTCGTTTTCGAAGCAAGTGAATTCTGCTCTCATCTTTTTCTGCGGAATACCGAAAACCTAATAGGAGCCGCGAGCATATGTGTCCTTTGCCGGGCGTAAGGGAGATCTCTGCGCGGCCAGCGTGCGCAGCCCTCGAGGTTGCTGATGACACTCTCAAATCAACGATCGGGACGACTATGGCGTGTCGTAGTGGGATGTTCCATGATGCTGGCAGGGCTGAACTGCCTAGGGCAGCAGCCGCCTATTCCTGACCTTGCCGACGCCACCCTTGAACAACTCGGGAATATCAAGGTCTACACCGCGTCCAAACATTTGCAGGTTACTAAGGACGCACCTTCCTCGGTGACGGTGATCAGCGCCGATGAGATTCAAAAGCACGGATATCGCACGCTGGCCGACGCACTGAAAACGGTACGCGGTTTCTACGTCACCTATGACCGGACCTACAGCAGTGTAGGGGTGCGCGGATTCGCGCGCCCTGGGGACTTCAACACCAGAATCCTGCTCCTGGTTGACGGCCACCGCCTCAATGACAACATCTACGACGAAGCCATGATCGGTAGCGAGTTTCCGATCGACATCGACCTGATCGAACGCATTGAAATCATTCGCGGGCCGGTTTCGTCTCTCTATGGCAGCAACGCCCTGTTCGCGGTGATCAACATCATCACCCGGCACGGGAGAGACCTGAAAGGGCTCGAGCTCTCGGCCAGTGCGGGATCGTTCAACAGCTATGAAGGCCGAGCCAGCTATGGCGGGCGTTTGCAAAACCTCGAATACATGATTTCGGGTTCGTTTTATGGGAGCCGGGGCCACAACGAGCTCTTCTTTCCCGCATTCAACACTCCGGAAGCGAATTTTGGAATTTCCAGGCACGCCGACGACGATCAGGTTGGTAGCTCGCTTACAACGGTCTCATTCAAGGATTTCACCTTTCAGGCCGCCTATGGCACGCGCGAGAAAGGGATCCCGACGGGAGCCTATGGCACCTTGCTCAACAATGCCGGCACGCGCACGACCGATTCTCACGGCTATGTCGATCTCCGGTATCAGCACACATTCGCAAATTCGTGGGACGTCATGGCCAGAGCATTTTATGACCGCTATACCTACCAGGGCACGTACATCTATCCGTCCACCGTAGATCCGACGGGAATCTCTCCTGATTTTGATTACGCGGACGGCAAATGGTGGGGGGCCGAGCTTCAGCTTACGAAAACGATCCTCCGTCGTAATCGGGTCACGATAGGCGGTGAATATCGCGACAATTTCAAGCAAAATCAGAATAACTATCAGATCATTCCTTATGAGCTCTCCATGGACGAACGGCGCAGTTCCTACGTGGGGGCTTTGTATTTACAGGATGAACTCAGGATTGCGAAGACGCTGAGCCTGAATGCCGGGTTTCGCTACGATTACTATGATCACTTCGATTCCAGCATCGACCCACGCGCCGCGCTGATTTACCGCCCGCGGCCGCAAACCGCTTTCAAGTTCATCTACGGGGAAGCCTTTCGGGTGCCCAACGTGTATGAACTCTACTATTCGATCGCTCCCAATCTTGCGAACCCCAAACTGCATCCGGAGAAGATTCGCAACCTGGAGTGGGTTTGGGAGCAAGGCGTACATAAGAATATCGCCATATCAGCAACCGCTTTTCGCGAAGCGATGGAGGGTCTGATCACTACCCAGGTGGTTCCTCCCGACATGGAGATTTTCGCAAACCTGCAGAACGCGGAGTCCACCGGGTTGGAGACCGAGATCAGTGGTCAACTTCCGCACGGACTCGAGGCCAGTCTGAGCTATAGCTTCCAGCAGACCAAGGACACAAGAACGGATCAGTTTCTGAGCAATTCTCCGCGGCACATGGCCAAGTTCAGTTTCACTCAGTCCTTGGTTGGCAAGAAACTGTTCGCCAGCCTGGACGCGCAGTACCGCAGCGGGATGCGATCCATTGGAGGTCTTGCGGTTTCTGGGTACACGGTCGTCAATGCGACCTTGCTGGGGCACAACCTGGGAAAGCATCTGGACATCTCGGCCAGCATTTACAACCTGTTCGACAGGAGTTATTTCGATCCCCCGTCGAGCGCGAATTTGCAAATGCCGATCCAGCAGGACGGGCGTAGCTTTCGCATCAAACTAACCTGGCATCCGGGAGAGCGATAGATCTCAATGTCGTGTCAGAGGCCATCCCGCGCAAGCCGGGCCACAACGACGATCGCGCTGCTGCTCTGGGTTTTGGCAAGCTTGCCAGGATTTTGCCAGGCCGCGAGCGAAGAACAGGTAAAAGCCGCGTACCTCTACAGTTTTGCAAAATTTATCGAGTGGCCTTCCCGCAGCTTCCAAGGTCCGAGCTCGCCTTTTCATTTTTGCGTTGTGAATAATCGGTCGTTTCAGGCGGAACTCGAGCGCACGGTGAAGGGCAAGTCTGTGGCGGGACGGACGATTGAGGTGGCCTCAGTTCTCGATACGGAACAGTCGCGCAGTTGCCATCTCCTGTTTGTCGACGCCAGCCAGGAACGTCAATCCCGCCACATCCTCCAGGCCCTGCATGGCGCGACCATTCTGATCGTCGGGGAAACACGAAACTTCATTGAGGGAGGGGGAACGATCGGCTTTCTGATGGAGGACGAACACGTCTACTTCGAGATCAATCAAAAGGAGGCAACTCTGGCAGGGTTGTACGTGAGCTCGCGGCTGTTGAGTGTGGCCAAGCGAGTGATCCAGTAACGGTTAAAAGGGCCAAGTGTTATGCAACGATTTCGGGATTGGTCCATTCGCCACAAACTGACCGGCCTGTTTCTGGCGATGGCACTCTGTACAGCGCTCATGGTCGCGGTACCCATGGGTCTGTTTGATTTCTTTGGGCTGAAGCACGCAATCGAACGCGACCAGGCGGTACTGGCCGATGCCTTGGCCCGTAACAGCACGGCTGCTCTCGCGTTCCGGGATTTCAAGTCCGCGCAGGACACCTTGCAAGCGCTCCGGGCCGAGTCCAGCGTCACCGCCGCGTGCATCTACGACAAGGAAGGCAAGCCTTTTGCGAGATACCTGCGCGACGGCAACGCTTCTGAGTTCGTTCCTCCCTTGGCTGAAGAATCGCTTACCCGTTTTGAAGGGAAACGCCTGGTCCAGTTTCGACACATTCTCCTCGATGGGGAGGCGGTGGGGACCATCTACATCGAATCGGACTTGAAGCGTCTGGATGCGCGATTGCAGGAATACACGATCGCATTTTTAGCGACTTTTCTTGCGACGCTGGCGCTGGCCGTCTTGATTGCATCTCGCCTGCAACGGCCGATTGCACAGCCACTGAACGATCTGGTGTCGACGGCAATCGCCATTTCCGAGGCGCAGAACTACTCGATCCGCGCGCAGCGGCAGAGCCATGATGAGTTCGGACTCCTGGTCGATTCCTTCAACGGCATGCTCGATCAGATCGAGCACAACCACGAGCAACTTGAGGAACAAGTTGCCGCGCGCACCGCAGAGCTGGTGCTGGCAAATGCCCAGCTTCGCCGCGCGGAAGAAAAGTACAGGGCAATCTTTGAAGACGCGGTGATCGGGATTTTCCAGGCAACACCCGAAGGCGCTCCCGTCAGCATCAACCGCGCGATGGCTCAACTGCACGGGTACGATTCTCCCGAACAACTAATGGCCGAGGTCTCCAACGTGGTCACGGATCTTTTCGTTCACCCGAACCGCATGAACGAATTGCGGTCCGAGCTCGAAGAGAAGGGTTTTGTGCGCGATGTGGAACTCGAGCTTTACAGCAAAGATAGGACGACAAAATGGGTGCTGGCGAATATTCGGGCGGTTCGGGACGCCCATGGCACAATCGCACTGCTGGAAGGAACCATAGAGGACATCACGGATCGCAAGCGCGCCGAAGAGCAGGTGCAATTTCTCGCTTTTTATGACGCTCTCACCGGGCTGCCAAACCGAACTCTCCTGCGGGACCGTCTGGCCAACGCCATGGCGGCGGCGCGGCGCCGAGGCGAAAAAGTTGCCTTGCTCTTTCTGGATCTGGATCGCTTCAAAGTGATCAACGATTCGCTGGGGCACTCCAGCGGAGACCTGCTGCTTCAGGAAGTGGCCACCCGGTTGAAGAACTCCGCCCGCGAACACGATACGGTTGCCCGGCAGGGCGGGGACGAATTCGTCATCGTCATGGCGGGTATTAGAGATGTTCCGGACGCAGCCGTTGCTGCCGAACGTATTATGGACAGCATGTGCAGCGAGTTCATGATTCAAGGGCACAGTCTGACCGTGAGCTGCAGCATCGGCATCAGCGTTTATCCCGACCACGGCGCGGACATCGAGACCTTGGTGAAGCATGCCGACGCAGCCATGTACAGCGCCAAGGAAAGCGGTCGCAATGCATTTCGGTTTTTCTCCGAACACATGACCGAGCAGGCGGTGGAACGATTGACCATCGAACACAACCTGCGTTCGGCCTTGGACAAGAATGAATTATTTCTCGTGTACCAGCCGCAGGCCGAACTGGCCACCGGAGGGATGATCGGCGTTGAAGCCCTGCTGCGCTGGAAGCATCCGGAACTGGGATTGGTTCCTCCCGATCGTTTCATCCGGGTGGCGGAGAACACCGGTCTCATTCTCCCGATCGGGGAATGGGTATTGAAAACAGCGTGCACGACCGCGCGCGGCTGGCAGGACGAAGGACTGACGCCCATGCCGGTCGCGGTAAACGTTTCCGCCGTCCAGTTCCGGCAGGAAGGTTTTCGCGCTCTGGTTCGACGAATTCTGGATGAAACTGGCCTTCCCCCGCAATATCTCGAACTCGAACTCACCGAAAGCGTTTTGCTGCTAAACGCGGACCTGACGTTTCCGGTGCTCCAGGAGCTGAAGGCGATGGGAGTACGGCTTGCCATCGACGATTTCGGGACGGGGTATTCCAGCCTCAGTTACTTGCGCCAGTTTCCCGTCCACCGGCTCAAAATCGACCGTTCATTTGTGAAGGCGGTTGCCGTCAACTCCGATGACGCTGCCATTACCTCGGCCATCATCAGTATGGGGAAGAACCTGAATCTCAAGGTAATTGCCGAAGGCGTCGAGGATCAGGCACAGATGGATTTTCTTAAAGCGCATCGATGCGACGAGATTCAAGGCTACTATTTCGGCCCGCCGGTGAGCTCAGAAGAGATCGCCCAAAAGCTGCGGTCCCTCCCACAGACCGGCTCCTCTCTAGGCCACGCTACGGGACGTTGAGAATTACTGACTCTCCTTGGATTGAGGTTCCAGGGCCCGCGCGCTCGCGTTGGGGACCATTTCCGGCTCCATCAGCAGAATGGGAATCATGCCTTCGTTGTTGAAGCGATCCATGAAATCGCGCAGCACGAACGGCTTGCCGGCGAGATCCTGCTGGTGGGCGTATTCCGTGATCAGGCGGTCGGTGAGCAGCTTTCCGGTGATGTAGCAGCTGCCGTAGCCGGGCTGGCGCAAGTAGAGCAACTGCTCGAATGCCGTGAGCGTGTCGCCGGACTTGGCCCAGTTGCGGGGCGTCCATTCGGCGTGGAAGTGTCCGCCTTGCTCGAGGGTAAATTCGTTGGCCTGCACGTAGAGTGAGGCGAGGCCGCGGGCAGCGCGATTGGCGAGCATGATCCAGACCAGTTCGCGGGCGCGGGGATTATCGTCGTACAAACCCAGGTGCATCATCATTTCTTCGAAGGCGGTGGCGAAGCCTTCGGCGCGGTTGTCCCAGATATTGGAGAGCAGGGCCTGGCGGCGGATCGGACTGGGGTTGGGCTCGTCGCGCATGCGGCCCAGGTCGATCCAGTGATAGTCGTGAGAATAAAGCAGCATGGGCTCGCGATGAGTGACGCGGTCGAAGAAGACTCGTTGGTCCTCCGGAATGAAATGCCCGACTTCTTCTTCGAGAGCCGGCCGGATGTACGGCTTGTCGGGGATGATCTCCTGCTTGATGAGGAAGTCGATGAACTTGTTCAGGTGATCGTGCGCCATCTTGTCGAAGGCGGCGGCATCGGCGGCAGGCTCGAGCGGAGGCAGGTTGCGGTTGCGGTGCTCTTCCAGACGCAAGGACGATTGCGCGCGCTCGAGTTCTCGGCGCAGGAGAACGACCTCCTCGTCCCAGGTGTAAGGGACGAAGTGCACGTTTTGCTGATACCAGGTGTAGTTGTCCTTGCCGACGCCGGAGGGTCCGGTCTTGGTGGGTGCGAGTTTCTCGAGCCATTCCACGAAATCGTCGGTGGCCTTGCGGGCGTAGTTGATGGCGTTGTGTAATTCCGGACTGGCTCCGTTTAAATCAGCGTGCTGGTGGTCGGCGAGCGTGCGGACGGTGAGTGTGCCAGCCTCCAGCGACTGCAGGATCTTCGACTGATTGCGAAGCTCCTGGGCTCCGTAGACCCAGAGATCCCGCGCATTGCTGTCTTTGAGATTCTCTTTCGCCTCGGAGAGAAAGGCGGGGATCATGCCGATCTTGGCGGTCAGGTCCTTCTGCGCCCCCGCATCTAGTGGGAAGCGGTATTTGTAGAGTTCGATTTCGGGGTACGGGACGGGACCTTCGCGCCATG
>Ga0187825_10000057_pt1 | contig 17382 bp, 7 predicted proteins | sample NC_wetland_sal_i_11_FD_132421 | JGI IMG/M metagenome (GOLD analysis project Ga0187825, IMG submission 132421) | Wetland sediment microbial communities from Neuse River Estuary, North Carolina, USA - SourceSoil_5 | ecosystem: Environmental > Aquatic > Freshwater > Wetlands > Sediment | place... | reverse complement strand
GGCGTAGCGCTGGCCTTCGAGTGTGGCGTGCCCGACCGCGTGTGCCACATCATCGCAGCACATGCCGCCGAAGGCGACCTGGTCAATCGCACCACGCAGGCCTATATCGTGCACCACGCCGATTTCATGGCGTATTTGCCGTTTAAGAATCCCAAGAACGTGAAAGTGAAGCATCGCTAGGAGACTCATGTGTCGACCGCCAAAGTAGTTCCCGTGAAAGAGACGATTACCGCCACTATGTCGCGCTGGGCCGCCGGACTGCAATTTGAGCATCTGTCGAAGGATGCGATCTATCAAGCGAAGCGCTTTTTGCTGGACTCGGTGGGTTGTGCGCTGGGTGGGTTCCAGCAGCACGATGTGAAGATTGCCCTCGCCGTGCTAGACGAAGTGGCGGGGTGCGGGCCGGCAACGGTTATCGGGACGGGGAAGCGCGTGGATGCTGTTTCGGCTTCGCTGGCGAATGCGCTGATGATCCGCTGCATGGATTACAACGACATTTACTGGAAGCAGGACCCGTCGCATCCGTCGGATATTTTTCCGGCGGCGATGGCAGCTTGCGAGCGCTCGAAGTCGGGCGGGAAGGAATTGATCGTCGGCTTCGTGCTGGGGCACGAATTTGAGATGAGGCTGTGTGAGGCGGCGTTCCCGGGGATTCGGGAGCGAGGATGGCATCACGCAACTTTGACGGCGTTCGTTTCGCCGTTTGTGGCAGGGCGCGGGCTGCGATTGTCGTGGGAGAAGATTCAGCACGCGGTCGGAATTTCGGCGAGCCGGCATTGCACGCTGGGGGCGGTGACCGCGGGAAAGCTCACGATGATGAAGAATACCGTGGACCCGATGGCGACGCAGAGCGGCGTGCTTGCAGCGCTGCTGGCGGAGAAGGGATACACCGGTCCTGAGCACGTGATCGACGGCAAGGAAGGATTGGCGCACTGCTTCGGGCCGGAGTGGAAGCTGAACCTGTTAACGGACGGGCTGGGCGCGTCGTGGCGCATCACGCAATGCGGAATGAAGTTCTTTCCGACGGAGGCGTTGACGCATGCACCGATTTCGGCCGTGCTGGATCTGGTGAAGAAAAATGATCTGCAGCCCGACCAGGTGGAGAAAGCGCAGATTCGTTCTCTGGCGCGGGCGGCGGATATTCTTTCGGATCCCAGCAAGTATGATCCGCATACAAAAGAAACGGCCGACCACTCGCTGCCCTATGTGATCGCGGCGGCATTGGTGGATCGGCAGGTCACGCCGGCGCAATTTGAGATGGCGAAGATCATGGACCCGAAGATCCGGGAACAACTGAAGAAGGTCGAGGTGGTGGCAGACCCGGAGATCGAGAAAGTTTTTCCGGCACTGCAACGAGTGGTGGTGACGATCACGACGACTGATGGACGCAGCTTCACCGAACAGTTGGACTATCCCAAGGGCGATCCGCGGAACCCGCTGACCGATGCGGAGATTGAGGAGAAGTTTTCCGCGTTGGCCGAGGGGGTTTTGTCGAACGCAGCGCAGAAGAAGCTGAAAGACGAGATCTGGAGTTTGGAGAAGATCGGGTCGGTGTCGAAGCTGATGGCTTTGATGAAGGCCGATGTGCGGCCGAAGAAAGTCGTGCCGATCGGAGTGAAAGGGAAGAGGCGGAGATAGGCGCGAGCAACTTGGCGAGCTTTGCTCGCCTGCACAGGCGAGGGCGCCTGTGCCTACGCGGTTGGTGCCTGTGCGTGCGTGGTTGGTGGAGGTTCTGATGGCTCAGACTATTACTGAAAAAATTGCTCAAGCACATATGGCGGAAGGTCCTTCGCGGCCCTTGCGGGCGGGGGATTTTTTGTCAATCCGGCCGCATCGGGTGATGACGCATGACAATACCTCGGCCGTGATGAGCAAGTTCAAGGGGATTGGGGCGAAGAAGATTCACAATTCGCAGCAGCTTGTGTTCACACTGGACCACGACATCCAGAATCAGGACGACTCGAATCAGAAAAAATATCGCGCCATCGAGACTTTTGCGCGGGAGCATGGCGTGGACTTCTACCCGGCGGGATCGGGCATCGGGCACCAGATCATGGTCGAGCGCGGGTATGTGGTGCCGGGATCGTTTGTGGTGGCTTCGGATTCGCACTCGAACATGTACGGAGCGTTGGGAGGCATTGGAACCCCGATTGTGCGCACAGACGCGGCAGCGGTGTGGGCCACGGGGGAGTTCTGGTGGCAGATTCCGCGCTCGGTGGAGGTCACACTCGAAGGGAAGTTGCCGGAAGGGGCGACTGGGAAAGACGTCATCATCACGCTGTGCGGGTTGTACAACCACGACGAGGTATTGAACGCGGCGATTGAATTTACGGGGCCGGGTGTGGCTTCGCTTTCCATGGATGCGCGCTTCTCCATCTCCAACATGAGCACGGAATGGGGGCCGATTGTGGGATGGTTCCCGGTCGATGCGGTCACGATCGCATATCTGAGGAGCGTCGCCCAACGGTTGCATGCGCAGGGTGTTGAGCGCTTCAGCGAAGCGGACATCGAGAAGTGGGCCGGCAATCCACCGCGGCCGGATCCGGCTGCAACGTATGCGGCTCGCATCTCCCTGGATCTGACGCAGGTTACGCCGCATGTGTCTGGTCCGGATACAGTGCAGGTGATGCAATCTCTGGCGGAGATGGAGCGGAAGAAAGTTGCGATCCAGAAGGCCTACCTTATTTCTTGTGTGAACTCGCGGCTGGAGGACCTGGAGGCTGCGGCCAGGGTGCTGCGCGGGCAGAAGGTCGCTTCGGGCGTGCAGTTCTACCTGAGCGCGGCCAGCAAGTGGGTGCAGGAGGAAGCCGAGAAACGAGGGACGTGGCAGACGCTGGTGGACGCGGGCGCAAGAGTGCTGCCTCCGGGATGTGGTCCGTGTATTGGGCTTGGCGTAGGTTTGTTGGAAAAGGGCGAGGTCGGGATTTCGTCCACGAATCGCAATTTCAAGGGACGCATGGGTTCGCGCGATGCGCAGTGTTATCTGGCGAGCCCCGAGGTGGTGGCAGCGTCTGCGGTGGCGGGCTACATCCGTGGGCCGCACGAGTTTGCAGACCGGCATCCCGAGAGATGTTACAGCGAAATTGCGGGTAATGGCAGCGGGGGCACGGAGAAAGTCGAGATTCTTGCCGGCTTCCCGGCGCGGGTGAAGGGCCGGCTAGTGTTCATGCCTCCAGATAATGTGAACACCGATGCGATCTATGGCAAGGACTATACCTATCGCGACGACATGACCAAGGAGATGATGGCGAAGGTGGTCATGGAGAACTACGATCCGCAATTTGCGGGGCGAACTTCGGCCGGCGATGTGGTGGTTGGAGGATTTAACTTCGGCACGGGATCGAGCCGCGAGCAGGCGGTGACTTGTTTGAAGGCGAAGGGAATTCCGCTGGTGATTGCAGCGAGTTTCTCGCAGACGTATTTGCGCAATGCCTACAACAATGGGTTCCTGTGCGTGGAAGTTCCTGGGCTGGTGAAGCGGTTGCGCGAGCAGTTGGCGGGCGAGATCGCGGGGAAAGAGAAGACGATTATTCCAGGCGACGAGATCGATATTGATTTCACCGCTAGCGTGATTACCTGGCGCGGGGAAAAGTTTGCGTTTCCGGCGTTGGGGAGCGTTCCGCAGTCTCTGGTGATTGTGGAGGGCGTGGAGAACCTGGTGGCGAAGCGGTTGGGGCTGGCACGGATCACGTAGGGACAGGCGCCCTCGCCTGTCCGGCGGAGCGCAAGCCCCGCGACTCTCGTGTTTGCTTTCTCTTCAGTGGTGAAAAGGTCCTTTAGGAGCCCATTCATGGCGAAACATACGGTGGTCACGATGCCGGGAGACGGTATCGGCAATCAGGTTCTTCCGCAGTCTTTGCGCGTGCTGCAAGCGGTCGGTTTTGATGCGGAGTACATCCATGCCGACATCGGGTGGGATTGCTGGTGCAACCACGGGAATGCGCTGCCTGACCGCACGATCGAGTTGCTCACGAAGCACCGGCTTGGCCTGTTTGGCGCGATTACGTCGAAGCCGAATAAGGCTGCCCAGGCGGAACTGAAGCCTGAGTTGCAGGGCAAAGGCTACGTCTACTACTCGCCGATCGTGACCATGCGTCAGAAGTTCAATCTCGATATCTGCCAGCGGCCTTGTATCGGTTTCACCGGGAATCCGTTGAACTACATCCGCAAGCGGGGGGATGGCGGATTCGACGAGCCGCAGATCAACACGACGATTTTCCGTCAGGGCACGGAGGGGATGTATGCGGGGATCGAGTGGACCAATCCTCCCGAACTGGTGCGTAATGCTTTGAATTCACATCCCAAGTTCAAGGCGTTCGCCAACGTGCCTGGACCGGACATTGCGGTGAGTTGCCGCGTGATTACGCGTCCAGCGGCGCGTCGCATCATCTGTGCGGCCTTTGATTACGCGCGAAAGAAGAAGTTCAAGGCGGTGACAATCTGCGAGAAGCCGAATGTGGTCCGCGAAACCAGCGGCATGATGGAAGAGGTTGCCAAGGAAGTGCAGAAAAACTATCCGGAGATTCAGCTCTGGTCGACCAACATCGATGCGCAGTTAATGTGGCTGAACAAGAACCCGGAAGACTACAACGTGATCGTGGCTTCGAACCTGTTCGGGGACATTCTTTCGGATGCGTTTGCGGGACTGGTCGGCGGGCTGGGATTTGCGGCGTCGGGGAACATTGGTGACACCGTGGCGGTCTTCGAGCCCACGCATGGCTCCGCGCCCAAGTATGCGGAGTTGAATCCTCCAATCGTGAATCCGATTGCAATGATCCTTTCAGCCGCGATGATGGCCGAGCACGTGGGCGAGGTCGACAAGGCGGACCGCATCCGGAATGCAGTGGCCGTGGTTGTGAAGGAGGGCAAGGTGCGCACCTACGACATGATGCGCATTCCGGGCGGCGCGAAGTCGATCAGCCAGGGGGCGGCATCGACGGTCCAGATGACGGATGCCATCCTGGCGAAGCTTTGAGGGAACCATAGTGGGCACGCAGCGAGGGGAGCAGCGTGCCGTAAGATGAAGTGACTTCGATCGCCTTCTGTGGGGCTTTCGCGAAATTCTGGCGGGCGAGGACCCTTCGGCAAGCTCAGGGCAGGCTGCCCGCCACTCCACAAACGTCCGAATGGCTGCTGACAAAAAATCCGCCGAAGCTGGATCATGGGGCAAGGAGATTCGCTCCGATCTGCACGTTGCCATCGAGCCTCGCGATTCGGGGGGCATTGAGCTTGGGCTGGAGTCCCGGGTCGCTCCTTATTATGGCGAGGCGATTCTGGCGCAGGCGCGACAAGTTCTGGAAACGCTTGGCGTCAAGAACGCACGGGTATCGATTCACGATGAGGGCGCCCTGCCCTATGTGATTGCGGCTCGCATTGAAACGGCGGTTCGGCGGGCAGGATTGGGGGGCACGAATCGCGCTCTCCCAGAGAAAATCGGCCTGCCTCCGGCGTCGGCGAAGGATCGATTGCGTCGCTCGCGGCTGTATCTTCCGGGAACTGAGCCGAAGTATGCGATCAATGCTGGACTGCATGGTCCGGATGCGATCATTTTGGACCTTGAAGACTCCGTACATCCGGGCGAAAAAGACGCGGCGCGGATCCTGGTGCGCAATACGTTGCGCTCTGTGAGTTTTGGCGGCTGCGAGCGGATGGTACGGATCAACCAGCTTCCGCTCGGGCTGGAGGATTTGGCGGAAGTGATTCCAGAGGCTCCGGACCTGATTCTGATTCCGAAGGTCGAGCATCCCGGGCAGGTGACCCAGGTCGACAACATGATCGGCGAACTGAAGCTGCGGAACCAGATTAATCGCGCGATCTGGCTGATGCCGATTCTGGAGTCGAGTTTGGGCATCGAGAACGCGGCGCCGATTGCCGCGGCGAGTGAGAACGTGGCGGCGCTGACGATTGGGCTTGAGGACTACACAGCTGATCTCGGCGTGGTGAAAACGGCAGAAGGGCAGGAGTCGCTCTATGCGCGACATCGTTTGGTGAATGCTGCGCGGGCAGCGGGATTACAGGCCATCGACTCTGTGTTTGGTGATGTTGGGGACATCGATGGCTTGAAGCGCTGGGGCGAAAACTCACGGGCGCTGGGATATGAGGGTATGGGCTGCGTACATCCTTCGCAGATTCCGGTGATTCATACGGCGTTTGCGCCGTCTGCTTCTGAAATCGAGAAGGCGCGAAGGATTGTGAGCGCGTTTGAGGAAGCGCAGCAGCGGGGAGTGGCCGTGGTGAGCCTGGGGTCGAAGATGATCGACCCTCCGGTGGTGCAGCGGGCGGTGAAGTTGGTGGCGCGGGCGAAGGCGATGGGGTTGGCGTGATGGTAGTCGTCAGTCGCCAGTCTTTGGTCGTCAGCAAAACGCCGCCCAAGCGGAGCTTGAACGGGGCCACCTGCCCGATTGCCGGTCCAGAATTTGCGGCCCGAAACTTCCGGGCTGCCGGACAGCCGAGGGCGGCTGTCCCTACGTGTGTTTCTTTGTCTGTGATTCTGTGGTGAATAGGTTCTGCCTCTCATGAGCGAACGCGTCGAACTGGCCCACAATGCCGCGCAGCGGCGAGTGCCGATCATGGTGAACGGCAAGCCGCAGATTCCGTATCTGGGCGTGGGGAAGTTTCAGCCTCGTGGACGCAAGCAGGCTCCGCCGGTTCGGTCGAGCAAGGATTATCCGGAGAATGGCGACAAGCGAGTGCCTGATCTGGAGACCGCGCTGCGCAAGTGCGGGCTGCGCGATGGGATGGTGATCTCGAATCATCATCATTTGCGCGATGGAGATCGGGTCGCGCTGATGGCACTCGAGGCTGCGGCTAAAGTCGGCGCCAAGGATCTGCTCTGGTTTCCGAGCGCATCGTTTCCATCGCAAAAGGATGCGATCGGCTTGATGGACAAGGGGATCATCCATCACATCGAAGGCTCGATGAATGGGCCGCTGGGCGATTACTGCACCCAGGGCAAGATGCGCGGTCTGGGCGTGCTCCGGTCGCATGGGGGGCGCTGGCAGGCGATTCAGGATGGGGAAGTCCATATTGATATCGCGGTGATCGCCGCGCCAACTGCCGATGCGTTCGGAAACAGCGACGGATCACACGGGAAATCAGCTTGCGGCTCGCTGGGATTCGCGCTGGCAGACTGCATGTATGCGGACAATGTCATTGTCTTGACGGACAACCTTGTGCCGTTCCCGTGCGTGCCCTGGCAGATTCAGGGCAACAACGTGGATTACGTGGTGGAGGTCGACTCCATTGGCGATCCTGCGAAGATTGTCTCCGGCACAACTGAGATCACGCGTTCTCCGGACCGATTGCGGATTGCGGAGTTTGTGGCCCGGTTCCTGCGGGATGCGGGGATCATGAAGAATGGCTTTTCGTTTCAGGCGGGAGCGGGGGGAATTGCTCTCGCCTTTGTGGACTACCTGCGGCGCATGATGAAAGAAGACAGCGTGAAGGCGCGCTTTGTGCGGGGTGGATCGACCAAATACCTGGTGGAGTTGGTGCAAGAGGGCCTGACTGATTACATCCTGGATGGCCAGACGTTTGATCTGGATGGCGTGAAGTCGATTGGCAGTGATCCGCGGCATGTCGCGACGTCGCCGTTTACGTCCTACAACTATCACGGTAAGGGGAATTTTGCTTCGATGGTGGACGCAGTGGTGCTGGGTGCGACGGAGGTCGATGTCCACTTCAATGCGAACGTGGTGACGCATTCCGATGGCCGGCTGCTGCATGGGATCGGAGGTTGGCAGAACTGCCTGTTTGCGGGATGCAGCATTCTCGCGGTGCCTTCTTTCCGGGACCGCATTCCTGTGATTGTGGACGAGGTGACTACGCTCACCGGGCCGGGCGAGATGATCGACGTAGTGGCCACGGAACGCGGCATTGCGATTAATCCGCTACGAAAAGATTTGCTCGACGCGGTGAAGGGTTCGAAGCTTCCGATTCGTCCGATTCAGGATATCAAGGCGGAAGTAGAGCAGATCTGCGGCGGCAAGCCGGCCCGTCCGAAACTCAGCGACCGCCCGGTCGCGATCGTGAAGTGGGTGGATGGCACGGTGCTCGACACGGTTTGGCAGGTGGGATAGCGCCAGGCTTCCGATAAGGCTAGAGCGACGCTCTGAATGAGCGCGGTGTCATCGCTGAAGTAAAGACAAAAGCAGGTCCTTCGCTTCGCTCAGGATGACAATGTTTGAGGCTGATGGCTCAACTTCGCTCAGGATGACAGACTAAGTCTTACCAGGGCTAAAGCCTACTGATCCGGGCTTTCCGGCGATAGCACCTTATTTCTCAATCCAGACAACGGCTCCGCGCTCCAGAGCTGGTAATCGATAAACGTAGCTTCCTCCGTCGGGCGAGCCGCTCAGTTGCTGAACATCTCCTAAGAACGGCAGATAGAAGACCTTCGCCTGGTGCCGGATTCGAAGTGAAATGTCCTTTTGTGGCGTCGGAATGGCATTGACGTGGCCACGCAGTCCGGTGAAGTTGGCGAGGAAGATGTGGGGCTTGCCGTCGACCATGGCGGCGGAGGTCGCGACCAGAAGGGACGCGGTGATTTCGATTTCTCCCTGAGAGCCGAGTGCGGCGAGAAAAGTTTTGGCGTGTGCCGGATCGGCGTTCTCGAGATTGGGGTCTAGGGATTTCTCGTAGGCACGGCAGGGGCACTCAGGAACAAGCGTCACGGTTGAGCTGGGCGTGAGTTGGGTTGCGTTCTGTCCGGTAATGACGATGCGCGTTCCGGCGGAAGAAAGTTTCTTGAGAGCCGCTCGCTCGGAGTCGCTCAATTCGCGAACATCGGGGAGAACCAGCGTTTCGCCGTGAAAATCTGCCAGCGTTCTCGGAGTGACGACCTGGAATTCGCGATGAGACTGCAGAAGCAAGATCATGCAACCGCGATAGGAGGAAATGAAATCTGCGGCGTTGTAGTCGCGAGTCTTCCGACTGAAATAGACGCCGACCGGCTGAATGGGCGTGCGCGGCCGATAAAACGTTGCCTGATGGTCGGCGATCCAGGAGAAGATTTTCTGGCGAGTGGCGCGATCGTTGCTGCCGGCCATGGAGTGGCCGGGGGCATCCCAGAAATTCGCCCCAGCCATGACGTGCGACATGGCAAGATTCTGCATGGCTTCGCGTGCGTCGATGTTCTTGTCGCCGTCCCAGGAATAATTCAGGATCCATGTGGGCTTGCCTTGAGCGAAAGCTCGGAACGTGTGCATGCCGACCTGGTAGCGGAACCAGTCGAGCGGCGTGCGCGAGGATGCCATGTGGTCGCCGCCTCCGAATTCGTATTCGTGGGCGATCGCATCGACCACCGGATAGAGGCTGTAGACATCGGAGCCGACCCGCACCGCTTCTTCTTCGATCCCGGGATAGATTTCGGGGATGATCTTGATGTCGGGATTGACGGCTTTCGCGTTCTGCGCGATTTCGCGCAGAAAGTTGGTGATGGTCTCGATGCGGAAATCGATCCACTTACGGAAGTTCGCGTCGGAGAAATCGCCGAGCTTGAGGTCATGGCGGGCGTCGAGGCCGCTCTGCTTCTTGAACTCGGCAACTGTGTGGTCGTCGAAGCTGGCCCAGGAATCTTCCCAGCCGTCGAAATGCGTCATCCAGTAAGGAATGTCGATGTAGATCCCGTCGATGCCGGTGCCCGCGATCTGGCGGACGCGCTCCATGTAGACCTTGCGCCAGTCGGGAGCATAGGGAGTGATCCAGACGTCTTCGTCGCCTTTCTGAATCCAGAAAGCGGTGCCGCCTCCGAAAATCGCCGGCGCGCCCGTTAATTTGCGTTGCAGCCAGTCTGGATGATCTTTGGCCAGGGTGTGTGGGGTTTGGTCGGCGTTGGCCGTAATGCACTCAGTTCCGGCGATGTAGACGAAGGCGTGGTTGCCCGACTGGTGCGCTTTCTCGGCAACGGCCTTGATGACTTTCAGCTTTTCGGTGGGATCGAGGAAGCTTTCATAGCGGCCGGTAATGTCGTTATCGATCTCGATGCCGAAAACATGATCGGCCGTGGCATCGGCGACAATCTTCTCTGCGTCGTTCCTCTGCAGGCTGTAGGCGCCGATGCGGACATAGTTGGTCCAGTCCTGGCCCTGGGGGAGGGCTTGCGAGAGGGCCAGCGTTGCGAGCGCCAGCAATCCCGCGGCGAAAAGGCACGTCTTCATCGTGCGCCTACTGCCTGTGGTCGACACGGACATCCGTTTAAAACTGCAACCGGGCGCCGAACTGCATACGGCGGTAGTTGTTCGTGGTCTGGTTTATCAGCCCGAAGCTGCCGTCTCCCGAGCCTACATCGGGGAATGCGAAGCGCTGATGGTTGGCGACGTTGAACATTTCGGCGCGAACCTGACATTGAGCGCGCTCCTTGAAATGGAATTCCTTGGTGAACGACATATCCAGATTGCGAATGCCTTCGCCGCGCAAGTTGGAAAAATGCCGGGGAGCGTTGCCGGGAATATTGTCGCCGGGATCCGTGAAGCAGTCCTGGTTCAGGTAGGGCAGCCCGGTGCGAGCGGCTTCGCGGTAGCTGATCCCGGTGGTCAGCTGCGAGCACGCCACATTGGGACGCTGATTGCCATCGATGAGACGGGAGGCAGCGTTGACCACGGCGATCGGCTGTCCGGTCTGCAGAGTGATGAAGCTGTCGAGCGACCATCCGCCGACGATGGCATCGAGGACGCTGTTCATGCCGCGTCCGACCCAGCGTCCACGGCCGATAGGCAGATCCAGGATGAAGGCGGCGGTGAGGCGGTGGGTGGCATCGTTGGCGCTGATGCCGTGCTCTGCTTTCAGATCGTCGAGCAATTGCGGGTTGTCGAATTGCAGGTTGCCGACCCAGGCATTGCGTCCGGCGGCGGAGTCGTCGGTGGCCTTCGAAAGGGTGTAGTTGCCTTCGAAGCTGATGTAGTGGCTGGCGCGCTTCTGGAAACGGACCTGCAACGAGTTGTACCAGGAGGTCGCAACCATGAGCGGCAGGCCGGCGAAGGATCCGTCGAATTGCGGATAGGGATGCAGCAGATTTCCCTGCGGGATCGTATCGTTCACGTACTGCGAGTCGGCCACGTCGGCAGCGTTGAAAATGGGCGACGCTGGGCAATAAGAGGCGGGAGAAGCGACCGTTACGAAAAAGCACTGGAAGGGGTTGGCCACCGGATTCGCCAGGTAGTCGCTCACCACCGTGTTATCCGGACTCGGATCGTGGGTCGGGTTCAGGGAGTTGACCAGTGCATTTCGGACGCTGGAGGACAGGAAATTTCTTTCCCGCGTGCTCAGGCTGGATCCTGCCCAGGGCAGGTGTGTGCTGCGGTTAGCGGAGTAGTCGACTGCAACCACGATTTGCCCCGGCAACATGTGCTGGACGCCGAGGTTCCACTGATAGATTTCGGCGCTGTGCGCGACCGTGGTGTCGAGATCGCTGCCGTTGCTGAAACCCCAGTTGGCCAGCTTTCCGTACGTCCGCCCCTGGGGAGGAGAGATGCCGGCGGGGAAAGGATTTGCGAGCGTTGCATTCTGGGTCACGAAATTGTCGAGCGTGAAGAACATGGTGTCGAACTTCGAGAACGCCGGGCCGGCATATTGGAAGTTGGTGGCTACGTTCATGCCGTAGAAGATGCCGGCGCCGCCGCGCAGCACGGTGTTGGGCGTGAGTTGATAGGCGAAGCCGAAGCGCGGGGCGAAGTTGTTGCGGTCAATCCGAGCATTGCGGTTCCCGGAGGTGGCGAAGATGGAGGTGCCGATGACGTTGCCAATCTGCCCGAATTCGGGGAAGTCAGCGCTGCGATCGACGGGGATGGAGTAGCCCGTGCTTCCGGTGTAATCACTGAACTGAATCAGGTTGTTGCGCTCGCTGTAGGGGGTGCTCCACTCATAACGGAGGCCAAGATTGAGTGTTAGTTTCGGCGTAACCTTCCAATCGTCGAGCACGTAGAAACCTGTCTCTTTCGATTTGTCCCCGACCTCCGGCACAACGTGAATTACGGCGCCTAGTCCACTGTTGTCCGTATTCGCCGGATAACCGAGCAACATGGTCGCAAAGGGATTGCCCTGGTTGTCGGCACCCAAGGAGCCGTTCGGATCCTGAGTGGTGACTTCGCGGTTGAAGTTGAGGATCCCGGTGGGATAGTCCGGTTGTTGAAAGTTGTTGTAGAAAACGCGCTGTTCGCCGCCGAACTTGAAGGAGTGCGCACCGCGTACCCATTGCATCGCGGAGGAATAGCTGGCCAGGGTATGGGCAAACTTTGTGTCCACGCAGCATTGGTTGTACAGGGAGAGGAAACCGTCCCCGACGTTGATGAAGGGAACACGATCTAATCCGTTCTGGTTGTAAATGGAGGGCAAATTCACATCCGAGAGCGTAGGGTAGTTGTTGCTCTTCCCCGGAGCGCGCACGCGATCCACGCTGAAGCGGTTGGTCCATAGGGCGGTAGGCTTGATCGACCAGTTGTACTCCAGGCTAGCGTTGTGTACGTCGACGGTGAAGAGGATGCCATCACCCGCGGGGCCGAAATCCCCATCCCCAACAATGGTTGGTGCGCTTTGACGCTGGTGATACCGGCTGTAGCGGCCTCCGATTTTGTGGTTGTTGGAAATCTGATGGTCCAGCTTCACGTCGAACTGCCAGTCGGGCGAGCTTTGCAAGATCACCTTGCGGAAGTTCGGGTTGGGGAAAGCGGCGTCAGGAACGTTGGCGTGCGGATAGAGGTTGATCAGGTTCTGGCCGATCGGATCAATGTAGGGCAAGCCCGTGACTGGATTAATGCCCGAGATTTTGTTGTCCGGAAATTGCGTGCGCGGGCAGACGAAGTTCGGATCCGTATTACCAGGGCAGGGGTCGTAGATGCCGGCACTCGCGGTGTCTGGGTTGCTGGGATCAGGCAGGTTGGCTGGGCTTTGCGAGAAGTCGCCCGTGCGCTCTAGATCCGTGGGTACGACACCTTCGATGTTGATGGGATCCTGTTGGCGGACTTTTTCGATATCGAAGAAGAAGAAGGTGCGGTTCCTTTTGATGGGTCCGCCGATGGAGAAGCCGTACTGATCGCGCAGGTGGTCGGGCTTTTCTCCCGTGTTGAAGTAGTCGCGCGAATCGAAGGCTGCGCGCTGTCCATACCACCAGCCACTGCCGTGGAACTGGTTGGTACCCTGCTTCAGAACGATGTTAACGACGGTGCCGCCGTTGTTACCAAACTCCGCGGAGAAGCTGTTGTTCTGGACTTTGAATTCCTGAACGATTTCGACCGAAGGCTGGTAGTAGACGTTGGAGTTGCCGCCCTCGCCTTGCTCGGGCGCGCTGATCGGGCTACCGTCGAGGGTGACCTGCGCCGTGGCATTGCGTTGGCCGTTGGAAACGAAGTTTGTGCCGGCGGGATAGTTGTCGTTGATGCCGGCCCCAGTCGTCTCGGTGACGCCGCCTGCGAGAAAGGCCAGACCGAAGAAGCTGCGATTGTAGAGCGGGATGTCACGCACGTATTCGTTGGTGATGTCGGTGCCGATGGCGGCGCTTTCGGTGTCGAGCGGTGGCGCGGCGGTGGTCACGTCCACGGTGGCGAGCACGCCAGGCGGCTTGAGCGAGAAGTTGACGGTGGTTTGCTGGTCGACTTGCAAGACCAGGCCCTTGCGTTCGGAGAGCTGAAATCCCTGGGCTTCGCACTTGATGGTGTAGGGGGCCGGGCGCAATCCAGTGAAGGTGAAGAGTCCCTGATCGTTGCTATGGGTTGTGGTCGCAATGCCGGTGCCGTCGTTGGTGATGGTTACCAGGGCATTCTGGACCACGGCACCGCTCTGATCGGTAACGACTCCACGGACCTGAGCCGTGTAGGTGGCCTGCGCGAGCGCGATGGCGGACAGCAGGGAGACTGCAGTCATCCACCCGACGATTCGTGGGAGGGTTCGTGAAAAGCGCGGCATGGCGACCTCCTGGTTTCCGGCAAGAATGCGGGAGACACGGATGCTATCGCTAACGAACTGAATTCCCGCGCGTGGTTGCCGTCACTTCACCTCTAGAAACTGAACTTCAAGGCAAACTGAATCTGGCGTGGGGCTCTTGCCGCGGTCAGGCTGCCGAACTGCGAAGTACCGAGAATGGTCGCGTTGTTTCCATTCTGCGGTCCGGTGTTGGCGAACAGGAAATTGGTGTGGTTCAGGATATTGAAAAATTCGGCGCGGAACTCAAGGTCGGTCCGCTCCGTGGTCTTGAAATGCTTGAACACGGAGAAGTCCCAGTTACGAATACCGGGAGACTCAATGGTGTTGCGACCCGTATTGCCGAAGGAACCGAGTGCGGGATCCACAAACGCGCAAGTATTGAACCACGCGGCTGGGGTGTGAATCTTGGCCGGGGCTGCGCACGAGGGATTCGCGGCGACCTGACCAGCGCGGTTCGGATCGCCCACCGTGTCTGGGCGTTGGGAGACGCCACCAGCGCCGCCATCGGCGTTGGCGAAGTCACCGTTGGCGTCGAGGACCGTATACCAGTTGCCGGTGGAAATCGTAATAATGTTGGTAATGTTCCAGCCGCCTACGATCTGGTTGGCAACGCCGGACGCATTCCCGAGAAAGTGTTTGCCATGGCCGATGGGCAGTTCGTAGATGGAACTGATCACGAGACGCTGCCGAACATCGAAGTCAGAATTTCCATATTCCTGTTGAGGAATGCGGAAGTCCCGGAAATCGCTGTTGTTCTGCGTCGGCCCAAGGTTTGCGTTGGAGGCGATATCGAGAGAATGCGCCCAGGTGTAAGAAGCCTGAAACTGCAGTCCTTTTGAGAAGCGCTTTTCGAAGCGGGCTTGCAGCGAGTGGTAATTCGACGAACCGGTGGAGCGGAACGAGTCGATACCAGTGTCAAAGACGGGGGAACAGTTCTCCGGATGATCCAGCGAGCACCCATTAGCGTTCGGTGGGTTGATGAGAGTAGCTAACACAGGCCGTCGTGGCGCGGTGGCGGCATTGGGGTCGGCAGTGGGCTCGGCCTGGTTTCCGTTGAAGAAGGTGTAGAGCTTCGTGCCTTTTGAGCCGGCATAAGTAAGGGCGAAGACGCTGCTGCCGGGTAGTTCGTGCTCGATTCCCAGGTGCCATTGCTGCATGTAGGGAGTGCGCAGGTTCTTGTCCACCGAGAAAAAGATCGGCGTGTTTGGGTCGACCAGCGAATTGGCAGGGAAGCCTAGGGACAGCTGGGGAATCTGCGAGACACGGCAATCCTGGGACGCATTGGCCGAGGGCGCGCTGCAGGGAGAGACGAAAGACTGGTTGGTAAAGAATGGCGGGTTGAAACCGGGGCTGGGATTCGAGTACGGCCCGTTCTCCTGCCCGCCGTAGAAGATCCCATAACCCGCGCGCAACACGCTTTTGGGTTCGAATTGCCAGGCCATGCCGATGCGCGGCGCGAAGTTGTTTCGGTCGGAGTTGATGAGCCCCCGGCTCCCGGTGGCGCTGATTTTGACATACTGGGCGATAAAGGGCGTGAGCTGCGCGGTCTGTCCTTTGGGAACGATGATCGTCGGGTCGGTGGGATTGCTGAGATCGAAGTTCCCCATATCGTTGAAACGATCCGAGACAGTTCCATACAACTCGTAACGGAGCCCCAGGTTCAGCACGATATTTGGCGTGACCTTCCAGTCGTCCTGGGCGTAAAAGGCGTACGTGTTGCGGAAGTAGTCGACATTGTGCAGGTTGTTGATACTGCCGCCATCAGTGAATCCCGCCATGAAAGAGGCGAACCCTGTTCCGCCGGTGCCAATGGCCGCAGGGTTGTCGGTGAGCGTGCTGTTGAAATCGAGCGTGCCGCGGGGGGCGGCTGGCTGAAAAATCGTGAACTCCTCGCGACGAATCTCAGTGCCGAACTTCCAGGTATGCCGCCCGCGCACCCAGGTCAGGTTCTCGGAAAGCGTGTAGGAGTTTTGCAGTTCCTTGGATGGTAAGAACGTTGGGCTGCCCAGCTGGGCGACATCGGAGAAGGTTAGTTGGGGAAGACCGCCGATTCCCGGGGCAAACGGCACGCCGGGGAAGTTGATGCTGGGATCCGCCGAGACGTTCGTGTTCGCATTCAGCCCCAATCGCTGCGCGTTGACACGGTTATAACCCAGCCGGAACTCGTTGATGAGCTCCGGTCGGAAAATGTGGGTCCAACTGGTGGCGAAACTGCGGTACGAGAAGTTTTCATCGCCGCTGAAGAAGCCTCCGCCATCGGCCAATCCGCCGAACGTGCCGGGAATAAAGCTCGGCTGACTCTCGTAGCTGAAGCGAAAGAAGGTGTTGTCCTTGTCGGTGAACTTCTGGTCGACACGCACATCGAAGTTGTTGCGCGTTTCCCGCCGGACGGGATTGGCGACGAAGTTGTTTCCGCTGTTCGGGTCGATTGGCCCAGCTGCCGGGTAGAGGGCGGCCAATCGCAACGCCAGCGGATCCAGACTTCCGCCTCCAGCGACGAGAGGCGTGGCGGGAATGATGTTCAGCGGCTGACCGGTATTGCCATACTGAAAGGGAACTCCGCATGGCGTTCCGTTGACAAATCCGGCACGCTTGGCATCGAAGATTTCACCTGCATAGGTTGGCCCTAGATTACAGTCCAGAACCGGATTTCCGCCATCGTCGAACACCTGCGATGTGTAATCGATCAAACTTGAAAAATCCCCGGTGCGCCACTCTGTCGGAGGGATGAACGCGGTCTGGGTTTGCGCCTGACGCACCCGGAACCCTTCGTAGTCCACGAAGAAGAAACTGCGATTGCGGCCGTTGTAGAGGCCGGGGATGGCGATCGGCCCGCCGAAGGTGGCTCCGAACTGGTTCTGTTGATATTGCGGAACCGGGCCGACGGGATCGAAATAATTTCTTCCATCGAACTTATTGTTGCGCAGGAAGTCCCAAGCCGAGCCGTGGATCTGGTTGGTCCCGGATTTGATTACCGCGTTGATCACGGCGCCGTTGCCGCGGCCGAACTCGGCGCTGTAGGCGTTGGTCTGAACCTTGAATTCCTGAAGAGCCTCGACCGGAGGTTGGATGACGAAATTGGTCTCGTTCAGAAGGTCGGGCAGATTGGAGTTGTTGTCGACGCCATCGAGCAGGAAATTGTTCTGCAGCGAGCGGGCCCCGTTGGCGCTGAAACCGTAGCCGCCTTCGTCGCGGGCGCCGGGTTCGCTGGGGGCGGTGCCGGTGCTGAGCAAGGCGAGTTGCGCGAAGTTTCTTCCGTTCAGGGGGAGGGTGCTCACGCGACTACCGTCGACGACCTGCCCCAGTTCGGAGGTTTCGGTCTCAAGCAACGGGGCCGCTCCGGTAACCACCACCTGTTCTGTGAGCCGGCCGACCTGCAGGGAAACATTGATCGCCACGCGCCCTTGCACGTTCAGCTCGACCGCTTCCGAAACCGCTTTCTTGAAGCCGCTCTTCTCAACCGTGACG
>Ga0187825_10000055_pt1 | contig 17528 bp, 15 predicted proteins | sample NC_wetland_sal_i_11_FD_132421 | JGI IMG/M metagenome (GOLD analysis project Ga0187825, IMG submission 132421) | Wetland sediment microbial communities from Neuse River Estuary, North Carolina, USA - SourceSoil_5 | ecosystem: Environmental > Aquatic > Freshwater > Wetlands > Sediment | place... | reverse complement strand
CTGGCGGAATCGGGGGCGGCGCGGGCGCCGGTGGGCTCTTTCGCGCGGACTCCGCTTCCTGGACGGCGTGTGCAGATTCCTCCTGCATGGCGGTTTCGAGTTGTTGGGACAAGGCCGCCCACTCATCGGATAGATCAACCTCGTGCACCACTGATTCGGCCGGAACGGGCTGCTCCGCCGATTCCGCAGGCAAAGATTCCGGCACGGCCTCGGCAACCGGTTCGTCGAGTTCAGCCTGAATAACGGGAACGGCAAATTCCGGCGGCGCGTCGGATGCGGCCGGAGCGGATTTTGGCTTGTCCTCGGCAGGAACAATTCCAGCCGCGCGCTGGAAGCGGCGGCGCAAGTCGGCGAACCTTTCCACGCCGGCGCGGTCGTCGCGTTCGAGCGCGATTTGTTCGAGAATTGTGGCCAGCTCCACGGTGCGGCGGTCATTTCCTGAACCGACAGAAAGGTCCAGGAGGCGCTCGAGAACCGGAGTGTGGCGCGGCGCGCGCTCCAGGACGGATTCCAGGAGATCAATCCCTTTTTGCGTCAAGCCATAGCTGGAAAACAAATCGACATCGGTCAAAGCCTGCGTAATGTAACGCTGAGTTTCTTCATCGAGCGCCGGCTCGGTAGAGGCAGGAATGGCCGGTTTGGCCGCCTCTTCCGCAGACGCTAATTTCACGACCGGTGAAATTTCACCGGCGATCGGTTCCAGACCCGCCTGTGCGCGCAATTGCTGGTATTTGCGGCGGATGGTTTCATCCTCGGGAGTTCGTTCCATCAATTTTTCGTAGGTGGCGAGCGCCTTGGCTTTATCGCCCGAAGCCTCATAGGCGAAGGCAAGCTGAGCCAGAGCATCCGGCAGCCGGAACGAATCGCTGGCCCGGCCGTAAAGGTCCACTAGCCACTCGAGCGGCTGCAGTTGGCCCGGTTGGCATTCCGCAAGACGCGCCATGGATTGCGCCAAAAGATCGTGTTCGCCCGAATCGATCATGGAGTTGCGAATGAGAGCGAGCAGGGCTTGCGCGCGCTCCAAATCTCCGGCTTGCAGCAATGCGACGGCAACTCGGTGCGCCACGGCATACTGTTTAGGATCGCGCGCATATATTTTTTCCGCGAGGGCGGCCGCTTTGACTGCCTGGCCGCTTTCCATATACAGGTTCATCAACATCGTCGTCGTTTCGCCGCCTTCATCCCGGCCCGGAAGAGTCTCGAGAAGCTTGGCCGCTTCCGCGCCCTTGCCCGAGGAGGTCAATGCGCGCACTTTCAGCACGAACGTGGCCTGGTGCGAGGGATCCAGTTGCAAAATGCGGTCGGCCAGGCGGAGGGCTTCGGCGTGGTCGCCTTGTTCCAGAATCTTCTGCATGGCGCTGTGGAACATTTCAATGGATTCTTTCTGCTGACCCATGGAAAGGTGCAGTTCCGCCAGGCGCATATGTATGCGCAGGTTTTCTGGCTCGGCTTCCAGCAGCTTGCGCAATAGCAGCGCGGCCTGCGGCTGCCGCCCCGCCTTCAATTGCATCTCGGCAAGCTGCAAATAGAGAGGCCGCGCCTCGCTCAACACTCCCTGCTGGACGTAAAGTTCCGCCAGCCGTTCCAGCGGGCGGCTTTCCTCGGGGGCGAGCTTGGCGACCTTCTTGTAGATGGCGATGGCTTTGGTGGTGAAGCCATCGTTCATAAAAATTTTCGCCAGCCGTTCAAAATATTCCAGGGCTTGAAAGGTCTCCCCTTGCCGGACGAACAAATCCCCCAAAGTCATCAGGGTGACCTGATCCTTGGGCTCATTCTTTAGAATTTGTTGGTATTCGAGGATGGCCTGCGGCATCTTCCCCTGCTGAAGATACTTCGCCGCCGCATTGAGATGTTTGGTCTTGTTATAGGCCATCTTCTGATGCTCTTTCCATTGTCCCGGCCGTAAAGGTTGAAGTCGGACAATGGTCGATTCACAGCCGCTTCCGTGGCGTCCTAATTCCGGCTGGCACACTGGGGCGCTGTAAGCAGACCGGCCTGGCCGGACCCGGCAAGAACAACCCGGCAGGCTTAGATTTCACGCTAGCACGCTGCAAAATCCGAAGTCAACGCGACGCATTGAAAAGCGTACGTGGCAGTAATGAGGGGGCTTAATGGGGGGCACAGGTTTGCCCTTGCGACCCGCAGCTCATCATGAATTTTCCAGAGCAGACAGCGGCAGCGGCGTCTGCGTGGCCCCCGCAGCCCAGCAGCAAGCCTCGCGAACCGGGGCAAAGGAGTAGCGATGGTGCGGCGTGGGCCCATGGGCGCGCAGGGCGGCAAGATGCTCCGGCGTGGCGTAGCCTTTGTGTTGCGCCAGTCCGTATTGCGGATAGATTCGGTCCCATTCGAGCATCCGCCGGTCGCGTTCCACCTTGGCAATGATGGAAGCGGCCGCAATGGAAATCGAAAGGGCGTCACCGTGTATGAGCGATTTCTGCTCGATCAGCACGTCGAGCTGCATGGCGTCGAGCAGCAAAAAATCGGGCGGGATTTTCAACTGCCGCAGGGCTTCAGACATGGCCTGGCGGCTGGCTTGATAAATATTCCAGGCATCGATACGGCGCGCGTCGATTTCCGCGATGGCCCAGGCAAGCGCATGCTCGCGAATGCGCAGGGCCAGAACTTCGCGGCGTTCGGCGGGCAATTTCTTGGAATCGTCCAGGCCCACAATCCGCCGTTTGGGGTCGAGTATGACGGCCGCGGCAACCACCTGGCCAAAAAGAGAACCGCGCCCGACTTCGTCAAGGCCGGCAATCCTCTGCCAGCCGCACTTGCGGGCTTCGCGCTCGAATCGGGAGGAGCATCGCTTCCCCATCGCCGCGGATTCTAGCACGTGGAATTTAGAATTAAGATGCAGATTAATTGCCTGGGTGGCGGAAGGAAAATCAGCGAGCGCGGTCCGGCACAAAAAAACCCGGGATGACTTTCCCCGGGCCTTCCAAAAATAAAGGTTCGATTTGAATTCCTAAGATTCTTTTTCCGCAGGCACGGTTTCGGGCGTCTCCACGCGCTCGACGCGTTGCAGGCGCGCGGCCTTGCCCTTGAGTCCCCGCAGATAATACAACTTGGCGCGGCGGACGCGGCCCTGGCGCAACACCTCGATGGAACTGATGGACGGAGAGTTGGCCGGAAAAATGCGCTCGATTCCGACTCCAAAGCTCACGCGCCGCACGGTGAAACTTGCGCCCGTCGATTTCCCGCGCTTTTTGATGATCACGCCCTCGAAGGGCTGGATGCGTTCCTTGTCGCCCTCGCCTTCCTTCAATCGAACGTGTACGCGGACAGTGTCGCCCGGGCGCAGCGCGGGGAAGTCTTTGCGCACTTGTGCATCTTGAAACTTCTCAATCACGCGATTCATGGCTCAGATTCCCGGCAGACCCGCTCAGGCGGGGTCAGCACTTCAAACACAATCCCCGAGTATAGCGAAATTCCCCCTTTTCCACCATCAATAATAGGCCGATGCCGTCCGGCGCGCAACCGTTCACAAAGGGCGCGATGAACCGGGGCTAGTTACTTGGTCTTGCCGTTGGATGACGCGTGGCCGAAAATTAACAGCGAGCTGCCGAGAGGCACCGGAAGTCTTCCTAAAAATTCCTCTTCGAGTCGCGAAACCCAGTACAGCATGCGGTTCAAACCAGAAGGCGGAATCCCGGGAATTTTGGGCGTGGAACCAAGCAAGCTCTCTTTCGCTCTCACCGCCAACTTAACCGGGAAAAGCCAATAGAATAAATACCGCGACTCCGCCGTGTTCAGACCCGCCTTTTCCGCTACTTGACTAAAGCTGGCCTTGGTGTAACGCGTGAAATGGTAGTTGAGTTCGTCGTGACTGGTCCAAAGAGCCTTGAAAGCCGGCACAGTAACGAGCAAGGAACCATTCGGTTGCAAATGGGAAAGGGCGTTCCGGAGGGCCTCGACCGGTTCGGCTAAATGCTCGAGGACGTCCAGCATCAGAACGAGGGAGTATTGTTTGCCGGGCTGAAACGTCTCGTCGAAGGGGCCGATATGGATGCGGTCGCGATAGGGGTTGTCCGGGCTGATCACATCGGCGGCCAGTTCGATTCCCTCCACATCGCCGAACTGCGCCAGTTCGCGGAAAAAGAGCCCGTCTCCGCAACCGACGTCAAGAATCGTGCTCCATCCTCCCGCAGGCTGATGGCGGCGAAGAAACTTGACGATCAGTTCTTCGCGCGCACGGAACCACCAGTGGCGCTCGTACAGTTCGCGGTAACGTTGGCTGAATTGTGGGTCCAAAAGGAAATCCCGGGCTTAATTTTCCGCTTCGTGGCCGCGCGCCCGAACGCGCCTACCGCCGGCGGCCGCCAGGGACGATCCCGCCGATGGCGCGGCCGGGCGGTCCGTGAAGGCATGACCAATGCATCGGTCCACGACGTACAGAGGGCGCGCCTTAAGTTCTTCATAGACGCGCCCGACATATTCGCCGACGATGCCCAGGAAAAAAAGCAGCACGCCCGAGAGGAAAGTCATCACCACGATCAGCGCCGCAAAACCTTGCACGGTCTGGTGTAAAAAAACTTTCGCATAGATGGTAACAATGGCGTAAAGAGCGGACACCAGGATGGCGATAGCGCCCAGTATGGACGCGGCCCGGATGGGTACGGTCGAGAATGCGAATATCCCGTCCAGGGCGAACTTGAGACGCTTCAGCGCGCTGTATTTGCTTTCGCCGGAATGGCGTTCGGAGCGCTCCACGGGGATTCCCGTCTGCCGAAACCCCACCCAGCTCCTCATTCCCCGCAAATAGCGATGGTGTTCGGTCATGCCGCGAAGGTGATCCACGACGCGCCGCGACATCAGCCCGCAATCTCCGGCATCGAGAGGAAGACGGATGTCGGAAAGCTTGGACATCAGCCGGTAGAAAAGAAAGAAACAGAGCCGCAGCCACCAAACTTCCTTGCGCTCCTTCCTCTGCGCGTACACAACGTCGTACCCGGAGCGATAAAGTTTCACGAGGTCTGGAATGATCTCGGGCGGATCCTGAAGATCGCCATCGATCACAATGACGGCGTCCCCGGCGGCATAGTCCATGGCCGCCGTCAACGCGGCCTGATGGCCGAAGTTTCGCGACAAGGCAATCACTTTGATTCTGGGATCAAGCGCCGCGGCTTCCTCAAGAATTTCCAGCGTGCGGTCCGAGCTTCCATCGTCCACGAATACGATCTCGTGCGGCCCGCCTGGAATCCCGTCCAGGACAGTGCACACTCGGCGGAGCGACTCGGGTATCACCGACTCTTCGTTGTGCACCGGCACCAGAACTGACAAGGATATCTGCGTTTCACTCATTCTGAGGACCGTCAAAATTCTCTAGCCGCGCCATTTGCTTCCCGTCGTCCCGCCAAGTGACCTTCGAAGGACCGGCAGCGGGGAAGAATCTGCAATTCCGCTGCGACCTGCCGCCAGAACCGGCTCAAAGAATAAACAGGATGATCCCAAGAAGCGTATCGGTGCGCGCCTGGACATACAAGGCATTGTGCCTTGTCAGGCATCCAACTCGCACCCATGACATCACAAATCCAATTTAGAAACAATCCGGGAGCCGCCTTTTCCATGCGCAAAATAATCCGGCTAGTAAATAGCGGAAGAATCTGGTTCTCCAGCTCCCGGGCGCAGCATTGCCAGGGAAGCAGGGTAGGGCTGCATGACCACTTTTCCGTTCGTTCTCTTATCAGCTTCCAGGAGCCAGACCGTACGATTTTGGAAATAGTGAATGAGCTCCTGGTTGTGTTCCGGATCCATATCCCGGGCCCAAATCACTTTAGCGCCGTCTATATCGCTGGGATTATAGACCCATTCAATATGCACGCTGTGGTCCGGCGAGTAGCGGACGATGACCAGCTGCTGCCCTGGCCGTTGCTCGAGCCAATTCTCAATTTGCGCGCGGGTCTGATTGCCCATGATCCTGGAATACCAGGAATTGGGCCAATCCGTGACCAGATTGCGCCCGAGCGACAATTGCCCCATGCCCAGCAGGAGCGAGAGCAAACAAATGACCGGCACGGCGCGCGCGGCAAACAGGACCCTCGCTTTCCCGCGCTTGCCGCATACATAAGCAAATCTTGTTGCTTGAACAATGAAGGCAAGAAAAATCGCGGTCACGGGCGCCGCATAGTGCGGCAGGTATTGGACTTCGAGCAGCAATCCGGCGATTGCAACTCCAAAACAAAGAAACAAGAAACGCAGCCGGCCCAGGAACACGGACCGGAATCCGCCAATCAATATTGCCATGACAATCGGCAACCCCAGCGCGGCCCCCAGGTAGAACCTCGAAAGCCTCTCGATCTTGAGTGATGTTGATGCAATCCATCCATGGAAAGTGCGGAGCTTTTCATATTGCGGCAGATCCCAATCCAGATAGAAATCCTTGATTACTTTGTAGTGATAGGATGGAATGGTTCGCACGGATTGCCAGGGAAAATAAGGAATCGGATTGACGGTTGCCATGCTCACCGCATAGGGCGAGCGCGTGGGGCTCCCGGTCACTCGCCAGTTGTAATAACCGATGGCGCCGGCCGTCAGGGTGAGCAGGATTGCCAGAGGCAGAACCACGCGCCCAAAGAGCAACCGCAAGCGAGGTCCCTTGCTTGCCGCCACCCACCGGAGCAAAGCCGCGGCCACCGGCAAGCTCAGCACGAATCCTTCATAGGGCCTGTTGTTAGCGAGGATCGCCAGCCCCAATCCCATCAATAAAACATCACCGATACGCAGATGCTTTCGGATCCGGGGATAAGAACCGAGGACAAGCGCTCCTCCGATGGCGGCGATTGCGCCTCCCCAATAGGAGTTCGCCCAATAACTAAAGACGCCGAACCGCATCACCGCCAGCAGCCCGCCCAGCAGCGCCCAACTCGGCGGAAGCCAGCCCTGCAACATCCAACAGATTGCCGCGCACATGATTCCCACGCTCAACCAGACGCCCACGAATGGATGTCCGCCAATGACTTTTCCCGCGGCAAGTAACATGCCCTGGGCTGGAGGCACAATTCCCGTGTACGTCGGCTCTTGAAGGATATGGAAAGTCTCGAAATGAACTCGCATGGGATGGGGCGGATTGGTCAGCCGGCCATGAGCAAAAGTGTCGGCCATGAGCAGGTTTTCAAATTCGTCATGAATGGTGGGGACTGGAACAGGCAAAAGAGGCAGCAAGGCGGCCCGCACGATCAATGCCAGGACTCCTACGGCGATCCAGGCCAAGGTGCGACGCCGCGCAAACCGGGCAAAGGCTCGTTCCAGTGCGGAAAATTTCCCGGAGGCCAGGCGCGGCAATAACAGGGATGCCACAACAGCCAGGAGAACGAGGTACCACTCCATCTCTTCCACCGCATGGCTGGTAAGGATTTCAGAAAGGAGTGCGAGCATTAGAGTCCTGTGACGATAAGCTGAATCAACGAAACAACAGGTTCAACCGGCTTCTTCCATGCTAACAGTCATGCAAACTCTACGGATGTCTTCATCCCGCTCGGTGTCGCAAAGGAGTTATCCCGCGGATAGAGGCGCCGGTGAGTGAGTGGGTTTGAAGGAAAGGCGCCCCGCCGCAAATCGTCGAATGTCACGGCCGCGATTGTTTCCAAACCAGAATCACAGTGCATAAGCCGACACCTGCTCCTTTAGCGGCTCAAGTTGCCCCGGCGAGGACATGGTAATAATGAATTGAGGATGTTTCCGTGCTTGAAACTCAATTGGGCTGCAGGGCAGAGGGTAAGCGTATTTCCATGCGGCTTGGCAACCGCATGATTAATGCAAGTTCGCGAACCGCTCGAGGTTCATCGCGCTAATATGAGCGCCTCACCCACACCCTCGATCGGTTTCAAGGTCCGTTGGACCGAGGTCGCTCTATTTGCGGCCGTGTTCTCCCTATTGGCGCTCTTCGTGACCTGGTATGTGAGGCAGGAGCGGTTCATTTACTTCTGGGATTACGTCGGATATCACGATTTCTATATCAATCTGGGCCTGGCGATCGAGCAGGACATGTTCAGGGCGTTACACTTCGTCTTTTTTTCCGTCCGAGAGAGCGACTACAATTTGCTGCCGACTTTGTTCCTCGTTCCTTTCCGCCTGCTATTTGGGCCGGGCAGGCTGGCTTATATTTTGTCTCTGGCTGTTACGTTTGTGTTCCCGTCGGTGGTGCTTTTCACGTATGTAGTGCGGCGACTGGCCGGGAGGAGCCCAGCGGAAAATGCATTTGACGAAATTGGGCTTACGCTTCTGTCTGCCTGCGCGCTGGCATTTTTGCCCGTGCTTTGGGTCCCGGTTGTCTTCGGCTCCGTGGATGTGGGCGGCTTCCTCATCATCTTAATAGTGCTGGTGCTGTATTTTCGCGCCGATCTTGTTGACCAGGGTTTTGTAAGCCTGGTGTCCATGGCGCTCCTGCTATGCCTTCTGGTTTTGTACCGCAGATGGTACGCCTATTGGGTTGTGGGCTTCTTCGCGGCCATGGCCGTGTGCGAAGGCTGGCGCTTCGCTGCGGACAAGGCGCGCCGCGCGCATTTGTTGCTCATCGCCAGGAACGCTTTGGTCCTGGGGGTTATTTCCTTCCTTTCGTTTTATCTGATTGCCACGCCCATCGCAAAAAAAATGCTGACCACGGATTATGGGGACATTTATTCGGCCTACCGGTCGGTCCACCCGATCCTCCACAACCTGGGAGAACTTTATGAGCATTTCGGGCTTCTGACTCTCGTGCTTGCCGGCCTCGGGATCGTGCTTTCCGTCATGAACGAAAAGAGGCGGCCAATCGCCTATTTCCTTTGTGTCCAGTTCGTCGTCACTTTCGTGCTATTTACGCGCACGCAGGATTTCGTAATCTCCTCGCACGGGGAATACGTCGGCGTCCAACACTTCTATTGGGCGCTCGCAACCCTTGCGCTGTTCCTGGTATTTTCCGCGCAAGATTTGTTCTTGTGGGCCGGGAGCGCTCCTCGAAAGGCCGCGCTTCTCCTCGTGGTCGTGGCCGGAAGTCTGGCGAACTTCTCCGTCACATTCCTTCCGCGCGCGGACGGGCCTCTGAAGGCTGTGGCGTTTGCCTTGCCGGGCGCGAGGGAATATCCGATGGTCCGGACGGATCTGGATCAAGTGCAGGCGTTGCTGGACACCCTGAGTGAGGTCACCAAGGGTTCGCCGTCAACTATTTATATTCTTGCAAGTTCATTTAGTCTTAATTCCAGCATCGTGCAGGAAGGGTGCTTCCTTTTGCAGAGGCCCCATCGCGAGCTGTCGCGCAAAATCGCTTTTACCAACGATGTGGATAAGAGAGACGGTTTCCCGGTCCAGTTCCTCACGGCGCGCTATGTCGTGCTGACCCTGCCTTTTGCCTACCACCTTCCGCCGCAGGATCAAAAGGTGATTGGCGTTCTCGCCGGCGAACTCGTGAAGGGGGAAGGCATAGGAAAATCCTACGATAAGTTGAATTATGAATTCCGCTTGGGAGACGGCAGCAGCGCCTTCATATATAAGAAAACCCGGCCCCTGGATCCGAACGATTTGAAGACGCTTTCGGACGAGTTTATCGGGTTTTACCCCAACAATAGGGCCGAATTTGAACTCTCGCCAGACCTCATTCGTAAAGTGAGCGCCTTGTAGTCGCGCGTTTAGTCCGGCAGAATATGCCCCGGTCATTGATTGTGATCCATAAGCCCGCTACCCTCATATTTGCGATTCGTTAGACGCCGATGGATTCCATGCCGATATTGGATTGGATTGTTCTTGCGGTTTGCCTGGCGCTGGTCTGGCCAAGGCCGGGTTTCGGTGAGCTAATTCTGGGCGGGATCGAGCGAAAGTTTTGCGGGTTCGCGCGAAACCAGCGGCTGGCCGTAGCGGCCGTCGGGGCGGCCACCATCCTCGCGCGTGTGGCGCTATTGCCGTGGCTGCCGGTCCCGCCGCCCAAGGTTCACGATGAGTTCAGCTACTTGCTTGCCGCGGACACGTTTGTTCACGGCAGGCTGGCGAATCCCCCGCATCCGCTGTGGATTTTTTTCGACACATTTCACGTCATCCAGCATCCCACGTACGCATCAATGTACCCGCCGGCGCAAGGAATGGCGCTGGCCGTCGGAAAACTGCTGGGCCACCCGTGGATCGGCGTGCTGCTGAGCGTTGCCGCCATGGGCATGGCGTTCACCTGGATGCTGCAGGCGTGGGTGCCGCCGGAATGGGCGTTCCTCGGCGGCATCCTGGTTTGGACGCGGTTTGGCATATTTACTTATTGGATAAATCGCTATTGGGGCGGAGCGGTGGCGGCGATCGGGGCCGCCCTTGTCCTGGGAGCGCTGCCACGAATCTGGGATCGCCGGCGCCGGCGCGACGCGATTGTCTTCGGATTGGGAGCGGCCATTCTTGCGTTAAGCCGGCCCTTGGAAGGGGCCGTTTTTTTTATTCCCTTTGGCGCGGCCCTTTTCTGGTGGGCGCTGCGGCTGGAAGTCCGCGCGCGAGGCGCAGCGATGCGGCGCATCATCTTGCCGGTCGCCGCAATTCTCGCCTGCGCCGCCGGATTCATCGCCTTTTACAATTGGCGCGTAACGGGAAGCCCTATGGTGTTCCCTCACTTCATCGAAGGGCGGAAAATTACCACGGCCATTTTCCTTTGGCAGCATGACAAGCCGCCCATCTCCTACTCCAATCCGCAATTCGACGACTTTTACCACCGTTTTCTGCCGAGCCTGTATCAACCCGGCTGGCCGGCCGCCATTGAACTGTGGTGGTCCAAGTCTGCGGAATTTTGGGAATTTTTCCTGGGGCCCGCGCTTTCGATCCCTTTCCTCGCCCTGCCGTGGGTGTTAAAGGATCCACGGGATCGCTTGCTGTTCGTTCAGGCCGCTCTTTCAGCCGTCGGACTTTGGGTCGTGGTGTACTACCATGCGCACTATGCCGCTCCGCTCATGGCCACGGTCTTTGTGCTGCTGATGCAGTGCATGCGAATCCTGTGGCGGTTGCGCTTCTTTGGCAGGGCTATCGGTGTGGCATTGACGCGGCTCGTTGTCCTCTTCAGTGTGCTCGTCGGGCCGATCTATTTCGCGCAGACTAAGATTTCCCAGTCGAACGCTCTGTTCGATTGGTTGCATCGTCACACGGCGGCGGTATTGGTGGCCTCGCTGCTCGTATTGGCGCTGCTGAGGGTGGGTTCGTCCCTCACCTGGCGAACCGCTTCGCCCCGGACGGGATGGCGGATTGCGTCCTGCGAATCTTTGCTGGTGCTCGCAATCGTGCTGCAATTTTGCGAAATGCAAAGGAATCTCTACGCGGATGCTTTTCCGTACCCGGACGACCTGAATGAACTGTTTCGAATGCCGGTAGAAACGCAGCTTGCGGCGCTCCCCGGCGAACACCTGGTCCTGGTGCGCTATTCGAAAGATCACAATTCCGGCGAGGAGTATGTTTACAACGACGCCGACATCGATCATGCGAAAACCGTTTGGGCGCGAGAGATACCCGGAATGGATCTTGGGCCGCTTCTCTCTTATTTTCGAAACCGCGACGTGTGGCTGTACGAGCCGGATGTGGACGATTCTAGTGTTCGGCCATTTGCTGCGGGCGGGGATGCGAAGTAGCCTGGGCTTCAGCCTGCGGGGCTTAGTACTTGCAAGGACCAACCCCGCAAGCTGAAGCGTGCGCCACCTAAAACCATCCAAATATTTTTTGCCGCGCCGGTTAGGTATTGCCCAGCAAATCCGGGCGGTTGCGCCGCGTCTTTTCCAGGGCTTTTTGCTGGCGCCAGCGTCGAATCTCTTCGTGATTCCCGCCGAGCAAAACTTCCGGCACACTCCAGCCGCGAAATTCCGCTGGTCGTGTGTAGTGAGGGCAGTCGAGCAGAACGCGATTCGTGACGCGTGATTCGTCGCCCGTGATCGGACTGGCGGCGCCGCCCAGATTTTCTGGGGCGCTGAAAGATTCGTTTACGGTGGAATCTTCATTTCCGAGCGCGCCGGGGATCAGGCGAGTGACGGCGTCGACGATGAGCGCGGCGCCCAACTCGCCGCCGGACAGAACAAAATCGCCGATGGAGAGTTCGTCCGTGGCGAGGTGCTCGGCCACGCGCTCGTCCACTCCTTCATACCGGCCGCACAGCAGGATGATCCGCTCGAGTTGCGCCAACCGGCGCGCCGTCTCCTGGCGAAATAATTTTCCGGACGCGGAGAGCAGAACAATCGCAGTGGCTGAAGGCGCGGCAAGTGTTACTTCGCCTAGGTGGGGCGCCTCACGCTGTGCTCCTGCATCGCCCACGAGCGACTCCACGGCCTCGAATAGGGGTTCGGGTTTCAGCACCATGCCCTCGCCGCCGCCGAACGGGCGGTCATCAACGGTGCGATGGCGGTCGTGCGCGAAGGCGCGCAGGTCGTGCACGCGCACATCGACGAGACGCGCCTCGCGCGCCCGGCGCACGATCCCGTATTCCAGCGGGCCGGCAAAGAATTCGGGAAAAATTGTGATGATCTCGAACTGCATGGCAGGGACAGTGTAACGCAGCCCGCGTCAGGAGCGATTCAAATCGAGCAGGCCATCCGGCAGGGAGACTTCAATGCGCTTCGCTTTCACATCAATCCGAATGCAAAATTCCGCGGCCAGCGGCACCAGGACTTCGCCCTGGTTGGTGTCGATCGCCAGCAAGGGCGCGCCGCCGGGAAATTCGACGTCCCGCACGGAACCGAGCGCCGATGAAGCGCCCGCTTCCCAAACAGCGCAACCGACGAGATCGCTTACAAAATAGTTGCCGGCGGCCAGTTGCGCGCGCTCTTCGATCGGGACTTGCACTTCCAATCCGCGCAGGCTTTCCGCGGCTTCCATGCTGTTGATATCCGCAAAATGAAAAACGGCGTGACCGCCACGGCCCAGCGATAGCCAGCAGCGCTGCACGCGGACCTGCCTCGGCGCGCTTCGCCCGTCGGCCAGCCACACTTCCTTTAGCTTCGGCAGACGCTCAGGGAAATCAGTCAGGATTTCGGCGGCCACTTCGCCACGCAGGCCGCGAGGACGCAGAATTCTGGCAAGCGTTACGCCGGTGAATTCTTCCGCCGGCAATTTATTCGAGGATTTCAAGCGTCAGGCGTTTCCGAATTTTCATCCCGGCGGCGCCGAGGATGGTGCGGATGGACTTCGCCGTCCGTCCCTGCCGTCCGATCACTTTGCCCAAATCTTCGGGATGCACGCGCAATTCAAGCACGGTTACTTGCTCCCCGTCCACAGATCGTACCTGAACTTGTTCGGGATGATCGACCAATGCCTTCGCAATCGCTTCCACAAGGTCCTTCATGGGGCCCTCCACCAGTCACATTCGCGGGTTCAACTTGAGATCTCACTTGTGCAGGTTCCGAGGGCCAGAGGGAACCTTCCTCGAACCGCCGCGTGGCGGTTCAGGCGATTTTTTGGGCCGTCAAAAAGCTGCGAACGGTGTCACTGGGTTGCGCACCGCACGACAGCCAATACTTCACGCGCTCGGCATCCAACTGAATGCCCGCCGGATTTTTAAGCGGGTCGTAAGTTCCCACGATTTCGACAGTCCTGCCGTTGCGGGGTTTGCGCTTGTCGAGCACGACAATGCGGTAAAACGGTTGCTTCTTCTTGCCAATTCTAGCCAAGCGGATTGCCAGCACGTTTCACTTCCTCCTGGGCAAAGATTATAGCTGGTTCCACCAGTTTGCGATACCCCGCAGACGATCCGATCTCCTGATTGGCCCATTTATAGAGATGCACTGACCGTGCCAGAGGTTTGTCTGGAGCAAAGAGCAGAATGCGGTGCCGACTCACGGATCCGCAGGAGGGATTACGACACACCGCTGAGCTTGCCGAGGCCCTTGAGGCGGCCCTGAGCGGCGAGCGAGCCGTACTGCTTCATCATCTGGCGCATCTGCAGGTACTGCTTCAGCACCTGATTCACTTCCTGCACCGAGGTGCCGCTGCCGCGGGCGATGCGTTTGCGCCGCTTGCCGTCAATGAGGTTGTGATCGTTGCGCTCGGAATTGGTCATCGAATTGATGATGGCCTCGATGCGCTTCAGGTGCGATTCGTCGACTTGCACGTCCTTGGGAACTTTCGCCAGTGGGCCCACTTTAGGGAGCATGCCGAGCACCTGTTCGAGAGGCCCCATCTTGCGAATCTGGCGCAACTGATCGCGGAAATCCTCGAGCGTGAATTCGCTGCGGCGCAGTTTGCGTTCCAGCTCGGCCACTTGCTTGGCGTCCACGGACTGCTCCACGCGCTCGATCAGCGAAAGCACGTCGCCCATGCCCAGGATGCGCGAGACGATGCGCTCCGGATAGAACGCGTCGAGGGCATCGTATTTCTCGCCCGTGCCCACGAACTTCACCGGCGCGCCCGTCACCTTGCCGATGGAAAGCGCCGCGCCGCCGCGCGCGTCGCCGTCGAGCTTGGTCAGGACGACGCCGGTCAGGCCCAGCCTCTTGTGAAATTCTCCCGCGGAGCGCACCGCATCCTGCCCGATCATGGCGTCGGCCACGAACAAGATTTCCGCCGGCGTCAACTCGCGCTTCAGCATGCCCAGCTCTTCCATCAGCGTGTCGTCGATGTGCAGGCGGCCGGCGGTGTCCGCGAGGATCACGTCGTGCGCGGAAAGCTTGGCTTCGCGAATCGCGCCGCGCACAATTTCGAGCGGCTTGTCGGTGCCCGTGCCGGGCCAGCACGGGACGTGGACCGCCTTGGCCACTTGCAAAAGCTGTTCGCGCGCCGCGGGACGGTAGACGTCGGTGGAAACCACGATGGGCCGGTGGCCGTGCGCGGAGACCCACTTCGCCAGCTTGCCGGTGGTGGTCGTCTTTCCCGAGCCTTGCAGGCCGACGATCATCCACACCGAAGGCGGGCGCGAGGAGAAAAGAGGCTTGGCGTGCTTGCCGAGAAGCAGCGCCAACTCATCGCGCACAATCTTGATGACCTGCTGGTCGGGGGAAAGTTGCAGGAGAACTTCGGAACCGAGCGCCTTGTCGCGCATGTGCGTCAGCAATTCATCGATCACGCCGACGTTGACGTCGCCTTCGAGCAGCGCCTCCCGGATTCCCGCGAGGGCCTCGTCCACGTGCTCCTGCGTGAGTTTTCCCTGGCCACGCAGGTTTTTGAAGACTCGTTGCAGCTTGTCTGTCAGGTTCTCAAACATTGGGCTCAGTCCCTACGATCGAATTCCCGTTCGCCATCAAGACGATTCTTTATTCTAGCAGGATAGGAGAAGAGTTGCCGAGTGGCACAGGGTTGAGTAGCACAGGCTTCAGCCTGTGGGGGTTAGTCCTTGCAAGCACCAAAACCCACAGGCTGAAGCCTGTGCTACTCAACCCAAATGTTGCAACAAGGTGGGCGCGGAGAAAATCAGTCGCGAACTTCTGTTTCCTTGCCCAAATCGCTCGAGCAGGATCGGCTTGATGATCGCGGTCCACATGGCGTAAAGCTTCGCAGTCGGGTGCAGGCCGTCGGATTTGAAAAGATCGGAAGGTAAATTCCCATTGGCATCGAACATGGACGTGGCGATGTCGATGTATTGCACATTCTTCTGCGACGCGGCGTAGTCCTGCATCAGCTTGTTTGCCGCTTTCATCTGGGGCCACTGTTTCCTGCGCAGGTTGGACGGCTTGATGGCAAGAATGTAAATCCAGGTATCCGGCAGCGCAGCATGCACGGTCTGAACGAATTTCCGGAAGTCGTTCGCGACCAATTCCGGCGTTTTGGAAGAGCCTTCCGCGAGGTCGTTGTCTCCTTCGTAGACGACCACGGCCCGCGGACGGTACGCGACCACGATGCGTTGCGCATACATGTCGAGGTCGGAAAACTCCGAGCCGCCAAATCCTCGATTGATCACATCGAGCGGTTTCATGTCCGAGGCAAGCGTGTCCCAGAACCGAAAGCTGGAGCTTCCCGCGAAGACGATGCTGCCGGGCCTCGGCGGGTGCACTTTGTCCTGCTCTTCAAAATCGCGGATCGCCGGCTCCCATCCCTGCGCCGAGACGGCCGGCAAAAAAGAGCGCAGCGCAAGGCCGAGGAGCAGCGCGGCAAAAATTCCCACGCCGAATAAATGTTTTCTCGCGGAAGATGCAAGCGGCATTTGCATGATGCCCAGACTATACCTCAATCACTTGCCTGCGGATAAAGACATTCGTTCGCGGGCGGTTGCTAACTCCCTTGATATCCCGGACCGGCGGGATTATGCTTCGGCGCAATTGGGGTGGGGCTCAAGCGGGAACCTGGAAACCGGCCAAACAAACGAGAACGCGACTGCGAAGAGGAGGACAAAGCAATGGAACACGTGATCGCGAAACTTCTTCACGACTTCGAGGACGGAAGAATGACCCGCCGGCAACTGATTCAGAGCCTCGCGCTGGCGGCGACGGCAGCCTCGGCCGCGAGCGCGGCCCCGGCACCCGAGGGCACCGTGCTTAAGGCCACCTACGTGAATCATGTCGGTTATCAAGTCGCGGATTACGGCAAGAGCCGCGATTGGTACGCGGAACTTTTCGGATTGAAAGTTCAGTTGGACGACGGAAAAAAAGCCAACCTGTCAGTGGGAGAATCGCTGCTCATCTTTCACCCGCGCAAGACGCCCACTACCCCCGTGGTCGATCACGTGTGCCTGACGATTGCGAACTGGGATACGGACAAGAGTGTGAAAGAAAAAGTGGAAGCCGAATTAAAGCGGCGCGGCCTCAAAACCCGGACGAGCGAGCACAGTTTCCATTTCAACGATCCGGACGGTTTTGAATTGCAGGTGGGCGGTAAGGACCAATAAGGTTCTGATTCGCACCGGTAGACGCGCTCGGCGGATAAGACTTGGGTCCCAAGCGCCGCAATTTGGAAATTCAGGAGACCATTCGCATTGCCATGCAAATCTACGCTGAAGTGCGTTCGTGCGACAGCTCTTTGCAAAGCAGCGAGAGGGTGGGAGAATGGCACACTGGATCTTGCATTGATCCGATGAAAAATGGAGAGCAACCTCATGAAGAAACTCGTTCTAATGATCCTGCTTGCTAGCGCGGTTAGCTTTGCGCAACAGCCGGCCGCAACCGCGCCCAGCAAGGCGAAGATCCTCACCCGCGCGGAATTTGACGCGCTGCTCGCCAAACCCGGCAGCGTCTTGTTGCTCGACGTCCGGCGGCCTACGGAAATTGCGCAGAACGGCGGGTTTCCTGTGTACCTCAACATCCAGGCGGCGGATCTCGAAAAGCATCTCGCTCAAATCCCCAAGGACAAACCGTTGATCCTGGTTTCCAATCACGCGCACCGGGCCGGAATCGCGGCGGACTTGCTGGAAAGCAAGGGATTCAAGATTGCGGGTGCGATTGGCGCGCAAGTCTACGAGTCCGAAGGCGGGACTCTTATTAAATACGCGCCGGAGAAGCCCGCGGCCAACGCCGAGAAATAGCGGGTAGCACAGCCACTCTTGGCTGTGTGCCTTTGTTAGGCGCTGGAAAAACCACACAGCCAAGAGTGGCTGTGCTACCGGTTACTTGCTGATCTCCTCGATCGGTTTGTTGTCGAAATTTTCCTCGCAGATATATTCGGAAATGTGCCAGTCCGGACGCAGCTTG
>Ga0187825_10000054_pt1 | contig 17558 bp, 26 predicted proteins | sample NC_wetland_sal_i_11_FD_132421 | JGI IMG/M metagenome (GOLD analysis project Ga0187825, IMG submission 132421) | Wetland sediment microbial communities from Neuse River Estuary, North Carolina, USA - SourceSoil_5 | ecosystem: Environmental > Aquatic > Freshwater > Wetlands > Sediment | place... | reverse complement strand
CGCAGCTCCGCGGCCACCTGGCCGACGAGCTCCTTGTCCGGTCCCTCGATCTTCACGAGGACGTTGTTCTCCACGGAGATCTTGATCCCCTTAGGGGCCTCGTACTTGACGGGATGCGAGTAGCCGACCACGAGATTGACCCCGTAGGGCTTGGTCTCCGCCTTGTAGCCCACGCCCTGGATCTCGAGCGTCTTCGCGAAGCCCCGGGCGACGCCGTCCACCATGTTCTGGACCAGGGTGCGGCTCAACCCGTGGAGCGCCTTGTGCCGGTTCTCGTCGCTCGGCCGAGCCACCGCCACCGTCTCGCCTTCCACGCTCAGCAACATGTCCGGGTGGAAGGTGCGGCTCAGCTCGCCCTTCGGGCCCTTCACCGACAGGGTGTGCCCGGCGAGCGCGACGGTGACGCCCTTGGGAATGGCGACCGGCTTCTTACCGATACGAGACACGCCGCCCTCCTACCACACCACCGCGAGCAGCTCGCCGCCGAGATTGGCGGTCCGCGCTTCGCGGTCGGTCATGAGGCCCTTGGGCGTGGAGACGATCGCCATGCCGAGGCCGTTCTTCACCCGGGGAATCTCGCGGCACTTCACGTACCGGCGCAGGCCGGGCGTGGAGACGCGGCGGAGCTCCCGGATCACCGGCTCGTCGTTGTGGTACTTGAGGTACAGCCGCAGCACGCCGTGCATGCCGTCGTCCAGTACCTTGAAGTCCGCGATGTAGTGGTTGTCGCGCAGCAGCCGGGCCAGCTCGCTCTTGAGCTTGGAGACCGGCATGTCGACCCGCCGGTGGCCCGCCGAGCAGGCGTTCCGGATCCGGGTCAGCATGTCCGCGACGGGATCTGTCAGACTCATCCGATGTCCCCCTACCAGCTGGCCTTGCGCACGCCCGGGATGTCTCCCCGCAACGCGAGCTCACGGAAACAGATGCGGCAGAGCCCGAACTTGCGGAGCACCGCCCGGCTGCGCCCGCACCGCTGGCACCGCCGCACGGTCCGGACCTTGAACTTCGGTGTGCGCTTCGCTCGTTCGATCCAGCAGGTCTTCGCCATCCAGTCCTCAACTGCGTGAGAAGGTGAGAGGTGAGAGGTGAGAGGGCGACCGCCCCCTGCTTCCCCTCTTACCTCTTACTTCTTACCTCGTACCGCCTTTATGCCACGCGCGCCGGCGTCTCGCCCCGGAACGGCCACCCCAGCTCCCGGAGCAGGGCCAGCGCCAGGTCGTCGCGCGGCGCCGAGGTCACGATCGTGATGTCCATCCCGTGGATCTTCTCGACCTTGTCGAAGTCGACCTCGGGGAAGATCATCTGCTCCTTGATGCCGAAGGTGTAGTTCCCCCGGCCGTCGAAGCTCCGGTTCGAGAGCCCGCGGAAATCCCGGATGCGGGGAATCGCCAGCGTGATGAACCGGTCGAGGAACTCGTACATCCGCGCGCGCCGGAGCGTCACGGTGACGCCGACGGGCACGCCCTCCCGGATGCCGAAGTTCGCGATCGCCTTCTTGGCGCGGGTGATGACCGCCTTCTGCCCGGTCACGATCCCGAGCTCCTCCGCCGCCGCCTCGAGCTGCTTCGGGTTCTTGCTCGCGTCGCCCATCCCCACGTTGAGCACGACCTTGAGCACCCGCGGCACCTCGTGCGGGTTGGTCAGCCCGAACTCCTGCTGGAGCCGGGGCCGGACGGTCTGCTCGTAGTACGTCTGGAGGCGCGGCTTCCCCTCGCTCGCCTTGGGCGCCGGATCGGTGGCGGCGACCGGGCCGCGGTCCTTGCCCTTGCCGCCGCCCTGGGCGGGGGCGCTCTTCTTGGGCGCGTCCTTCTTGGGCGCGTCCTTCTTGGGCGCCTTTTCCTTCGGCGTCTCGTCGGCCATGGCTTACCGGGTCCTCGGGATCGGCTGGTCCGACTTGACCGCGATCCGCTCCAGGGTTCCGTCCTTGTCCTTGCGCCGGCGGATCCGCGTCGGCTCCCCGCTCTTCGGGTCGATCAGCATCGCCTTCGAGTGATGGATCGGCGCCGCGAAGGTCACGATGCCGGCCTCGCTCGTCGCGGTGGCGCGGCGGTGGCGCTTCACCACGTTCACGCCGTCGATGACGATGCGCCCGGTCTTCGGGAGGACCCGCAGCACCTTGCCCCGCTTCCCCTTGTCGTCGCCCGAGATCACCTGCACCGTGTCGCCCTTGGTGAGGTGCAGCGTCATCCGGACCGGCGCGGCGTGCCGGAGGCGCTTTGCCTTCTTGTAGACCAGTGGCTTCATGCTACAGCACCTCCGGCGCCAGCGAGACGATCTTCATGTAGCGCTTCTCGCGGAGCTCGCGCGCCACCGGCCCGAAGATGCGGGTGGCGCGGGGCTCGCCCGTGTCGGTGATCAGCACCGCCGCGTTCTCGTCGAACCGGATGTAGGACCCGTCCTTGCGCCGGACCTCCTTCGCGGTGCGCACGATGACCGCCTTCGCGACGTCGCCCTTCTTCACCTGGCCGGTCGGGATCGCGTCCTTGATCGCGACGACGACCTGGTCGCCCAGGCTCGCGTACCGGCGCTTGCTCCCGCCCAGGACGCGGATCACGAGCGCCTTGCGCGCGCCGGAGTTGTCGGCGATGCGGAGGATCGATTCTTGTTGGACCATAGCCGTTAGCCTTTAGCGCCTATTTCGCCTTCTGAACGATCTCGACGACGCGCCACCGCACTGTCCGGGCGATCGGCCGGGTCTCCATGATCCGCACGGTGTCGCCGATCTTCGCGCCCTGCTCGTCGTGCGCCTTGACGGTCTTGGTCCGGGTCACCTGCTTGCCGTACACCGGATGGGCGTACCGGCGCACCAGCGCCACCACGACCGTCTTCGTCATCTTGTCGCTCGTCACGACGCCCTGGCGGACCTTGCGGCGCCCGCGGATTTCCGTCTGAGCCATGCCCCTCACCCTCGTCCCTGGCCCGCGCGCTCGCGCAGGACCGTCTGGATCCGGGCGATGTCCCGGCGGATCGCCCGGAATCGCATCGGATTCTCGATCGATTCCGTCGCGGAGCGGAACCCGAGGCGGAACCTCTCTTCAGTGAGCTCCCGGACCAGCGTCTCCAGCTCGTCGGTGGCCTTGTCCCGCCACTCCTTGAGCCGCTCGCCGCGCGTCTGCTTGTCCACGTCAGCCCTCCTCCCGCTTCACGAAGCGGGTGCGGACCGGCAACTTGGCCTGCGCCAGGCCGAGCGCCTTCCGGGCCAGATCCTCCGGGATGCCCTCGAGCTCGAACAGCACCCGCCCCGGCTTCACCACGCAGACCCAACCCTCCGGATTGCCCTTGCCCTTCCCCATGCGGGTCTCGGCCGGCTTCTTGGTGATCGGCTTGTCCGGGAAGATCCGGATCCACACCTTGCCGCCGCGCTTCATCTCGCGCGTCATGGCCACCCGGCTGGCCTCGATCTGCCGGTTGGTGACCCAGCCCGGCTCGAGGCTCATCAGGCCGAACTCGCCGAAGGAGACGCGGCTGCCCCGCTGCGCGATCCCCTTCGTGCGGCCCTTGAACATCTTGCGGAACTTGATCCGCTTCGGCGCGAGCATCGGTCAGGCCCCCGTGCTGTAGGTCCGGCCGGCCACGTCCTCGATGACCTCGCCCTTGAAGATCCAGACCTTGATGCCGATCGTCCCGTAGGTGGTCTTGGCCGTGCTGGTGGCGTAGTCCACGTCGGCGCGGAGCGTGTGGAGGGGCACGCGGCCCTCGCGGTACCCCTCGGTCCGGGCGATCTCGGCGCCGCCCAGGCGGCCCGACACCCGGATCTTGATGCCCTGCGCGCCCATCCGCATGGTGCTCTGCACCGCCCGCTTCATCGCCCGGCGGAACGAGATCCGCTGCTCCAGCTGGTGCGCGATGTTGTCGCCCACCAGCTGGGACGCGAGCTCCGGCCGCTTGATCTCCTCGACATTGATCGCGGCTTCCTTGCCGGTGAGCTGTGCCAGCTCGTCCCGGAGCTTGTCCACCTCGGCGCCGCGCTTCCCGATCACCACCCCCGGACGCCCGGTGTGCACCGTCACGGTGACCTTGCCCGGCCGGCGGTCGATGTGGATCTCCGAGATCGCCGCGTGGCCGAGCCGGGTCTTCAGATACTTGCGGATGAGCTCGTCTTCCTTGAGCAGCGCCGGCATGTCCTTGGTCGCGAACCACCGGGACTTCCACGGCTTGACGATGCCGAGGCGGAGGCCCACCGGATGCGTCTTCTGACCCATTACTCGCTCTCCTTCGCGACGACGTGGATCTCCACGTGGCTCGTGCGCTTGCGGATCGGCGTGGCCCGCCCCTGCGCGGCGGCCCCGAACCGCTTGAGCGGCTGGCCCCCGTTCACGATCGCGTGGCTCACGACGAGCTGATCGGGATCGAACCGCTCGTTGCCCTTGAGCGCCGCCTGCTCCGCGTTGGCCACCGCCGAGCGCAGCGTCTTGGCGATCTGCTTGGCGGCGAGCTTCTTGTTGTACTTGAGGATCGCGTACGCCTCGTTCACGTCCTTGCCGCGAATGAGGTCGATCACGAGCCGCATCTTGCGGGGGGACTGCCGCACGCCCCGCTGGATCGCGCGTCCGCTCATGGCTACTCCGGCTTCGCCTTCTTGTCGGCCACCAGGCGGCCGCTGTGGCCGCGGAACAGCCGCGTGGGCGCGAACTCGCCGAGCTTGTGGCCGACCATGTTCTCGGTCACGTAGACCGGGACGAACTTGTTCCCGTTGTGCACGGCGAACGTGTGCCCGACGAACTCGGGCAAAATGGTGCTCGACCGGCTCCACGTCTTCACGACCCGCTTCTCGTTGCGGCTGTTGAGGACCTGGACCTTGGTCATCAGCGCGTCCTGGACGAACGGGCCTTTCTTGATGCTGCGTGCCATTATTGCGTCGCCTTCCCGCGCTTGCGGCCGCGCACGATGTACTTGTTCGACTTCTTCTTGTGGTGCCGGGTCTTGCGGCCCTCCGGCTTGCCCCAGGGCGACGTCGGCGGGCGGCCGCCCGAGCTCTTGCCCTCGCCCCCGCCCAACGGGTGGTCCACCGGGTTCTTGGCGACGCCGCGCACCCGCGGGCGCTTGCCCAGCCAGCGGCTCTTGCCCGCCTTGCCGACCGACAGAAGCTCGTGCTCGGCGTTACCCACCTCGCCGATCGTGGCGAGGCAGCGTGCGTGCACCAGCCGCATCTCGGTGGAGCGGAGCCGGAGGGTGACGTAGTCTCCCTCTTTGGCCACGACCTGCGCGCTCGAACCCGCCGTGCGGGAGAGCTGGCCGCCCTTCCCGATCTTGAGCTCGATGTTGTGCACCTGGGTGCCGAGCGGGATCTCGCCCAGCGGCACCGCGTTCCCGGTCCGCACGTCCGCGCCGGGGCCCGAGACCACGTGGTCGCCCACGTTCAGGCCCTTGGGGTGGAGGATGTAGCGCTTCTCGCCGTCGGCGTACACCACGAGCGCGATGCGCGCGCTCCGGTTCGGATCGTACTCGATCTCCGCGACCGTGCCCGGGATCCCGAACTTGTCGCGCTTGAAGTCGATCCGGCGGTACATCTTCTTGTGCGCGCCGCCCTTGTAGCGGGCGGTGACGTGGCCGATGTTGTTGCGCCCGCCCGTCCGCTTCCGGGGCTCGAGCAGCGACTTCTCGGGTGTCATCCGGGTGATCTCGTCGAACCCGGAGACCGACCGGAAGCGCGTGGCGGCCGTCATCGGCCGGAACTGTCGGATGCTCATCTCAGCCCTCGAACACGGCGATCGAGTCGCCTTCCTTGAGGGTCACGATCGCCTTCTTCCATCGGGCGGTCGCCCCGCGGGTCCGGCCCCGGACCACCTCGCGCCGGCGCACCTGCATCGTGCGGACGGCGGTCACGGTGACGCCGAAGAGCTGCTGGAGCGCCGCGCGGATCTCGGTCTTGTTGGCCTCGGGGTGCACCTCGAAGGTGTACACCTTCCCCGTCTGGTACGCCGCCGAGCTCTTCTCGGTCACCACCGGCCGGACGATCGTCTGGTGCAGGGACGGCATCCTACTCCCCCTTCTTCTTCTTGGGGGCCGGCTTCTTCGCCGCACCCCGGGCCGACGCCTTCTTGGCCGCCTTGGCCTTGGCCGGAGCCTTGGCCTTGGCCTTGGGCGCCGCCCGCTTGGCCGGGGCCGCGGCGGCCTTCTTCCCCGCACGCTTCCGCGGTGCCGCCGGCGCGGCCTCCGCCTCGGTCGGCTCGACCTCCGGGATCACCCCGGTGATCGCGCCCTCTTCCACCACCAGCGCGTCGGCCCAGAGCACGTCGTAGGCCGACGCGTCGGCCCAGCGCATCACCTGGACGTCGGGCAGGTTGCGCCCGCTCAGGTACGCGTTCGGGTTGTGCGCGGCGGTGAGGACCAGCACCTTGCGGTCATCGACCCCCAGCTTGCCGAGCAGCTCGGCGAGCTGCCGGGTCTTGGGCGCGGGGAACGCGAGCCGCTCCACCACATGAAGGCCGGTCTCGCGGGCGCGGGCGTTGAGCGCCGACCGCCGGGCGAGCTGGCGGACCTTCCGGGGGATGCCGGTGGTATAGTCACGCGGCTGCGGCCCGAAGACGATGCCGCCGCCCCGCCAGTGGGGCGCCCGGGTCGAGCCCTGGCGCGCGCGGCCGGTCCCCTTCTGCTTCCACGGCTTCTGGTTGCCGCCGGAGACGAAGCTGCGGGTCTTGGTCTGCGCCGTGCCCTGCCGCTGGTTGTTCAGGAACGCGCGCACGGCCTGGTGCAGCACCGGCTCGTTCACCGTGCCGTCGAAGTAATCGGCGGGCAGCGCGAACCCGTTCGGGCGGCGCGCGCCGGCCGCGGTGTAGTGCGGGGCCTCAAGCATGGCGGCTCCGTCCTCCCTGCTTCGCCACGGTGACGATCCCGTTCCGGGAGCCCGGGATCGCGCCGCGGACGAAGAGCAGGTTCCGCTCGGCGTCCACTTTCACCACCGTGAGCCCGAGCTCGGTGTGGCGCGCCGCGCCCATGTGGCCCGGCATCCGCTTGCCCTTGATCACGCGCGACGGGTCGGTGCCCGGGCTGATCGAGCCGGGCTTCCGGTGCCGGGTGTTGCCGTGGGTGGCCGGGCCGCCGCCGAAGTGGTAGCGGTGCACCACGCCCTGGAATCCCCGGCCCTTGGTCGTGCCGGTGACCTTCACCAGCTCGCCCGCGCTGAAGATGTCCACCTTCACTTCCGACCCCGGCGCCGGCGCCTCGCCGTTGACGGTGAAGACCCGGAGCACGCGGGGCGCCCCGTCGAGGCCGGCCTTCTTCGCGTGGCCGATCTCGGCCTTCGTCGTCGTCTTCGGGCGCCGGGCGCCGAAGCCGAGCTGCACCCCGCCGTCGCGCACCTGCACGACGTGGCAGGGGCCCGCCTCGATCACGGTGACGGGCACCGCGGTGCCGTCCTCCGCGAACACACGGGTCATGCCGAGCTTGCGGCCGATCAGTCCGTTGGTCATCGCTACTCGACCTTGATCTCCACGTCCACGCCCGCCGGCAGATCCAGCTTGGTGAGCGCGTCCATCGTCTGGGGCCGCGAGTCGTTGATGTCCAGCAGCCGCTTGTGGGTGCGCAGCTCGAACTGCTCCCGGCTCTTCTTGTCGATGTGCGGGCTGCGGAGCACGGTCCACCGCTCGGTCTTCACCGGCAGCGGGATCGGGCCCGCGACCTGCGCCCCGGTCTTCTCGGCGGTGCGGACGATGTCCGCGGCCGCCTGGTCCAGGACGACGTGGTCGAAAGCTTTGAGACGGATGCGAATGCGCTGGCCCATGATGGCTCCTACTTCAGGATCTTCGTCACGACGCCGGCGCCGACCGTCCGGCCGCCCTCGCGAATCGCGAACCGCAGGCCTTCGTCCATGGCGATGGGCGTGATCAACTCCATCGTCATCTGGATGTTGTCGCCCGGCATCACCATCTCGACGCCGGCCGGCAGCTCCACCGAGCCGGTCACGTCGGTCGTCCGGAAGTAGAACTGCGGCCGGTACCCCTTGAAGAACGGCGTGTGCCGCCCGCCCTCTTCCTTGGTCAGCACGTAGACCTCGGCCTCGAACTTCGTGTGCGGGGTGATGCTGCCGGGCTTGGCGAGCACCATGCCGCGCTCGATGTCGGTCTTCTCCACGCCGCGGAGCAGGAGGCCGACGTTGTCGCCCGCCTGGCCGTCCTCGAGCACCTTGCGGAACGTCTCCACGCTGGTGACGACCGTCTTCTTCTCGGCGCCGAACCCGACCAGCTGCACTTCGTCGCCGCTCTTGACCTTGCCCCGCTCCACGCGGCCGGTGGCCACGGTGCCGCGGCCGGTGATCGAGAACACGTCCTCGACCGGCATCAGGAAGGGCTTGTCGGTCTCGCGGACCGGCTCCGGGATGTAGGTGTCGAGCGCGTTGTAGAGCTCGATGATCTTCTCCACCCACGCCGGGTCGCCCTCGATCGCCTTGATCGCGGAGCCCCGGATCACCGGCGTGTCGTCGCCGGGGAACTCGTACTGGCTCAGGAGCTCGCGGACCTCGAGCTCGACCAGGTCGAGCAGCTCGGGGTCGTCGACCAGGTCGCACTTGTTGAGGAAGACCACGATCGACGGCACGTTCACCTGGCGCGCCAGGAGGATGTGCTCGCGGGTCTGCGGCATCGGGCCGTCCATCGCGCTCACCACCAGGATGGCCCCGTCCATCTGCGCCGCCCCCGTGATCATGTTCTTCACGTAGTCGGCGTGGCCCGGGCAATCCACGTGCGCGTAGTGCCGCTTGGCCGTCTCGTACTCGACGTGGCTCGTGGCGATCGTCAGGATCTTGCTGGCGTCGCGCCGGCCCTGGGCCTCGGAGGCCTTGGCCACCTCGTCGTACGACACGTACTTGGTGCCCCAGCCCTTGTCGGCCGACACCTTCGTGAGGGCCGCGGTCAACGTCGTCTTGCCGTGGTCCACGTGTCCGATCGTGCCCACGTTCACGTGGGGCTTCGTGCGCTCGAATTTGGCCTTGGCCATGGTCCGATGCTCCCTTGGGTCTCAGCTCTTCTGTTTCGAAATGATCGCGTCCGCGATGTTCTTCGGCACTTCCTCGTAGTGATCGAACTGCATCGAGTACACGGCCCGGCCCTGCGTCATGCTGCGGAGCTGGGTGGAGTACCCGAACATCTCGCCCAGCGGAACGTCCGCGGCCACGACCTGCGCGTCCCCCCGTTGGGTCATGCCGCCGATCTTGCCCCGGCGGCTGGAGAGGTCGCCGATCACGTCGCCGAGAAAGTCCGCCGGCGTCACGACCTCTACTTCCATGATGGGCTCGAGCAGCACCGGATGCGCCAGCCGCGCCGCCTCCTTCACCGCCATCGAGCCCGCGATCTTGAAGGCCATCTCCGAGCTGTCCACGTCGTGGTAGCTGCCGAAGACCAGTGACGCCTTGACGTCGACCAGCGGATGCCCGGCCAGAACGCCGCCTTCAAGCGCCTCGCGGATCCCCGCCTCTACCGGCTTGATGAACTCACGGGGGATGACGCCGCCCACGATCTTGTCCTCGAACAGGAATCCGGAGCCCTGGGGCGCCGGCTCCAGATCGATCACGACATGGCCGTACTGGCCCTTCCCGCCCGACTGCCGGATGAACTTGCCCTCGACGTCCTTGACCTTCTTCCGGATCGTCTCGCGGTACGCCACCTGCGGCCGGCCGACGTTGGCCTCGACCTTGAACTCCCGCTTCATCCGCTCGACGATGATCTCGAGGTGCAGCTCGCCCATGCCGGCGATGATCGTCTGGCCGGTCTCCTGGTCGGAGCGAATCCGGAAGGTCGGATCCTCCTCCGCCAGCTTCTGCATCGCGATAGCCAGCTTGTCCTGGTCCGCCTTGGTCTTGGGCTCGATCGCGACGTCGATCACCGGGTTCGGGAACTTCATCGCCTCGAGGATGACCGGCTTCGACTCGTCGGAGAGCGTGTCGCCCGTGCGCGTCTCCTTGAGCCCGATGGCCGCCGCGATGTCGCCGGCGAGCACTTCCTCGATCTCCTCCCGCTTGTTGGCGTGCATCTGGAGCAGCCGGCCGATCCGCTCCCGCTTGTCCTTGGTGCTGTTGTAGACGTAGCTCCCGGCCTTGAGCGAGCCCGAGTACACCCGGAAGTACGTGAGCCGGCCCACGTAGGGGTCGGTCATGATCTTGAACGCCAGCGCGGAGAACGGCTCCGCGTCCGAGGCGCAGCGCTCGACGTGCGTTTCGTCGTGGAGCGGCAGGTGGCCCTGGACCGGGGGGATGTCCACCGGACTCGGGAGGTAGTCGATCACGCCGTCCAGCAGCGCCTGCACGCCCTTGTTCTTGAACGACGCCCCGCAGAACACCGGGACGAATCCGTGCTTGATCGTGGCGTTGCGGATGGCCCGGGTGATCTCCTCCACCGTCAGCTCGGCCCCGCCGAGGTACTTCTCCAGCAGGTCATCCTCGTGCTCCACGGCCGCCTCGACCAGCTCGTGGCGGGCCTTCTCCACCTTCTCCCGCATCGACTCCGGGACCGGCATCTCGGTGAAGGTCTTGCCCAGCGTCTCCTCGTCGAACACGATCTCGACCCGCCGGAGCAGATCGATGTGGCCGGTGAAGAGCTCGCCCGAGCCCACCGGCAGCTGGAGCGGGTGCGCCTTCTTGGTGAGCCGGTCGCGGATCATCGCGAGGCAGCGGTCGAAGTCCGCGCCCACCCGGTCCATCTTGTTGGCGAAGATCATCCGCGGCACGCCGTAGCGGTCGGCCTGGCGCCAGACGGTCTCGGTCTGCGGCTCCACGCCGGCGACCGAGTCGAGCAGCGTCACCGCGCCGTCCAGCACGCGGAGCGAGCGCTCCACTTCCACGGTGAAATCCACGTGGCCCGGCGTGTCGATGATGTTGATCCGGTACAGGACGTCGTGCCGGTTCCAGAAGCAGGTCGTCGCGGCCGAGGTGATGGTGATCCCGCGCTCCTGCTCCTGCTCCATCCAATCCATGGTGGCGGCGCCCTCATGGACCTCGCCGATCTTGTAGTTCTTCCCGGTGTAGTAGAGGATGCGCTCGGTGGTAGTCGTCTTCCCGGCATCGATGTGGGCCATGATGCCGATGTTGCGGTACCGGTCGAGCGATGTCTCACGAGCCATGGAGTCGTCTCTAAAATCCAGCGAAAAAGCGGGGCGACCGACCCGGCCCGCGCCCAAGTTCCGGCGCTTCCGGTGGTATCGCTCCGCGCGCATCCGGGCAGCCGGCCCTGGATGAGGGCCCCCGAAGGACCCCACGCGTTGTGTCTTGGAGGACCAGAGGTGGCGCTGCTTGAGCGGCGTCACGTGACCCGATGTTCGCCCCGAAAAAGCCGAAGCCCCGCAAATCTAAGAGGCGGGGCTCCGATGTCAACCCACGAGCGGCGTTGCGTTTAAGGGCGGGCCCGGGCGCGCCCGCCCTGCTACCAGCGGTAGTGCGCGAACGCCCGGTTGGCCTCGGCCATCCGGTGGGTGTCTTCCTTCTTCTTGATCGTGTTCCCCTCGCCCTTCGAAGCCAGGATCAGCTCCGCGGCGAGCCGCTCGGCCATGGTCTTCTCGGTGCGGGCCCGGGAGAACTGGATCAGCCAGCGCATGGCAAGTGCGGTCCGCCGGTCCGGCCGGACCTCCACCGGAACCTGGAGCGAGGCCCCGCCAACCCGCCGGCTCTTCACCTCGAGCGCCGGCTTGGCGTTGTTGACCGCCTGCTTGAACACGGCCACGCCCGGCTGCCCCGTCCGCTCCTCGATCAGGTCCATGGCCTTGTAGAAGATGCCCTCGGACTGGCTCTTCTTGCCCTGGTACATGAGGTTGTTCACGAACTTCGAGACCGTCTGGCTGTCGTAGCGCGGATCGGGCGGGACGGGCCGCTTGACGGACTTGGACCGCCGGCTCACTTGGCGCCTCCCTTGGCGCCCGCCGCCTTGGGCCGCTTGGCGCCGTACTTGGACCGGCCCTGGCGCCGGTCGTTCACGCCGGCCGCGTCCAGGGTGCCCCGCACGATGTGATAGCGCACGCCCGGCAGGTCCTTCACCCGGCCGCCGCGAATGAGCACGATCGAGTGCTCCTGGAGGTTGTGGCCCTCACCGGGGATATAGGCGGTCACCTCGAACCCGTTGGTGAGCCGCACGCGCGCCACCTTGCGGAGCGCCGAGTTGGGCTTCTTGGGCGTGGTGGTGTAGACGCGGGTACACACGCCGCGCTTCTGGGGATTCCCCTTGAGCGCGGGCGCCTTGTCCTTCGCTTCGACGTCGCTCCGGCCTTGCCGGATGAGCTGGCTGATGGTTGGCATAACCCTGCGGAAAATGGCCTGAAACCCAAGCCCCCGGTTTGGGGCAGACCGGCAAGTTTAGCGGGGGACTGACCTTAGGTCAAGGCGGCCACCGCAACGACGCTGGCCGCGGCGTGCCCAGCCGTATGGGTGATGCTGATCTCCCACTGCCCCACACCGAGCCCGTCGGCGATCTCCTTGCACTTGCCCTTGAGGAGGAGCTCCGGCTTCCCGGACGGGAGCCGCCGCACCTCGATGTCGGTCCAGGAGACCCCCCGGGCCCATCCGGTCCCCAGGGCCTTCATGACCGCCTCCTTGGCGGCGAACCGCCCCGCGAAGAACTGGACCCGGAGTGGCCCCGTGCCCGCCTGGGTTTGCTCGCCCGCGGTAAAGAGCCGGTTGGCGAACCGGTCGCCGTGCCGCTCGAGCGCGGACCGGATGCGGTCGATCTCGACGAGGTCGATGCCGTGGCCGATGACGTTCATGGCCGAAATGTACCCCGTGCCCGAAGCACCCGTTACCATTCCAGCCATGCCCTCCCCTCCGCTGCTGGTGCGCGGGCTCCGGAAGACCTACGGCGACGTGCTCGCGGTGGACGGCCTCGACCTCCAGGTCGGGGCCGGCGAGTGCTTCGGGCTGCTCGGGCCGAACGGCGCGGGCAAGACCAGCACCATCGAGATCTGCGAAGGCCTCTCCCTCCCGGACGCGGGCGACGTGGTCGTCCTCGGGCGCCGCTGGGGGGAGCAGGATCGCGAGCTGCGCGAGCGGCTCGGCATCTCGCTGCAGGAAACCCAGTTCTCCGACAAGCTCACGGTGGGGGAGACGGTGAGCCTGTTCCGGAGCTTCTACCGCCGCGGGCCCGGGCCCGACGCCGTGATCGATATGGTGCAGCTCGGGGAAAAGGCCGGCGCCCGGGTGGGGCGGCTCTCGGGTGGCCAGAAGCAGCGGCTCGCCCTCGCCTGCGCCCTCGTGGGCGATCCCGAGCTGCTCTTTCTGGACGAGCCGACCACGGGCCTCGACCCGCAGGCGCGGCGGCAGCTGTGGGAGCTGATCGAACGGCTCCGCTCGGAGGGGCGCTCGATTCTGCTCACGACCCACTACATGGACGAAGCGGAGCGGCTCTGCGACCGCGTCGCGATCGTGGACCACGGCCGGGTGATCGCGGAGGGCACGCCCCGCGCCCTGATTGCCTCGCTGGGCGCGGAGCACGTGCTCGAGTTCGCGGTGGGGGAAGGGACGGTGGACGACGGGATGTTCGGGGCGCTCGAGGGTGTGCGTGGCGCGGACCGCCGGGACGGCGTCTACCGGCTCCAGGTCACCGAGCTGCACCGCGCGATGCCCGCCCTCCTCCACGCGCTCCGGGACCGGGGCGCCCACCTCACCGAGCTCCGGACCCACTCCCCGACACTCGAGGACGTGTTCGTCTCGCTCACCGGGCGGTACCTGCGCGATGAGTGACGGCGCCCGACCCAAATGGACCGAGCGCTCGCTCGTCCAGCTCACGCTCGTCCGGTACCGCGAGTTCATGCGGGAGCCGGAAGCCGTCTTCTGGGTGTTCCTCTTCCCCATCCTGCTCGCCGCGGGCCTGGGCGTAGCGTTTCGGAGCCGGCCGGCCGACCGGACTGCCGTGGCGGTGGCCGGGGCCGATTCGTCTGCTCAGGCGGTGGCCGAAGCGCTGGGCCGAAGCCCGGACCTCGACGTCCTGCGGCTGCCGGCGGCGGCCGCCGCCGATTCCCTGCGGATGGGCGGTGTCGCGCTGGTGGTGTTGCCCGAGCGCTGGCCCGAGCACCAGGTGGAGTACCGCTACGACGAAACCCGGCCGGAGAGCCGGACGGCCCGGCTTCTGGTGGACGACGCGCTCCAGCGCGCCGCCGGCCGCGCCGACCCGGTCAGCGCCGCCGACCAGCGGGTCGCCGAGGCGGGAGCCCGCTACATCGACTTCGTCGTGCCGGGTCTCCTGGGGATGAACCTGATGGGCAGCGGAATCTGGAGCGTCGGGTTCGCCGTCGTGGACGCGCGGCGCAAGCGGCTGCTCAAGCGCCTGATCGCGACGCCGATGTCGCGCGCCGAATACCTCGCCTCGTTCGTGCTGTCCCGGCTGAGCCTGCTCGTCGTCGAAGTCGGCACCCTGCTGGGATTCGCGGTGCTGGTGTTCGGGGTGCCGTTCCGGGGCTCGGTCTGGACGCTGGGGCTGATCTGCGTCCTCTCGGCGCTGGCCTTCACCTCGCTCGGCCTCCTGATCGCATCGCGGGTGCAGACGGTGGAGGGCGTGTCGGGCCTTTCCAACCTCGTGATGCTGCCGATGTGGATCTTCTCCGGGGTCTTCTTTTCGGCGAGCCGCTTCCCCGACGTGGTGCAGCCCCTGATCCGCGTACTGCCGCTCACCGCCGTGATCGACGCGCTCCGCGCGAACATGCTGCGGGGCGCCGGGCCCGGGGGAATCACCCCCCAGCTCCTGATCATCGCCGGCTGGATGGCGCTGAGCTTCCCTCTCGCGCTGCGGCTGTTCCGCTGGAAGTAGCCCGGAGGCGGGGCGCCGCGCCGCCTCCGGATGCTCACCGTGCCGCCGTGTCCGCCTGCATGATGCCGAACGTGTTCCCCTCCGGGTCGGTGCAGTAGGCCAGCCAGCCGACGCCCGGAATCGCCATCTTCGGCATCGCCACCGCCCCGCCGGCCGCCGTCACCTTGGCGACGTAGGCGTCGCACGACGGCACGTCGATCGTGTTCACCGTTCCCTGCCCCGGGTGCGCCCGGGGATGCAGGCCGCCGTCGATCCCGCGGGCCTCGGCGCCGGTGCTGACGAGCCAGTACGGCATCGGGCCATCCCACTTGTGGAACTCCCAGCCGAACACCTTCTGATAGAACGCGACCGCCCGCTCGGGCTGGTCGGCGGGGATCTCGAAGTGCACCGGACGCGGCATGGAGGCATTCCTCTCGCTTGGGGGTGGTGGCGGCGCCGGGAAGACTCAGGGCCGGGCCACCGCTGGCCGGCCGAACTTCTGGGTCGCGTATCCGACGATGAGGCCCACGATCGACCCCGGAATCATGATCTCCCAGAAATAGGCCTTCCCGGTGACGGGGTCGGCGTGCAAGGCGATGGGTAGCGCGAGCAGCGCCGCGATCACGATCCCGAGGACGATGCCGGCGGCGAGGTTGTTCAGCCTACGGGCGACGAAGCCGATCAGCACGCCGGCCACGAGTCCTTTGGCCGTCGATCCGATGACGATCGACATGATCTCCGGTTTCACCTCCGGCGCCGAGATGAGGGCGGTCAGGCCGTCGAGCGCGCCGAGGGCGCCGCCGAGCAGCAGGCCGAGGACAGGCTTGTTCACGAGCGACCTCCGGTCAGGGAGTGGATGGGGCATGCAGGGCCCTACCGTCCTATTACCCGCGGGCGCCCGGTCCTTTAATAGCCACGCATGACCAGAAAGAGCAGGCGGACGGCCAGGTAGGCAAGCACGAGAAGGATGGCCGTCTGGTACTTCCGGAAGACCCGGCCGGCCCGCTCGGTCAGCGGCTCCCGGTACGCCGCCACCGGCTGGGCGTCCAGGAACCGGGTGATGTCCGCGGCCATATCGGCGGCGGAGGGATAGCGCGCCGCCGGGTCGGGCGAGAGCGCGCGGGTCCAGATCGCCTCCAGCGGGCGCGGCACGCCTCGCCCGTCCCCCTCACGTACGACCACCGCGCGCAGTATGGCGCCCAGGCCGTAGACGTCGGTGCGGGCGTCCACCAACGCCGGCTCGCCACGCGCCTGCTCCGGCGCCATGAACCCGGGGGTGCCGAGCACTGTGCCGGGTGCGGTGTCCGGCTCGGGGACCCCGTGGAGCGCCGGGAGGGGGTCGCCGGATGACGCTGGCGCGGCAAGGCCCGGTCGGGCCTCGCCCCGCGCCGCTGCCCGCCCGGTCCCCACCACCCGCGCGATCCCCCAATCGAGCACCAGCACTTCCCCGAACGCGCCGACCATGATATTCGACGGCTTGAGGTCCCGGTGGACCACGCCGTGCGCGTGCGCGAAGCCGACGGTCTCGCAGACGCGCAGCACCACCCGCAGCACGTCGCTCCGGGGCGCGGCGCCGGCGAATTCCTGAAGCCGCCGGCCGCGGACCAGCTTCATGACGTAGAAGACCCGGCCGTCGCCGAGCGTGCCGACGTCGTGTACAGGCACGATGCCCGGATGCTCGAGCCGCGCCAGAATCCGCGCCTCGCGCTCCAGGCGGACGGCGGCCTCGGCGTCGGCCACGTCGCCCCGCAGCACTTTGACCGCCACGTCCCGTCCGAGCGCGCGGTCGGACGCGCGATAGACGGTGCCCATGCCGCCCTGGCCCACCGGCTCGTGCAGCGTGTAGCGCTCACCCGCCGATTCGGGTGTGCGCAGCACCTGCTGAAGGTGCGCGAGCGCGTGCTCCGGCAGGGTCATGGGATCCGCACCCCGAACAGGTCTTCCGCTTCCGCGCGGAATTCCGCGTCGCTCCCGGACAGGGCGCGGAGGCGGTCGAGCACCAGGCGGCGGAGCTCGCGCCGCGCCCACGCCAGGTGATTGGTCACCTGGGTCACGGGGAGTCCCAGCTCCTCGCCCAGCGCCCGGTAGCCGGGCCGCGGAGTGCCGTCGCCCGGGGCGAGGTCGTGCCGCTCGAAGACACGGAAGCGGATCTCCCGCGGCGTGCCGGCGCATTCGGCCCGAAGGGCCTCGACGGCGTCCGCGAAGAGGCTCCGGACCCATGCCCGGTCGAACCAGGCGTCGCCCTCGGACTCCGGAGCGGCATCCATCGTCGCGGCGGCCAGATCACGTTCCGCGCCGGCGAAATCGAGCGACAGCGCCTTGGCGCCGCCGCCCCGCTTGAGCCGGCGCTCGCCCCGCCGGGCGTTGGCCACGAACCGGTCGAGGCAGGTGCGGAGAAACGCGCGGAAGCGCGCACGGGCGGGGTCGTAGTCGTCGAAGAACCCGCGGGCCATCGCCCGGGCGAAGAACTCCTGGGCGAGGTCCTCCGCGTCGGCCGGCTCTGCCCGCCATTTCATCCGGAGGTGGCTGTAGACGGAGCGCCAGTAGAGCGTGATGAGGACCTCGAACGCGGCCCGGCGTGCGTCGGCGTCGTCGCCCCTGGTGGCCGCGACGACCGACTGGCGGGTGGGGGGAAAGGCCCGGCCGCCGGCGCGACCGCTGTGATCAGGCATGCGGTAAGGTGCAGCGACGCATGACGGTCGAACAGGGCCGGGTCCACCGGCCGGCTCTCCGGGCTCGACAATCCCGGTTCCGACCGACACGTTGGTGACGACGCCGGCTGCCGCCGGCCGCCCCCCACCCGACAGCCAGGAGGCATCTATGAAGAAGCTCGCGATCGGCTGCGCGATTCTGGCGCTCGTG
>Ga0187825_10000053_pt1 | contig 17571 bp, 15 predicted proteins | sample NC_wetland_sal_i_11_FD_132421 | JGI IMG/M metagenome (GOLD analysis project Ga0187825, IMG submission 132421) | Wetland sediment microbial communities from Neuse River Estuary, North Carolina, USA - SourceSoil_5 | ecosystem: Environmental > Aquatic > Freshwater > Wetlands > Sediment | place... | reverse complement strand
GTCGGCGACTTCGCGGTAGCGTCCCTGCCGCGCGAGCGCCTGGAGCTCCTTGAAGAAGGTCGATTCGTCCGCGAGCGACGGCACGACCGGCTAGCCTCCTACCACGCCACGGCGTAGTGGCTGAACGAGAGGATCGCCGTCTCCAGATCCTCGAACTCTTCGGAGTTCGACGCCCCCTGGCTCGTCCACAGCGTGTCGGGCGGCTCCCGCCGCCAGACATTCAGCAGTGACCGGGCATGGTCGTCCTCGGTGTCGTGGTGACCATCGCCGTTGAAATCATGGTTCGAGTAGTTGTACTCGATGTGCAGCCGCGCCGGATCGGCGGGATTGAACTGCAACCCCGCTGGCGAGAAGACGAAGTCGAACGTGTTGGTATCGGGGACCGTCACCGTGATGAGGATCGAGTCCCCGGGCTGAAAGGCCGAGCCGTCGGGACGTTTCAGCAGACTGGCGGCATGCACCTCGAATTGAAGGAACGCCTCGCCCGTGTCGCTCGAATAGCCGCGGTAGAACAGCTCCACCCGGCGATCCTCACCGACTTTAGCGTAGAAGCTGGCACTGTCGCTCAGCAGGTGATAGACCGAGTCCTGCTGGACAAAGTGGAGCTGCGCGGCCGGGACGGGATTCAGAGGCCCGTCAGTCGTCGAGCAGGCAACCAGTACCGCCAGCGCCGCGAATGTGGCTTTCCGCTTCACAGGTCTGTCCTCTCGGGGTCGTCGACTTTTCGAGCAAGCGTCAGGCCGCCGCAAGTTATTGTCCTGATTGATGATAGAAACCATATCCTGATGCAGGACGATCCAAGTGTCTCAATTCAGCTCAAGGTGAATCTTCATCCTCCAGGGCATCCCCTGACCCGCGGAGCAGTCGCTGCAACCGCGACCGGGAAACGCCGAGGCGGCGTGCGGCTTCGGACCGATTTCCACCGGTGAGGTGGAGCATCGCTTGCGCCGCAGCCCGCTGCAGCTCGGCGAGGGTGCTGGGGAACGGCAGGTCGGTGCCACCCGGTGCCGGGCTGGTGAGCGCTCTGAAGCCTTCCAGCCGGAACTCGCCGGGCGGGGACAACAGCAGAGTGCGCTCCACCACGTTGCGGAGCTCGCGGATGTTCCCGGGCCACGGGTGCGTCTGGAGTGCGCGACGGGTTTCGGCAGACAGGGACGGCTCGGGGATCCCGTACTGCGCGCAGAAGCGGTGCAGGAAATGCTCGGCCAGGAGCAGCACGTCATCCCCACGGGCGCGCAGCGGCGGCAGCTCCAGGGTCACGACGTTGAGGCGGTAGAACAGGTCCTCGCGGAAGTGCCGCGACTGGACAGAGCGGATGAGGTCGGCGTTGGTCGCGGCGATGATGCGGACGTCGATGACGCGGCTGGCGGTGGCGCCGAGGCGGCGTACCTCTTTCTGGTCGAGGGCGCGCAACAGCTTGCTCTGCAGCTCGACGGCCAGGCTGTCGATCTCGTCGAGAAACAGCGTGCCGCCGTTCGCTACTTCGAACAAGCCAGGCTTGGCCGTCTTCGCGTCGGTGAAGGCGCCGCGCTCGTGTCCGAAGAGCTCACTTTCGAGCAGCGTCACCGGAAGGGCGGCACAGTTCAGCTCGACAAACGGCGCCGTGGCGCGGCGCCCGCCATAGTGCAGCGCCCGGGCCAGCAGCTCCTTTCCAGTGCCCGTCTCTCCCGTGATCAGGACCGTCGCATCCGCGAATGCCAGCGTCCGCGCGGCACGCTCGAGCGTGGCGCGCAGCGTGGCGCTCGCGCCCACCATCTCGCGGAACGCGTGCGCCTGGCCTTCGAGCGTGGCGAGGGCTGCCCGGTCACGCGCGGCGCGGCGGCGCTCGAGCGCCGCGCGCAGGGCGCCCCGCAGTGCGTCGCGGTCGTCGGGGAGAGCGAAGTAGTCGGATGCGCCGGCGGCCAGAACCTGGGCGGCGAGACGATGGGAGAGACTCGCGCCGGCGACCAGTACGGGAGCGTCGCCGCGCGGCCCGAGGCGCTCGATCAGGGTGCCGACCTCGGACTCCGCGCCGCCCGCCGCGATGAGGACAGCGATGGGGTCCGCGGGGAGTGCCGGCTCGTCCGCCCCGCGCGCCACGAGTGCGACGCCCAGCTCATCGGCCAGCAGGGGCCACAGTTCCCCGAACGAGTCGCTGAGCGCGACGACGACGAGTGCGCCCACGCCGGGTGGGGGTGGAGTCGCCGCCACTACACGCGCAGCTCCGAGGCCAGAACGAGCGCAGTCGACGGGACCCCGCCAGCGGCGATCGCTTCCCGGCCGCCCTCCTCGCGGTCCACGACCGCGAGCACGCCGAGCACCTGCCCGCCCGCCTGGCGGACCTGCGCGACCGCTTCGAGCGCGGAATGACCGGTGGTGATCACGTCTTCGACGACGACCACCGGATCTCCCGCGGCGAGGTTTCCTTCGATACGGCGGCCCAGCCCGTGGCCCTTGGCTTCCTTGCGGACGGTGAAGGCGTCGATGGTCCGGCCGGCACGCCGCGCGGCGTGCGCGATCGCGTAGGCCACCGGGTCGGCGCCGAGGGTCAGCCCGCCGACGGCCCGCGGTGCCCAGGCTTGCTGGTCGAGTGCGGCGAGCCCCAGCTGCCCGATGAGCAGCTGGCCTTCACCGGACATCGTCGTGCGGCGGGCGTCGATGTAATAGGAAGACGTGCGGCCCGAGGCGAGAACGAAGTCGCCACGCGTGACGGAGCGCTCGAGCAGCAGGGAGATGAGGCGGGAGACTTCGCTTGAGCGACTAGTAGTAGTCATTGCTACTACTAACTACTGCCACCGATGAATCGGCGAATCGTGCTCAGGAATCCAGCGGCTGCAGGCTCGTCGCCGCCTTCCACGCCGGCCACGAATTCTCGCGCGAAGTCGGTCACCGAGGGTTGCCGCCTGGCGGGATCCCGGCTCAGCCCCTTCATGAGGGCGGCCTCGAGCGCGGGCCGGAATTTCTTCCCCGGCACCGCCTGGTTCAGGGGCAAGGGATCCTGTTGCAGCAACTGCTGGAACAGCTCGCGCGGATTGCGGCCGCTGAACGGGTGCCGGCCGGTGAGCATGTAGTAGGCGATCGTGGCGAGACTGTAGATGTCGGCACGCGCGTCGACCAGCTCTCCGGACAGCGCTTCGGGGGCGACGTACTGCAGCGTGCCGACGAAGAACCCGGTGCGGGTCAGCCGCTCCTCGGGCGGCAGCTCGGCGTCGCGGGCGATACCGAAGTCGAGCAACTTTGTGATCTTGCTCTTGGAATCGTAGACAATGTTCTCGGGCTTCAGGTCGCGGTGGATGATGCCGACCTGGTGCGCCGCGGTGAGTGCCGCCGCGAGTTGTGCCACGATCACCGCGGCGTCGGTGGGAGCGAGTGGTGCGTTCTGGTGTAGGAAATCAGCGAGGGATTGACCGCCCGCCCATTCCAGGGCGAGGTAGTACAGGCCGTCGCCTTCTCCATAATCGTACGTTCGAACCACGCCAGGGTGCTGCACCCGCGCTCCGTAGCTCGCCTCGCGCAAGAACCGCTTCACCGCCGTGGGGTCGCCCCGCAAGCGTGGCCGCAATACCTTGAACGCGCAGCGGTTGTGCTCCGGATGCTCGGCCCGATACACCTCTGCCGTGCCTCCTTCACCGACACGTTCGAGGAGGCGATAGCCGGCGATCGTCCGACCGGCGAGATTCTCATTGGCCATGGGGATCGGCGAAACTAACGTCCGGGCTTGAGGTTGAGCAAGTGATACGACGTGTTGTCATCGGATTCACGCTGATCGCCTCGTTCGTCGGCTGTGGTCAATGGCAGCGCGTCGGGTCGACCGACCGTCCGCGGCCCGGGTTTGAAGTCGCCAAGCTGTTCGACGCGGCCGCGATCTACGATCGCATGGGCCTGTTCGTCACCCCCGCGCCGCTCCCGGCGGTCGCCAACACGCACTTCCTCGCCGGCCCGTCGGCCGATTCGACGCTCGCGGTTTTTACCCTGTCGCTCGCCAATCATTCCCTCGGCTTTCACCGCGACGCCAATGAGTTCGTCGCCGAGTACCACGTCGAGGTGGCGTTCCGTTCCGACTCCGGGACGACGGCGCGTCTCGCGAGCGATCAGACGGTGCGGGTGCGGACGTTCCAGGAAACGCTGCGCGCCGACGAGAGTGTCCTGTTCCAGGGCTTCCTGCTGGTCCACCCCGGGGTGTATACCGCCGAGGTGCTGATCCGCGATCGCAACAGTCCGGCGTCGTCGCGCCGCGCGCGCGCCGACACGGTGCCGCGGTTCGGCGGACCCGCGCTGTCGTCTCCGATTCCGATCTATCAGGGGGCGGGCCGGGGGGTGCGCAGCGATCGCCCGCAGCTGCTCGCCAATCCGCGGGCCACGCTGCCGTACGGCGTGGACACGCTGCGCTTCTATCTGGAAGGGTACGAGCTGCCGCCCGGGACGCGCGTTGCTGCCGAAGCGATCGACCAGAGCGGGACGGTGCAATGGCAGGACACGGTCACGCTGCGCGATACGACGGGGCTCGCCCGCGCGGTGCTGCCGATCGCGGGCTCGCGCTTGCCGGTGGGGCAGGAGGAGCTCCGGGTCTCCGCGGTCGGCGGGACGGCGAAGGCGGCGTCGACGTTTCTCGTCAGCTTCTCCACGCAGTGGGTCGTCACCAACTACGGAGAGATGCTCAATCTGCTGCGCTACTTCGAGCGCCAGGACCTGGTGAGCACGCTCAAGAATGCCGCGCCGGGGCAGCGCGCCGAGGCGTGGCGCTCGTTCTGGACGGCCACCGACCCGGTGCCGCTCACGCCGGAGAACGAGGCGCTGGACGATTACCTGCACCGCATCCAGATCGCGAACGTACGGTTCCAGGAGGAGGGACAGCCCGGTTGGCTCACCGATCGCGGCGAAGTGTTCATTACGCTCGGCGAGCCTGACGAAGTGACCGATTTCTCCGGGAACAATGTGTCGCGCAGCACGCCGCAGACGATCCGCTGGAGCTACACCACGCTGCGCCTTGGCCTGCTGTTTCAGGACCTCACCGGCTTCGGCCGCTTCGAGCTGACGCCGGGCTCGCGGGCGGACTATCAGCAGGTGCTGGCCCGGATTCGCCGCAGTCAGTGATCCGCCGGGCGTTTCTGGCGCTGTCGGGCGCCTGCTGGCCGCTCCTCCTCGCGGGACAAACCCTCGTCAATCCATCGCAACGCGCCGAGTCGCTGTGGCTCTCGGGCCGTCCGTGGCACGCCGCCGAGACGCTGCTCGACGCTGCCGCGCGGTCGCCGCGCCAGGATCCCGCGTTCATCGTCCAGGGAGCGCGCGCCGAGCTCGCAGCCCGCCGCTATGACCGCGTGCGCAGCCTGCTGATCGGACAACCGTGGCTGCAGGAGTACGGCAACGGCCAGGCGCTGGCGTTGCTCGGCGAGGCGGAGTGGCGCATGGGACAGTTCGATTTCGCTGCCGCGCATTTCGTTGCGGCGCGCGAGCGGACTGGCGACCAGGGAGCCGCGGCGGCGCTGCTCGCCGTGCACGCGGCACTCGCGTTCGAAGCCGCGCAGCTCCCCGACAGCGCCGCGCACTACTATGCAGCGGCCCGCAACGGGACCCTCGCCTCCATCGATGCCTGGCTGCGGCTGCGGGCGGCGCGCGTGCAGCGCGACACGGTGGCCGCGTGGCGCCTGCTCGCCGGGTTGCCGTCGAGCGTGGCGCGTGAGGCCGCGGCAGCCCGCGCGGTGTCGCTGCTCCTCATGGGCGACTCGAGCGCCGCGCTCAGCCGATTCATCGAAGCAGGGAAGTCGCTCCTCGCGGCGCGGCTCGCGCTGGCCTCGGGCGACAGCGGGGCGGCACGCAGCGAGCTCTATCAACTATTCGCCCGCGCGCCCCAGTCCGACGACGCGGCGGCCGGCGTCCCGCTCGCCCATGGGCCTCTGCCACCCCGCGTGCCCGCCGAGCGCGTCGCTCTGGCGCGCGTGGTGCGCGGGCACGGCGATCCCGACGAGGCGCGCCGCCTCGTCACTCGGGCGCTGGCCGACGGCGATTCGAGCGGCGAGACACTGCTGCTCGCGGGCGAGCTGTACACCGCCGCGGGCCGGTACGTCGACGCCGCTGCCGCCTACCAGGCAGCGGCCCGCGACAGCGCCGCGGCCGCCCTCGCCCTGTATCGTCGCGGGCGCGTGCTGGTTCGCCTGGGAGATCCCGGAGCGCCGCAGGCGCTGGTGGCGTTCGCCGACAAGTATCCCGCGGACACCGCGTCGCCCACGGCGCTCTACCTGGTCGGCGACTATCTCCTGGACCACGGCGACTCGAGCGGCGGCCAGCGCTGGTTCGGCGAGCTGCTGCGGCGCTACCCGGCCGATGCGCGGGCCTCGCTCGCGCGGTTCCGCCTCGCCGCGATCGAAGTGCACGAAGGCGCGGCGGACAGCGCCGTGCAGCTCTACAGCGCCGAAGTCGGGGTCGGCGGCGTGCAGCGCACTGCTGCGCGGTTCTGGATGGGGCGGATCGCCGCGCAGCGCGGCGATTCATCCGCCGCCGACTCGCTGTGGCGGCTCCTGGCACGGGAGGACTCGCTCGGCTACTACGGCGTCCGCGCCCGAACGGTCGCGGGTCTGGGCCCACTGAAGATCTCCACCGACAGCGCGCGCTCAACGCCGAGCGCCGATTCCGGACTCGCGCGCATCGATACCTTGTTGCTCGCCGGCCTGGACACCGAGGCGGACCTCGAGGTGCGGGCCCTGAGTGGTCGCGGCTTCGCGGCGCTGGATGATTTGCTCGCCTGGAGCGTCGGGCTGTCGGCACGCGGCTGGGGCTCGGTCGGCGTACGGCTCGGGTGGACGGCCGCGCAGCGGGCGGGGAACGACGCCCGCGTACTGCGGGCGATCTGGCCGTGGCCACGCCGCGGGGCGGTGGAAGCCGAGGCCCGTGAATTCGGGGTCGACCCGCTGTTGTTCGCCGGGCTGGTCCGGCAGGAGAGCACCTTCGATCTCGAGGCGTTGTCGCGCGCCGGTGCGCGCGGCCTCGCCCAGCTGATGCCGGTGACGGCGGCCCAGGCGGCGCGCGGGCTTTCCGTCACATTCTATCCCGAATGGCTCACGGTGCCGGACCTCAATCTCCATCTCGGGGCGTCGCACCTCGGCATGCTGCTGCACCGCTACCGCGGGCGGGTCGAGGTGGCGATCGCCGCCTACAACGCCGGCACCGCGCCGGTCGACCGCTGGATCGCGCGGCCCGGCGCCGAGGATCCCGATCAATTCATCGAGCAGATTCCGTATCCCGAGACGCGCGCCTACGTGCGATCGGTGTTACGCAACCGCGCCATCTATCGGGCGCTGTACGGGTCGGCCGGTAACTGATTCCAAGTCGCTGGGCCGCGCCGCTCCCGCTTGCTTGACAACCCGCCGAACCCGTTGCCTCTTCAATGCCGCTCGCCCGAGGGCTTCGGGCGAGGGGGCCAGCCGACGTTCGTGTGGAGACTTCGCAGGAGGGCGGATCGCCATGGCACGCGGAAAGGTGAAGTGGTTCAACGACGCGAAGGGGTATGGGTTCATCGAGCAGGAGGGTGGTGAAGACGTCTTCGTCCACTTCTCGGCGATACAGATGGACGGCTTCAAGACACTCGCCGAGGGCCAGGCGGTCGAATTCGAGGTGCAGACCGGAGACAAGGGGCTGCACGCCGCCAACGTGATGCGGGTGTAGCCGCGGCACGCCCGGTCGCAGCGCCCCGCCGGAGCTCTCCGGCGGGGCGCTCGTTTTCCGGGAGTTATCTTCCGGGCCCATGCCGCAGTCCCCCCCGAATCGCCTCTTTCTCGTCGACGGCTACGCCCTCATCTACCGGGCATTCTTCGCGATGATCGCCCGACCGCTCACGACCAAGAGCGGCGAGAACACGTCGGCCGCCTGGGGCGTCACCAACTTCCTGTTGCGGCTGCGCGAAAAACATCACCCCGACTACCTCGGGTGGGTGCTCGATCGCGGCGAATCGTTCCGGCACCGCGAGTATCCCGAGTACAAAGCGACGCGCGAGAAGCTGGGAGCGGAGCTGCAGCAGGACTTCGACCGCTCGCTCGAGCGCATCGCCGAGCTGCTGGCGGCCTTCCGGGTGCCGGTGCTCGCCGTCGAGGGCTACGAGGCCGACGACGTGATCGGCACGCTCGCGCCGGCGGGCGTCGCCCGGGGACTGCAGTCGGTGATCGTGTCGGGGGACAAGGATTTCTATCAGCTGATCGCGCCGGGGATCGCGCTGCTCAATCCGGGCCGCGGCGGCCCCGGAGCCGTGGAGGAGCAGTGGGTGAACGAGTCGAACGCGGCGGAGCGGTTCGGGGTGCCCCCGCAGCAGATCATCGACTACTTCGCGCTCGTGGGCGACAGCTCGGACAACATCCCGGGCGTGAAAGGCATCGGCGACAAGACGGCGGTCGAGCTGCTGACCCGCTATGGGACGCTCGACGCGATTCTCGCCGCCGCCGCGGAGATTCCGGGGAAGCGCGCGCGCGAGGCGCTGCTCGCGCACGCGGCGGAGGCGGTGCTGTCGCGCGACCTCGTCACGATCCGTCGCGACGTGCCCATCGACCTGGAGCTCGATCGCCTGGTCGTGTCCCCTCCCGATACACGAGAGCTGGAGCGGCTGTTCATCGAGCTGGAATTCCGCACCCTGATCCCCAAGCTCGATCTTCCCGAGCTGAGCGGCGCTGGTCCCGTGGTGGCGCCCACGCCGGCCGAGGCGCACGCCGCTGCACCCGCTGCGATCGTCACCGACGCGGCGGAGCTCGAACGCGTGATCGCGGCATGCCGGCGCGCGCCGCTCGTGGCGGTCGGCACCGCGACCTCTTCGCCGGACCCGCTCCGCGGCGAGCTCGTCGGGTTGGCGCTCGCGGTCGGGCCAGGGACCTCCTGGTATCTCCCTTTCGCGCACGTCGCCCCCGAGGGGCTGCTCGCGGGGGACGGCGCCCCGCGCAACCTGCCGGCGCTCGGGAGCGCGCCGCTCGCGGGGATCCGTGCGCTGCTCGCGGATGCGGGTGTGCCCAAGGCGGGGCACGACGCAAAGCGCGACTGGCTCGTGCTGCGCCGAGCGGGTGCCACGCTCGCCGGCCTCTGCTACGACTCGATGCTGGCCGCCTTCGTGATCGATCCAGGGCGGCGCTCGTTCGCCCTCGACGAGCTGGCTCGCGACCGGCTCGGCGTCCGGCTCAAGACGCGCGACGATCTCACGGGCCGGGGGAAGAGCCAGCGTGCGCTGGCCGAAGTGGACGTTCTGGAGGCAGCGCGCGCCGCCTGCGACAACGCCGAGGCCGTGCTGCAGTTGCGCGCCACGTTCGCATCCGAGCTCGAGGATCATCACCTGCAGCCCCTGCTCGACACCGTCGAGCTGCCGCTCGTCGTGGTGCTCACGGACATGGAGTGGGCGGGGGTGCTGGTCGACCGCGCGCTCCTCGGGGAGCTGTCGCGTGGTTTCACCGCGGAGCTGGTCACGATCGAGCGTCAGCTATATGCGGTCGCGGGCGCCGAGTTCAACCTCAACTCGACGCCGCAGCTGCGCACGCTGCTGTTCGAGAAGCTGCAGCTGCCCGTCCTCAAGAAGACGAAGACCGGCCCGTCGACCGATTACGATGTGCTCGAAGAGCTCGCCGGGATGGGTCACGAGGTCCCGAAGCTGCTCATCGCCTACCGCGAGCTGTCCAAGCTCAAGTCCACATACGTCGACGCGCTGCCGGGCTACATCCACCCCGACACGGGCCGCATCCACACGAGCTTCAATCAGGTCGGGGCGGCGACGGGGCGGCTGTCGTCCTCCGATCCCAACCTCCAGAACATTCCCGTCCGCACGGAGCGCGGCGAGTCGATTCGCCGCGCGTTCATCGCGCCGCCGGGGTTCCGCCTCCTGGTGGCGGACTATTCGCAGATCGAGCTGCGCCTCCTGGCGCACTTCTCCGAGGATCCGGCGTTCGTGCGGGCGTTCGAGCAGGGAGGCGACATTCACCGCCAGACGGCGGCGGTGATTTTCGGCGTTCCACAGGACCAGGTGACGGCGGAGATGCGGGCGCAGGCGAAGACGATCAATTTCGCGACGATTTACGGTCAGGGGCCGGTCGCGCTGGCGCGTCAGCTCGGGATCACACTGGAGGCCGCCCGGGCGTTCATCAAGCAGTATTTCGAACGCTTCGCCGGGGTGCGCGCGTGGCTCGACCGCACCATCGCGCAGGCGCGCGAGAAGGGATACGTTGAGACGTTGTTCGCGCGGCGGCGCTACATCCCGGAGCTGAAGGACCGCAATTTCAATATCCGCGCCTTCGGGGAGCGCACCGCGACCAATTCCCCGCTGCAGGGATCGGCCGCGGACCTGATCAAGGTCGCGATGATCCGGATTCACGCCGCGCTGCCCCAGGCAGCGGCCGGGAGCCGGATGCTGCTGCAGGTGCATGACGAGCTGGTCTTCGAGGTTCCGGAGGCTCAGGAAGCCTCCGCCAAGGAAGTGGTAAAACGCCACATGGAGGGGGCAGCCGGCCTGCGCGTTCCGCTCGTCGTAAGTGTCGGTGCTGGAATGAATTGGGTGGATGCCAAGGGTTGAGCACAGGTCTTGCTTCTGCATCGCCTGGCATTCGTCCCTTGTCTGTGCCCGGGGGGGTTCTGACGTGAAGTCGGCGAAGGGTTTCACCCTGATCGAGCTGCTCATTGTGGTGGTGATCATCGGGATCATCGCGTCGATCGCGATCCCGAAGTTCGCCAACACGAAAGAGAAGGCATATATCGCGTCGATGAAGTCGGACTTGCGCAACCTCGCAACCGCCGAGGAGTCGTACCTGTTCGACAGTCTGACGTACACGACGAACCTGGCGGCGATGAACGGGTGGTCGCCTTCGACGGGGGTGACGGTCGTCGTCAGCAGCGCGACGGGAGGTGGTTGGGCGGCGACGGCGACCCACGCCCAGACCCCGCACAAGTGCTATCTGTTCTACGGCAGCGGGGGACCGATCGGCCCAGCCACGATCGAGGGCCGCATCACCTGCAATTAGACCGGCCCTGGCAGGAGTTTCCACGCCGCCGCGAGGGGATCTGTTTCGCCCTCGACGGCGGCGTTTGGCTTCATCGCTGGCGCATCCGCGATGAGCCGATGGCCCACCTCGTGAGCGCCGATAAAGAGCGCCTGCTGGCCGTGGGCCGGACGCTCGGCTTCACTCCCGCCTGGCTGCAGTACAAGCCGCTCAAGGATCCGCGCACCGGCGTGCGCGTCGAAGCGTGGCACTGGGACGTGCTCGGCTCCCGACTCCGGCTGCTCGACACTCTCCGCTAGAGCTCGGCGCGCGGCGCGCGCACTCCAGGCCACCAGTTCCAGCGACCGGCGATGTGCATGATCGCAGGGACCAGGATCATGCGGATCAACGTGGCGTCGAGCAGCACCGCGACCGCCAGGCCGAACCCCAGGAACTGCACCGCGAGCACGCGCGCGAACGCGAACGTCCCGAACACCAGGATCATGATCGCGGCCGCGAAGGTGATCGTGGAGGCGGTCATGGAGAGCCCCTCCATGGTCGCATGATCGTTGCGTCCCGTCTTGTCGAAGACTTCCTTGACGCGGGTCAGCAGAAACACCTCGTAGTCCATCGACAGGCCGAACACCGTGGCGAACACGAGCACCGGAACCACCACGAAGATCGCCTCCGTCGGACCCTCCAGTCCGAACATCCGGGCGCCGTACCCGTGCTGGAAGACCAGCACGGTGACGCCGAACGCGGCCCCGACGGAGAGACAATTGAGCAGCACGGCCTTCAGGGGCACGAGCAGTGAGCGAAACGCCACGAGCAGCATGAGCGCGGTGGTGCCGAGCACCAGCAGCACGACGGTGGGGAAGCGGGACAGGAGATCGTCCTGCAGGTCGACACTCGAGGCGGCGAAGCCGCCGACCAGCACCTGAGCTCCCGTAAGCCCGCGTACGCCGCGGGCGGCGACCGCCCGGGCGTGGCGCGCGAGCTGCATCATGCCGGTGAGCGAGACGCTGTCCGCTGGGGCAAGGTCGATCAGGGTGGTCCGATTGTCGTCGCTCAGGTAGGCATCGAAGAACTTGGGGTATCGGGAGCGCACGCCCACGGGGTCGCTGTAGAAGACGGCGAGCTGAAACGAGGAGATCGCCGGCCGCAGCGACGCGATACCCCGGATCTGCTTCACGCGCGGGTCACGGCGCATCGAGTCGGTGAACGTCTTGAGACCGAATAACCAGGGTCCCCGGACAGCGGACGCCCCCGCGGGCAGCTGGACGACGACGCGCGTGGGCAGAATCAATCCGTTGGCGCCCATCGCGCGCAGCATCGTGAGTCCCTGGGCCGATTCCGAGCCGGGCGGGAACCAGCTCAGGGCGGGTAGACCGATCCGGATCTGGGTCAGCGGGAGCATCAGCAGGGTCACGACGCTGAGGCCGAAGGCGATCGCGCGCCAGGGTCGGTGGCCGAGCCAGCGCGCCCATCGCTCCCATCCGGTCGGTGCGTGAATCCGCGCCAGCGGCCGCGCCAGCCAGCGCGGCCGGTCAATGTCCCGCCCCAGCAAGGTGAGGACGGCCGGGAGAAACGTGGTCGACAGGAGCACCGCCGTCGCCACTACGACGAGCCCCCCGATGCCGACGGAGCGGGTCTCGATGAGCGGAGTGGTGATGAGGGCAGCGAACCCGACCACGACAATGAGCCCCGAGGTCATCACCGCGGACCCAGCGGTGCGGATGGTCCGGATGGCGGCGTCCACGGGCGAGAGCCCGCGGTTCAGCTCCTCCCGGAAGCGCGTCACGATGAGCAGCGAGTAGTCGATGCCCACGCCCAGGCCCACCATCGTGGTGATGTTGAGAACGAACACCGACATCGTCCAGATGTGCGCCAGCTCGGTCAACAACCCGAGGGCGATGGTGATCGCGAGCAGTCCGACCATGATCGGGAGTGTGGCGGCGACGAGCGCCCCGAATGCCAGGACCAGGACGACCAGCGTGAGCGGCAGCACCCGGCGCTCGCCATGCTCGGTGTCTTCCGCGCTGATGGCCCGCACATCGTGATCCAGGGCCGGGCTGCCCGTCACCTTCACGTCGAACCCGGCGGCGCCGGGGATCCGACGCAGCGCCGCCTGCAGGCTGGAGCGCAGCGCGGGGATGAAGTCTTTCAGCTCGCCGGGGCGCTGGCGCGTCAGCGCCGCCAGCAGGAAGGTGGTGTGATGATCGGGGCTGACGAATGTCGATTCGGCCACCGAGCGGGTGGAGACGACCTGGCGCACATACGGCTCGCGCCCGGCGGCGGCGGTGAGGGAGTCGAGCACCGCCACGAAACGGTCGTCGCGATCGCGCACCGGTCCATGCACTACGATCGCGACGTATTCGGTAAAGGGGCTGGGGAAGGCGGAGTCGATCAGGTCCGAGGCACGGGTCGATTCGGTGGGCCGCTCGGGGCCACCGCGCACCGCCAGGACCCTCTGTACGTGCGCGGCGCGCGGCACGAGGAGCGCAGCGAGCGCGACCCATGACGCGATCACCACCCAGCGATACCGGATAACCAGGCGGGCGGGGAGCGCGATCACTCAGCGTCCAACCATAAGCAGGCCACAATCATAGGCCGCGGGTAGGGGCAAAGCTAGCGGCGTTGCGCAACTGTCTGACATATTGCCAGCCATGGACGAACGGCAACGCTCGGGACTCATCGCGATCATCATCGCGGGGCTGGTGCTCGCCGTCGGATGGGACATGGTTCGCGGGATGCTGCCGCAAGCGGCGCCGCGTCCCGCGCCGGCGCACGTCGACACGGCGCCCGCGGAACCGGATGCACCACCCGCGCCGACGCGCGCCACCGCCGGGACCGGGATGCCGAGCGCCGACCCGCAGGGCCCCGGCATCCTCGAGCTCGCCGCCCGGGCGGATATCCGCCGCCGTATCCGCGACAGCTATCCCCTCACTTATCTGCGTGACGTCGTAGGGGAGTCGAGCGACTCGATGCTGCACCGCTGGGACGACCGGGCGGTGCGACCGGTGCGCGTGTTCCTGGCGAATGATACGATCGCGAACTTCCGGCCGGCGTTTCTCGATGCGATTCGCGCGGCGTTCAGCCGTTGGGGCGACGTCAACCTGCCGGTACGCTTCGATCTCAGCGCCGATTCGGGCAGTGCCGAGGTGCGGTTCGTGTGGCGCGTGATGTTCCCGATCGATCGGACCGGGGAGACGGATCTGGAGTGGGACCACGAGGGCCACCTGCAGACGGCGATCGTCACGATCTCCACCTTCGATCCCCACGGCCGTCCGCTCGGTCCCGATGATGTACGGGTCGTAGCGCTACACGAGATCGGGCACCTCATCGGGCTCGACCATTCACCGGACTCGACCGATCTCATGTTCGCCAAGGCCGTCGTCCGCGATCTGTCGCAGCGCGACGTCCGCACGGCCGAGCTACTCTATCAGCTCGCGCCGGGAAGTCTGCGCTAGAGAGCTGGCGTCGTCATGCCGCACCGCTCGATCGCTTCGTTGCTGCCCCACACCGCCCCCGACGGGGGCGCCGCGAGTCTCGCTCAACAGCTGGATACCCGCGTCCGTCCGGGTACGCTGGTGGAACCCGCCGCGGCGGGTGCGGTGCGGTGCTTCGCGTGCGGTCACCGCTGCCTCGTGAAGCCGGGACGGCGCGGCATCTGCAAAGTCCGTTTCAACCGCGAGGGGACGTTGTACGTCCCCGCCGGCTACGTCGCGGCGCTGCAGTGTGATCCCACGGAAAAGAAACCGTTCTTCCACTGCCTCCCGGGGAGCGACACGCTCACCTTCGGGATGCTGGGGTGCGATTTCCACTGCGGGTACTGCCAGAACTGGCTGACGTCCCAGGCATTGCGGGATGAGGCGGCGGGCGTCCAGCCGACCGATCTCAGCCCTGAGGAGCTGGTCCGGCTGGCGCGGAGCCAGGGCGCCCGCATGGTGGGGTCGTCGTACAACGAGCCGCTGATCACGGCTGAGTGGGCGGTCGACGTATTTCGCGCGGCGCGGGCCGCGGGTCTGCGCACCGCCTTCATCTCGAACGGCAACTGCACACCGCAGGTCCTCGATTTCATCCGGCCCTGGACCGACTGCTACAAGATCGACCTCAAGGCGATGGACGACCGGCGCTATCGCGAGCTCGGCGGCGTGCTGCAGCACGTGCTCGACGCGATCCGTCTCGTCTACGAGCGTGGCTTCTGGCTAGAAATCGTGACGCTGATCGTCCCGGGGTTCAACGACGACGACGATCAGCTGAATCGCGCCGCGGAGTTCATCGCCCGCGTGTCGCCCGAAATTCCCTGGCACGTCACCGCGTTCCACCAGGACTACAAGATGACCGAGCCCGACAACACGCCGGCGCGGACGCTGGTGCGGGCCTGCGAGATCGGTGCCAAGGCGGGGCTGCGATTCGTGTACGCCGGGAACCTGCCGGGCCGCGTGGGCCGCTGGGAGCACACCTGGTGCCCCGACTGCGGCGAACGGCTGATCGAGCGCTCGGGCTACAACATCCGCGAGCAGCGGGTGGGCGCGGATGGCTGTTGCCCCACCTGCGGGCGTCGCATTCCGGGGATCTGGTGTTAGGCGCCCTGCTCCAATCGGCGATCGCGGTCGCCGCCGCCGCGCGGTTCGATGGGGCGACGTTCGACCCCGTGGTACTGGACGGCATCCGCGCCGGCGCCTATCCCGGGGCGGCGCTCGCCATCGGAACGGCCGATTCGATTCTCTACATCAAGGGATACGGCCACCTTACCTGGTCGGCGAGCAGTCCGGCGGTCGATCCGCAGCGCACGCTCTACGATCTGGCCTCGGTGACCAAGGTGGTCGCGACCACCTCTGCGTTGATGATACTCGTCGATCGCGGGCGCGTGCGGCTCGACGCGCCGGTCGCGACCTACGTCCCCGAGTTCAACGGCCCGGGAACGAACGCCATCACCGTACGGCAGCTGCTGACGCACACGTCGGGACTGCGTGCGGATCTGACGGTGGACACGATTCGCGGCGCCCGGGACGCGGCGGCGCTGTTGCGCGTCGTCTACGCCGAGACCCCGCGCATCACGGTCGGCAGCCGCGTCGTCTACAGCGACGTCAACGCCGTGCTGCTGGGCGAGGTCGTGCGGCGCGCCAGTGGCATGCCGCTCGACAGCTTCGTGGCGCACGAGGTGTTCGCGCCGCTCGGGATGACGGAAACCGGATTCCACCCCGCGCGCGCGGTGCTCTCGTGGACCGCTCCGACGGGAGTGTGGCGCGGGCATCCGGTCGCCGGTGTGGTCAACGACCCCACCGCCGCGAAGCTCGGCGGCATGTCGGGGAACGCGGGGGTCTTCAGCACCGTGCAGGACGTCGCGCGCTTCGCGCAATTCATCTTGAAGCGAGGGCTGAGCCCGAACGGGTCGCGCATCGTGCGCGCGGCCACGGTGGACACGTTCATCACGCGGGCGGCGTGGTTCGGCGGCAAGAGCGAGGCGCGGGCGCTGGGGTGGCAGGCGGTGCCCACGGGGGAAGAGGTGTCGAGCGCGGGCACGCGCTTCGGGGTACACAGCTTCGGACACACGGGATGGACCGGAACATCGCTGTGGGTCGATCCCGACCGCGGCGTCTTCGTGGTGCTGCTCACGAATCGCGCCTTTCAGCCGCGCACGCGCAAGCCGTTCACGACACTGAAGCGGGTGCGCGGGCGCCTGGCGGATCTCGCCGCGGAGGCGAGCGATGCCCGCCGCTGAGTCGCGACCGCCGACGCTGATCTACGACGGCGAGTGCGGCATGTGCCGCGCGGCGGTGCAGCGGCTGCAGCGCTGGGACCGGGAACAGCGCCTGCGTTACGTGCCGTTTCAGGACGAGGGCGCGGTGGCCCGCTTCGGCATCGCGCTGCCGGCACTCGCGGCGGCGATGCACCTGGTGCTTCCCGATGGCCGCGTGTTCGCCGGCGCCGACGCGGTCCCGGAGCTCGGCAAGCTGCTGCCGGGGAAGCGCTGGTGGGCCTGGGGATTCGCCGTTCCCGGCGTTCGCCCCGTGGCACGGCGCGTGTACCGGCGCATCGCCGAGCGACGGCATTGCACCGTGCGGGGACTCCCGGCCGCGGACCGCGCGCCATAGGTTGGCGTTGGAGGAGGAGGCGTGACGACGGAAACAACACTGTCGGATGCGGTCTGGACGGCCCTGCGGGGCGTCAAGGATCCGGAGCTGAACCTCAACATCATCGATCTCGGGCTGGTCTACGAGGTCGACGTCGAGGACGGCAACGTGCACCTCCGCATGACCCTGACCTCACCGGGATGTCCCGCGGGCCCGCAGATCATGAACGACATCCACAAGACGTTGCGCCCGATGGAAGGCGTGAAGGACGTGGATATCGAGATTGTGTGGGAGCCGTATTGGACGCCGGAGAAAATCGAGCCGAAGATCCGGGCGATGCTCGGCTTCTAGCCGGTCAGAGCGCCGCGAGCAGGGCGGCCCCCAGCACCTCCACCTGCCACCTCCGCACTTCCTCGATGCGCCCGAGCGCCGCCAGGTCCGCGGGGCGCTGGCGCGCGATCGCTTCCAGCGTCGACTTGCCGCACAACACGCCGGGATCGAGTCCCAGCTGCTGCGCGACAGCGTTGCGCACGACCTTCAGCTTCTCGACCCGGCCGTCGAGATCCGGATCGTGCGGCGCC
>Ga0187825_10000051_pt1 | contig 17609 bp, 15 predicted proteins | sample NC_wetland_sal_i_11_FD_132421 | JGI IMG/M metagenome (GOLD analysis project Ga0187825, IMG submission 132421) | Wetland sediment microbial communities from Neuse River Estuary, North Carolina, USA - SourceSoil_5 | ecosystem: Environmental > Aquatic > Freshwater > Wetlands > Sediment | place... | reverse complement strand
GGCGCCTCCGGTGATGAGGCCGAGCAGGAACGGCGGGTGCAGCAGGGACAGGTTCTCCACGTTGGCCGTGAGGCCGTTCGTCAGCGCCACGATGATCGAGAAGATCATGGTCGTGGCCCCCACGACCGCCGTGCCGATCAGCACCGGCTTGGCCGTGGCCTTGAAGGTGTTGCCCGCCCCGTCGTTCTCCTCCAGGAAGTGCTTGGCCCGTTCGAAGTCCGGCGCGAAGCCGAAGTCGCGCTTGAGCTGCGCCTCGATGCCGGGCACCTGCTCGATCAGCGAGAGCTCGTAGATCGACTGCGCATTGTCCGTCACCGGGCCGTACGAATCGACCGCGATCGTCACCGGGCCCATGCCGAGAAAGCCGAAGGCCACGAGGCCGAACGCGAACACGGCCGGGGCCACCATGAGCGACCCGAGGCCCAGGGTGCTCACCGCGAACGCCACCGCCATCAGGCCCATGATCGTGATGCCGAGCCAGTAGGCGCTGAAATTGCCCGCGACCAGACCGGATAGGATGTTCAGCGATGCGCCGCCCTCCCGCGAGGAGGTGACGACCTCGCGGGTGTGCCGGGAGTCCATCGAGGTGAACACCTTCACCAGCTCCGGGATGATCGCGCCCGCGAGCGTGCCGCACGTGATCACGGTGGCGAGCTTCCACCAGAGCGTATCGTCGCCACCCAGGGTCGGGACCATGAAATAGGAGACCGCGTAAGTGAGCACGACCGACACGACCGAGGTGAGCCACACCAGGAACGTCAGCGGCGCCTCGAAGTTCATCTTGTCGGCGGCGGCGTAGCGGCTCCGCGCCAAGCCCTCGTTGATGAGGTACGAGACCCCGCTCGCGACGATCATCATGACCCGCATCACGAAGATCCAGACCAGGAGCTGCACCTGGACCGCCGGATCCTTCACGGCAAGCAAGATGAACGTGATGAGCGCCACGCCGGTGACGCCGTACGTCTCGAAGCCGTCCGCGCTCGGCCCCACCGAGTCACCGGCGTTGTCGCCGGTGCAGTCCGCGATCACGCCGGGGTTCCGGGCGTCGTCTTCCTTGATGTTGAAGACGATCTTCATCAGGTCCGACCCGATGTCGGCGATCTTGGTGAAGATGCCGCCCGCGATCCGGAGCGCGGCCGCGCCAAGCGACTCGCCGATGGCGAAGCCGATGAAGCACGGGCCCGCGTAGTCGCCCGGGACGAAGAGCAGGATGAAGAGCATCATCACCAGCTCCACGCTGATGAGGAGCATGCCGATGCTCATCCCCGCGCTGAGCGGGATCTGGTAGCAGGGGTACGGCTTGCCCCGGAGGCTCGCGAACGCAGTCCGGGAGTTGGCGAAGGTGTTCACCCGGATGCCGAACCACGCCACCGAGTAGCTGCCCGCGATGCCGATCAGGCTGAACAGCAGGATGACGGCCACCTTGGGCGCAGGGAACCCGCGCACGACCGCGCCGGCGGCGTCCGTCGTCTGGGCCAGGAATCCGAAATAGACCGCCGCGATCGCGCCGATGAACACCCACAGGAGCATCAGGAACTTGCCCTGGGTGATCAGGTAGGTCTTGCAGGTCTCGTAGATCAGCTCGGACACCTCGCGCATCGCCTCGTGCACCGGCAGTCGCTTGAGCTTGGAGTAGATCACGAGCCCGAACAGGAGCCCGAGCGCGCAGACGACCAGGCCGGTGAGGAGCAGCGTGTGGCCCGGGATGCCGGCGCTCAGGAACTTCACCGAGTTGAGGTCGGGGATCCTGAGGCTCGCCTCGCCGCCGCCGCCCGCCTCCTGGGCGGCCGCGGGCCGGGCCATGAGCAGTCCCGCCGTCGAGAGAAGAAGCGCCGTCCACCGATTCATCGAGAGTCTCCTGGTCTGGCTAGTAGGCGCCACGCGGCGCGTGGCTGGGCTCGGCCATCGTGTGCACCAGCGTGAGGAAGCGCTTGGCGAGCTTGTCCGCCTCGCTCTCCCCGGGCTGGTTGGTCTCCAGCGTGATCCGCGTGTAGTGCCCGCCCTCGGCCTCCACTCGCACACCGATCTGTCCGATCCCGCCGGCGTACCGCCGCCGGCGCGGCCCCTCCTCCATCGGCTGGAGCCGCGCGCCGAAGAACCGCGCGGCGCGCGCCAGCACGTCGTCCGGAGCGACGGACGTCCGGTGAAAGTACTTCATGCCTCGCTGTAGTATTCGATGCCGAGGTGAGTGATCTGCTCTTCGCCCATCAGCCAGCGCAGCGTGTTCTTGAGCTTCGTGTGCTGGATGAAGAGATCGTGCTCGGGGTACAGCCCGGGCGCGGTCTGCGGACTCTTGAAGTAGAAGGACAGCCACTCCTGGATCCCCGCCAGGCCCGCCCGCTGGGCGAGGTCGAAGAAGAGGGCGAGGTCGAGCACGAGCGGCGCGGCCAGGATGGAGTCCCGGCACAGGAAGTCCACCTTGATCTGCATCGGATAGCCCAGCCACCCGAAGATGTCGATGTTGTCCCAGCCCTCCTTGTTGTCGCCCCGGGGCGGGTAGTAGTTGATCCGGACCTTGTGATACATGCTCCCATAGAGCTCGGGATAGAGCTGGGGCTGGAGGATATACTCGAGCACGCCGAGCTTCGATTCCTCTTTCGTCTTGAAGCTCTCCGGGTCGTCCAGCACTTCACCGTCCCGGTTGCCCAGAATGTTCGTGGAGTACCAGCCGGCCACGCCGAGCATTCGCGCCTTGAACATGGGCGAAAGCACGGTCTTCACCATCGTCTGGCCGGTCTTGAAGTCCTTGCCGCCGATGGCGATCCCCCGGCTCTTGGCGAGCTGTTCCAGCGCCGGGAAGTCGCAGGTAAGGTTGGGAGCGCCGTTGGCGAAGGGGACGTTCTCCATCAGGGCGGCCCACGCGTACAGCATGGATGGCGCGATCGACGGATCGTTCGCGTCCATGGCCTTCTCGAACGCCTCCAGCGTCCAGTGCGTCGGGCCCGGGCTGATGAAGATCTCGGTGGACGCGCACCAGACGATGACCAGGCGGTCGCACCGGGTCCGGGCCTTGAAGTCGCGGATGTCGGCCCGGAGCTGCTCGGCCAGATCGCGCTTGGTCTTGGCCTGCTTGACGTTGGTGCCCTCGAGCCGCTTCACGTAGGTCCGGTCGAAGGCCGCCGGCATCGGCTTGATGCTCTTGAGGAACTCCGCGATCGGCTCCACGTGCTCGTGGCGATCGAGCACGCCCGCCCGCACGCAGGCGGTGTAGCAGTCGTCCGGGATCGGGTCCCAGGCCCCGAAGACCAGGTCGTCCAGAGCTGCCAGCGGGACGAAATCCTTGATGAGCGGCGCCCGGCCCTCGGTGCGCTTGCCCAGCCGGATGGTGCCCATCTGGGTCAGCGAGCCGATCGGCCGCGCCTTTCCGCGGCGCACGTTCTCGACGCCCGCGATGAACGTCGAGGCGACCGCCCCGAGCCCCACGCAGAGCACGCCCAGCTTGCCCTTGGCCGGCGCGACCGTCCGCGCCCGTTGGTCCGCCACGCTCAGGATCCTTTCGCGAGAGAATCGAGGGCCCGCTGCTTCGGGGCCGGCTCCACCACACGCACGACCATCTCCGGCGCGCGGCCTTCCGCATGCCGGTGGACGTAGATGAAGCGCTGCACGACCGTGATGATCGACGCGGCGGTGAGCAGCGCCACGATCACCTCGATCACGAGCGCATGGGGCCCGGCGCCCACCAGGAGCGACGCCCCGCCCAGCCCGACAATCCGTTCCGCCCGCTGGGCGATCCCGACCTTGCACTCGATGCCGAGCCCCTCCGCCCGCGCCCGCGCGTAGGAGACCAGCAGCGACGCCAGGACCGCCACCATGCAGGTGATGATCGCCGGCAGCCGGTACGCCACGTCCGGCGCGGTGAGCAGGAACGCGCCGATGCCGATGAAGGTGGCCCCGTCCCCGATCCGGTCCAGCGTCGAGTCGTAAAAGGCGCCGAACTTGGTCACCATCGCGCCGCCGCGGGCCACCTGCCCGTCGAGCGTGTCCACCACCCCGCTCAGGAGCAGGAGCAGCCCCCCCACCCGGATCGCGCCGACACCGTAGGCCAGGGCCGAAAGCAGCACCAGGCCGGTGCCGAACGTCGTGATGGTATTGGGCTTGATGCCGCTCCGAATCAGCCAGTCCACCAGCGGGCGAACGGCGGCGTAGAACGGCCGCTCCAGGGCGTCCAGCGGCTTCAGCGGGTGTCGCTCCTCGGCCGGGCCAGGGTGAAGGGGGCTCACCAGCCCCGAAAACGCCGCGAAACTATAACCGGCGGAACGACTTTTGGCTATTGGGAGCGGTGGGGGCGAGCGGAAGGTCGCCAAGCCTTGAGGCGTTAGCCATTAGCCTTGAGCCAGCGGCTACCGGTACAGCAGATACGGGGTCCGGCGCTGTTCGAAGACCGCGAGCCCCGCCGTCCACCCCCGCACGATCTCGTCCGGTGGGCGTCCGGCCCGGATCGCTTCCCGGAGCCCCGGGCCGCCGGCCAGCCGGTCGAAGTGGCGCGGAATCCAGCCGATCAGGCCCGGATGCACGGCCTCGACCGCCGCGAGCAGGTGAACCGCCGTCCGCGTCGGATCGTAGGTCCCGCGGTCGGTGATCTCGAGCCGGATGCCGGCCACGAGCGTGTCGGCGAACTTCCCGTCGCCCGGGCGGCTGGGCGTGAACGTGGTGCCGCGGAAGCGCACCCCGGGAATTCCGTCGGAGCGCACCCGCGCCAGCACCGCCGTGGTGTCGAGCCAGGGGGCGCCGATCTGCTCGAACGGCGCGTCGGTCCCCCGGCCTACCGACAGTGCCGTACCCTCGAAGAGACACAAGCCGGGATAGTGGAGCAGCGCCTCCATCGAAAGCAGGTTGGGGCTCGGTGGAATGAACGGGAGCCCGGTCTCGTCCCAGTCGAGCGCGCGCCGCCACCCGGCCACGGGCACCACGGTGAGCGCGGTCCCGAGCCCGAGCTCCGCCCGGGCGAGGCGCGCGAGCTCGCCGATCGTGAGGCCGTGCCGCATCGGGACGGCCAGTCGTCCGACGGGGGAAGCGAAGGCCGGATCGAGCACGTTCCCCTGCACTGCTCCGCCGATCGGATCGGGCCGATCGAGCACCACCACCGGGATCTTCCGGCGGGCGGCTGCGGCCATCACGTCGATCGTCGTGCCGATGTAGGTGTAGTACCGCGCCCCGGCGTCCTGGAGGTCCACCAGCAACAGGTCCACGCCTTGCAGCATCTCGTCCGTCGGCGCCGTGACCCGGCCATAGAGGCTGTAGATTGGGAGACCCGTTGCGGAATCCACCGTCGAAGCTATGGCGGCCCCGGGCGCGGCCGTGCCGCGGAAGCCGTGCTCCGGGCTGAACAGCGCCACGAGACGCACGCCGGCCCCGAGGAGCCGCGTGACGTCGCTGACGCCCTGGGCGTCCACCCCGGTCTGGTTGGTGACGAGCCCGACCCGGCGTCCGCGGACCAGGTGCAGGCTGTCGCGAAGCAGCACGTCGATGCCCGGCAGAATCGGGCCGCCGGCGGGACGGTCCGGCCGATCCGCTCGGGCCGCCGAGGCCGGCGCGCACGCAACGCCCAACGCGAGCACCCACCCCCACCCGAGCGCGAGCCGTCCGTGCACCGAAAGCTCCTGATCGCGATTGCAGTGTTGGCGGGCTGCGCCCCCCGCTCGGGCCCCCCGGAACCGGTGCCGGCCGCGGCGCCCGCGCCGCCGCCCGTCTCGGTCCCCGTGGTCGGTCGGCCGGAGCTCGACCTGGACCAGCGGCTCGCCGCGCTCTCGCTGCGGGACCGGATCGCCCAGCTGGTGATGCCGTGGATGGCCGGTAACTACGCCGCCTACGACGACTGGAGCTTCGCGGAGACCGTCCGGCTGGTGGACTCGCTCCATGTGGGCGGCGTCATCGTCTCGGTCGGGTCGCCGCTCGACATCGCGGCCCGCCTCAACTGGCTCCAGGCACGCTCCCCGCTCCCGCTCCTGGTCGCCTCGGACCTCGAGGGCGGCACCGCGATCCGGCTCGAGGGCGGCACGCCGTTCCCCAGCAATATGGGCGTGGGCGCCGCCGGCCGGGACTCCGACGCGTACGCCATGGGACGCATCACCGCCGAAGAGGGGCGCGCCGTCGGCATCCAGGTGGCGTTCGCGCCGGTGGCCGACGTGAACAGCAATCCCGCCAACCCGATCATCAACACCCGGTCGTTCGGGGAGGACCCGCGCGTGGTGGCGCGGCTCGTCGCGGCGGAAGTGCGCGGCCTCGAGCAGCACGGCATGGCCGCCACCGCGAAGCACTTTCCCGGCCACGGCGACACCGACACGGACTCCCACCTTGGGCTGGCGGTGGTCCCGGCCGACTGGCAACGCCTCGACACTCTGGAGCTGGTCCCGTTCCGCGCGGCCATCGCGGCCGGCGTGACCGCCGTCATGTCGGCCCACGTGGCGCTCCCGGCGCTGGACGGCGGGCAGCGCCGGCCCGGTACGGTCGTGCCCGCGATCCTCACCGGCTTGCTGCGCGATTCGCTCCAGTTCCGCGGCCTCGTCGTCACCGACGCGCTCTCGATGGGCGCGCTGGTCAATACCTACGGCGCCGCGGAAGCGCCGGTCCTCGCGCTGCTCGCGGGTGCCGACCTACTGCTCCAGCCGGTGGACCCGGCCGCCACGATCGACGCGATCGAGCGCGCCGTCCGCGAGGGACGGGTGAGCGAAGCGCGGATCGACCAGTCGGTGCGGAAGATCCTGGCGCTCAAGCAGCGGCTCGGCCTCTTCCAGCGGCGCACCGTGGCGCTCGACAGCATCCCCAGGGTGGTCGGGAGCGAGGAGCACCTGCGCACCGCGCTCGACGTCGCGGAGCGGTCGGTCGTCCTCCTCGCGGATGACGGCGCGCTGGACAGCCTGCGCGCCCGCCCGCGGCGGATCACGGTGGTGGCTTACGGGGACGAGGGCAACCCGGTGGTCGGCCCCATGCTGGCACAGGAGCTCCGCGCCGCGGGCGACACGGTATCGCTCGTGCGGCTCTGGCCGTCGAGCGGCCCGGGGAGCCTGGACTCCGCCCGCGCCGCGCTCCGGACGAGTCCCTTCGCCGTCTTCGCGGTGGCGATCCGCGCCGTGCCGTGGCGCGGCGGGATCGGCATGCCGGACGGGCTCGCCACGCTGATCGACGAGTCCGCCCCCGCGCGCACCGCGCTCGTGTCTCTCGGCTCGCCGTATATCATCGCCCAGACGCCGCACGTGCGCTCGTACCTGATCGGCTGGGCCGCGAATCCGCTTACCGAGACGGCCGTCGCGCGCGCGCTCTCCGGCGCGGCCATCGGCGGCCGGCTCCCGATCCGCGTGCCGCCCGCCTACCCCCTCGGCGCGGGCCTCGACCGCCCGCCGTCGGCCCGCCTCCCGCACTGACCCGCACCCGGAGCCGCGATGCGCCTCGACTTTGCCGACTGGCTCATCATCCTGGCGTACTTCGTGGCCTCCGCCGCCATCGGGCTGGCGTACACCCGGAAGGCCGGGCGGTCGCTGGCCGACTACTTCGCCTCCGGCCGCTCGCTCCCGTGGTGGCTGGCGGGAACCTCGATGGTGGCGACGACGTTCGCCGCCGACACGCCGCTCGCGGTGGCGGGCCTGGTGGCCAAGTACGGCGTCGCCGGCAACTGGCTCTGGTGGAACGGCGCGGTCTCCGGGATCCTGACCGTCTTCTTCTTCGCCCGGCTGTGGCGCCGTGCCGGCGTCCTCACGGACGTCGAGTTCGCGGAGCTGCGCTACGGCGGCACGCCGGCGGCGGTGCTGCGGGGATTCCGGGCGCTGTACCTCGCCCTGCCGGTCAATCTGATCATCATGGGGTGGGTCACCCGCGCCATGGTGACCATCCTCCAGATCACGCTCGACATCAACCCCTGGACCGGGGCCATCGTGCTGTTCGCGATCACCGCCCTCTACAGCGTCTTCTCGGGGCTGTGGGGGGTCATCGTGACCGATGCGTTCCAGTTCACGGTCGCGATGGCGGGATCGATCCTGCTGGCCGTGCTCGCCGTGAACGCCGTCGGCGGGCTGGACGTCCTCCACGCCAAGATGACCGCCCACTTCGGCTCGGCGGCCGCGGCGTTCGGGGTGATTCCGCCGGTCAACGAGGCCTGGCTCCCGCTCTCGACCCTGCTCGTCTTCCTTGCCGTGCAGTGGTGGGCGGCCTGGTATCCCGGCGCCGAGCCGGGCGGGGGCGGGTACATCGCCCAGCGGATCCTCTCGGCCAAGGACGAGCGCCACGGGCTCCTGGCGACGCTGTGGTTCAACATCGCCCATTACGCGCTCCGCCCGTGGCCCTGGATCCTCGTGGGATTCGTGAGCCTCGTCACCCATCCGGGACTCGCGAACCCGGAGGAAGGCTACGTGCGGGTGATGGTGGACGTCCTGCCCTCCCCGCTCAAAGGGCTGCTCCTCGCCGCCTTCGCCGCGGCGTACATGAGCACGATCAGCACCCACCTCAACTGGGGCGCGTCGTACCTGGTGAACGACGTGTATCTCCGGTTCGTCAAGCCGCGGGCGGGGCCGCGGGCTCAGGTCGCGGCCTCCCGGGTCGCCACCCTGGTCCTGATGCTGGCGTCGCTGGGCGTCATGGCCTACCTGAGGAGCGTGGAGCAGGGCTGGAAGCTCCTGATCGGCCTCGGCGCCGGCACCGGCCTCGTGTTCATCCTCCGCTGGTACTGGTGGCGCATCAACGCCTGGTCCGAGATCAGCGCGATGGCCGCCTCGTTCGTCACGTCCATCGCCCTCCAGAGGGCGCACCTCCAGTCGGGAGACACCTCCAGCCCGGACTACGCGATCACGATGCTGGTCACCGTGGGCGTGACCACCGTCGTCTGGCTCGCCGTCACGCTCCTCACCCGCCCGGAGTCGCCGGAGACGCTCGAGCGGTTCTACCGGCGGGTCCGGCCGGGCGGGGCGGGATGGCGCCCGGTCGCCGCCCGGCTGGGCTTTGGGAACGATCCCATTCCAGGGGGTGTTCTTTCCTGGGTGAACTGGGTGGCGGGGGTGGTGGCGGTCTATGCGGCGGTGTTCGCCGTGGGGGCCATGGTTACCGGAAGCCGGGCGGCAGCGTGGGGGTATTCGGCCCTCGCGATAGGGGCTTTCGCGTTGATCCAGCGTAACTTGCGCGCCGATCCGCAGCTCGCCGCCAGCGTTGACACCGCTCGGGCCGCCCGGTAACATTCGACCGTTCAGCCATCCGAACGCCGCTCCGCCCCCCGCGGAGACCTTAGGAAGGAGTCCAGCATGAGCGTGGAGCAGCAGGCCCAGACAACCGGGTTCGAGATCGTCCTGACCCAGCGGGCCGCTGAAGAAGTCGGGAAGTTCATCGCCGCCGAGCAGGTGCCGGTCGAAACAGCCGGCCTCCGGGTCAGCGTCCTGCCGGGCGGCTGCTCCGGATTCAAGTACAGCCTCAACATCGAGGAGCGCCCGCTCGACGATGACCTCGTCGCCGACATCACCGGCGTGCGGGTCTTCGTGGACGGCTTCAGCGCCCAGTATCTCAACGGGGTCACGATCGACTACGTGACGTCGATGCAGGGGTCCGGGTTCACCTTCCACAACCCGAACGCCACCGGCGGTTGCGGGTGCGGCACCAGCTTCACCGCGTAAGAGGTGCGAGGTGAGAAGTGAGAGGGGGATTCCGATGTTGATCGGGGTCCCCCTTTCGCTTTGGGCCTCCCTCCCACCTCTCACCTCTCGCCTCTCACCCCTTACCTCCTACCTTCCCTGACCCGCCTCGACCTTGCGGTCGTCCTGGTCTACTGCGCGGCGTCCCTCGGGGTAGGGCTCTGGGTCGCGCGCCGCCAGCGGACCGCCGGCGACTACTTTCTCGGCGCCCGTGACCTGCCGGCCTGGGCCATCCTCCTCTCGATCGTCGCCACCGAGACGTCGGCCATCACGGTCATCTCGATCCCCGGCACCGGCGCCCGGGGGGACCTCGCCTTCCTCCAGCTCGTCCTGGGCTTCATCGTGGGCCGCACCGCCGTCGCGGTCTGGCTCCTGCCCGGCTACTTCCGCGGAGAGCAGGACACCGCCTACGCTCGGCTCGAGTCCCGCTTCGGCCCCGGTATCCGCCGCCTCATGTCCGCGATCTTCCTGGTGACCCGGTTCCTGGGCGATGGGGTCCGGGTCTTCGCCAGTGCCATTCCGCTGGCGCTGGTGACCGGCTGGAGCGCGCCGGTGTCCATCGCCGTGATCGGGGTCGTCACGATGGTGTACACCTGGTTCGGCGGCTTCAAGGCGGTCGTCTGGGCGGACGTGTTCCAGCTCGGCGTGTACATCGTGGGTGGCATCGTCACCCTCTCCGTCGCGCTCTCGCTGGCCGGCGGCGCCGACGCCGCCCTCGCCGCCGCCTGGGGCGCCGGCAAGCTCCACCTGCTGAACCCCACCCTGAGCTTCACCACGACCTACACGCTGCTCGGGGGGCTGGTCGGCGGCGCGATGCTCTCCGCCGCCTCCCACGGTACCGACCACCTGATCGTCCAGCGCCTGCTGGCCAGCCGCTCGCTCCGCGACGCGCAGATCGCCCTGGTGGGGTCCGGCTTCGTCGTGTTCCTGCAGTTCCTGCTGTTCCTGCTGGTCGGCATCGCCATCTGGGCCACCGGCCTGGTCCCTGCCGCGGCGCCGTCGGATCAGATCTTCCCCGGATTCGTGCTCGCGCACCTGCCCACGGGGCTCGCGGGGCTCGTCGTGGCCGGCATCCTGGCCGCCGCGATGGGGACCCACAGCTCCGCCATCAACGCCCTCGCGTCTTCGCTCACGCACGACTTCTACGCCGGCTGGACTGGCCGCCGCGACCCGGCGCACCTGCTGCGGGTCGGCCGGGTGTTCTCGGCGCTCTGGGGCCTGGCCCTGATGGCGGGGGCGCTGCTCTTCCTGGCCTACGACCGCGAGGGGAAGACGCCCGTGGTCGTGCTCGCGCTCTCCGTCGCGTCCATCGCCTACGGGAGCCTGCTCGGAACGTACCTGCTGGCCGGACGCTGGTCGCGGGCGACCGGCCGGGACGTCGTCGCGGGAGCGGTGGTCTCGCTCGCGGTCATGCTGGTCGTCTTCTTCGCGCGGCCGCTGGCGGAGCAGCCCGGGCTCGGGTGGCTCGCGCCGGCGGGCCGGCTGGCCTGGCCTTGGTACGTGCCGCTCGGCACCCTGCTCGCCGTTGCCGGCGGCATGCTCTCGGGGGTCCTGCGGCGCAGGGCGCCGGATGGACAGGCGTGACGCGGCCCGCGATCTTGTCTCCCCAGCCATGACTCCCATCCTGATCGGCGCGGACGTGGGCGGCACCAAGACCGCCGTGGTGGTGGCCGAGGGCCCCGACGTGGTCGCTCGGGCCGAGGGGGCCGGCGGCGCGGTGCGCCCCGGCCGCGCCCTCCAATCCGCCGCGACCATCGCCGAGGTCGTCCGGCGCGCGCTCGCGAGCATCGGCCGGACCCGCGGGGATACGCTCGTGGTGGGCGCCGCCGGCGCCGGTCGGCGCCCCGAGCGCGACGAGCTCGCCCGCGCGCTCCGGGGCGAGGGGATCGCGGAGCGCGTGACGGTAACCACCGACATCGAGATCGCTCTGGTCGCCGCGTTCGGCGAGGGTCCGGGAATCGTGGTGAGTGCGGGAACGGGAAGCATCGCGGTGGGGCGCGACCGGAGCGGCGCGCTGCACCGGATGGGGGGCTACGGCTGGCAGATGGGCGACGAGGGGAGCGGCTACGCGATCGGTCGGGCGGCGTTGGGCGCGGTCAGCCGCGCGCGCGACGGGCGAAGCCCGGCGACCCCGCTTCAGCAGACCCTCCTGGCCGCCACCCGGAGCGGCGACTTCGATGAGCTGGTCCGCTGGGCGGCAACCGCGAGTGCCGCCGAGGTCGCCGCGCTGGCTCCGCACGTGCTCGGGGTGGCGGCGGCAGGCGACGTGGTCGCCCGGGGCATCGCCGATTACGCGGCACGGGAGCTGTCCCAGCTCGCGGTCTGCCTCCTGCCCCTGGTCGGCGCCGAAGGAGAGCGCCTGCGGGTGGCGCTCACCGGCGGCCTGCTGGAGCCGGATAGCGTGCTGCGCAGGATCGTGCTGCAGAAGCTCGCCGATCAGGAGGGGCTGGACTTGATCGAGGCCCCGGTGGACTCCGCCCTCGGCGCTCTCGTCATCGCCGAGAAAGCCTAGCCGACTGCCTCCCGCGCCCGCTCCGGATTCCGGAGCCGGCTGTGCCGCGCCCCGTACAGGAAATACAGCACCAGCCCGAGCACCAGCCAGATCACGAACCGCTTCCACGTAATCACGGGCAGCTGGAGCATCAGGTAGAGGCAGGCCGCGACCGAGATGAGCGGCGTGACGGGCACCCACGGCGCCCGGAAGGGGCGATTGCGGTCGGGGTCGGTGAACCGAAGCGCGATGACGCCAAGAGACACGAGCACGAACGCGAAGAGGGTGCCGATGTTGGTCAGGTCCACCACCTCCGCGATATTCGCGAAGGCGGCGAACGTCCCGACGAAGCAGCCCGTGATGATCGTGCCGACCCAGGGGGTCTTGTAGCGGGGATGGACCTTGGCGATGAACGGCGGGAGCAAGCCGTCGCGCGCCATCGAAAAGAAGATGCGCGGCTGGCCCAGCTGGAAGACGAGCAGCACGCTGCCCATCGCGATCACCGCGCCCAGCGAGATGATGAGGCGCGATGCCTTGAGCAGCGCGGGGGGACCATCCGTGTACTGCAGTGCCGTGATCATGGGCTCCGCCGTGCCCAACGACTTCCACGGCGCCATGCCGGTCATCACCGCCGAGAGGCCGATGTAGAGCACGGTGCAGATGACCAGGCTCATGATGATCCCGAACGGCATGTCCCGTTTCGGGTCCTTGGATTCCTCCGCGGCCGTCGAGACCGCGTCGAACCCGATATAGCTGAAGAAGATGATCGCGGCGCCGGCGCTGATGCCGGCGAAGCCGTTGGGGGCGAAGCCGCCGGTCGCCGGGTTGGTCCAGTTGCCGGGCTTGATCAGGAACACACCCACCGCGATGAAGAACAGGATGATGCTGATCTTGAGCAGCACCATCGCGTTGTTCGAGTTCGCCGACTCCCGCACGCCCCGGACGAGAATGATCGTGATCGCGCAGACGACCAGGAACGCGGGGAGGTTGACGATGAGCGGGACGCCGAGAATCCGGGGGGCATCGACCAGGGCGGAGGCCAGATAGGTCTGGGTGGGATCGGTTGCGCCCGCGGCGACGGCGGCGGCCGCGTCATGGGCGGAGCGGAAGTCGGTGCCGAGCCAGGCCGGCACGGTGATGCCGAAATGGCTGACCAGCTCCCGGAAGTACCCCGACCACGCGATCGCCACGCCGATATTGCCCACCGCGTACTCGACGATGAGGTCCCAGCCGATGATCCAGGCGACGAACTCCCCGAGCGACGCGTAGGCGTAGGTGTAGGCGGAGCCCGCGATCGGCACCATCGCCGCGAACTCCGCGTAGCACAGCGCGGCGAATCCGCAGGCGACCGCCGTGAGCAGGAACGACAGGACGATCGCCGGTCCGGCACCCGGACGGGCCGCGTCGCCGACGATGGCGGTCCCGGTGGCGGCGAAGATGCCGGCGCCGATGGTCGCGCCGACGCCGAGGGCCGTGAGGTGCCACTTGTTGAGGGAGCGGGACAGGCCGCCCCGCTCCCGGATGTCCTGCTCGCAGTCCTGGATCGACTTGCGGACGAAGAGGGATGCCATGAACCCTTGCCGGGCTAGAAGAAGACGGTGACCGTCGTGATCCCCGGCACCGGCGTGCCCTCGGGCGAGCGGGCGGGCCGGAACCGGTAGTTCCGCATCGCTTCCTCGAACTTCCGCGCGAAGCCGCCGTCCCGGATCTCGGGGGCGACGCTGATGCGCTCGACCCGGCCGTCGGCGGCGACATAGAAGGTCACCTCGACCCGGCGCCCACGCATGTCCTTCGGATAATCGGCGGGCGGCAGCACCAGCTGCCGCGGTTCGGGCGCCGTCTCCCCGCTACCTCCCCCATCCGCGCCGGGCCCTTGCCCACCCCGACACCGCCGCCGGTCCCGCCCCCTTCGCCGCCGCCGGCGCCGGGCCCCGCTCCTGCGCCCTCACCCGCCCCTGCACCCGCGATCTCACCGGCGGCGGCCGCCGCCGGCGCCGTGACACGCGCTGTGTCTGTGGCCGGCGGGACGACGGGCGGGGGCACCGGCGCCGCAGGCTCCGGACGGGGGACGACTTGAGAACGCTTGGGAGATGCGACCGGCCGGGGAGCCGGCGCGGCGGGCAGGGAAATATACGCGACGCCTTGCTCCCTGCCACCGGCGCCGCCGCCGCCGCCGCCGCCGCGTTGGGCCCGCGTGACTGCGCCCGGCGCAAGGGCCCGCACCCAGACTCGGCCGGTGTCCGACACGAGGAACGCCGCGAGCGCTAGGTGCAGCGCGAGCGCGAGCCCGAACGCCCAGGCCGTCCGGCGGCGCGGCACGGGTATCACGAGCCTGGGAGAGACCGGCGGGCGCATGTCGGGGGAAATTACACCGACGGCCGCCCGGGTCCGGGCGGCCGTCGGCACCGCGATACGTCGATCCTGCCTACTTCGCTTCCTTCGGGGTGAAGCCGATGATCTGTACCCCGGCGCCCCGGGCCACGTCCATGGCGTCGATCACATCCTGGTAGATCCGGCTGGGTGCCGCCTTGATGAACAGGAGCTTGGCGGGCCGGTTGTCGAACACGGCGTGGATCTGCGTGTCCAGCTGGTCCTTCGGCACCGGCTGCGAGTTGATCGCGTAGCCCCCGTTGTCGGTCAGCTCCAACACGATCTGATTGCTGGCGGCCGTGCTCTGCGTCGTGGAGTTGGGTGGCGGGACCTGGATGTCCAGCGCCTTCCGCGACAGCGGCTGGGTGATCATGAAGATGATCAGCAGCACCAGGAGCACGTCGATCATCGGGGTGACGTTGATGTCCGACTGCACCCCTCCCGAGTTGCCTGCACTCATCGCCATCTACTTCTTCTCCTTCTGGTCGCCCGGCTGGAAGAGGCCGGTGTTGACCGGCTCCGTGATCGCCGCCATCACCCGAACGCCCGACTGGCGCGCGATTTCCACCGCCTCCTGAATCTTGGCGTACTTCAGCTTGTTGTCGGCCTTGAAGTACAGGATCTTGTCCTCGGTCCGGGCGGTGTAGATCGAGCGCAGCTGGTCCTGCAGAGCCGCGTCTGCGATCGGCCGCCCGTTGAGGAAGTACTTCCCATACTCGTCGATCCCGAGAATCACCTCGTTGTCGCCCTCGGGACGCGGGTCGAGGTTCTTGCCCTTCGGCAGCGTGGCCTTGAAGCCCGCCGCGATGAGGGGCGTCACGATCATGAAGATGATCAGGAGCACCAGCATCACGTCGATCATCGGCGTGACGTTGATGTCCGACTTGACCGACGTGACGCCGCCGCCGGACTTACCCGTGGATATGGCCACTGCCGCTCACCGTCTTCTGGGCCTGGAATTCCTTGGTGAAGATCGACCGCCCGAACTCGCTCCCGACGCTCTTGATGAGGTAGTCGATGAGCTCTTTCGAGGTGTAGGTCATCTCGACCGTCAGGTTCTCGATCTTGGTGGTGAAGTAGTTGTACGCCCACACCGCCGGGATGGCGACCATCAGGCCGAAGGCCGTCGTGATCAGGGCCTCGGCGATACCGGCGGAGATGCCCGCCAGGCCGCCCGACGCGCCCTGCTGCGCCATGCCCACGAACGCGTTCACGATGCCCATCGTCGTCCCGAGGAGGCCGACGAACGGCGCGGTCGAGCCGACCGTGCCGAGCACGCCCAGACCCCGCTTGAAGTCCGCCAGCGTGATGAGCATCTGCCGCTCCACCGCCCGCTCGGCCGAGTTGATGTCGGCCGCGGTGATGGTCGCGCGGTCGCGCAGGAGGGGCTTCACCTCGGCCAGCGCCTCGCCCAGCACGCGGGACACGTGGCTCTTCTTGTTCTTCTCCGCCAGCGTGATCGCCTGATCCAGGTTCTCCTCCTGGATCGCGCGGGAGAACTGGGGCGCGAACTTCCGGGTCTCTGACTCGCTCCGCTTGATCTGGATCAGCTTGGTGAGCACGATGGTGAGCGAGTACACCGACATGATCGCCATGATGAACACGATGCCCTTGGCGAACATGCCCATCGTGCCCCACAGGTGCCAAAGATCAACACTCATTGCGCAAAGCCTCCTCGGAAGTGAACCTGGCTACTGGCCGATCTTGAATGAGATGCGCTGCTGCACGAGCTGGCGGACCACCTTGCCGCGGAATTTCGCCGGCTTGAAGACCGCCTTCATGATCGCTTCGCGCGCGGGCTCTTCGAACGCCTGGTGCGTGGACTTGAGCACCTTGAACGACGCCGGCTCCGCATGCCCCGTCGTGTCCACGATGTACTGCACGTCCACCGAGCCCGCGATCCCGGCGCTCTGGAGCACCGGCGGGTAGCGCGGCGTCGGGATGGAGATGGGCGACACCGGGTCGTCCAGCTCCGCCTCGGTGAACACTTCCGCCTTCACGTCCACGGGGCCGGTGCCCCCGACCACGCCCGTCGAGACGCCGCCTTCGATGCCCTTGCCGGTGAAGTCCTTCGGGTCGAAGGCCTTCTGCTTGAGATCGATGGGCGGGATGTCCTTGGGGATGTCGGTCGGCGCGACCACCGTCTGGAACCCCTTCGGCGGCGGGTTCGCGACCACCACCTGCTCCGGCGGCGGGGGCGGCGGCGGCGCCTCGGGGGGCTTCAGGAACACCATGGTGGTGTCGATGGGCTTGTCCTTGACGCTCTCGGCGGCGCTCTGGGTCGCCTTGACCGCGCCAAAGATGATCAGCCCGTGCAGCCCCACGGACATGAGGGTCTGCCCGAACGTGCGCTGCTTCTTCGCCTTGGATTCCAGCAGATTCTCGAACACGCGCCGGCCTCCCTACTCATGGTTCTGGAGGCGGAGAAGATACGCCCCGGTCGATGGCGCGCCAGTTGACCGAAGATGACAATTCGATGACAAGCGGATTAGCCCTCGGCCGGCGGAGCCACCCTCCCGTTCCGCGGCAGCCGCACGGTGAACAGCGTCCCCCGGCCCGGCCGGCTCTGCACCGTAATGGTGCCCCCGTGCGCCTCGGCGATCCACTTCGTGATCGCGAGCCCCAGCCCGGTCCCGGCCCGCTCCCCGGTCCGGGACCGCGCCGGGTCCGCGCGCCAGAACCGGTCGAAGATGTGCGGGAGGTCACCGGGCGCGATGCCGACGCCCGTGTCGCTGACCGTGAGCGTCACCGCGTCGGCCCCCTCGCTCAGGCTCAGGCCGACCGTGCCGCCCGCCGGCGTGTACTTGATGGCGTTGGTGACGAGGTTGAGCAGCAGCTCCCGGATCCGGTGGCGGTCCACGGCGAGCCGGACCGGACCCGCCGGGATGTCGGTCTTGACCCGGATTCGCGCGTCCTCGCCCAGCATGCCGGCGGTCTCGGAGATGTCGGCGACCAGCTCGCGCAGGTCCGTCTGCTCCACCGCCAGGGGCGCCCGCCCCTCGTCGGCGCGCGCCAGCGTGAGGAGGTTGTCCACCATCTCCGTCATCTGGTTGATCTGGTCCAGCGTCTCGTCCAGCGCCTGGAGCACCTCCTGGGGGGTCTTGGGATGGGTGAGGCCGCGCTCGACGCCGGCGCGTAGC
>Ga0187825_10000049_pt1 | contig 17720 bp, 18 predicted proteins | sample NC_wetland_sal_i_11_FD_132421 | JGI IMG/M metagenome (GOLD analysis project Ga0187825, IMG submission 132421) | Wetland sediment microbial communities from Neuse River Estuary, North Carolina, USA - SourceSoil_5 | ecosystem: Environmental > Aquatic > Freshwater > Wetlands > Sediment | place... | reverse complement strand
CGGGGTAAAACTTGATGCGAAAAGCAATTCGGAATCGCCTTCCGACCAGGACATTTCGGATCCGGGCTCACCGGTTCGCGTCCTGCTGGTTCGCGCCGGCGAAGACTGGGAGATTGCGAGCGACTGCTGGAAGCTCCTGCGCCGCTTCGCTTAGGCTGCCGCCAGATAGATGTAGCGCAGGATGAACAGAACGGTGAGAATCCAGATCAGCACATTGATCTCGCGAATCTTTCCCGCTGCAATCTTCACCACCGTGTAGGAAATGAGCCCCAAGCTGAGGCCCGTGGCGATACTGAAGGTGAGAGGCGTGGCCAGCATGGTGATGAATGCGGGCACGGCTTCGCTGAAATCCGCCCAATCGATGTGCGCGATGGACTGCGTCATTAAGGCGCCCACCAGGATGAGAGCAGGCGCGGTGGCGTAGCCCGGAATGGCAGCGGCCAGGGGAGAACAGAACATGGCGAGCGCGAACAGCACCGCGACGAACACATTGCTGAGTCCGGTCCGCGCGCCCACCGCGATACCGGCCACGCTCTCGATATAACTGGTCACGGTGGACGTGCCGACCAGCGATCCCACAATGGTTCCGGTTGCATCCGCCAGGAGCGCCCGGCCAACCCGCGGTATTTTTCCGTCCTTGATAAATCCGCCCTGCTCGCACACTCCTACCAGGGTTCCCACGTTGTCGAAGAGGTCCACGAACAGGAAAGCAAACATGATCTCTAAAAACCCGAGATGAAGGGCGCCGCGCAAATCAAGTTGCAGGAATGTAGACGACGCGTGGGGCAGGGAGACGATCGCCGCGGGCCAGCTGGAGATGCCGCGCAGCATGCCAAGCAGCGCGGTGCCCACGATGCCGATCAGGATTCCGCCGTTGACTTTTCGCGCCATCAGAATCAGCGTCAGGACCAGGCCGAAGCAGGCGGTTTGCACTTCGCGGTCGGCAAAACTTCCCAGGCCGACAAATGTAGCCGGGTTGGCCACCACGAGTTTTGCGTTCCTCAGGCCGACGAACGCGATGAAGAAGCCGATTCCGGTCGCGGTGGAATGCTTCAGGCAGTCGGGCATCCCGTTGACGATCTGTTCGCGGACCCGGGTGACGGTGAGCACGAGGAACGCAACCCCGGAGAAAAAAACCACGCCAAGCGCAGAGCGCCAAGGAACGTGCATGCTCAGGCAAACGTAATAAGTGAAGTAGGCGTTGAGCGACATTCCGGGAGCGAGCGCAATCGGATAGTTGGCGTAAAGCCCCATCACCAGGGTGCCGACCGCGGCTGAGAGGCAGGTGGCAAAAACAACGCCATCGACCGGCATTCCCGCCTGGCCCAGGATTTGCGGATTGACGACGATGATGTAGGCCATCGTCAGGAAGGTTGTCAGGCCGCCGAGAAATTCCTGCCTCACGGTGGTCTGGTTGGCGGTGAGTTTGAAATAGTGATCGAGCAATCGTCTTTCCCCGGTTGAAAAGAATCAGCCTGCCAACTCCTGCCCGCGACGGCGCGGCTCAATACTGTATCTTGTCGGACTTTTTTTGCCAGGCACGGAGCGCGGCCAGCGCCTCTTCGCGCATCATCTGGATCATCGGTATTCCGCGTTCGGGGCGCGGCTGAGCAATTTCGCGGTAAATCAAGGAATCGTCGAAGCCGGCCTGGGACGCGTCTGCTGCGAGGCTGCCGAAATAGACGCGAGCAAGGCGGGCCCAGTAAATCGCGCCCAGACACATGGGGCAGGGCTCGCAGGAAGTGTACAGATCGCAGTCCTTCAGTTCGAAAAACCCCAGCTTGCGGCAAGCTTCGCGGATGGCGAGCACCTCGGCGTGCGCGGTGGGATCGTTGGTCAAAGTCACGCGGTTCGCGGCTTCCCCAAGGATGGCGCCATCCTTCACGACCACCGCGCCGAAAGGCCCGCCCTGTCCGGAGCGGACATTTTCAGTGGCGAGTTCAATGGCGCGCGCCATGAAGAGATGGTTCATAGGAGCGGACGAAGCGGCGCAAGCTCGGCTGATCCTGCTGCCCCAGCCTGCGCTAAAGGAAGCAAGTATAAGCGGGTGCCGGAAGCGCGTGAGAAGTTTCTCGGTTTGAATTCTCGATAACCGTTGCGTGGTTGATGACCAGGAGGGAATAAAAACAACGCGACCGCGAAAACCAGAAGCCCCTGGCGGTGCTGCCCGGGATCAGGGCTTTTCCTGTGGCGAAAAGGTTCGGAAGTAGGCCAGGAGAGCCTGAATGGTGGCACTGTCGTAAGTGGGATTGCCGGGCATCTGCGCCTGCGGGTTTTTGGCTTGCGGGTTGCGCACGTAGGCGGAGAAATTATCCGGCGAAGCCGCTGCCCAGGCGGAAAGGACGATCCAGGAGAAACCCGCCTTCTGCCCGCCTTCCTGTCCCAGATTGTGGCAACGGAAACAGTTTTGTTGCGCGATCCGATAACCATCCTGCACCGCCGGCTCTGCAGCGTGAGGCCCGCGCGGCGCAATCGCCCCGAAAACTGCCTTCTCATTGCGGAACTCGAGCCCTACCACGCCCCAGGGAATTTGCGGCTCGTCCTGATGCGCCAGGATCTTGAAGGCGGGCGAAAAGCCGGGATGAGAAATCATGTAAGGGCCCATCGCTTTGTCGTGGCCTTCCGAATCCTTGGGCCAGCCGGAAGGCGGCTTTCCGTTGACCGTCAACACCAGCACCGGATGGTGGGCCGCGATGTAGGCTCGAGGATAGTTGGCGCGGTACCGGTCTTGGCATATCGCGACGATCAGATCGGAATCACGAGAAGTAACCAGATGCCGGGCCAGTTCCTCGAGCGGCACGCCGCTAATCCGGGTTGGACCGGTGAAGTTGGGGTCGTCAGCGACGGTAAAAGCCACCTGCGGCAGAGTCAGCAGATCTTGACGCGTAACGTAGCGCGTGGTTCCCGGAGGCAGACGCGAGAGCTCGCCCCTGACTTCGAGGTCGAGGGGCGAGCGGCGCGCGCGATGCAGCGCCGGGCTGAAAACCGCCGGTTTCGCATGGGCTGCCGGATTCAGTTCGGAACCCGGCGTGAGAAGAGTAGTGGCTGCCAGCAAAATCGTACACAGCAGTCGCATGGCCCAATGGTAGCGTGCATGCGGACGAACGCAAGCAAGAATTTCGTGGTTGAACCGCGTGCTGAATTAAAAGCGCCGAAGAGCGCTTCAATCAAACCCCCTGGACGAGGCCTTCAGTCGAATACTCTGGTCAAAAGTGACCATCTTGCGGCTGGTCAAAGCTGCATGATGAAGCTATGAAGGTCACGAACAGGAGAGCGCTGGCGATTCGCTGTCCTACGTGCGGCGCGAAACCTGGTGAGAGGTGCGAACTGGGCACGGGTCAGCCCCGCACCGAGCCTCATCGCGATCGCCGCTCGCTGGCGTCTGACAAGAACCTTTCCGCTGTCCGGAATTAACTCCGTTTAATTGGATAAGGGTTGATTGTCTCGGCGTCCGCTCAGTTTGTGCTGTTTTGCTCAGAACTTAAGGACGTCCTAATGAGATAGTTCTTACATCACGGAGAACAGTTCATGTGGAACCTTTCACGACATCAAACCAGGCAGCTGCCGCTCAGGCAATCTCGTTCTCAACTTGAATTGCTGTTGGTCGAACGTACGGCTGAGCTCCAGAGTCTTTCACAACAACTTCTCAGGGTGCAGGACGAGGAAAGGCGCAGGGTGGCCCGCGACCTGCACGACAGCGCCGGCCAGACTTTGACGGCGCTGAAAATATCGGTTGCACTGGTGCAGCGAAAACTGGGAAATGACAAACGAATAGGCGATGAGCTCTCCGGAATCGCGCACCTGGTAGATGAGGCGATCCGGGAAATCCGCACGACTTCCTATCTGCTCCACCCGCCCATGCTCGACGAAGCAGGTTTCCCTTCGGCTGCGCAGTGGTATGCCGAGGGGTTCGCCCGGCGCAGTGGGATGAAGGTCCGGATGGACTTCATGCCGGGGATTCAGCGCTTACCCGCCACCACCGAGATTGCCTTGTTCCGGGTGTTGCAGGAAGGGCTCACCAACGTGCATCGCCACTCGGGCACGTCCGAGGTGGACATATGCTTTCGTTTGGATGCCCAGTCCGTGGTTCTTGAACTGAGGGATTATGGGTGCGGCATTCCGCGGGAATGGTCGAGTCCCATGGGCCAGCCGGTTCAAGCGTCGGGTGTGGGTCTGGCTGGAATGCGCGAACGATTGAACGAGTTGAGGGGCGGATTGGAAATCGAGTTGGCCGACCCCGGCACCCGGCTGCGGGCAATCGTCCCCGTCTGGAATGAGCCGGATCGCGGGGAAAGGGATCGGGGCTTTGCCCCGCTCTCCTGTCAGGGTCCTTCTGACGCTGGCCGCATCGCTCCATCTTGCTGATCTCGATGTCCTCGGTATTGGCCTGGGTGCGCTCGAAAATCTCAATTTTTATAGGCCCGGCATATGACGTCGGAGGGCTTTTCGTTCTTCGCCTTCCGGCACGCAGCAGTTTCGCTTGCGACAAGGTTCGCATCGCTTTTCCATCTGGTTCATCCAATCGAACATGAGGAATCATCTAGCCGTTTCTGTCTTGGACCTTGTGGGCATGCGAGCCGGTGAGGCTGCGGGCAGCGCCATTGCGCGGTCGGTGGACCTGGCGCAACACGCGGAGCGGTTGGGATACAAGCGCTTCTGGCTGGCCGAGCACCATTCGATCTCGGGCCTGGCCTGCTCCGCTACCCCGGTGCTGATCGGCCATGTGGCTGGGGCGACCGCGAAGATTCGCGTGGGCAGCGGCGGCGTCATGCTGCCCAACCATGCTCCTCTGGTGGTCGCGGAGCAGTTTGGGACTCTGGAAGCGATGTACCCGGGACGAATCGATCTTGGGTTGGGACGCGCTCCCGGCTCCGATTCCCACACCATGCGGGCGCTAAGACGGGATTTGCGGCAGAGCGGCGAAGATTTTCCCGCGCTTCTGCAAGAGTTGCAGACCTACCTCGGTCCGGAAAGGCCGGGTCAGATCGTGAAAGCGATTCCCGGGCAGGGAAGCAACGTGCCCATCACGCTGTTGGGGTCGAGCGGTTTCAGCGCGCAACTGGCAGGCAGGCTGGGGCTGCCGTTCGCTTTCGCGGCGCACTTTGCTCCGGAGTATCTGTACGCCGCGGCCCAACTCTATCGCGAGCAATTCCGGCCCAGTGAGGCGCTGCAAAATCCTTATCTGATAGTCGCGGTGCAGGTGATTGCGGCCGAGACCGACGCCGCCGCCCGGCGCCTGTTCACCACGCCCCAGCAACGTTTTCTGCGATTGATCCGAAACCAGCCGGTCGAACTGTTGCCTCCGGTGGATTCCATGGAGCCGTTGTGGCAGGACATGGAGAGGGCGGCGGTAGAGAGCAGGCTGAGTGCCGCGATCGTAGGCTCGGAGGCAACGGTGAAAGCGGGCCTGGAGAAGCTGGTGGCTGAAACGGGAGCCGACGAAGTCATCGTAGTCACTGATACCTATGAGCATGCCGACCGGCTGCAGTCTTATGAACGCGTGGCTCGCGTGGCCGCGAAGATCGAAGTGAAGGCCGTTGCGGCAGTAGAAGTCTGAAGCCAATCCGGCACTTGAATCCAGATCCGCTAACCAGGAGAAAAAATGGCGCACCTGTTTGAACCGCTGACTCTGCGCGGGGTCACGTTGCGGAATCGTATCGGGGTCTCGCCCATGTGTCAGTACAGCTCGGAAGACGGGATGGCGACGGACTGGCACCTGGTTCACCTGGGATCGCGCGCCGTCGGCGGAGCCGGCCTGGTTTCGGTGGAAGCCACGGCAGTCGAAGCGACTGGGCGAATCTCTCCTCAGGACATGGGCATATGGTCGGACCGGCACATGGAACCCCTGGCGCGGATCGCGAAGTTCGTAGCCGCGCATGGGGCAGTGCCGGGAATCCAGTTGGCGCACGCCGGGCGCAAAGGGTCGAAGTCGCGGCCGTGGGACGGTGACCGCTCCCTTACCGACGCGGAAGGTGGCTGGGATGTGGTCGCTCCCAGTGCGCTCGCCTTCGCCGAGGGCTGGCGTGTCCCGCATGAATTGACGGTGCAGGAAATAGGCGGCATTCGCGAGTCTTTTCGCCTGGCGGCGGTCCGCGCCCGGGAAGCCGGATTCCTGTGGCTCGAAATTCACGCTGCCCATGGATACCTCCTCCACAGTTTCTATTCGCCGCTTTCCAATCATCGGACTGACGAATATGGAGGCAGCCTGGAGAACCGCATCCGCTTCCTGCTGGAGACGGTTCGCGCCGTTCGCCCGGAATGGCCCAAGCATCAACCGCTGAGCGTTCGCCTCTCCTGTACCGACTGGGTGGAGGGCGGATGGACGCTGGAGGATTCCATTCAATCAGCGAAAGCCCTTAAGGCAGAGGGCGTCGATCTGATTGATTGCAGCTCGGGCGGAGGCAGCCCTCTCGCCAGGATTCCGGTTGGTGCCAGTTATCAGGTCCCGCTGTCCGAGGGAGTCAGGAATGGAGCCGGGATTCCGACCGCGGCCGTGGGCATGATCACCGAAGCCATGCAGGCCGATGACATTGTCAGAAACGGACGCGCCGACCTGGTGCTGCTCGCGCGCGAGTTTCTTCGCGATCCTTACTGGCCCTTCCGGGCGGCTAAGACGCTGCATTTTCGCGGGGAAATGCCCGTGCCTCCACAATACCTGAGGGCGTTGTAATTCCACGATCAATTCGCTCATAAGCGGACTCTTCGTGCCGTCAGATCGGCCTGGGGCTCTTGGTGGCCACCAGCACCGCCAATACGACGGCGGTGTTGCGAACGCTTTCTGCGATGGTCACGAGCGCGGACGAGACGGGCGGGTGCTGATCCGCCAGTCCCTCCAGACGCGAACTCACACCATGGAGTTGCTCAACTTCGGCCAGGATCGCTTCAAAGGCCATGGGTCCCCCGCTCTTTGGAAAGAAACCTAAGGTGTGGGAGTACTTCAGATGGACTGGCTTAGGTCAGAAGACCTGAAAGAGGAGAAGGTGTTAACCACCTCAATATTAACCATAACACGATGGAAGCGGATTAGCTCGTTCCAAGTAGGACCAGTCAGCGGCTTTGGTTGCCATCAAATCCAATCTCAACCCTCAGGGATTGCTGCTAGTTACCAAGGAATTCCGATCGTTTACCTGATCTGCGCCGTTCCCGACTGCGATCATGATGCCCTTGCCCGCGATACGAATTCCGCTGATTTGCCGTCTTTTGGGGCTAAAATAGCAATCTATGAGGCCTGCCGCAATAGCGAAGAAAGGCCGCGAATTTGATCCCAACACCTTCCTGGCAACCATTGGCGAGGGCAGGAAGAATCTCGCTGTCGCGAAAAAGCAGGTCATCTACGCCCAGGGCGACGCTGCCGATGCTGTTTACTATATTCAAAAAGGCAAAGTAAGGCTCACAGTTGTATCCAAAATCGGCCGGGAAGCGACCATCGGCCTGTTGAGCGAAAAGAATTTTTTTGGCGAGGGTGCGCTGGCCGGGCAGACTCTCCGCATGGGATCCGCGGAGGCGATGACCGACTGCGAGGTGCTGCGGATCGACAAGAAGGCCATGATGGCCGCCCTTCACCGCGAACACGCCTTTTCCGATATGTTCGTGGCTTATCTGCTGGCGCGCAATATCCGCTATGAAGAAGACCTGGTCGATCAGTTGTTTAATTCCAGCGAGAAAAGGCTGGCCCGTGTACTACTTCTCCTGGCGCACTTTGGCAAGGAGGGCATTCCTGAGACCGTGGTTCCCAAGATAAGTCAGGAAACACTGGCGGAAATGGTCGGGACCACCCGTTCGCGGGTGAGCTTTTTCATGAACCGGTTCAGGAAGCTGGGCTTTATCCACTACGCCGGAGGCATTGAAGGCGGATTACAGGTCCACAGTTCACTGCTGAACGTAGTTCTGCACGACTGAGCAACTCCGCGCCGGTTTTTTCCTGGAGACAACGCTGTCGTTATTGGGGAGCCTCTCCGGCGTGTCCACGGCGGTGGACTCGGTAATGTGATAGTCCTGGTAGTCGATGGTGAAACTGGCCTGTCCACCCAGCCGGATTGCGCTGGTGCTGCGATTGGATTCCGGGAGCCAGAAATCGCCGACCTTCTTATAGACCTGTACGATTTTGGTTTCCTTTGTCCAGAACGACGGGTTTTTTGCCGGGCTCGCTTCAATGCGAGTCACGGCAAAGTCTTCCGCATCGACCCAGATTTGACCACGGTACAGAAGCTTGTTATTGGTCCGGGGTTCCACATAAAGAACGTAGGCCGCGCCCGCGGGCGTGCTCTCGTATCCTGTCAAAGTGAAGCTGTAGTTCTCCTGGTTGAGGGCGATATGGCTCTGGTTCTCCTTCGTCACGGCCTCTTGCTCGCTCTGCAACATGCGTTTGAAAACTCGCTCGATGATGAGCTGACAGCCCTTTTCCGACCGGATGCTGAAGTCTTTCGTGCCCGGCGGGCGAAAGGTTACATCCACGATCATCTCCGCGCTTCTTGAGCCCGGGAAGCCGTGGTAGTCAAGGCGATAGACTCGAGTGCCCTGGTAAGCGCCCAGCGCGCGGGCGCGTTCCATATTTCTCTCCACCAGGCGGGTTACGATTTCCTCCGCGTGCAACCGGACCGGCGAAGCCGGGGCGTGAGCGTCCGAGAGCTGCCCGGCTGCGCCCTGCAGACTGCCGAGACCGAGGATCACGGATAAGGATAAAGACCAGGTGAACCCGGCGGAACGGATGTGCACGTTCATCAACGAACTCCGTACACTCAACATACTCCCGCCCGTTTCTTGAAAAGTGAGCAATTTTGACCACTTTTGCCGCCCCGTAGCGGCCGGAAGGATTACGTCAGAGGTAATCCCTCGCCGCCCCCAAGACCTAAGGTACTTCAAGTTCCGCAAAAGCCGGGGGAAAAGGGGCAGGCTGGGGCAAAAATCGTTTCGCCCGCGCCGGCCAGTTTAACTTCGCCATTATTCTCTTCCGGAACCGCTATCAAGCGATGCCGCGTCGTCCGCTCAGCAGGTTAATGACCAGCACCACCAGCGCTATGACCAGGAGCAAATGGATAAGGCCTCCGCCGACATGGAGAGTGAAGCCCAGTAGCCACAAAATCACCAGAACGACACAAATGGTCCAAAGCATGTTTGTTTCTCCTGTGCGAAATGTCAGCGCGACCCGAGGTCCCGGTCGAAACGCTCCGCGCCGGAGCTTTCCGGGTCTGCCGCGTCCTGAGTATCCTTGATTCGCAATGGCCATGCTGAGCAGGATTGCTCATAGGCGGCCGGCATCGCAGCTGCAAAAAAAGCCGGCCAAGTAATGAACTTGACCGGCCTTTTCAGGGTGCCGCACTTTGGACTCGGGTTATGGTTGCGCGGCCGGCCTTGGCTTTTTCCTGGTCCCGGCCGGTGTCCGTCTCTGGGTCCGTTCCTGCTTAAGCAGAGTCAGGGAATCCGCGGCGTTAAATGGATATTGGCGGACCGACTGCTGCCCCGTGGTACTCAGCGTTATGTCCACGCGCCGGTTGCTCGCCAGGATGATGGTTGTCATGTTATCGAGCACCCGTTGTCGCTCCGCAGGCGTCAACTCGGGATTCTGCTCCACCGCATCTTTCACCTGGGCGCCGGTCAGGTTTTGTTCTTCTCCGAACGCCTTGGTTTCGATGCTTGCAGCGGGAACGCCGTGCTCGGTCAGGAACTGCCGGGTGCGTTCCACGCGCCGTTCCGAGAGCGCTTGATTGTATTCCACCGACCCTCGCCGATCGGCGTGGCTTCCCAGAATCAGGTGAGCATCCGGCCTGAGCTCCAGATATTTCCCGAAATCAATGGCCAGCGTGATGAGGGTTTGTTGCTGGCTCTCCAGCAGGCCGCGATCGGGATCCTCGCGAGTCGGCTTGGCCGTCGCAAAGTAAATGCTGTGCAGCGCCAGCCGGCTTTCGAGCCGCGCTACCTCAGGCGAAACCGGGGGAGGGTTTTCCACCATGACCTGCGCGGTGGCCGGAGTACTCAGTCCGCGCGAGTCGCTGCAGGTCGCGCTTACCGTAATGGGGCCAGCGGAAACGCCCGACGTGTCGAGAGCGGCGGTGCTGCCGCTGCCCGAAAGGCTGCCTCCGCTCGCGCTCCAGCTGCCCACTGCAACCGTGGCATTGTCCGGGCTGGCGCATGAGCAATCGATGGTCGAGGGTGTGCCGGTTTCTACCGTCGAAGGACTCGCCGAACAGGACACGGTCGGCGGATTCCGGGGCGGCTCCCGCACCGCGAAAGTCGAATTGCAGATGGCTTCTCCTGTCCGCGGCCGCCTGGGATCCGTCACGCGCGCGGTCACGGTGTAACTCCCGCCGGCCAAGCCATTGGTGTCGATGCTGGCATCAGCCTCTCTCGAGCTAATCTTGCCGCCGGTGCTGCTCCAGCCATAAGCCAGGGAGTGTTTGGGATTGAAGTTGCTGGCTGTCGCGGTGGCATTGACCGGCTCGCCGGCCATGACCTCACTAGGCCGCAACGAGCAGCTTGCTGCAACCGGTAGGGCGGGTTCGCCGCCAAACATGATGACCAGGCCACTCTGCAGTCTTGCACCCCGGATTTCGGTGGCCGGCGTCGTCGCCGAAGGACCGAACCGATAGTCGGAGTACACGAAATCGGCGCGCAGCAAGCGCCACGCCACGTGCCGCGTCAGGTTGACATCAAGCCCGCCGCCGGCCATGACCCCCAATTTCTGGATGTCGTGGAAAGCGTCCGGCATGAGGCGATGGTCGCCCACCAGCACTTCAAGAAATGGCGAAAAATGAGCGTGCCGGAAAGTTATCTTCGGACCCAGCGAAAGGTTGGAGAGCGCGGTGTCGTCGACCCGGTCGGTTCCCGTTTCGCCGCTGTTCCAAAGCGTACTGCCATCCAGCGTAATTCCAAACCATCGGTTGAAGTCGTAAGTAATGCCCGCTCCGACGCCCCGCGGATTCGCTTCCAAACGGCTGCTCACCGGGAGCAATCCCAGGGGAAGCAGGCCGTGCACGTCGGCGCCGGGATGGAAGAAAGAATACCCACCGTAAAACTCCCATTTGGGGCCGGGCGGCTCCTGTGCTGGCGCAAAGGTACCGATGCTGCACAGCACGGCAAGCGCCGCCAGCAGCATGATCCCGACCGGACTACGGTGGCTGTGAGAGTGAGATGACATACGAAAATTCCTCCGGCTTAGTGACTTGCAAATCGTTTCGGCCCAACCCGGGGCGGGGCCAGCCGTAAGCCGGCCCCGCTCTGGATGCGCAGGTTCAGGGCGCGGTCACGGTGTTGTCGTCAAATGTGACTGCGGCGTTGCGGGCCAACGCTCTGCCTTGCAGGGTGGCGCCGGTATCCAGGGTGATGGCCTGAAGTGCCAGGATCGTTCCCTTAAAGATGGAGTTGGTCCCCAGGGTTGCGGAACTGCCGACCTGCCAAAACACGTTCTTGGCTTGGGCTCCGCCGGCCAGCACAACCTGGGTACTTCCCAAAGTGGTGAGCGTAGACGCGATCTGGAAGATGAAAACCGCGTTCGCGTTACCCTGGGCGTCGAGCGTGACGTTCCCGGACGACAACATGACCGTGCTCGAGTTCTTGTACAGACCAGGAGTGAAGGTGAGGCCACTCAACTCGCCGGGCAGCGCCGCCCCTCCGGGCAAGCTTTCCACGTAGTTATAGGCGATGATCACATCGAGCTCGCCCTGCGCCGCCGCCGGGTCGGTGACATGAAACACCGCCGGCGCGATGAGGGTTCCGGGCGGGAATCCCGTAACCGCAGTTCCCGGACTCAGCCCGAGATCGCCGCCAGCAATGGTCGTGGGACCGGTATTGGTAACCGTGGAGCCGGCTACTGCATCGAAATTCGCCGCCGTTCCCAGAGGCACCGGCGGCTGACATGCCAGGGTGGCCGTGCTGAAGCTCCAGACAAAGTCACTGGCTAGCCCGTTACCGGACGGGTCCTGGGCGCCGGTCGTGACCGTGGCCGTATAGGTTGTGCTGAGTGCGAGGTTGGCAGCCGGGGTAAATGAGGCAATCCGGCCGGTGCCATCGAGAGCGACAACTCCGACCACCGGGGTTACGCCGGGGCCGGCCAATGTCACCGTGGTCGCGTCTATAGTGGCGGCGTTCATCGCCTCATTGAATGTGGCGGTGACCACCGCGTCGGGACATACGCCGAGCGCCGCAGCCAGAGGACTCTCGGAAATCACCGCCGGCGGCGGGGGCGCAGCGCAGGTTGTAGGGGAAGTAGTGAAGGTCCAGACAAAATCGCTGGCCAGGCCATTGCCGGACGCGTCCTGAGCCCCGGTGGTAATGGTGGCGGTATAGGCCGTGTTGAGCGCGAGACTGGCCGTGGGCGTGAAGGCGAAAATCTTGTTCGGTACGTCGTGGGTGATGGTTCCGGCAACCGGAGTCACGCCCGGTCCGGTCAACTTGAAGGTTCCGGCGTTGATGGTGGCAGGGCTCATTGCCTGCGGGAAGGTGGCGACCACCACTGCGTTGGGGCATATTCCCGTAGATCCGCTGGGCGGGCTGACGGACCTGGGCGGGGACGGCGGCAGACACAGCGTCGCGGCCGTGGTGAAGGTCCATACAAAATCGCTGGCCAGAGGGATGCCTCGCAGGTTTGAAGCTCCGGTGGTAATGGTGGCCGTATAGGTCGTGCTCGGTATCAGGCTGCCCGCGGGAGTAAAGATCGCGCTGTTGCCGGTCGCGTCGTACGTGACTTGTCCGCTTACCGGCGTCGAGCCCGGTCCGGTCAGAGTAAAGGTCGAGCTATCGATGGTGGAGGGATTCATGGCCTCGGCGAAAGCCGCGGTCACGATGGTGTTGGGACAGGCACCGCCGGCGCCGCTCGGAGGCGCGACCGACATCACGGTAGGCGCGGTCAATGTCGGGTTCCCGCCGCTTTTGTCCGGATCGCTGCATCCGGTCGCGACAACGAGCAGTAGGAACGATAGGAAGCAGATCGTGTGAGCGCTGTACCTTCGCATGACTGTGGTCCTTCTTGTTCAAATCTCGGCTGACGTGCCGCCGGACAACAGAAATGCAATTGGGTGACCGAACCGCACAGCGGAACTTTTCCGCGGCGTTCCGTGACGCCGATTCGGTGGCCATCCCATGCTCGGTCGGTCCACCATCCTTCCTCGTTCCTCCTACTCATCGAACAACTTGCTTCCATTCGCACCCCTCCAATGGCGACCCGGTCGGCCTGAATTATTTTGCGCTGCGAAGGGCTGGGAAATAGAAACCGCGGGCATGACAGCGGGCGCAGATCCGGCCGATCCGTTCCATCTTGGGAAAGAGGAATCCCACTTGCGGAAAGACAACTTTGAGTGGGAAGGGATGAATCGCGCGGAGCGGATTGCGCCCGATGAGGGTTATTGGTGCTGTCGCCGTGAGGTCGGATGGACAAGACCGCCACGATCGCGATCGCTCTGTTTCAGGCCGGTTTGAGGGTCTTGCCGCACTCCAGGCAACAGCTTCCGTGGCGCGGGGTGATGAGTCCGCAGAATGGGCACATGCGCTGGGACGCGAAATCGCCGACCCGTGGCTCCATGCCCAGCGATCTTCTCAACCAGGCAGCCGCGAAGGCACGCAGACTTCGCAGATTGCCAAGGAGCGCTTGCAGGAGGGAAATCATGGCTGAAATTCCGTAGTTCCGCGCTGCCCGAAAAAGGCAGCGCCGCGTCGGGGCGGGGAAGCGATGCCAGCAACCACCCCCGATCGACCAGGCCAAGCCTGACACGTCCCGGCTACCGATTCTGTGCAAGATTGCTCTCTTTTCGCGGAATGGTTCCGGTCTGCGGCTGTTCCATTTCGGACCGGAGCACGGGAGTGAGCAATTCAGACCAGCTATTCACCGGCCTCGGGCCGATCATGGTGCTGGAGATGAGTTTCTGCCTATCGCTCTTTCAGGTCCTCTGAACTAAGTCAGGCCATCTGAAGTTCTCTTCCCTTAGTTTCGCAGCCTTCAAAGGAACAAACACATGAAAAAAGCAATGTCATTGTTGTTGATGGGCCTGATGGGCCTGTTTGGTACGCTCGCCTGGGCGGGTACGGCCCGCGAAGATACGATCGAACGTTTGCATTCGTCGGTTGACGTTCTGCACTCGATCATGGACGCTCCGGACAAAGGGATTCCTGAAGAAGTATTGAGCAACGCGAAGTGCATCCTGGTGGTTCCGAATTTGATCAAGGGCGGCTTTATCTTTGGCGGCAAACACGGCCGCGGCGTAGCATCGTGCCGCACCTCCGAGGGCTGGAGCGCGCCTGCGTTCGTATCCATCGGCGGAGGCAGCTGGGGATTGCAGATCGGCGTCGAAGGCGTTGACCTGGTTGTGCTGGTCATGAACGACCACGGATTCCAGCACCTGCTTTCAAGCAAGTTCGCGCTCAGCGGCGAAGGATCGGTAGCCGCGGGACCGGTTGGCCGCCATGCTTCCGCGGGAACCGACTGGAAGATGAATACCGAAATGCTGACCTACTCCCGCTCCAAGGGCGTGTTCGCCGGCCTCACGCTCGAAGGCGCTGTGATCGAACAGGACAACGATTCCACCCGCGCCATCTACGGCAGGCACATGACCTTTCGCAACATCCTTTCGGGCAAAGTATCGACCCCGAAAAGTGCGGAGGCTTTCATGAGGGCAGTGTCTCAAGCCGGGCATCAGGCGGCCATCGCCGAAGTGAACGACAAGTAGTGAACCGCGAAGCTTCTAAGAACTCTTGAGGGTGCTCCGTCCAAGCTCGGCTTGGGCGGGGTTTCTGCTGTCATCAGGAACCCGACCCGACCTGAGTTTCGCGGGTCAGAGCGCGGACCCCTCGTTCATCCGCAAGAAAACCCCCGCCCAAGCGGAGCTTGGACGGGGCACCCCGAGAGAACACCGGGATCATGCTTCCGTTATTACGGTTCCATCGCCTTTCGGCTGACTGCGGGCAGGTCCGAGCGGATGAGGGCCTCCGCCTGTTTCCACACTTCTGCGTCACATTCAATCTGGGTGTGTCCCTTCACAAAGATCCGGTCGTACCAGGGATACTTCTTGCAGTGATAAGGGCTTCCGCTGTAGTCCGAGCGAAAGTTTCCGATGATGCGGGTGCGGGTCGTATCCGCCGCGCGGATCGCCGGCTGACCATGCAGAAGTCCGTTCGGCTGGTAAAAATTGGCCGCCTGGGCTACGTTCGCTGGGATGACTCGGTCATCGCGGTAAGCCCTCGAGATGCTGTCCACCTGCACCGTGAGAAGCACGGGAATTCCTTCTTTTCCGAGCTCGCGCGCCAGGGTAATCGCTTCCGAGCCGCCCCAGCTATGCCCGTAGAGGATGATGCGGGCGTCCTGTTTCTCGGCGGTGCTTAAAATCCCATCGTGGTTGGTATCGAGCAGTTGCCGGACCCGTTGCCGGGCTTTTCCCCGGTGATAACTCTCAAAGGTCTCTACGTCCACGCCCCAGGGGTAAGCCTGACGTAAGCGCGCTGCCAGCTGTACCTCGCTGTGGGCCAGATCGCCGTGCTGGATGAACCCGCCGACGAACCCGATCACGATGACGGGCGGCAGGGCGCGGACAACCGTTGCCGGAGCCGATTGCGTCCGGGCGCCCCGGCCCAGGGCAAGGACAGCCAGGAGGATACCGATCACAATGCGGCCGGAGATCACTGTGCGGTGCGGCCGGCCAGAGTAGGAACCGGAGCCAGGACCTTCAGCTCGTCCAGCGCAGTTAGAACCGCTTTCCAGTTGGCCTCATCCTTTTTGGTTTCGATCGGCGCCGAGAGATCGGAATAGAAGTGCAGGATGTTGTCCCGCAATTCCGCCGTGGTCAGATTGAATTTGCGGCCGGATAGTTGATCCAGCAACCTGGCGTAAGCGTCATCGGTCAATGAGTATTCCGCTGCCTTGGTTTCGTTGCCGGTATCGAAATCGCAATTAGGGAGCGCGAGTGAGTCGGTGCGTACCTGTTCCAGAAAGACCCGATATTGATCGACCGTCAGATTGATGCTCTTGATGTACAGGTCTGCGGTTTGTGGAGTGGGGTTGTTAAACGCCATCCCCTTGAAGGGACCGATCTTCGGCATATAGCGCAGGAGGGTTGACAGAATTCGCGTGCCCAGACCCGGCTTCACGTAGTCCTTGCCCCACTCCTTTTCATAGTCGGAGCGGGAAAGGCGGTAGAGGAATTTCCGTTTAGCGAAATTGGGGGTCTCGCGCATCAGGTCCTTCTTATGGGTTTGCAGCGCGACCTGGGTCATTTGCGGGATCAGGCGGCTGACCGAGTAACGATAAGAGCCGATGGCCAGATCCTCGTGGGTAAGCACCTCGCTCAACGGGACTCCGTAGACCACGGGAAAGACCCGCTCCAGCAGGGGCTTCGATACTTGGAACCCGATGAAATCGTGGTACTGCTGCGAGGCATAACGATTCTTCGCCACCTGCTCCATGTCGAACCCGAACTCGGTTCTCAAATGGGCGGTCTTGTCCTGGGCGTAGCGGACGGATTTGCCAAACTTCGCCCGCAGCTTGGGATACTCGATCGCCACCGCCTGGTTGACCGCGGGGTGGCCGGCAATGTCCGACGCGTAGTGCGACAAGGCGCCCAGGGCGAAGGCGTACTCGTTGACGTCCTGGCTTTCGAGCAGCAGTTCACGGACGAAGTCGCCGCTGCGGACGTAATGCACCAGATTGCTGAATTCCCGGCTGCCGAACGGGTAGTAGCCGAGGTCCTGGATGACGGCGCCGCCGTAGGCGTAGGCATGGGCCTGGGTGATCTGATCTTCGGACAGGCCGGGGTAGCGCTGCAGAAGCAGGGGGCGGATCGCATCCGTCCATAGTAAGTCGACGATTTCTTCGTGGGTCAGAACCGAGTACGCGGACGAGCCTCCACTGCACATGAGGAGAATAAGGAGCAGCGCGCCGCTGCGCCGGGCCAGCGCAGCCCAAGTTCCCATCCTGCCGCGCGGCGAGATCGAGGCATGCCGCATGGTTTCAAATGCGCCCCAGCACCAGGAGAACGATAACAATGAGAATGACCACGCCCACGCCGCCGGTGGGAGCGTATCCCCAGTTCCGGCTATGCGACCAGCGCGGCAGGGCCCCAAGCAGGGCCAAAATCAGGATCACGATCAGGACAGTGCCAAGCATGTGTGCTCCTTAATCCCTGAATCGATAAGTGCAGCTTCTTTTGAAGCTGCACCCGATCGAACCGCTACAGCGTGATGTTGATCGCAATTCCTTGGCCGGGATACCTGCGGTTATAGAGGTAGTACCCGTTGTCGACGTAGTTCACGTAGACGTCGTCATTGTCGTACCAGTCGTCTCCCCAGGATTCGGGCCAGGGGTCAACCGCGCTGATCCAGTAGCCGTCGTACTGGAAGCGCGGGTATCCGCCGACCACCATGAAGGGCAGGCCGTAGATGCGGAATCCGTGGCTGGGGCCGAAGTATCCGCGGTAGCGGTCGTCAGGAATGCGGTAGCCGCGGTAGCCGCCACGCTGCTGCCAGTCGCGGTGATCGGACTGCCAGTTTTGCGAGCGATGCTGCTGCCATGCGCTCCGCTGCACGTACTGCTGTTGCTGAGTGCGCCGCTGCGGCTGCCGGGATTGAGCTTGCTGCTGGTTGTAATGGTTCTGTTGATATTGCCTCTGCTGGGCCTGCTGCTGGTTGCGCTGGTTCTGTTGTTGCTGCTCCCGCTGGGCCTGCTGCTGGTTGCGCTGGTTCTGTTGTTGCTGCCCCCGCTCGGCCTGCTGCTGGTTGTGCTGGTTCTGTTGTTGCTGCCCGCG
>Ga0187825_10000047_pt1 | contig 17829 bp, 21 predicted proteins | sample NC_wetland_sal_i_11_FD_132421 | JGI IMG/M metagenome (GOLD analysis project Ga0187825, IMG submission 132421) | Wetland sediment microbial communities from Neuse River Estuary, North Carolina, USA - SourceSoil_5 | ecosystem: Environmental > Aquatic > Freshwater > Wetlands > Sediment | place... | reverse complement strand
CGCCGAGGTCATCGCCGCGGCGATCGAGGCCGCCCTGCGGTCCGGCGCGGAGGTCTAGCCGCGGATCATCGCCGGGGCAGCCGGCAGAAGCCCTGCGCTTCGATCCGCAGCGCGTGGTTGAAGCGGCTGCGGAAGTTCTCGAACGCGATGTGCGCGGTCAGCTCGACGAGCGCGTCGGGCGCGAAGTGCTCGCGGAGCGCGGCGAACGCCGCGTCGTCGGTGTCCCGTCCCGTGATGGTCATCGTGTCCGCGTAGGCCAGCACCATCCGTTCGAGCGGCGTGAACAGCGGGCTCGCCGCGTACTCGGCGAGCTGCGCGAACTTCTCGTCTGAGATTCCGGCCGCCTGTCCCGAGGCGGTGTTGATGTCCACTCAGAACGGACAGCCGTTCAGGCCGGCGACCCGCACGTAGACCAGGTACCGGAGCGTTGCCGGGATCAGCGTCGTCTCGCTCATCGCCTTGCTCCACGCCTTGTACGCGGCCAGCACCGCGGGATGGTGCGCCAGCACCGTCGTGGTGTTGAGCGGCGCGCCGAACCGCCCGGTCTCCGCGGCCAGCAGGGTGCGCACCGCGGCCGGAAGGCGGTCCGGATCGGGCGGAGCCAGGCGGCTCACCTGATGCATCGAGGTCCTCCCATGCGCTGCCGTGCGATCGTGTTGTGGTGCGACAGGACAAACTCGCGTTCCTTCCGTAGGAGGAGGCATGCACTTCGAGTTGAGCGACGAGCAGCGGCAGATCGCCGACGCGGTCCGCGCGCTGTGCCGCCGGTTCCCGGATGCGTACTGGCGCGACCTCGACCGCACCGGCGGCTATCCGGACGCGTTCGTCACGGCGCTGTCGCAGGGCGGGTGGCTCGCCGCCCTGATTCCCGAAGCGTACGGCGGCGCCGGCCTCGGCGTGACCGAAGCCTCGCTCATCCTCGAAGAGATCAACCGGTCCGGCGGCAACTCCGGCGCCTGCCACGCGCAGATGTACATCATGGGCACCCTGCTGCGCCACGGCAGCGAGGCGCAGAAGCAGCGCTGGCTGCCGCGCATCGCGTCGGGCGAGCTGCGCCTGCAGGCGTTCGGGGTGACGGAGCCGGCGGCCGGCTCCGAGACGACGCGCATTCAAACGACCGCGGTCCGCCGCGGCGACCGCTACGTGGTCAACGGGCAGAAGGTCTTCATCTCGCGCACGGAACACTCGGACCTGATGCTGCTGCTGGCGCGGACGACGCCGTACGACGAGTTGAAGGACAAGACCCGCGGCCTGTCCGTCTTCATGGTCGATTTGAAGGAAGCCGTGGAGCGGGGCACGGTCCAGATCAAGCCGATCCGGCTGATGGTCAACCACCATTCCACGGAGCTGTTTATCAACGACCTCGAGGTGCCGGCCGAGAACCTCATCGGGGAAGAGGGTCTCGGGTTCCGGTACATCATCGACGGCTGGAACGCCGAGCGCATCCTGATCGCCGCGGAGTCGGTCGGTGACGGGCGGTGGTTCGTCGAGCGCGCGGCGCGCTACGCGGGCGAGCGGGTCGTCTTCGGGCGGCCGATCGGTGCGAACCAGGGCGTGCAGTTTCCGCTTGCGCTCGCGCACGCGCACCTCGAGGCGGCGAGCCTCGTGCGGTTTCAGGCGGCGTGGCTGTTCGACCACGGACGCCGCTGCGGGGCGGAGGCCAACACGGCGAAGCTGCTGGGCGCGAACGCCGCGTGGGAGGCGGCCAACGCATGCCTCGACACCCACGGCGGGTACGGGTTCGCCGCGGACTACGACGTCGAGCGCAAGTTCCGCGAGACGCGGCTCTACACTGTCGCGCCGGTCGCCAACAATCTCGTCCTAGCCTACCTGGCCCAGCACGTGCTGGGGCTGCCGAAGTCCTACTAGACGCATGCCGCGCCATCGGGGCACCCGATGACCCGCACCGAAGGAGCCCCCGGCGGGCCTTCCCGGTCCCCCGGGAGACCGTCCTCGCGAGGGGACGGCGTGCTGCGGGGCATCCGCGTCCTCGACCTGACCCGCAACATCGCGGGGCCGTACTGCGCGATGATCCTCGGCGACCTGGGCGCCGACGTCGTCAAGGTCGAGCGGCCCGGGACCGGGGACGATACCCGGCAGTGGCTGCCGCCGGCGTGGAACGGGATCAGCACCACGTACCTCGCCTTCAACCGCAACAAGAAAAGCGTGGCGGTGGATCTCGACCGGGACGAGGGCCGCGACGTGATCTTGAAGCTGGCACGCCGCAGCGACGTGCTGCTCGAGAGCTTCCGCCGCGGCAGCCTCGCCCGGCGCGGCCTCGACTACGCGGCGGTGTCCAAAGAGAACCCGCGGCTCGTGTACTGCACGATCACCGGGTTCGGCACGGTCGGCCCGCACCGCGACCGGCCCGGCTACGACCCGGTGCTGCAGGCGTACTCGGGCATCATGAGCATGACGGGCGAGCCGGGGGGCCGGCCCCTTCGGACCGGCCCGTCGATCGTGGACAACGGCACGGGGATGTGGGCCGCCCTCGGCGTGGTCTGCGCCCTGTTGTCGCGGGAGCGCACGGGGCGCGGCGCCTACGTGGAGACGAGCCTCCTCGAGACCGGCGTCACGTGGATCGGCTACCACCTGCTCGGCTACCTGGCCACCGGATGCGTGCCGCCGCCGGTCGGAACGAGCGCCACGATGATCGCGCCGTACGAGAGCTTCGCGACCCGCGACGGCCACCTCCAGCTCGCGGCCGGCAACGACCGCATCTGGGTGCGCCTCTGCGACGTGCTCGGTCTGCCGCAGCTGCCGGCCGATCCCCGGTTCCGGACGAACGCGGACCGCGTCGCCCACCGCGACGACCTGCACGAGATCCTGGAAGCGCGGTTCCGCACGGAGCCCGCGGCGCACTGGGAAGAGGTGCTGCTCGCGCATGACGTGCCGTGCAGCCGCGTGCGGACGCTCGCCGACGTCGCGGCCGATCCGCAGGTCGCGGCCCTCGGGCTTTTGCCGCCGATCCCGCATCCGGCGATTCCGAACTTCGCGATGGTAGACCTGCCGCTCGCGATCGACGGCCAGCGGGCCGCGGCGCAGGTGGCCCCGCCCGCGGTGGGGCAGCACACGGACCAGGTGCTCGGCGAACTCGGTTATTCTCCGGAGGAGATCGCCGCGCTCAGGGGCGCGGGTGCCGTCGGCTAGCGCGGCCGTCGCGCCCGCGGATCCGTCACATCCGATCGCTGCCTTTGAAATACTTCCGCGCGTAGGCGACCATCTCTCGATCGGTCGGGTGATCGACCGTTTCCACGCCGGCGACCTTGGCCCGCAGCGTCCGGTCGTGCGCGTCCAGGTACTTCACGAACTCCGTCTTCGCCGAGGCCGGGCCGACGATCAGCAGGGTTTCGGCGCTCTCGACCGCCCGCGCGACCTCGCGAAAGAATTGCGCGGCGTCTTCGGGATGCTCTCGGGCTTCGCCCTGTCCCTTGGGATGTCTGTGGATCAGGTGGCGGGGCGAGAGGATCGTCGCCTCGTCGACCGGCTCGGGCTGCGGGTGGCCGGGCGTCTCCGGCTCCACGTGGAACACGCGGGCTTCCGTGTGATCGATCCAAACCACGACGTGGCTGCGCATGATGTCACCCTTCGCGGCACCCCATTGATCAACGCTAGGTTTCCGTCCCGGGACCGGCGGCCCCTGTGCCCGGCCGGGTGACTACCTGCCGCGCCGCCGCCGTGGCATGCTAGGGGAACGCGACGGGCCGCGTCTTGACGTCGGCGTGGGAGGCTTTGGATGGCGGAGGTCAAGGTGACGCAGGTCGGCCGGGTGGCTCCGGGGACGGGCACGGTCGTTGACGCACAGGGGACCGCGGTCGCCCTCTTCAACGTGGGCGGGACGTTCTACGCGATTGCCAACGCGTGCACCCATGTCGGCGGACCGCTGGGAGAGGGGCGTCTCGACGGCACGACGGTGACGTGCCCGTGGCACGGCAGCCAGTTCGACGTGACGTCGGGCCAGGTGCTGCACGGACCGGCCCGCCGCGCCGTGGCGACGTACCCGGTGCGGGTGCGGGGCGACGACGTGTTCGTCGTGGTCGAGGAGGCGCCCCCGGCGGGCTAGCCGAGGTACAGGGCCTCGAGGCCGATGAGCCGCTCCGTGATCAGGACCACGGCCACCGCCATCGCGATGCTGATCGTGCCGGCGACCGCCAGCGTCGGGTCGAACGAGAACCGCAGGTAGTCGAACAGCTCGATTGGGAGCGGCACCGTGCCCACGCCCGAGAGCAAGAGCGAGATGTTGAACTCGTCGTAGCTCGTTACGAACGCGAAGATCGCCCCGGCGATGACGGCGCCCTTGATCAGCGGCAGCGTCACGCGCCGGAACGTCGTGAACGGGTCCGCGCCGAGATTCCGCGCCGCTTCTTCCAGGCTGCGGTCGAACCGGACCAGGACCGCGCTCACGATCAGCACGACGTACGGAATGCAGATCAGGGTGTGGCCGACCACCAGCTGCGGGAGCCCGCCGGCCTTGCCCCAGCCGATCGCGTAGAAGTAGATCAGCAGCGCGATGCCGGTCAGGATGCCGGGCACCGCGATCGGCGCGATCATGAGCAGCCGCATCGCGGTGCGGAAGCGGCCGGAGAAACGCACGAGCCAGAGGCTGGTCATCGTGCCGATGACCGTCGCCGCGACGGTGGCGATCGCGGCCAGTTCGACGCTGTACCGGAACGACCGCATGAGCGTGCGGTTGTGGACGAACGTGACAAACCAGCGGTCCGACAGCCCGTCGGGCGGGAACCGCAGATAGGCGCCCGCGTTGAGCGCCGCGAGCACGACGATCGCGACCGGCGCGAGCAGAAAGAGGTAGAGCAGGACCGCCGCGAGCGCCAGCCACCGCCGCTCCGCGCTCCGCACCATCACCTAGCTCCCCGGGTGGGCCGCGCGGCCCAGCGCGCGCAGGTAGGCCCACAGCACCGCGATCGTGATGACGAAGAAGAGGATCGCGAACGCGCTGCCGCCGGGCCAGTTGAAGAGCTCGGTGATCGTGCGGATCACCAGGATCGGCACCGTCAGCACCTTGAAGCCGCCGAGCAGCGACGGGATGACGTAGGAGCTGATCGTCAGCACGAACACGAGGATCGTGCCGGCCACCACGCCCGGCATGCTGAGCGGAAAGGTCACGCGCCAGAACGTGCGCCAGAAGCCGGCGCCGAGCGAGCGGGCGGCCAGCTCCAGCTCCGGGTCGATGCCCTGGATCGGCCCCGTGATCGCCAGCACCATGAACGGGATGAAAACGTGCACCAGGCCGATCAGCACTCCGAGATCGTTGTACATGAGCGCCAGCGGCCGCAGGCCCAGCGCCGCGCGCGCCTGGTTGATCAGGCCCGTATCCTGCAGCAGGATCATCCAGCCGTAGGTGCGGATCAGGACCCCGACGAGCAGCGGCGAGATCACGAGCGCCATCAGCAGGCCCTTGCGGCGGCGGGGCGCGCGGGCCAGGTGGTAGGCGAGCGGGTAGGAGACCGCGAGCGCGATCGCGGTCGTGAGCACGCCGATCTGGATTGTGTGCCAGATCACGCCCCAGGTGAACGCGTCGCCGACGATCGCGGCGTAGTTGCGGAGCGTGAAGACGTGGAGGTAGGCGGCGGTCGGGCTCGGCGTCATCACGCTGATCACGAGCATGTTGAGGTAGGGCAGCACGAAGAACCCGAGCAGCAGCACCGCCGCGGGCGCGAGCAGCAGGTGGCGCGCCGCCCCGGCCATGCCTACGCGTCCGCCGGGACGGCCCACGCGGCGTCGTCCGGGAACGACACCGTGACGCGCTCGCCCCCGCGCTGCGGCGCCGTGGCGCGGCCCTGCACCCTCAAGACGAGGCCGTCGCCGACCTGGACGCGGACGTCCGTGATCGCGCCGAGGAACGTCCGCTCCACCACCACGCCGCGGAGCCGGTTGGCGCCGTCCGCCGCCTCGCCGCCGAGATCGATGTGCTCGGGCCGGATGCTGAGCATCGCCCGCGCCCCGGGCGCCAGGTCCGGTACCCCGCGGCCCCGCACGCGGCCGGCCGGCGTGTCCACGACCATCGCCTCGCCGGCGCGCGAGACCACGGTCCCCGGCAGCAGGTTCGTGAGGCCGATGAACGCCGCCACGGCCGCGGACCGCGGCCGATGGTAGATCTCCTCGGGCGCATCGAATTGCCGCAGCACGCCGTCCATCAGCACCGCGACGCGGTCCGCCAGCACGAGGGCCTCCGCCTGGTCGTGGGTGACGTAGAGCGTGGTGATGCCGAACTCGCGCTGCAGCGACCGGATGTAGAACCGCATCTCTTCGCGCAGCTTGGCGTCGAGGTTGGCGAGCGGCTCGTCGAGCAGCAGCACGCTCGGGTTGATCACGAGCGCGCGGGCGAGCGCGGTCCGCTGCTGCTGGCCGCCGGAGAGCTCGCGGGGCAGCCGCCGCCCGAGGCCGCCGAGGCCCACTTTGTCCAGAATTGCCGCGACGCGGCGCTCGCTGTCCGCCCGCGGCACGCGGCGCATCTGGAGGCCGAAGGCCACGTTCTGCGCGACGGTTAGGTGCGGGAAGAGGGCGTAGTGCTGGAAGACCATGCCGCAGTTGCGGTGCTCCGGCGCCTCGCCGGTGACGTCGCGGTCGCCGAGCGTGATGCGGCCGGCCGTCGGCGTCTCGAACCCCGCGACCATGCGCAGCGTCGTGGTTTTGCCGCAGCCGGACGGCCCGAGGAGGGCCACCAGCTCGCCCGACGCGGCCTCGAGCGTGAGGCCGGAGACCGCGGTGACCTCGCCGAACCGCTTGGTGAGGCCGCGGAGGCCGATCTCAGCCACGGCGGGTGTGGCGGAAGGGCCGCGCCGGCCGAAGCCGGCGCGGCCCTTCCGGAACTCCTCCGGCGCCGGCGGTGCCGCCTAGCAGCTATGCACCTGCCGGTTCCAGGCATCGGTCATCTGATCGCGCGCGCCCGACGTATTGAGCCACACGTAGTTCCAGCGCGGGATGAGGTGCAGCGACGACGGCGTGACCGGGAACAGCTGGGCCACGTCGGGCGAGATCTTCACGTGGCTGTTCGCCGGCGTCCAGTAGAACTTCTCCGCCCACTTCTGCTGAATCGGCGGGCTGAGCCAGTAGTTGATGAACGCGCACCCGAGATCTTTCACCTTGCTGCCGACCGTGACGTTCATGTCCTGCTCGAACATGCCGCAGTAGCCTTCCTTGGGGGCGACCCACTCGACCGGCAGGTTCTTGGCCTTGAGGAAGGCCCAGTCCGGCGCGTCGATCAGGCCGACGTAGGTCTCGCCCTGCGTCAGCATCGTCTGCTCGGTGCCGCTGAAGTCGACCTGGCGGGCCGCGCAGAGGTTCTTCGCGATCCAGTCGATCGCCGGCTTCCAGTTCTTCGAGTCTTTGGTCAGAATTTGCGCCATCTTGAGCACGTGCTGCGGCTCGCCGGAGTTGCCGATCTGGAAGAACGTCGTCTTGTTGCCGAACTTCGCGAGGTCCAGCCACGACGACGGCGGCGTCTGGACCTTGTCGGAGCGATACGTGATGCCGAGCGCGCCCACGAGGCCCAGCACGCCGACGTCTTTGGGCTGCCGGAGCTCCCGCGGGACGAACGCCAGGTTCGGCACCTTGTCGGCCGGCAGCGGCGCGAAGTAGCCTTCGAGGCGCAGCTGCGCGAGGTAGGTCTCGTTCGTGACGAAGACGTCGTACGGCGGGTTCTGCGTCCCGGCCGCCCGCATCTTGGCGAACCAGTCCTTCGCCAGTCCGAGCGCGAGCTCGACTTTGGCGCCCGTGAGCGCCTCGAACGCCGGGATGTGCTCGTCTTCCATGAACTGCTGCCACGTGCCGCCGTAGCTGGTTACGACCAGGGTCTGCCCTTTGAACGACTGCGGCGCGGCGGCGACCATGGCCGACTCCCCGAAGGCGCCGATGACCGCGGACGCGGACGCGGCGCCGACGCCGAGCCGGCCGAGGCGCCGGAACACCTCGCGCCTCGTGAGGGTGCCGTCTAACCAGTCGCCGATCGTGCCCCGAATCGCGGGATCGCGCAGGAGCTTGCCGGTGCTCATCGCGGCCTCCACGGTGTGGCGTTTATCGAAGGGTGCGCTGCGGGCAACGCCAAGGGTTCCACCCGCTCGAACCGGCTTCCTCTCCCCGCGGCGCCACGCGCCGGCCCGGTTCTGCGCAGGTCTCCTTCCATCCGCGGCGGTAGTCATTAGCCATCAGGTTCGATGGAGGTGGGAACCGTGGCACCGGCCGACCGCAGTCTGTTTCAACGCATCGACCACATCGGGGTGATCGTCGCGGACCTCGGCGAGCAGCGGCGGTGGCTCGGCGAGATCTTCGGACTCCCCGTGACCCGCGAGGTCAGCATCCCGGAGACCAAGCTCACGGCCGCGTTCTACGGGTGCGGCGGCGTGGACGTCGAGATGATCCAGATCGACGATCCGGAGGGCCGCCGCCAGCGCCTCGGTGAGGGCAACCGCGCGCGCATCGAGCACATCGCCGTTGTCGTCGACGACATCCAGGCCGTGCTCAAGCGGCTCGCGCCGCTCGGCGTGCGGACGACGGAGCCCGCGCCCCGCAAGGTCGGGGACCGCCTGAACATCTGGACGGTCGCCGAGACCACCGGCGGCGTCTCGTACCAGCTGATCCAGCGGGTGTAGGGGCCCGGCCATGGAGGACCTCGGCGCCCTCAAAGACCGCGTCTCTGGTGCCGTCGACGCCGCGCGCGACGAGTTCATCGCCCTGAGCCGCCGGATTCACGAGACGCCGGAGCTGGGACTCCAGGAGCGGCAGGCGGCCGACTGGCTCGGTGCGACGCTGCGCGGCGCCGGGTTCGCCGTCGAACGGCCGGTCGCCGGGCTCGAGACCGCCTTTCGGGCCGGCGCGCGGGGCCGCGGCGCCCGGCCGCACGTCGCGCTGCTCGCCGAGTACGACGCCCTCGCCGGATTGGGCCACGCTTGCGGCCACAACCTCATCTGCATGGCCAGCGTCGGCGCCGCGGTGGCGCTGCGGCGCGCGGCGCCCGACCTCCCCGGCACGCTGACCGTCCTCGGCACGCCGGCGGAAGAGACGATGGGCGGCAAGGTCGTCATGGTCGATCAGGGCGTGTTCGAAGGCGTCGACGCGGCGATGATGTTCCACCCGTCGCGCAACAACTGGTGGACGCGCGGCGCGCTCGCGGCGCAGTCGCTCGCGGTGAAGTTCCACGGCAAGCCCGCGCACGCGGCGGCGATGCCGGAGAAGGGCATCAACGCGCTCAACGCCCTGCTGCTTACCTACCACGCCATCGACTCGCTGCGGCAGCACGTGCCGAGCGACGTGCGCATCCACGGCATCATCACGAAAGGCGGCGACGCGCCGAACGTGGTCCCGGCCTACGCCGAGGGCGACTTCCTCGTCCGCGCCGCGGCGCGCGCCACGATGACGGACGTCATGGCGAAGGTCCAGCGGTGCGCCGAGGGCGCCGCTGCGCAGACCGGGGCGCGCGTGGAGTTCGAGCAGGGGCTGGTCTATGCCGAGCGCTACAACAACGGCGTGCTGGCCGGATTCTTCGCCGAGAACATGGGGCGCCTCGGCGTCCAGGGCGATCCGCCGCCGAGCGAGGGCGGGGTCGGTTCCTCCGACATCGGCAACGTGAGCATGGTGTGCCCGACGATCCATCCCTACCTGAAAATCGCGGACGACGTATCCGGGCACACGGTGGAGTTCCGCGAGGCGGCCGCCTCCCCGCGCGGCTACCAGGCGATGCTGGCCGCGGCCAAGGGCCTCGCGATGACGGCCCTCGACGTGTTCTACCGGCCCGGCGCGGTGGACGCGATGTGGAGCGAGTTCAAGAAGACGGTGCCGGGCGCATGACGCGGTACCGGTGGCCGGACGGGCACGACTGCGCGGTGGCGCTGACCTTCGACGTCGACGCCGAGTCGGCGCTGATCTTCCGGGAGCCGGAGCGCGCGGCGCGGTCGCTCGCCGCCAACGAGGAGCGGCGGTTCGGCGTGCGCACCGGCGTCGCGCGCATCCTCGCGCTGCTGGAGCGGTACCGGCTGCGCGGGACGTTCTACGTCCCCGGCTGGACGATCGCCCACCACACGGACGCGATCCGGCCGATCCGGGACGCGGGCCAGGAACTGGCGGCGCACGGCAACGTGCACGAGTCGCTCGACACGCTGAGCGGCGCCGAGGAGGCGGCGGTGCTCGACGCGCAGCTCGACATCTGGCGCTCGTACCTCGATTTGCGGCCGACCGGGTACCGGTCGCCGTCCTGGGAGCTCAACGCCGGCACGCCGGCGCTGCTCAAGTCCCGCGGGTTCGTCTACGACAGCTCGCTCATGGGCGACGACATCCCGTACCACCTGACGAGGCCGTCCGGGCCGCTGGTCGAGGTACCGGTGCAGTGGCTGCTCGACGACGCGCCGATGTACCGCCACGTGTACGGCGCCAGCAACCAGATCTCCGACCCGCACCGCGTGATCCGCATGTGGGCGCAGGAGTTCGACGGCATGCGCGCCGAGAACGGCTGCTTCGTGCTGACGATGCACCCGTGGATCTCCGGCCGCGCGGGGCGCCTCTTGGGCCTCGAGCGGCTGATCCAGCACATGCGCCGCGTGCCGGGCGTGTGGTTCGCCACCGTGGCCGAGATCGCCGCGTGGGCGGCCGGGCGGGAAGGCCGCGTCGTGGACCCCGCGAAGGGCACCACCAGGGCGTAGACCGGCCCGCGCGGCCGGGAGAGGGTGCACCGTCGGCCGCGCAGAATCGGCGTCGCATGGGGGGGACGGCAGGCCGGGGGCGGGCCGGGCGCGGCAGGCTGCGCTGTGTCGCTACGGCGCTGGCGTGCCTCCTGCTGGCCTGCGGCACCGCGGCCGCGCCCGCGGCCGCGGTGCCGCATTCCGACGCCGCTTGCGGATACCGTGTGGGCTACCCAGCGGACTGGACGGCCGCGCCCGGGAAGGACGGCGCGCTGGTCATCGATTCGCCCCCCGCGCTGAACACGCAGGTCTCGATTCTGGGCATCTGGGACACCTCCGCCGTCGGCGCCTATTCCGGCCCGTCCACCGCCGCCCGCGCCAACGGGACAGTGGCCCAGGTGCTGCTCGACACCGACTGGGAGAAGTCGAACCACAGGCTCGTCTGGGTCGATGAATTTCGCATCGGGCTGATGTCCGTCTCGTACATCACGCAGCTGCAGCAGTCGGACGACGGCGTCTGGTACTACCATCTGTCCATCCTGTTGATTTCGACCGGCACCGCCCGCCAGCTGCGCCCCGACGGATGGTCCTACGCCATCGTGGCGGCCTGGATCCCCCGGTCCCGGTTCCAGGAAACCGAGCCGATCGTGATGGACGTCGTGCGCAGCATCGAGTTCATTAGAGCCGACAAAGCGTGCTGGGCCCGGGCCGCCCCGCGCACCGGCCGGCCGTGACCCCGCCGCCCGGCCGGCGGGGCGCCCTCCGCCGGTACCTCGTCAGCGAACGCTACGCTGATACGGTCGCGCACGGGTTGTTCCACTTCACCGTGATCATGCTGGCGTTCATCATCGGCAACGTGTGGGCGAGCCACGACGCGGAGCTCCGCGACCTCCGCGGCCAGTACGCGGTGCTGCTGCCCCTGAAGGAAGAACTGGACACGTTCCAGGCGCAGGTCCTCGTCAACGAGCTCAACCCGCCGATGCTTCCGTCCCAGGAGAAGCGGAGCAGCGACAGCTACGGACCGCCGCCGACGCCCTGCCAGAACGGCTTCGCGTCGGCGTACAGCCGGAACACCGCCGGGTGGCGCTCGATCCGGCAGCAGGACCGGTACTATCTGCTGGCCGATTGGGCCTTCTACGTCCAGCTGGACACAATGTACAAGACCGCGGCCAGCGAGTCGGACGCCGCCGTCATGGCGACGACCCGCGCGGACTGCCAGAAGCACTGGAAACTGTTCGGCGAGCGGCTCATCGCCTTCAACAAGGTGATGAACGCCCACCTGGTCGATCTGCAGGACCAGTATGCGGGGCCCTGGTGGCGGTTCTCACAGCATCACGTGCGCATTCTCCTGTACACGCTCGCCGGGTTGGCGATCGTGCTCGCGCTGCCGGTGTTGATTCGCGCGGGCGAGAACACGCTGCGGCGGTGGCCGGTCCTCAATCCCCGCGACGAGGCGGCCGCCGATCCGGCGGCGGAGGAGGGTGGCGCGCCGTCCGACGCGGCGAGGGAGCGAGGGGGTGGTGCGCCGGCGGGGCGAGCCGGGCCCGACGCTACTGGGGCCGCTCCAGCCACCACGACCGGCAGTCGCTGAAGCCCGCGTCCGCGACGATGCACGCGAGCACCAGTTTTTCTTCGGTCGCGGCGGGGCGGACCGGCACGCGAAACTCGGCGCGGAATGCCTGGTCGCGCGCGACCCCGCAGCGGAACGGCGCGGCCAGCCGCCACTCGTAGTCGCCGCCGCCGTCGAGCACCGTCCGGAACCGGCCGTCCGGCCAGATGTACGACCATTCGTCGGCGCGGCTCGTCCCTTCGACGAAGTGAACGCCCGGATAGTTGCCCTGGTTCACGAGACAATCCCACAATCGGAGGTCGCCGGCGGCCACCTGCTGTCCCAAACCCAGCATCAGCACGCCGTTGACGCCCCGGCGCGCGACCGGCGCCGGCGCGACGCTGGCCGCCATCGCGTGCCACGGCAGCGCCGCCGGATCTGTGCGGCTTCCCGCGGCCGTCCCCGGTGCGCAGTGAATCGGCTGGTCCTGCAGCGGGGGTGGTTCGCTCTTGCCCAGCGCATGGTTCCATACCATCTCGAACTTGTACATCCGGCCGCTGCCGACAATGTCGCCGAAAAACTGGATCATGTGCCTGTTCTGTTTGGTCGGGCCCGACGACACGAGGCCGATCATGCCATCCCGGCCGCACAGCCGGACCTCGTCGTGGTCGGTCTGGAAGTCCCCGTGCCACGCCTGCCATTGGTAGGTACGGCTCCGGCTGTCGTTGTGCAGCACATAGAAGATCCAGTTGGGGTTCTCGTTGGGAAACGGCGGAGGCTGGGCGTCGCCGAAGCATAGAGCGACCGTCTGGTCGCCGAAAGGGACGTGTTCCGCTTGGCGGCACGCCCCGAGCGCCGGGAGAAAATATCCTTCCGCCTCGTAGGCGCCCACCGGGAGATCGACGGCGGATTCCGTCGACGCCGGGACGGCGGCGGGGCGCGCCAGCGCCATAATGGCGACGAGAGCCGCCATCCCAAAGGCGCGGGCCAACACGCGTCTCCGCGCCGCTCCGGCGCGCCTCGGCTGTCGCAACGGCTTGCTCACGGTCCGGTCCCACACGGTCCTGAGTGTCCCGGAGATTTCCCCCAGCGCGGGGAACCGTCCTGCCGGTCAGGCCGAGACCGCCTCCAGCCGCTGCATCGTCGTCCGCGGCCCCATCGCCGCGATCACGATCACGACCACCAGCATTGCGGCCGCGATGAGGGTGAAGACGCCGGGGGTGCCGGCGCGCCGCAGCGTCGCCGCGACGAGGAAGCCGACGAAGATCGTGCTGAACCGGCTCCATGAATAGACGAAGCCCACCGCCTGCGCGCGGATGCGCGTCGGGTACAGCTCGGCCTGGTACGCGTGGAAGGCCGGGGACAGCCAGTTGTTGCACAGGGTGATCAGGATCCCGAACGCGATGATGCCGGCCGGCGCCCGCATCTGGGCGAAAATCAGCCCGAAGACGGCGATCCCGATCGCGGCCCACACGATCTGCCACTTGCGCTCGATCCGGTCCGCGAAGCGCATCGCGAGCAGGGGACCGACCGGGTTGGCGAGGGCGATGACGAACGTGAACTCGAGCGACTTGACGAACGTCACGCCCTCGCTCGAGAGCAGAATCGGCACCCACGCCGCGAAGCCGTAGTAGCCGACCGTCTGAAAGAAGTTGAAGATGACCAGCATGATCGTGCGGCCGCGGTAGGCCGGGCTCCACATCTCGGCCCAGCCGCCCCGGCCTTCCGTCCGTTCGCCGGCCAGCGCCGGCGGCGCCGGCGGCAGGGGCGCGCCGCTCTCGGCCGCGACGCGCTGCTCGATCGCCGTCATGACCCGGTCCGCCTCCTCGTGACGGCCGTGGTTCTCCAGCCACCGGGGGGACTCGGGGAGGCCCAGCCGGATCCACCACACGAAGACCGCGCCGAACGAGCCGATGATGACCACCCACCGCCATCCGTCGAGGCCCCAGATCGTCTGGGGCACCAGCAGCCTCGCGATCAGCGCGACCGCCGGCACCGCGAGGAACGTGATGAACTGGCTGAACGCGATGGCGTTGCCGCGCGCGTCCTTCGGGGTGAGCTCCGCGATGTAGGCGTCGATGTTGATCAGCTCGACGCCGATGCCGACGCTGGCAATGAAGCGCCAGAGGTCGAGCGCCACCGGCGTCTTCATGAACGCCATGATGAAGGTCGCGATCGAGTACCAGAGCAGCGAATACGAGAAGATGCTGCGACGCCCGTACCGGTCCGAGACCCAGCTGAACAAGATCGTGCCGACGAACAGGCCGGCGAACGTCGCGGCGACGAAGCTCGCGAAGCCCGTCAGGTCGAACAGCCCCGCCGTGGTGGGCTTGAACAGGCCCGACTTGATCAGCCCCAGCGACACGTACGCGGTCATGAACAGGTCGTAGAACTCGAACAGTCCGCCGAGCGAGATGAGGAGGACCAGCGAGCGGATGTAGCCCGAGGGCGGCAGCCGGTCCAACCGGGCCGCGACGGTGGTGTTTGGCCCTCTGGCCGTGGATGCTCCCATTATCGTTCCCCCCTTCGACGCGACGCCGTGGGGCGGAGGTCCGAACGCGGGTGCGGTATTCGGGCCGGCGAAATGGCGGTCCTCTCCACTTAGCGGATCTCGACGATCATCTCGATCTCGACCGCGATGTTGAGCGGCAGCGAGCCCATCCCGACCGCGGACCGCGCGTGGCGCCCGCGGTCCCCGAAGACGGCCACCAGCAGATCGGAGGCGCCGTTGATGACCTGCGGCTGCTCGGTGAACTCGGGCGTGGCGTTGACCATCCCCAGGAGCTTGACCACCCGGCGGACGCGGTCGAGGCTCCCGACGGCGGCCCGGAGCGACGCGAGGCAGTTGAGCATCACGAGCCGCGCGGCCTGGTACCCTTCCTCGGTGGTGAAGTCGCGGCCCAGCTTGCCCCGGTAGATCAGCTGCCCGTCCTGGACCGGCCCGTGGCCGGAGAGGAACACCAGCTTGCCGGTGACGACCGCGCCGACGTAGTTGGCGAGCGCCGACGGCGCCGGCGGCAGCGCGAGGCCCAACTTGGCGAGCGCGCGCTCCGCCGCCCCACCCGCGCCCGCGGTGCTGCGGGGTGTCCGTCCGCGGGCCGCGCTCCTCGGTTTGCTCGTCTTGGGTCTGGCCATGTCAGCGCCTCCCGGTGTGGCGTGTGGACATCTGGCTTAGGGCAGGTCGACGGCCAGGTGCGCCGCGATGTAGGGTGCGACCTCGTCCGGCTGTTCGTCCGCGAACGTGTGCGAGCCTCCGGGGATCACGACAAGCTTGGAGCGCGGCAGGAGGCTCGTAAGATACTCGCCGACCGCGACCGGACTGATCGGGTCGCTGTTCCCCCAGAGCAGCAGCGTGGGCGTCCGGATCTCGGACAGGCGCGCGCTGAGGTCGGCGCGATAACTCAGCAGCCACGCCGGCGCCGCCGGATACGCTTCCCGGTAGGCGGGACGCCAATCCTCCACGCTGAAGGGCGCCAGATCGACGCCGCCCGACGTGGCGGCGAGCACGAGGTGCCGGACGCGGTCGGGCCGCGCCAAGGCGGCGCGGACGGCAACGACGCCGCCCATGGACTGCGCGACAAGATCGACCGGCCGGTCCATGCGCGCCGTGACGAGCGCGGTGAGGTCGTCGAACGAGGCGACCCGCGGATCCGGCGGAACGTCGCCGAGCCCCGGCCAGTCCAGGAAGACCCGTTCGTACCGCGGCGGTAGCCGCTCGGCGACCGGCCGCCAGTAGGCGCCGTCCCCCCGGGCGCCGGGCAGGAAGAGGACGCGGTGCGTCGGCGCCGGCATCGCCCGATCAGTGCGCCAGGTAGCCTCCATCCACCGGGAGCGTCACGCCGGTGATCGCGGACGAGGCCGGGGAGGCCAGGAACAGCACCGTTCGGGCGACCTCGTCCACGTCCACCACGCGGCCGAGCGGGATGCGGCCGAGGACCTGGGCGCGGGCCGCGGGATCGCGCAGGACCTCCGCCGTCATCTCGGTCTCGACGAAGGTCGGCGCCACGGCGTTGACGCGCACGCCGCGCGGCGCCCACTCCATCGCGAGCTGCTTGGTCAGCATCGCCACCGCGCCTTTGCTCGCGCAATAGGTGGCACGATTCGGCAGGGCGACGAAGCTCATCGTCGAGCCGAGGTTGACGATCGACCCGCCGCCGGCGCCGAGCATGACGCGCGCCGCGGCCACCGCGCAGAAAAAGACGGCCTTGAGGTTGACATCCATCACCTCGTCCCACTCCGCCTCGCTGACGTCCAGGGCCGGGGTGCGGTGGTTGATGCCGGCGTTGTTGACGAGGACGTCGAGCCGGCCGTAGGCGCCGACCGCGCGGTCGATGATGCGGGCGCCGGCCGCGGCGTCACGCACGTCGGCCACCACCGTCACGCAGCGGCGGTCGAGCCGTTCGATCGCCCGGCGCGCCTCGTCGAGCGTCTCGGGAGTGCGCCCGGCGAGCACGAGGTCCGCGCCGGCGCGGGCCAGGCGTTCGGCGATGCCGCGGCCGATACCGCGCCCGCCGCCGGTGACGACCGCTGCCTTCCCGTCCAGACGAATCTCGTCCATGGCTCCTCCTCGCGGACTAGCGGTGCAGCCGTGGATCCAGCGCGTCCCGCAGCCCGTCCCCCAGAAAATTGAAGCCGAGGATCGTGACGAAGATCGCGCCGATCGGAAAGAACGCCTGATGCGGCGCCACGTCGAGGTAGCTGCTGGCCACGAACGCCATGGCCCCCCACTCGGGCGTGGGCGGCTGCGCGCCGAGCCCGAGGAAGGACAGGGCCGCCGCGACGAGGATCGCCGCGGCGATGCCGAGCGTGGCCGTCACGATGATCTCCGACGAGATGTTCGGGAGCACGTAGCGCGCCAGGATCCTTGCGTCCCGCACGCCGACCGCGCGGGCGGCATCGACGTACTCGTTCGCGCGGACGCGGAACACGGCGCTGCGGACGATGCGGACGAACTGCGGGACGCCGCCGACCCCCACGGCGATCATCGCGTTGTCGAGGCTCGGCCCGAGGGCGCCGATGATGGCGATGGCCAGCAGCAGGCCGGGGAAGGCGAGCAGCACGTCGATCACGCGCATGATCGGACTGTCGAGCCGCCGGTAGAAGCCGGCCAGCACGCCGAGGGTGATGCCGGCGGCCGCCGCGATGCCGACCGAAATCAGGCCGATGCTGAGCGAGATCCGGCTGCCGTATACGATCTGGCTGAAGATGTCCCGGCCCAGATTGTCTGTTCCGAACGGATGCGCCCGCGAGGGCCCCGCGAAGCGGGCGAGGACGTTCGGCTGCGCGGGATCGGCGACCGCGAGGTACGGTGCCGTCGCGACGGTGAGTAGCAGCAGGGCGACGATCGTGCCGCCGATCCGGATCTGCCACGACTGCCCGAGGCGCCGCCACAGCGTCGACCGGCGGCGGGGTGCAAACGGCGGTGCGGCCCGCGGGGCGGGGGACGCCAGGGGAAGGCTGCCGCCGCTTGCGGACGCCATCAGCGCCTCCGCACTACTGGTACCGGATCCGCGGGTCGGCCGCGGCGTACGCCACGTCGACCAGGATGTTCGTCAGCACGAACGTCACCGCGAAGAGCAGCACCCCGCCCTGCACGATAGGAAAATCGCGGCCGAGGATTGCCTGCACGACGAGGCGGCCCATGCCGGG
>Ga0187825_10000046_pt1 | contig 18312 bp, 14 predicted proteins | sample NC_wetland_sal_i_11_FD_132421 | JGI IMG/M metagenome (GOLD analysis project Ga0187825, IMG submission 132421) | Wetland sediment microbial communities from Neuse River Estuary, North Carolina, USA - SourceSoil_5 | ecosystem: Environmental > Aquatic > Freshwater > Wetlands > Sediment | place... | reverse complement strand
GCCTCATAGACGCTCTCCAGCAACCCAGGTCCCAAAGCCGTATGGACTTTCATCGCTGAATCAACCACAGCGCCACTGATTTCGTTAAAGCGCACAAGCTCCGCGTCCTCTGTGGTTCTACAGGAGAGGTCAAGGCCGGTATGTGACGTTCGTCACATGATTAAGGAGATGCGTCACAAAGAACGCCTCTGTGTCCTCCGTGTCCTCTGTGGTTAAATTCTTGCAATCGTGCCTGAGAAGCCTCCAGGTCTTTTCTCGTCTCCCGAAAAGCGCAACGTCGTGCTTTGCCTTCTACTGGTGGTCGCCACCCTGGCTCTCTACAACCCGGTCAACCGCCACCCGTTCGTCAATTACGACGACGACCGTTACGTAACGGAGAATTTGCACGTCCACGACGGCCTGACTTGGGACACGATTGCCTGGGCTTTCACCGCAACCGAGCAGGGAAACTGGCATCCGCTTACCTGGCTGTCGCACGCGCTCGACTGGCAGCTGTTCCACCGGAATGCGACCGGACACCATTTCACCAGCTTGCTGATCCATGCCGCGAACGCAGTCCTTCTATTTCTATTTCTGGCTTATGCCACCGGCCGCGTCGGGCCGAGCTGGCTGGTTGCCGCGCTGTTCGCGCTTCATCCCATCAATGTCGAGTCCGTGGCCTGGGTGGCGGAGCGCAAGAACGTCCTCTGCACCTTCTTCTTTTTTGCCGCGCTCATCGCCTACTCCTGGTACGCGCGGAAGCCAGACTCGCGCCGATACCTGGCCTTTGCCGGCCTGTTTGCGCTCGGACTGATGTCGAAGCCAATGGTGATCACCCTGCCCGTCGTGCTCCTGTTGCTGGATTACTGGCCGCTGGGCAGAATCCGGGGACTCCCCTCCGGCACGCCGCCAATTGCGCAAGCGCCGCTGTCCAAGCTGCTCGTCGAGAAATTGCCCCTGCTGGTTCTCTCTGCGGCCAGCGCCTGGATCACCATGCAGGCCCAGCGTGCAGGCGGCGCAATGCGCTCCGCCGCACAATTTTCGCTGGGCGTCCGTCTTGAAAATGCGCTGGTGGCCTACGCCACTTACTTATGGAAAATGATCTGGCCGTCGCATCTGGCGCCGCTTTATCCTCATCCGGGTGCTTCGCTTCCGGTCTGGCAGTTAGTGATCTCCGCGCTGGTGCTGCTGGCGGTGACCGTGGCGGTCTTTAGATTTCGCCCCCGGCGATATCTGCTGACGGGCTGGCTTTGGTTTCTGGGGACTCTGGTGCCGGTCATCGGACTGGTGCAGGTCGGCGACCAGGCCATGGCCGACCGCTACGCCTACATTCCGCTGGTCGGAATTTTTGTGATGCTTGCCTGGGGAGCCGCGGACCTGGCCGATTCGCGGCAGATCGGACTGGCTGCCCGATGGATTCCCGCGGCCTGCATTCTGCTCGCTCTCGCTCTCGCTACCAATCGGCAACTGAGCTACTGGTCGAGCAACTACGATCTCTGGACGCACGCGCTCGCGGTGACCGACAGAAATTTCATCGCGCAGGACAATCTGGGCGGTGCACTGCTGCTGCTCGACAAGCCCGACGAAGCCTATTCACATTTTCAGGCCGCTGCCCAGATTAATCCCAGCGATCCCATGAGCCACTCCAACCTGGGCGCCTATCTGCAGGAACACGGCAGATTGCCTGAGGCCATGGAGCAGTACGATCGCACCATCAGTCTGACGTCGGACGCCGGGTTGCTGGCGGCCACTTACGCCAACCTGGGCACCGCTTATCGCAAGCTCGGGGAGGACGGGAAAGCTCGAGAGAATTACGACCAGGCCCTGCGGCAGAATCCCAATCAGTCCTCGGCCTACCTGGGACTGGGCCAGTTGCTGGAAAAACAAAACCAGCTGGATGACGCCATCCGGAATTATTCGAAGGCGGTTGAACTGAACCCGACCGATACCGGGTTTCTGCTTCTGGGCCATGCACTCGAGCGCGTGGGCCGAAGTGCGGAAGCACTGGCGGCCTACCAGGCGGCCTTGAAGTTGTCACCCGAGAATCCGGAAGCCCAGCACGCGGTGGATGCGCTATCCGGACTGCCGCACTGATCACGGCGCGCTGCTGGCTTCCCTGAATCTACTTCTTCTGGCTGATGTCGACCGACGCGCGCGTCTTCTCCCAGTCCATGTGCATGGCGCAGGTTGACCCGGTCTGGTCGAAGCCGATGGTGAAATTCTCCACCGGCGAAGACAACGGTGATACTTTCATGTCCACGCGAGCGAAATCTTCACCCTCGCCGGGATAGGGAATACCCCACTCCCCGGTTTTTTTGCTGATGATCAGGACCCATTTGTCGGCGTTGGGAAGGGTAAAGATCGTGTAACTGCCCGCGGGAACGTCTTTGCCACCGATGTTCAGGTTGGTGTCGGTGACCAGCGTGGTGGCCTCATTGGCTCCAGCCCGCCATACCTCGCCGTAAGGCACCAGGCCGCCGAAAATCTTGCGTCCTTTCGTGCGCGGACTGGAATAGTCACTCTTGATGCTCTTGCCGTCGGCAAACTTACACTGCGCCTGAGCTGGGGGACTGGGACGCTTGCTCGCATCCTGAGCGCAGGCCAACAGAGCGAATGTGGGCAGAATTAAAGCGACGAGTGCGAGGCGTGTCTTCATGAGTCTCTCCTTGGGGAACCGTTTAGCAATTAGCAATTAGCGCCTGGCCCTAGCCCAGTCATCACTCGCCGCCCGGGCCGGCGATAGCTGCCAAGTGCCAAGAGCTAAATGCCAATTGCTAAGTGCTTTGACGTAACCACGAAAACTTGGACAGCGAACGTCCGCAATTATGCCCCACGCAACCTACCCGATACAATCGAGCCATGCCGGTATTCGACGAAAAGCAGGAAGAACTGGAACACTACGAAACCATGATGGGCGTTCCGCGGGGACGGTTGGCTGTCACCATGGACATGATCACGGACGCCATGGCATTGGTGGGTCAGCACGGCGTCTACTGCCAGAGCCAGCGCTGGCCGGGCAAGCCAGTACTCGACATCCAATTGGTGATGAAAGGTCTGACCGACGCGAAGGAACTCATCCAGAGCGTGATGGCGGAACTAAGCAAGCAGCCGGGAAAAACCGGCTGAACTTCGAACCGTCCACTTTCTTTCCACCGACTGCTGCCTTCCGCCGCTAGTTCGCGCGCGCCAGCTTCTCATCGAGCGGAGTGGCAGCTTCGCGAAGCGAAGCTGCCCCGCAGTCGAAGGACCCCTGCCCGCTACCCACAAATCCCGCGTACACAGCCGTTCGCTCCGACCGCCGGTGAAGATGCCAGGGGTCCTTCGACTCCGCCAGACCATTCGCGAGCGAATGGTCTGGCTACGCTCAGGATGACGTAGAACCGGGAATGCTACGCCAGTGTGTACTTCCCCCGCTCGATCACTTTTTGCGCGATCTGTTGTCGCAATTCAATCGTGTTGAAGGGTTCGTGCTTCACCAGGCGGCGCAGGATCGCCAACTGGGTGCGCAACATGTCACCCTCGGCCACAGCCGCGATGATCTTCTTCGCGGCCGCTTCGATCTTCTCCATGGCTTGCGAGAGATACACTCGCGTCATGGCGATAGCGGAGGCCGCTGCCGCCTCCCCCTGCTGCTGCGCCATTTTCTGTGCCCGCAGCACGGCTGACTCCATGGCATAGGTCTCAATCACCATGTCGGCGATGGCTCCCATGACTTCCTGCTGGTCCTGTATGGCCTGCATATATTTCTGGGTTGCGGCGCCGGCGGCAAACAGGCCCAGCTTTTTGGCCTGCGCCACCAGTTTGCGTTCTTCCGCCAGTGGGCCTTCCAGTTCCTCGCTTGCGCTGGGTCCGGCGAGCACTTCGTCCATCAGCTTCTTGATCGCGGGCATCAGCGGCAGCTGCCCGGACATGGCGCGTTTGAGCAGAAAGCCGGTGATGATCAGCCGGTTGATCTCATTGGTGCCCTCAAAGATGCGATTGATGCGGGCATCGCGGTAGGCGCGTTCGGCAGGGTACTCCTCGACGAAACCGTAACCGCCGTAAATCTGGACAGTTTCGTCCACCACGTAGTCGATCATCTCCGACCCCCACACCTTGAGGATGGAGCATTCCACCGCGTACTCCTCGATCGCCTTGCGCGTTTCCTTGCCGGCATCGGCGCTGTTCTTGTCCACTTCGTTGAGCGCGACATCCATCATCCCCACCGTGCGATAGACCAGAGCCTCGCCGACGTAGATCAAAGTGGCCATATTGGCCAGCTTCTCGCGCACCAGGCCAAAGTCCGCGATCGCTTTGTTGAACGCCTTGCGCTGCTTCGCATAAGCAATCGCGTTCTCCAGCGACAGCCGCGCCCCGCCTACGCACATCGCGCCCAGCTTGAAGCGTCCTACGTTAAGGATGTTAAAAGCAATGATGTGGCCCTTGCCGATTTCGCCCAGCAGGTTTTCCACCGGGACTTTACAGTCGTTGAGAATCAGCGGGCAGGTGGAAGATCCGCGGATGCCCATCTTATGCTCTTCCGCGCCGACGGAGAATCCCGGGAACGTTCTCTCCACCAGGAACGCGCTGAACTTTTCGCCATCCACTTTGGCGAACACGGTGAACAGGTCGGCAAAGCCGGCGTTGGTGATCCACATCTTCTCGCCGTTCAGGATGTAGTGCTTGCCATCGGGCGAGAGTTGGGCGCGAGCCCGGCAGTTCAGCGCGTCGGATCCGGAGGATGCTTCCGACAGGGCGTAAGCCCCAACGATCTCACCGGCGGCGAGACGGGGCAGATATTTCTTCTTCTGCTCTTCGGTGCCGAAGTAAACGATGGGCAGCGTGCCGATGCCGGAATGTGCCCCCCAGGTGGTGGCGAAGCCGGCGTACTTGGCGATGTGATCGGCGATGACCGCAGCGGTGACTTTGTCCATTTCGAGGCCGCCATAGGCCTCGGGGATTTCGACGCCGCTCAGTCCCAGGTCCCCCGCCTTCTTCAGCAGATCGCGGGAGATGGAGTAGTCCTTGTGCTCCATCTTCTCGGCGTTGGGCATGATTTCGTTGGCCGCGAATTCCTCGGCCGTCTGCCCGATCAGTTGGTGCTGCTCGGTGAAATCCTCCGGAGTGAAGACCTCGTCAACCTTGCGCTCTTCGAGCAGAAAGCTGCCGCCGGAAATCTTGGTGCTGGGAATTGCGGAGATGGTTGCCATTGTCGCTCCTAAGAAGAAAGTTCCACCACGGAGCCTCAGAGACACGGAGGAAATCGTTACAAATATTGTACTTTATGCCAGATCACGGAACCGATCACTTTGTCGGCGTAAGCACAGGAATTGAATCCCCAAGGTTTTCTCCGTGACTCTGTGTCCCCGTGGTTAATCCAGGTTTTCGAAGATCCCTGCAGCGCCCATTCCCCCGCCCACGCACATGGTCACCATCCCGTAGCGCGCATTGCGCCGCTTCATCTCCCGAATGATCGTGGCCGTCAGCTTCGCTCCGGTGCACCCTAGCGGATGCCCTAATGCAATGGCCCCGCCGTTCGGATTCACCCGCTCGGGATCGAGCCCGCCTTCCTTGATTACCGCCAGCGATTGCGCCGCGAAGGCTTCGTTCAGTTCGATCACATCGATGTCCGAGAGCTTCAGCGCCGCCATCTTCAGAGCCTTGGGAATCGCAAACACCGGGCCCAATCCCATTTCTTCCGGTTTGTAACCGGCCGTGGCAAAGGAAACGTAGCGCACCAGCGGCTTGATTCCGAGCGCCGCGGCCCGCTCCGCCGACATGACCACCGCCGCTGCCGCTCCATCGGAGGTTTGCGAAGAATTGCCTGCGGTCACGGTTCCCTTGGCGTGAAAGACTGGCTTAAGCGCAAGCAGAGCCTCGAGCGACGTGTCGGCGCGCGGGCCTTCATCGACTTTGAACACAATCTCCTGCCGCTTCGGCTTTGAGCCGTTCGGGGTTGTGAAGCTCACGTTCACCGGCACGGTCTCGTCGGCAAACTTGCCGGCCTGTATTGCAGCCAGCGCCTTCTGATGGCTGCGCAACGAAAATTCGTCCGCTGCCTGGCGTGTGATGCCGAAGCGCTCTGCCAATCGCTCGGCGGTCAGGCCCATGGTGAGATAAGCGTCGGGATAATGATCAATCAGCCATGGGTTGGGCGATATCTTGTGCCCGCCCATGGGAATCATGGACATCGATTCCGTGCCGCCGGCCACGATGATTTCCGCGCCGCCGCTCATGATGCGCTCCGCCGCCATGGCGATCGCCTGCAGTCCGGATGAGCAGAAACGATTGACGGTGATCGCCGAAACCTCGACCGGCAACCCGGCCCGCAGCGCGGCGATGCGGGCAACGTTCATCCCCTGCTCGGCTTCAGGCGTGGCACAGCCCAGAATGACGTCTTCAATTTCTTTGGTGTCGACTTGCGGCACGCGCTCGAGCGCGCCTTTGATGGCGACAGCGGCCAGTTCATCGGGACGGGTAGCGCGCAGCGTGCCTTTAAACGCGCGTCCCACCGGGGTGCGAACCGAGGAGGCGATGACAACTTCTCTCATAGCAGTTTTCCGTGGTGGATATGACCAAGTCTAGCACTCAGCCACCCACATTAGATGCGAGCACCGGCCACGTAGGCCCAGACGTCCTCGTCTGGGCGGGCGAGCGAAGCTCGCCAAGGCGGACCGATCTTTACGCAGCCACTGCGGACTGCGTCCGCCGGGCAGATGAGGACATCTGCCGCTACGTATGCGTTTCAGTTCCGCAGGGTTTTCCCCGTCTTCAGTGTGTACTGAATTCGCTCCTGCGTCTTGCGCTCGCCGCATAGCGACTTAAACGCCTCGCGTTCGAGATCCAAAATGTATTGCTCGCTTAGCGGCGTGCCCGGGGTGACGTTCCCGCCGCACAACACTTCCGCGACTTTGGTGGCGATCTTCACTTCGTGGTCGGAGATGTATTCGCCCTGCCGCATGATGTGCACTCCCAGTCGCAGCGCCGCCAGCACGTTCTCTCCGGGCGCGGGGATGTCGGTCCGCGGCTGTGGCGGTTCGTAGCCGGCGCGGACCAGTTTCAGGGCGCGGGCCTTGGCGTCGGCCAACACACGCTCGCGGTTCATGGTGATGTTGTCGGACCCATGCAGGAAACCAAGACCACGCGCCTCGTGGGCGGAAGTCGCAACTTTGCCGGTAGCGATGGTCTCGAAGGCTTTCTTCATGGCCTCCATCAGTTCGATCGACTCGCCGCGCCCCGGACGAATCGCCGCCGCACTGTCCACGGCGCGCAGCAACATCTCCTTGCAGCCGCCGCCGCCCGGCAGCAGGCCGACGCCGACTTCCACCAGCCCGGCATAGAGTTCGGCGTGAGGCTGGCGGGCCGCAGCGTGAAGAGAGATTTCGGTGCCGCCACCCAGGCACAGCCCGAAAGGCGCTGCCACCACCGGCTTGGGCGAGAACTTGATGGCTTGCGTCATGCCCTGAAACTGGCGGATGGCGAGGTCAACCTCGTCCCACTCTTCTTCCTGGACGGACATGAGCAGCAGCATGACGTTGGCGCCGACTGAGAAGTTGTCGGCGTCGTTGGTGATGACGAAGGCATCGAATCCGTCACCTTGTCCATTGGGCTTGAGGGTTTGATTAATAAGCCCGACGATGTCGCCGCCCAGCGAGTTCATCTTGGAATGAAATTCGATGCAGGCCACTCCATCGCCCAGATCGACCAGCGACGCACCCGAGTTTTTCTTGACTACGCCGTTGGATTTTTTCGCCACCTCGACCGACCAGACCCCTTCCGAAACTTGCACGGGCTCATACCTTGCCGTCCGCAGATCAAAATAGACCCGGCCTGAAGCGGCCTTGGGATCATCCGAGTACCAGGATTTGTTTCCTCCCGCGAGCAGTTGTTCGACGTTTGCGGCCACGGCCCGCCCTTCTTTCTTCATGCGGGCGACCGTGGCCTCAACCCCGGCAGCATCCCATAGTTCGAACGGGCCCAGTTTCCAGTTGAAGCCCAGGCGCATGGCGTGGTCGATCTCGACAATGGAGTCCGAAATTTCGGGAATGCGGTTGGCCGAGTAGTTCCACAGATCGGACAGTACCGACCACAGGAATGCACCTGCCTTGTCCCCTTTTGACGGACTGCCCTCGAGCCCCAGCAAGGTACGGAGCCGCGTCCCCGGGTCTTCGATGTTTTTCGCCATGTCGAGAGCCGGAAACTTCGGCTTCTGGCGGGGACGATATTCCAGCGTCTTCCAGTCCAGAGCCAGGCGTTCGTCTTCACTGCCGGAGTCGGCGGACGAGGGCGCCCGTCCCGCACTTTTCTTGTAGAAGCCGCCCTTGGTTTTGTCGCCCAGCCATTTACGCTCGAGCATCTGCCGGTAGAAATCAGGCAACGGGCTGGGATGCGGAGGGTTCGCCGGTCCGCCGGATTTTTCCATATTGCCAACCACATGCCCCAGAATGTCGAGGCCCACCAAATCAATGGTGCGGAATGTGGCGGATTTCGGCCATCCCACGGCATCCCCGGTCAGCGCGTCCACGTCTTCGATGCTCAGGTCCATCTCCTGCATCAGGCGCATTACGTTGAGCACGGAAAACGTGCCGATGCGATTGGCGATGAAATTGGGGGTGTCTTTGGCGAAAACCACGCCCTTGCCCAGATTCACGTCGCTGAAGTGGGCAACGGCCTCGATGACAGCGGGGTCGGTCTCCGGGGTGGGGATTATCTCCAGCAAACGCATGTAGCGCGGAGGATTGAAAAAATGCGTGCCGAACCACGACTTGCGGAAATCGTCCGAGAAACCTTCGGCGATCTTTCCTACCGGCAGGCCGCTGGTGTTGGTGGTAATGATCGTCCCCGGCCTGCGAACGGCCTCCACTTTCTTCAGCAGCGCCCGCTTGATGTCGAGATTTTCGACGACGGCTTCGATGATCCAGTCCACCTCGCTCACGCGCTTGAGGTCATCCTCGAAGTTTCCTACCGTCACCAGGCGCGCCAGGTTGGGTTCGAAAAAGGCGGCGGGCTTGGATTTCTTCGCTGCCTCCAGACCGGCGGCGGCGATTTTGTTTCGCGCGGCGCCGCCGGCGTCGGGAGGAACCATGTCGAGCAGGTAGCTGGGCACGCCGGCATTGGCGAAGTGGGCGGCGATGCGTGCGCCCATGGTTCCGGCGCCGAGAACGGCAACTTTGTGGATGCGCTTCATGGCATACCTCGGAGCAGCAAGCGACGAGAACGATTGTATAGCGGCGCCAGTCAGTTCAAAGTGTGGGTCGGACACTCTTGTCCGACGCTTTTGACTTTGACTTGAAAGATCGAAAGTTCAAAATCCAAGGCCAGATCAAAGTCAAAATCGGCGGACAAGAGTGTCCGCCCCACACAGGCTAGGGTAGCTTGTCGATTGCCCATTCGTCTCTGCCGGCATGAACCACGATGATCCGCGACCTCTGCGGGCGATCGGGCTGCGTCAAGTCGGAATGCGCTGTAAACAGCGTGACCGGGAAGGCGTAGCGCCCGGCTTTGAGTTTTCTTCCTCGCGCGATTTCGTAAGCCGCATCATTTCCGGATGAGAAGAAACTGTCCGTGCGTTCCTGCGAGGTAGCTTGTTTTGCGGCATCGGTCAGCATGAGCAGGCCAGTTTCATGGTCCTGGTTCTGCCACGCCTGCAGAAAGCGATTGGCAGCGGCCAGGGCGGGAGCGTATTCAGGGTCGGGAGCTGGAAGGGTGGAAGTGTGCTTGCTCCTGGCGGCGGCCGAGGTGGAGAACAACGACGCCAGGGAAAGAATTATGAAGGGGAAGGCAAGATGCCTTCCCGACAGCCGGCGGGATGCCGGCGCTACGAATTCTGAAATCACCACTAGATTATGCGGGAAGCCGTGAATTGCTCCAATCACCAGCGAGGTTCTCCTCCCGATGCTGGTGGAGGACGGGCGCCGTCGCCCGTCTCGTTGGCCGCGCGGGCGAGGGCGCCCGCGCGACAGCCACATTACGAAATAAGTTTGGCCAGCGCGAATGCCGCGGCGGCGGCCACGCCGCCGATTATCATGGTTTGCAAAGCGCTGCGCGCCGGCCCGGTTCCGGTGTAGCGCCCCTTCAGATATCCGAATACTCCCAGCGCGGCCAGGGTCACGACCGCGGAATACGCCAGTCCATGCACGGCACTCGAAAGAAGGATATAAGGCGAAAGCGGAATCAGTCCGCCCGCAACATACGAGGCGGCAATCGTGGCGGCGCTGGTGAGCGCGCGTTTTGGGTCGGGCTCTTCCAGTCCCAGTTCGAAGCGCATCATGAAATCAACCCAGGCGTCAGGACGGCGGCTCAGCGCTTCGACCACCGGAGTGCTTTCGGCGGAAGTCATGCCATAGGATTGGAAGACACGCCCCACTTCCGCCATCTCTTCTTCGGGAATCTCCTTGATCTCGCGATATTCGCGCGCCCGCTCCTGCTCATAGTGTTCGGCGTCGCCGCGGGCCGCCAGGTACCCGCCCAGGCCCATGGCGATCGAACCGGCCGCTATTTCAGCCAGTCCTCCAACCACGATCAGGCGAGTGTTCTGCACTGCGCCGGAGAGTCCGGCAGCCAGCGCGAAGGGGACGGTCAGGCCATCGGACATGCCGATGACGATGTCGCGCACCAGATTGGTGGCCATGAAATGGGTCTCGACATGTTGGTGTGCCACGATCAGACCTCCGGATGGGATTTCAAATACAGTTGAGCGCGCCGCACCACGTCGCGTTCGCCCCGGTACGCCAGCTTGCGCGGAGCTTCCTCCAGGGGAATCCACAGGGCGCGCCTGACCTCCACGCGCATCTCGCGAGCTACGTCATCAATCTCTCCTGACTGATAACGCAACAGGAAAAACGAAACGATCTTGAACACCCGCTGCTGGTCTCCCCAGGAACGCACATAAACGTACTTGATGTCCGCCAGTTTGGCGACCAGGCTGGCGGCCAGTCCGGTTTCTTCCCGAACCTCGCGCAGGGCGGTCTGCTCCGGCTTTTCGCCGGGATCCACCAATCCCTTGGGCAGCGCCAGTACCACTTTTCGTGAAGTTTTCCGGGCGGGGCGGCCCGAAGAAGCGTCGGTCTGGGGCTCAATCACGGCCATTTCCCAGCCTTCGCCGGACCGCTTCACCACCACGCCCCCCGCCGAGATTTCCCGAACCATGGCCCCCAAGTTAACAGGAATGCGGGAGTTAGTCATGGGGACCGAAATGGGACCGGAGGTAATACCCGGGCGCTGACCGACGTGCCTGGAACCAATGTCCGGAAGCTGGCATCTTAATTCCTAGATTGGGACTAGGGCAGCCGGGAGAAATGAGGGTCCCGTGAAGAGGCAGCTGGGCAAGATCATTCGTTCCGTACAGGCCTTCGGACGCGGCCTGTCAGGCCTGTCCGGACAGGAGTCGGCGCCATCGTCCGGCATTGGACTGGCCCTGGGCGGCGGCTTTGCTCGCGGCATCGCCCACATCGGCGTTCTCAAAGTTCTCGAAGAAGAAGATATTCCCGTGAGTCTGGTGGCCGGCACCAGTGTGGGCGCGCTGATCGGCGCGGCCTACTGCAGCGGTGTCACCGTCCCTGAGCTGGAACAGATTTCAACCCGTGTGCGGTTCAAGGACTTTGCCCGCTGGACGCTGTCGCGTTACGGATTTGCCAGCAATGAACGCATGATCAAGTTTCTCAGCAGCGTTCTGAAGGTCAAGACCTTCGAAGAATTGCAGATTCCCCTGGCCGTGACTGCCACCGATTTCTCCACCGGGGCGGGAGTCGTTTTCCATTCCGGACCGCTGGTGGATCCGGTGCGCGCCAGTTGCGCCTATCCCGGAATGTTTCTTCCGGTAAAGATCCGCGGGCGTCTGTTGGTGGATGGGATGCTGGCCCACGCCGTTCCCACGGTCCCCTTGCGAGAGATGGGCGCGCAGCGGGTTCTGGCGGTGCATCTACGGGGAACCTGGAACGCCGCCGAAACCGGGCCCCGGCATCTTTTCGACGTGATCGGCCAGTGTTTCGCCATTGCCCAGGAAATGAACTGCGGGGTCTGGAAGGCGGCCGCCGACCTGGTCATCGATCCCGATGTGAACGGATTCAAGTACGACGACTTCGAACGCTCCGCCGAGTTGATTCGTTCCGGAGAAACCGCGACGCGCGCTGCGCTGCCTGAAATCCGAAAGTGGCTGCAGCAACCCGAGCCGGAGCGAAAACCGCAAGCGGCCCGCATCAACCAACCGGCAGCCGCCCCCGCAAAATAAGCTCACATATTCAGAAAGCCACCGCCGTGAGTTGTGGTGATTTGCAGAGCGCTCTTATTTCATCACCCCGCGCGAGGCAATTCCAATGTTGTCGCGCGAAGTGTTCTTGACCAGATACATCATCTCGTCGGCCTGGCGGATGATCTCGCGTGGAGTCTTGGCGTCGTGCGGGTAGGTGGCCACGCCCATCGAGGCGCGGACGTTCAGGTTCAGTCCCTCTTCCTGGCAGAACATGCTGGTGCGCAGGCTGTCGCGCAGGCGCTTGGCCACGATCAGGGCGGCATCTTTTCCGGTTTGCGGCAGCAGCACCACGAATTCGTCGCCGCCGTAGCGGAAGGCGTAGTCAATCAATCGCAGCTGGGCCTTGATCAGGTAACCAATCTCCATCAGCAGCTTGCTTCCGACCAGATGCCCGTGGGTGTCATTGACCTGCTTGAAGTGGTCGAGGTCGATGAACAGCACGGTGAATTCGTAGCCGTAGCGGGCCGAGCGGTAGACCTCGGTTTCGAGCGTCTTGTACAGGTGGCGCGCATTGTAGAGGCCGGTGCAATCGTCGGTGATGGTGAGTTCCTGAATTTTTTCGACCGCCCGCGCGTTTTCAATGGCAATCGCGGCGTAGTCACAAATCGATTGCAGGAAGAATGACTCCTGGTCGGTGAAGTTTTCCATCCTGACATTGACCAGCTGAATGACGCCCAGTACGCGCAGCTTGGAGCGCAACGGGACGCAGATGATGGAGCGCGTCTCCCACTGGGTCATCTCGTCGATGCGCTTGGCGAAGCGGGGATCGGTGTACACGTCAGGCACCACCACGCGCTCGCCGTGCTTCGCCACCCACCCGGCAATGCCTTCGCCTACTTTGAGCCGGACATTCTTCAGGGCCTCGGAGGCCTTGCCCACCGCGATGGCGAAATAGAGTTCGTCGCGTTCTTCATCCACCATCAGCAGCGACCAGTTGTCGGGACGGAAGTATTCCGCCATTTTCTCCATGATGGTCTGCAGGATGGAGTCCAGGTCGAGGGACGAAGTCAGGGCCTTGGCCACATCATGGTAGATGCCCAGTTCCTGCACTTTACGGTCGGAAGCGGCCTTGGTCATGAACTGCGGTCCTCGATGCGGGCAGGAAGTGTGGAAATTATATGCGGCCCCGGAAAGCGGGAGCAATCAACCTTAGTAACCTGAACCCCTGAAGCCACGCCCTGAGGTACATGGTTGAGCCGGCGAACCGCGCAATCCCGGCGGTTGTCGTTTAACAATCCGGTTCTCTCCCACCCCAAATTCATGGGTCCGGAGCGCCTTGATTAACATATAGTTATCTAAAGACTACTCTTAATCTTTGATGCGGCCAGCGGCAGTTAAAGGCGGCGGGAAGACGGCCTCTTGGAATCCTTTGGCGCACGGTTGAAACGGGAGCGCGAGCAGCGCAAGATCACGCTGGACGACATCTCTGTCGCCACCAAGATCGGTACCCGCTTCCTGGCCGCGCTGGAAGAGGAACGTTTCGACCAGCTTCCGGGCGGCATCTTCAACAAGGGGTTTGTCCGCGCCTACGCCCGGCACCTGGGCATCGACGAAAACCAGGCCATCGCTGATTTCGTGGCGGCCAGCGCGCCCAGCCTGCCCGAGATCCCGCCGGCAGAGGAACCCCCGGTGCTGGCAGCCATGGCGGTTCGGGTGCCGGAAAGCAAGAGAAAGAGCCGTGATAGGGACGGTATCCCCTGGGGAATCGTCGCCATTGGGCTTCTGGTCCTGGCTTTCGGGTTCGCGCTCTGGGGCTTTCATTCGCGGGAGAAGCGGGCTCCGAGCATCCCGGTTCCGCCGGCTGCAAACGAAAGTTCGACCGCAGTCCCGCAAGAGGCCGCGGCGGAGCCAGTCCCGGCCACCCCCCAACCGGCAGCCGTTCCGGCCCCTCAATCTCTGCCGGCGCCGCCGGCAGGTGTTCCGGAGGCCGCGCCCCCGGCCGCCATGCCGGAGTCCAACGCAGGAGCCTTTCGGGTGTTGATCCAGGCGCGCGAGGATTCCTGGGTCAGCATCATGGCGGACGGCAAGCAAGTCTTTCAGGACACGCTGACTGCTTCAGCCGAAAAGTCTATCGAAGCCCGGAATCAGGTCGTGGTCAAGACCGGCAACGTCGGCGCTCTGGATATCTCATTCAACGGGACGAAGCTGCCCTCTCAGGGTGGCTACAACCGGGTAAAGACCCTCACCTTCGATGCTGGCGGCCTGCGACCTTAGGACTGCTTGGTTTCTGACCCGTGGAACCCCGTGTTTTGCCGGTGGGCCGCCCGTAAATTACCGTCCAGGTGCCGATGCTTGCCGGTGGCTGGCCATAGCCTACCGCCAGGCCCAAAATCGTTGCTTCCAGGCGGCTTCTCTGATAACTTATAGAAGTCCGCAAAGTGCTCATTTATAGACTGTTTGCGTTCTGACCCTCCCGCCAGGTCGTAAAGTCCAGATCGCTTGAAGGAGAAGCTGCGTGTCATCTAGAAACCGTTACCTTTTTACGTCCGAATCCGTTACTGAAGGCCATCCCGACAAAATCGCTGACCAGATTTCGGACGCTATCCTCGACGCCTGCCTGGCGGAGGATCAGTTCAGCCGCGTGGCTTGCGAAACCCTTACCGCCACCGGCCTGGTGGTCATCGCGGGCGAAATCACCACCAAGGCTTATGTGGATTTCCAGTCGCTGGTTCGAGGCACGATTTCCTCCATCGGCTACAACAACGCCCTCTACGGCTTCGACTCGAACACCTGCGCCGTGATCTCGACCATCAACAAGCAGTCCGGCGATATCGCCATGGGCGTCGACACCGGCGGCGCGGGCGACCAGGGAATGATGTTCGGCTATGCCTGCAACGAGAACCCTGAGTTGATGCCTACGCCCATCTCGCTGGCGCACAAACTCACCATGCGACTGGCGGAAGTCCGCAAGCATGGACGGCTTCCTTATCTGCGTCCCGATGGCAAGTCGCAGGTTACGGTCGAATACGACAAGAATCACAAGCCCATCCGCGTGGACGCAGTCGTGATCTCGACGCAACACTCGGAAACCGTGGGTAACGAGGAACTGCGCAGCGACATTCTCAAGCACGTGATCCAGGCCACCATCCCCGCCGAGTTGCTCGACGAAGATACCAAGTACCACATTAACCCCACCGGACGTTTTGTCATCGGCGGCCCCATGGGCGATACCGGTCTCACCGGGCGCAAGATCATCGTGGACACCTACGGCGGCATGGGCCGTCACGGCGGCGGCGCCTTCAGCGGCAAGGACCCGACCAAGGTCGACCGCTCGGCCGCCTACATGGCGCGGCACATTGCCAAGAATATCGTGGCGGCTGGTCTGGCGGAGAGCTGCGAGGTGCAACTGGCCTATGCTATCGGCGTGGCCGAACCGGTCAGCATTCTGGTGGACACGTTCGGAAGCTGCAAAGTAAATCCCGACATTCTTCCCGATCTGGTGCGGGCGAATTTCCATCTGACCCCAAAAGGGATTATTGACTCGCTCAAGCTGCGCCGCCCGATCTACTGTAAGACTGCGGCCTATGGACATTTTGGCCGCACGGATCCCGACTTCACATGGGAGGCCACCGACAAGGCGGCCAAGCTGGCCAGCGATGCCGGTCTGCGCGAACCCGCAGTACAAGGTGCCCGCACGTAAGGCTCTAACTACCAAGGACACTCAGGTCCGCGAGGGAACACGAGATTTTGATTTCCTTCGTGTTACGGAGCCTGCCTGAGCGAAGTCGAAGGGTGTCCTTGGTGGCTTAATGATTTTGGTTTAATAAGTTCGATTACAGGAGAGGTATGTCGACGACGCCCACGCAACTGAATTGTGATGTGAAGAGCCTGGATTTTGCCGATCTGGGCAAGAAGCGGATTGACTGGGCCAACCAGTCCATGAAAGTTCTTCAAATTATCCGCAAGGAATTCATCAAGAACCAGCCCCTGAAGGGCATTCGGGTTTCGGCTTGCCTGCACGTGACCGCCGAAACCGCGAACCTGGCCATTTGCCTGAGGGATGGCGGCGCCGATGTGGTGCTGTGCGCTTCGAACCCTCTTTCCACACAGGATGATGTAGCCGCCAGCCTGGTGCGCGATCACAACATTCCAGTATTCGCCATCAAGGGCGAAGATAACGACACGTACTACAGCCACATTCTCGCCGCCATCGACCACAAGCCCCACATCACCATGGACGACGGCGCCGACCTGGTCACTCTGCTGCACACCAAGCGCCAGGACGCGCTCGAAGGCGTGATTGGCGGCACCGAAGAAACCACAACCGGCGTGATTCGCCTGCGCGCCATGGCCAAAGAGGGCGTGCTGCGCTTTCCCATCATTGCGGTCAACGATGCTGACACCAAGCACCTGTTCGACAACCGCTACGGCACTGGCCAATCGACCATTGATGGCATCATCCGGGCCACCAACTACCTGCTGGCAGGATCGAAGTTCGTGGTCGCCGGCTACGGTTGGTGCGGACGGGGCCTGGCCAGTCGCGCTCGCGGCGCCGGAGCTGAAGTCATTGTCACCGAGATCGATCCTACGAAGGCGCTGGAAGCGCACATGGACGGTTTCCGCGTCATGTCCATGAACGAAGCCGCCAAACTGGGCGATGTGTTCTGCACCGTTACCGGCAACAAGAGCGTGCTGACCAAGGAACACTTTGACGTCATGAAAGACGGCGCCATCATTTCCAACTCCGGCCACTTCAACGTCGAGATCGACATCGTGGCCCTGGAAAAAATGTCGTCGTCCAAGCGCACCACGCGCAGTTCCGTGGAAGAGTACTCGCTGAAAGACGGACGCAAGATCAACCTGCTGGGCGAAGGCCGCCTCATCAACCTGGCCGCTGCCGAAGGCCATCCGCCGTCGGTGATGGACATGAGCTTCGCCGACCAGGCGCTCTCCGCCGAATACATGGTGAAGAATTACAAAACGTTGGAAAAGAGAGTCTACAAAGTTCCAGACGATCTCGATAAGCGAGTAGCCAAGCTGAAACTCGAGTCGGTCGGCGTCAAAATCGACAAGCTCACGCCGGAGCAGGAAGAGTATCTGGCCGGCTGGAGCGAGGGAACTTAAGAGCGGCTGTTCGCCGTTGGTTTTCAGGGGCGGCGTAAGCCGCCCTTCTTCATTTCACCAGATAACTGAGAACTGAGATCCAGGAACTAAGATCTAATTTTAGAGAATCTTTCGGTACGCGATAACCCAAGTCGTTTCGGCGCTGGTCTCGACGCCGTCTCCACAGCCCTGTGGTAGATTTAATTTCCGATGAAATCCATTGCTGGTTGGGCTCTCGACGTCGCCAATCATCTCGGCGCATCCTACACCGATGTTCGGCTGGCTGACGACCGCCACCGCGGTCTCTCCACCAAGAACGGCAAAGTCGGCAGCGCCTCGCTGGCGGAGTCGTTCGGTTTCGGAGTGCGGGTGATCGCCGATGGCGCCTGGGGTTTCGCTGCCTCGGACGATCTGAGCCGCGCCGCCGTCGAAGCCACCGCCGCCCGCGCGGTTGAGATTGCCAAAGCGTCGGCGCGGGTAAAACTGCACGACATCCAGCTGGCCACGGAAAAGGCGGTTACCGCCGAATGGACTTCGCCATTTCAGATTGATCCATTCACTACCTCCGTCGAACAGAACATCGACCTGTTGCTAAAAATTGATTCCGAAATGCGTTCCGTGCCCGGCGTCACGCTGGCCGAGACCAATCTGAACTTCCGGCGCGAAGAGCAATGGTTCTTCTCCTCCGAAGGCGCCAACATTCATCAGACGAAATACACCACGGGAACGGGCTATTGTGCTCACGCCTTTGCCGGCAGCGAGATACAGAAGCGGTCCTATCCCAATTCCTACGGCGGGCAGTGGCAGAACAAAGGTTACGAACTGGTCGAAGAGCTGAAGCTGGTCGAAAACGCGCGCCGCGTGGGCGAAGAGGCGGTCGCTCTGCTCACGGCCGACCAGTGCCCCGAAGGCGTGTTCAACCTCATCCTCGATAGTTCTCAACTCGGCCTGCAGATCCACGAGTCAGTCGGGCATCCCATCGAACTCGATCGGGTCTTGGGCATGGAAGCGAATTTCGCCGGCACATCGTTTCTCACGCTCGACAAACTGCGCACCTTGCG
>Ga0187825_10000045_pt1 | contig 18394 bp, 8 predicted proteins | sample NC_wetland_sal_i_11_FD_132421 | JGI IMG/M metagenome (GOLD analysis project Ga0187825, IMG submission 132421) | Wetland sediment microbial communities from Neuse River Estuary, North Carolina, USA - SourceSoil_5 | ecosystem: Environmental > Aquatic > Freshwater > Wetlands > Sediment | place... | reverse complement strand
CGGACTGCAAGTCACGGCCGACATCTGATGTACTTGTGGAGGAGGGCCAGACATCCCCGCTTCCTTGCCCTTGACCAGCATGAAGCGCCGCGAAACCTCGAACTTCTGCGTGTCGATTTCCACCAGCAGATCGTTCATCATGCAAGCGGAGTATTGTTTCGTTCCTTGCGGATTGATCCGGGAGCCGTGCGGCATCACGCAGGTCGGAATCCGCTTCGCCTCAAGCATTTCGTCCGCGGCCACCACTGACACCGACGACGGCACCATGTCACCATGCAGGTTGAAGTTGACCGTATAGAGGAAATTGCCATCGGGAGTAATGTCCACGGTAGCTGGAAAGAAGCCGAGTCCGACCTGGCCGACCACGGCATCGTCTTTCACGCGGTACTTCAACATCTGCCCGTATGGGCGGCCGTGTGCGATGGTCACGTAGTAGAACTGCCGGTCGGGGGAAAAGACAATGCCGTGAGGTCCGCTGATGTCGCCTCCGGGAAGCACTCCCGTGTTCACCAGATGATCGACCTTGGCGCCGTCCGGTCCGAACTTGACGATCGCGACTTTGTCCGCGCCCTCGCACACCACCGACACGTAATAATCCTTGTCCGGCCCAGAGGTCTGAGCCAGACAAGGTGCCAGAAGCAGCCATGCGAAGATGAGGGTCGATCGCTTACAAAACATCATCACGGCAAACCCGGGGCCGTTGTTGAGCCTTTGAACGTTGGTTTGCCCAGCTTCACGATCCAGAGGCCCGAGTTGATGTCATTGAAGTAAATCAGCCCGTTGTGCGGCTGGGCTCCCCAGGTGAAGGGCAAGTTCGTACGATAGCCATTCGCATCGCCGGTCCAGAGCCGCGCGATTTCGCGACCTTGCCGATACAGATCGCCACGCAACTCTCCCGAAACGTCCAGAATCCGTCCGCCGCCGTTGTAGTAACCCATATACAGAACATCATCGGCGACCCAGATGTTGTGCGCTCCGGCTTCCGGCACCGAGTAGTGAGCCACGATCTTCGGGTGCTCGATGTCGCTGACATCGACCACCTGCACGATGCCGCGCACCGGAATGCGCGTTCGGGATTCCAGATCAAACTCGGCCGGCCAGACTTCGTCGCCGATATACACGTAGTTCTTGGAGCGGAACACGGTGTGTGTGCCCGCCAGCCAGCCGTCTCCATACAGTTCGTTCTGGTTGATGCGGAGTTGGCTGACCAGCTGTGGATGCTCGGGACTGCCATGCTTGATGCCGTTGCCGACATCGAGGATCACCAGCCCGTCGCGCCAGTAAGCAAGATAGGCGAGACCATCGGTCACCTGCAGGTCATGAACGTAGCGGCCCGCCGACATCGGACCAAAGTGACTCTCGATCGTCTTGGCCAGTGGAGCATCGACTTGCCAGCGTGCGACTTCCTTCGGATTCTTGACATCCGCGAAATCGATCACTCGCATCGATCCCGTAGCATCGTCGGTGAGATAGACGTAATGCGAGTTGATGTACGCGCTGTGCACACCACCGGTGACGGTCGCCGTGTAGTCTGACAGCACCTTCAAATGGGTGGGATCCGAGGTGTCGAGGAAGACGATCCCGTTCTTTCGAGTCGATGCACCCTCACGCGTGATCACGCCAATCTTGCCGTCGGGAGTTGTGCTGACGTCATTGATGAGACGGGCATCGACCGTCAGAGTGTCCAGCAGCTTCGGCGAAGACGGGTCGGAGATGTCATACACGCGCAGCTTGTCGCTGACCGTCGAAAGATACGCGTAGTTGCCGATAATCCACTGCTCGGCCGTTTCCGCATCTTTGGTCATCACGTGTCCGACAACTTCCAGCTGGCGCTCCAGATTTCGAGGTGTCACCGCGACAGAACTGACCGCGTCGTGACCTCCGCTGGTGGCCTTCACGATATAGGTCCCGGGCTCTTCGGCCACGAAGGCTCCGTCGGGATAGATCGTTGCCCCAGCCCCAATGACCTCCCAGGAAACGTACGGGTTCTTCACCGCACCGCCCTGCGCATCCTTGGCTTGCGGGGTGAAGCGTACCACGTCCCCCGTTTTCGCCTGCGCTGTACCCGGCTGCACGCTCAAGCTCGCCACGGGATTCTTCTCCACGGCAAAGCCGACTGTGCCGCTGGCTTTCCCTGATGTTGCTCGCACCTTGGCCTGTCCGGGATGGAGACCGACAACAACGCCAGCCTTGTCCACATTGGCGATGGTGGGCGTTTCCGAAGTCCACGAAATAGGAGCATTGTTCTGCGGATCGCCCTTCGCATTGCGCGCGGTTGCCTGCAAGACTTGCGATCCGCCCACCACGATGGAACCCGGCGATGCGATGTCCACGGTTTTCGGAGGAGGCGGCAGCACCGTGATCTTGGCGTATCCGGTCTTGCCAGCTATGACGGCGCCCACCCGAACCTCGCCTGGCTGGTACACGGTGACTACCCCCTTCTCGGCGCCTGCCAGATCAAAAGGAGCAGCGAACCACAGAGAAGGCTCGCCCGGGATCACCTCGCCGGCCGCATTCTTGGCCACAGCCGTGAACTTCACTTCTTGCCCGACTTCGGCTGTCGCCTCCTTGGGCGTGACCTCCACCGTTCGAGGAACCTCCGAGGTGGAAGCCTCTTGCGCAGCGGAGCAGAGAGAAAACGCCAAAATCACCGATGCTGCCCATAACGACTTTCGTACACGGCGGCTCATTCCAGTCCTCCTCTTAAGTAAATCGCAAACAGCCCATTATCCGAACTTGTACCCGCTACTTCGCAAGCAACTTCTAAATGTCGGAGCACACAGCCCAAGCAGGCAGCGGCTGTTCTTCCAGAAGACTGTTCCCCCGCGATGACACTACGGTTTGAAGTTCTCCCCATCGCGATAGATCCTGCTTCAGGTGGCGACAGGATTCCGCGGCAGACTGCATGCTTGATGATGGCGCACTATCACCGCTGTCGATCATCGCCGCCAGTCTCACAAGGCACCGATTGAGTAACCCTACAACCCATTAAATGAGCCTTCATCGAATTTCGACGAAGGAGTTCAATTGCTACGGAGTGAACGCGGGTTTCTGCGCTGCGTTTGCAACCTGCACGCTGGTCAAGAACACTAACCGAACAATTTTCTCCATCTTGGAGTAATTGATTCGCTCCCAAGTGTCATTCTCAGTGTGATAGTCAGGATGCTCCCCGGTATTAAACAAGACGACAGGGATCGACTTCTCGGCGAAACCAAAATGATCACTACGGGCAAACCAGGATTCGGGATCATCACCGTCGGTCTTAAAATCGAGCTTCAGGCCGATCTCGCGATTGCTTCTTTCAATTACGCCACGGAGATCAGGACTGTAAAGTGTCCCAACGATGTTGACGCTGTTGCGATTCTGATCTGCTGTCATGTGCCAGGTCGCGCTTTCTTCATCTCGGCCGATCATATCCATGTTCAGATTGGCGACAGTTTTCTGAAGTGGAATGAGAGGGTGGTCAACGTAGTAGAAGGACCCAAGAAGGCCACGTTCCTCAGCGTCAAACACGATAAAAAGAATGCTACGCTTCGGTTTGACCTTCCCGGTTACGAAAGCCTCGGCGATATCGAGCACACCTATCGTTCCCGAGGCATTGTCATCCGCTCCCGGGTAGATTCGGCCGTGCAAAATTCCGCCGTGATCGTAATGAGCCGTGATCACAACGACCTCGTCCTTGAGAGAGGGATCCGTTCCTTTCAGCAGACCAACCACGTTCCGAGCGTGCAGCACCTCGCGTCCGCTGAAGTTTTTCTTCATCGTGACAGTGAGGTTCGGAATCGGAAATGAATCTGGTTTATACGTTTCGTCAATCTCCTTCTGAAGATCGGCAATGTGCTTTCCAGTATCCGATAGCATTTGGTCAGCAACCGACGCCTTAATACTGAAGGCTGATAAGTCCCATAGTCCGGTCATCAGACTCTGAGCATATCGAGGCCCCGCTTGCAGGTAGTCGGCAGGAGCACTAGGAACCCTTTCTGGTCTTCGAGACTCCTCCGTATCGACCATCAACACACCGACGGCACCAGCCTTGCGCAGAACTTCTATTTTGTGCCATGGATACGAATGCAGAGTGTCCCATTTGCCGCGGAACCGCGATTTAGGATCGGATGCCTGTGGCTCGCGGGCCAGCACCAAAGCGATCTTCCCATGCAGATCAACGCCTTTCAGATCGCTGTATCCATATTCAGGGGCATCGACCCCATAACCGGCGAACACAACTTGAGTGGTAATCTCCTCGGGATTGTTCGTTTGTGGTTCCCACTGCATGTTGAAATCGCTCCCATACAGGAAAGCCTTCTCCATGCCGGCTCGCTTGATGATCAGGACGGTCGCCGCTGCGTCGACTGTTGCACGCTCGGTATCGAAGTTTTGAAAATAAGTATGATCGTCACCAATGGGTTCCAGATTCATCCGCATAAATTCTGAAGCGATGTATTCTGCTGCGATGTGGCCTTCGCGGCTGCCCGCATTGCGGCCTTGCAGGTCATCGCCGGCCAGGAACTTCATCTGGGCTTTAATCGCTTCGGCGCGAATACCATCTGACGCTTGCTGCGCGAAAAAGCTTGCAACCAGCAACAATGGAATTACCAGTCGAACCCTCATTCCGCCTCCTGACCCAATCGATCACTGCGACACTGCGTCCCCCACTGAAGCACGTGGGGTGAAATGTTGCCTGTACCAAGCGGCGCTGCGATCCAGGAAATCGACGATGTGCCGCGGCTCTTGCAAGTCGTGCCCCTCCCGTGGGTAGCGAACCATCACAGTCTCGACACCGACGTCCTTCAGGGCGATGTAGTACTGCTCAGTTTCTGCAATTGGGACATCATTGTCGTTTTCGCCGTGCAAGAACATGACCGGCGTATGAACTCGCGCTACATATCGCAGGGCCGAGCGCTGCCAAAGCTCATCCATCAGATTTTCCTGGTGTGGATAAGCGCCAAACTCTACCGCGAGGTAGTCGTGGTAATAGGCCATATAGTTGAAGCTAACGAGATTCGAGATTCCCGCTCTGGGCACTGCTGCCTTGAACATGTTGGTTTGCGTAATGATCCAGTCTGTTAGCTGTCCGCCGTAGCTCACCCCTCCGATTGCGAGACGGTCCGGGTCGAGCCAGGCGTAACTCCCCAGGGCCGCCTTCACCCCGTAGATGACGTCCTTTGCTTCTCCCCCATCCTGGTCACGTGCGATTGCATCCGCAAATCGTTGGCCGTAGCCGGTCGAACCTCTGTAATTGACCATGAGCGTCGCCCAACCCAGCGAGGCATAAACCTGTCCCACTACATTGAAACCGGGCCCCTGCTGCGCATGTGGTCCACCGTGAATTTCGAGGATCAGAGGGTACTTTGAGCCAGCAACGATGGTTAATGGCTTGGTGAGATAGGCCTCCACTGGCTGGCCATCGTAGCTCTCGAACGTAAAACCTTCGACGGCTCCGAGTTGCTTTCCGTTCAGCACGGCTGTATTCGGCTCGGTGAGCTTTTCGTCTCGAGAGCGAGTCCTCAAATAGGCTTGTGCCAGGTCGCTGGGTGAAGAGCATGAGAAAACGAATTTCCCGTCCTTCGATAAGGACCAGGCATTCAGCTCTCCTTGGCTGTCGACTGCGAGTACTGGTTTCCCTCCGCCAAGCGCAATCTGGTAAAGATGGACGCTCCCCTTCTCTTCCACGGCGGTATAAACGGAGTTGCTGTCCCATGACCATGCAAGCGAATCCTGCCGATTGTCGATCGCCACCCCGACCTCACGCCGGTTGCCGCCATCAGCATCCATCACCCATACATGCGTGTCTTCCATCGTGGTTTCGGACGAGGTCAGCATCCGGCGCGTGCCGAGATAAGCGATGAGTTTTCCATTTGGAGACCAACGCGGACTGTATTCTGCCGAAGCGCTGTGCACCAGTTGCTTCACAGTCCCCGTGTCCGCGTTCACGGTGAAGATGTCGTAATTAAAAAATTGATCTGGATCCGTCTCGTGGTTACTGACAAACAGAATCTCGCTGGAGATCGGCGACCAGTCGACTGAATGTTCGTAAGTATTTCCACTCGTCAGCTGACGCACATGTTTTGAATCCACGTCGACAATGAAGATGTGAAGGCGCCGGTTGTCGTTGAAGCGGCTGTTTCCTTCGGACCAATCGGGCTTGTAGAGGTATCGTGTGATTACGATGGGATCGCCGGTTGCGTTCTTTGCCTCGGGCCCTTCAGTGGCGGACACGTAGGCAATCTGTTTACCGTCAGGAGACCAGGATAGAGCCTCGCCGGCCGAAGGCTGGGGTGAATTCGTGCCAAGTACATGTGCAAGTATCCGCTGTGCTGTTCCATCTGGAGAGCAGATGGTCAGGTCCCTTGCATCCCCGCCGGCCGCCAGGTAGGCAAGCTTTGAACCGTCCGGCGACCAACGGGGATTGTCTGAGGAAGACTCCGCAGAACCGACACGGATTGATTCGCGCGTGCCCAGATCCATGATCCAGACCTGCTGGTATGGCCGGCCAGGTCGGTCGTAACTTTCCATCGTGTACGCAAGCCGCGCGCCGTCTCGCGATAGTTGAACGTCGACCACAGAGTGAAGCCTGAGAAGATCTGCGCCGCGAATGAGGTTGACTTGTGCAATCGCGAGCACCCCTGAGACAAGCAAGATCGCTGCTACGCAAGCGCCTCGGTTGTGAGCCCTCAAGAATATTTCCTCATTCTCAATGTGCACTTCCAACCAGCGCCTCAATCGCGTCCATCTCTTTTGGAACACCGGACGACAGGATTTCCGGACCTTTCTCAGTCACGAGCACTGTGTCTTCAACACGGAAATGCATCTGCTTGTCGGGAAATTCAACAATGGGCTCCACTGTGACCACCTGTCCTGCTTTGATGGGTCCGCGCGGAATTAACACATCATGGGTAGCCAACCCAACAAAGTGACCGGGGAAACCCCAATCCATCCATTGTTTTTCGATACCCGCTTTTTTATAGACAGATTTCGCAGCGTCAGCCGCTTCTTCATAGGTGTGCCCGGGTCGCAACAGGTCAATGCATGCCTTTTGGGCCTCAAGGTCTACGGCGTACCACTTCGCCTGTTCCGGCGTGAACTTTCCGCTTATGTTGAAAGTACGCGTGATATCCATCGTCTCGTGGTCTAACGAAGCTGCGTAATCGAAAACCACAAGTTGATTCGGTTCAATACGGTTCCGATTAGAGAAGTAGTGCCACGTATTGATGTCCTTTCCGGATGACACGATAGCCGGATAAGCAACCCCTTGTGCTCCAGCGTTCATGAACTGGTATGTCGCCAGGGCTTCGATTTGATATTGATACATTCCAGGTTTGGCTTGAGCGATCGTGTTGCGCATTCCTTCCGCACTGAGCGCACCATTCCGACGCAGAACAGCAATTTCCGTTGGGCTCTTTATGTTCCGCATGCCATCGATTACTCGTGTGAGATCGTGGACCGGGACCATCGGGTATCTTTCCGCCAGGTGCTTGGAAGTGGCGAGGTCCAACGGAACGGAGTTGGTGTAATAGGGATGGGCGAAGAGCAAGGCGTGATCGCGACCGACCTCCATGCGGGCACCGTCCGCCTTATCTGGAAAGCCGAGCCGGAGCCACAAGCTTGGGTTGTCATCCGATCCAAGCATTTCTGACAACTTCAGGTCCAAATCTTGCAGCGGGAGCACAGTTTTGAATCCGAGTGTCTCTCGTTCAGCGCTCGAGAGTGCCAAGACATTTACGCCATAGATCATCGATGTACTGTGATCCTGTTGAGGCTCGAAAAGCAGACTCTCGTTCTTCGAGACGTTGATCACCAAGATCGCGCCGGGATCAGCAATGCCCGTGAAGTAGTAGAAATCGTTGTCCTCTCGATAATGTGTAGCCTCCGGGATAACATCCCGCGCGAAGAGAACGGCATAACCGTCCTTCAACTGCTTTGAGAGCTCGCTTCGTCGTCGCGCAAACTCATCGGGGCCGCCCAACTCCTTCATCGCAGCGGAGTCGGTGTATTGTGCGTGCACAGCCGAGAGCGCCGAGATTAAAAAGGCGGTCAATAAAACCAGTGATGCTTTCCGATTTCGTTTACAAAACAAGACAGGACATGCAGCGCGTATTTGCAAGTCAAACTCCGGACGAGGTCTGAAATCAGAGGCGACTAATCTCACCCAAGTTCCACGCAAGTGACAATTGTGAAGTCTTCGTAAAAGTGAATGCTGACGTTGTGTACGAATACGTACGTACTTGTTCGTAAGCAAGCGCAAAAACGCATAAAGTATCCCAGCTGCCGACAAATCGGCAGTTTGAGCGGAACGCCTGATGCATCTAACTGAAAATACGCCATTTATTTGGGTTGACAGTTGTTGAGTGTCTTCTCCAGAATACGGCACCCTTCAAATTGGTCGTCTGCTTCATTCCGGGTCCGGGCTTTGGGGCTAAGGGGTTTTCAAATGGAGAGCAACTCGAACCATGTGACACCGTTATCGTCACCCGCGTGTCCGCCTCGCGCAACAAGCAGGTGTGGAGTTTCAGGCCTGAGAGGTCTTCATCACGAGTTGAGTCGTGGACGGTGCGAGTCGGAACTCCTCGAAGCAGCAGCTGATCTGATTTGCGACACTCTCCAGGTAGAGGACTGCTCAATCCTCGAAATCCCGCCTGACACCGGGAAGATGTCTCAACGAGCAGTCCGCGGTTGGCCGGAAAACCACGAGCTTTGGCTCGACATTCAGTGGAATGCCCATTTCAAGGTCGCCATCGAGTCAGGCGAACCAGTGTTGATCCATTACACGCCCGACCATTTCGACACAGGGCTTCCGCGAACGGGGCGGCAGTCGATGTCCGCCTTATTGGTTCCGGTGTTAACGGGAGACAATGTTTCGGGTGTTGTTGCAGCCTTCACCACAACGTCGCCCGACTTCTCGGTCTCGCAAGTCGATTTCGTGCAAAGTCTTTCCGACTTTGTCGCACTGGTTTTGCAGCGTGAGAAGACGGGGCGCGCTCTTCGTGAGAGTGAACTCAGATACGAATTGATGGTTGAGGGCAGTGATGACGTCTTCTTTTATAGTCATGACAACCTGCATATACTTCAGTACGCTTCACCCTCGCTTCAGCGCGTTTTGGGCTACGCTCCAAATGAGGTCATAGGCCACCTTAGCGAGGAGTTCTTTTCGGAAGATCCGACCAACGACATCGCTATCGAGCTTACAGATATCGCATTGCAGAGCGGGGTTCGACAACGACCCTATTTGGCCGTTCTTCGACATAAGAATGGTCAGAGGGTGATTCTCGAAGCGAGAGAAGCGCCCATCATTGAAGATGGCCAGGTTGTAGGATTACAAGGTTTCGCTCGCGACGTGACCGATCGTGTAAACGAACAAAAACGCACCGGGTCGTTTGTTTCGTGCCAGAACGTCATTTTCCCCAAGCAGTCAGAACGGTCCCCCAAGGAGGAATCGCTCCGGCTGCTTCAGGCGCAGAATGAGGAACGTCGCCGTATCGCGCGGGACATTCATGACAGCACGGGGCAAATTCTTGCAGCACTCACCATGAACCTCGGAGCCCTTGCCCACAACTCTGCAAGCAGACTGAACGATGTCGAGAAGAAGCGGCTGCTGGATAGTTTTGGTTTGGCGGAACAATGTGCACGCGAACTCCGTACCGCCTCATACCTGCTCCATCCTCCTTTGCTGGAGAAAGCAGGATTATCCTCAGCACTGAAGTGGTATACCGCAGGGTTCTCCAGTCGTACCGGCATTAAAGTCAATCTGCACGTTCCCCCCGATCTCAAACGTCTTCCGCGAGATGTAGAGGTTGCGCTTTTCCGCATTATTCAGGAGGCGCTGACGAACGTACATCGGCACTCACACAGCAGTACGGCTCGCATCAGGCTGGAGCTCGAGCACAACCTGGTGCATTTAGAGATTTCCGACCAGGGCATCGGCTTGTCGCAACCGAAGACTGACAAAAATAAACCGAGTGTACCTTCTGGTGTTGGAATCGCTGGAATGCTTGAAAGGATTCGAGAGCTTGGTGGCAATATTGAGATCAGTTCACGCAAAGGCACCGCGATCCGTGCGGTTCTCCCATTGAGTGCACAAGTATGACTCAATTACGAATCATGATCGCGGACGATCACGACATCGTGCGGCAGGGATTCCGGTCACTGCTAGAAGGCAAAAATGGATGGCAAGTTGTGGCTGAAGCGAGCAGCGGACGTCAGACATTAAAGCAAGCGAAGAACCTCAAGCCTAACATCGTGATACTGGACATTGGATTGCCGGAACTGAATGGCATTGACTTGACACGCCAAATCTCACGTTTATTGCCCAAGACCCAAGTTCTCATCGTAACGATGCATGAGGAAGAGGATTTGATACGCCAGGCCTTGGATTCTGGGGCGAGAGGCTTCATGCTCAAGACTGAGGCCGCTCGGCATCTCGTGCCTGCGATAGAAGCCTTGGCGGAAGGCAAGCCGTTTTTTACACCGTCGGCAAGTCAAGTGGTCTTGCAGGGATATTTGGACGCCGCTGGGCGAACCCGCGGTCACAGTTCGTCATCATTGACGTCGAGAGAACGCGAGGTAATTCAAATGCTTGCTGAGGGTAAGAGTAACAAGGAGATTGCCTCTGAATTGGAAATCAGCGTTCGAACTGCAGAGTGCCACCGCACCAATATCATGAGGAAGCTTGATATGCATTCAGTGAGCAGCTTAATTCGATACGCCATTCGCAATAAAATCGTTGAGGCATAATCGAGACTCAAGCTCTTACCACCGGGGACAAACCGCCCCTTACATTTGGCTACGTAACATTGCGTAGTAGGCCTTACGTGGAAGCTCCCCTCAAAACACGAACATCTCTGGATTCCCCGACGCGGAACTTCACGCTTTAATATCCGCCTCCTTGGAGGGTGGGGGACTCGCACCACTCTGCTGTGCAGCGGTGTCCTCTTGGCTGGTCCGTAACAATTTGACGAGGGGGAAACATGTCAAAGACATGGGTACGGCTCGCAGTGTTGTCTCTAGCAGTAATGCTCGGAGCTTCTCTTGCCGGGGCGCAAAGTGCCGCCACAGGCGCGCTCGTTGGAAAAGTAACGGATCAGTCGGGTGCAGTCATTTCCGGAGCGAACGTTAACGTTGTCAATGTTGAAACCGGAGTCGCACGTCAGGCAGCGGCAAACGAATCTGGCGAGTACCGAGTTCTGCTCCTTCCTCCCGGTCAGTACAAAGCAGAGGTCACCGCAGCAGGGTTTAAGTCTTCTAGCTTCCCCAGCCTTACCATCCACGTTTCCGAGACTCTCGCCTTGGACGTACGAATGTCGGTCGGCTCGCGCACCGAGACGGTGGAGGTTCAGGGGGAACAAGCGGCACAGGTGCAAACAGAGAGTGCAACTCTGGGAACTGTTGTTGGAGAGCAAACCGTAAAATCGCTGCCGCTGACCACAAGAAATTACACGCAGATCTTGCATCTGGCACCCGGAGTGGAAGCTGATCTCACCAATGCCGGACAAATCGGTCGCAATACGCAGGATGTATACGTGAATGGTGCGCGCACGATCGACAATAACTTCCAAATGGACGGAGCCCAGGTCAACAACTTCGGGACAGGTCGAGCTGGAGATTGGTTGGGTTACACCGGTATATCCATTCCCAACCCCGATGCGATCCAAGAATTCAATGTTCAGACAAGCCTCTATGACGCCCAGTACGGCCGCGGCGTCGGCGCCAACGTCAATGTCGTCACAAAATCTGGAACGAATAGCTTGCACGGATCACTTTTTGAGTTCTTCCGTAACGATGCTCTGAATGCGAACGACTTCTTCAGCAACCGCAATGGGCAGAAGAAGCCAGTCCTGCGGCAGAATCAATTCGGCGGCACCCTGGGCGGCGCCATCATCAAGGATCGGCTTTTTGTGTTCGGCTCGTATCAAGGAACGCGGCAAACCAATGGTGTAGGGACAGCGTCCCTGCAAAGCAGTTTCTTACCACCGATCACCGATGATCGTTCAGCGCCAACATTGGGACAGCAATTCTGCGGGCAGAGCGGCGCAATGGGTGGCGTTGCTGTGGCTTGTGATGGTTCGAACATAAATCCGGTTGCAATCGCTTTGCTCAACGCGAAACTGCCGAATGGAAGCTTTTACATTCCGACCCCACAAACGATTCAGCCCAGCGGAGTAGGGTTTTCGGTATTCAGCGTTCCTTCCACGTTTTTGGAAGATCAATATCTTGCCAATGTCGATTACGTGATTTCCAAAACTCATACACTCGCAGCGAGGTTTTTTCAGTCTCGCGATCCCCAAACCCTCAGCTTTACTGGCACTTCCACTATCCCAGGAACCGGAGCCCACTCTGATTTCAAAAACTACAACTTTGTTCTGAAGTTAACCTCGATTCTACGTCCCTCCTTTGTGAATGAGGCGATGTTTACGTTCAAACGTAACTACGGGAATTTGGCCACCCTGACGCCAATCAAAACCACACAGGTGGGAATGACGTCGAACACGGCCGAGGTAACGACACTTCCAATCATCACCGTCGATGGGCTATTCAATACGGGAGGAAGCTGGAACGACAATTTCCGCACTGGCGTTACCGCATTTACCTATGGCGACCACATTTCATGGACCCACAGCAAGCACACGTTCCGGGCTGGAATCGACATCGAACGAACGGGCGACAATTTCGACTTGCCCGGCCCCAAGCGCGGGAGCCTGGAGTTCCTGAGCTTCCCGGACTTCCTTCTCGGAATGAGCGGTGCAGAGAATGGATCGGGCCTCAGCAACGTTCGGAATGTATCGGCTTTGGCAGGCCTCACCGATCGCGAACTGCGCGTCACGGACTTCTCCATGTATGCACAAGACGACTACAAGGTGCATCCACGTCTGACACTAAACATAGGATTCCGCTGGGATTTGTACGGCCCCACTCGAGAGAAGCGTGGGAGAACAGGTAATTTCTGGCCCTCGCGAGCGACCAATGACGTAAGCGGTGCAGGAACCCTCACAGGCTACGTCGTCGCAAATAACTTTCCTGGCACTCTTCCGGACGGGGTCACAAAGACCGGCAATGACGGACCGTACGATGGCTATTACCGGCTTGGAAACGTAGGGCCGCGAATCGGGTTCTCGTGGCAACCACTCGCAAGTGTGCACAACCTGGTTGTGAGAGGCGGGTACGGAATCTACTACTCTCGCACCTCGGGAAACGATATTTTACAACTCGATACCATCCCACCTTTTAGCGTCCGCGAGGATTTGATCGGTGTGGGTGCTGCGGCGTCAACCTTCCAGGTACCTTTCAACCCGGCGCTTCCACCCGCTTCCGCGTTTCCAATTTTTATCCCCCGCACCTCAACGAGCAGTCTTTCCCCGGAGTTCCTTGCACAAAACTGGAATTCACCGAGAACCCAACAGTACAGCCTCAACGTTCAGTATGAGTTCATTCCCAACTGGCTGTTGGAAGTGGGCTATGTGGGGTCGCACGGCACCCGTTTGCTAGAATCGCGCAATATCAACCAGCCTTATCTTGCTTCCCCTCAAAACCCAATCAACGGCCAAACTGATAACACCCTCGCCAATGTTCCCTTGCGCGTTCCTATTCTAGGTTTTGGCCCCAGCATCTTTTTCTTCGAAACCAACGGGAATTACCAACACAACTCACTACAGACCACAGTCACAAAACGCTTCAGTAAGGGATTCCAAATCCAGGCTTCCTACACCTGGGCGAGAACCATGGATGACGTGGGCAACAGCCAAGGTGACGATTCTGTCTGGGGAGGGTTCTTTACCGCAGACGCGCATGGGCCTCGGCGGGCAGCATGGGCCCCAGCAGACTTTGATCGCACCCATCGGCTAGTGCTGAACTACATTTATCAGTTCCCCAAGTTCAACGACGGGGTTGGCTTCGCCGGTAAGGCACTGACCGGTTGGGGCATCTCCGGAGTGACGACAGTCCAAACGGGAAAGCCGTTAATAGTGCAGGACGTCAGAGCTGGAACCATTTTCGGCGCCTTCTTCTTTTCACAATTGGGCACGTTCTGTCCTGGCTCGAGCAACAGCAGCATCCCCACTCACGGAAGTGTTGAACAGAGGCTGAATAATTATCTGAATGCCTCGGCATTCTGTGCCCCCGTGGCGATTGGCGACGGCACAGGTTTTGGAGACGTCCAGAGGGGCGCCGTGCGCGGTCCCGGACAGAGCAACTTCGATATCTCCATAAACAAGCTCACCACGGTCAACTGGTGGAAGGAGGGCGCTGCTTTCGATTTCCGCGCCGAGTTCTTCAATGCGTTCAACCATCCACAGTTCGCGGACCCGAACCTGCTGTTGCCTTTCCAGTCCTTCGGAACGATTACGGCGACCCGAATGTCGCCACGAATTATTCAGTTCGCGTTGAAGTACAGCTTCTAGGGATCCCAACCCCGAGTGGAGTACGACATCGGCATTCGCAATTTTTTGTGCCGAGTCGTACTCCCTTCTTGTTTGCACACCAGAATTGGATAGAAAATGAGAACCTTCTTCAAATTTCATCTGTCGCTCATTCTCGCCCTGACAACGAAAGTCCTCGCCCAGATCCCAACGGCATACCCGATTGCTACGCCGCATCCTGACAAGCAACTGCAAGCTGCGGGCCAAATGTACCTGGAAAGCATGTACCTTCCGTCCGTCACACGAGGACCGTGGAGTCCAACATGGTCGCCGGATGGCCATGAGATCGCGATCAGCATGCACGGCAGTATCTGGAAGGTTCCCGCTGGAGGCGGTGAGGCGGTTCAGCTTACATCGGCCCCGCAGTACGACTCAGAACCATCGTGGTCACCCGATGGCAGCCGAATCGCATTCGTACGTGACGACGACCATTCCATGCATTTGTGGGTCGTCGATGCTAAAGGTGGCGTACCACAACAGGTCACGCAGGGTCAGAGCATCGACGTCGATCCAGAGTGGCACTCCTCCTCCGCGCTTTATTACAGTTCAACGCCCGGTGGTGCACCTTTTGGTCTCTGGCAAATCGCCGCAGAAGGCGGGAAAGCTGAGCCTGTGTTGGCCGACGGCAAACAGAGCATCGAGCCGGCTTCTTCTCCCAAAGGCGACAGGATCGTCTTCGTCAGCGCCCGTCATCTGAATGATGGATCCGGCGGATCCTATGGTTCTGGAGATCTCTGGAGCCTGGATTTGAAAACGAAAGACATCCGTCTTCTCTCCAAACAGGAAACCCTTTGGGAGGCTCGGCCCCGCTGGTCTCCCGACGGCAAGACGATTGTTTTCGTCTCGCAGCAAACAGGAAAAAACCAGATTTTCCTGCTCGACGCAAATACCGGAATACCTGTTCAGCTCAGCTATGTGCCGGAAGAAGTATTCGCTCCCGTTTGGTCACCCGATGGCAAGCAGATCGCTTTCGTCTCGAGTAGCAATCACGAATTCAAACTCTGGGTCATGCCTGCGGCCGGCGGCGAACCCAAGCCTATAGAGATCACCAGCCTTCATTGGCAAAAGCCGGTCGGAAGGCTCAAAGTTACCATCCAGGATGAGCGGGGCGCGAAGACGGCAGCCCGCGTCTACCTTAAAAGCAGCGATGGGAGAGCATGGGGGCCAGACAATACATTCGAGCGATTGTCAATAATCACGGGGGACCATTATTTTCAGTCGAATGGTGACTTCACGGCAGCGGTACCGACTGGGGATATCGTCCTGGAGGTGATGAAGGGCTTCCAATACCGTCCGGCGCGAAGGACGATCCGCATTGCTGAGAACCAGACCGAAGACGTAACGATCAAGCTTGAGCGGATCACAAACCTGCAAGCTGAGGGATGGTACTCGGGCGACAACCACCTCCACATGAATTACGGCGGAGTCTATGCCGAGACACCGGCGACCTTGATCTCCGAAGCCGCGGCAGAGGATTTAGACGTCACCAATTCATTCCCGACAAATCACAACACGCGCTTAATTGATCTGGAGTATTTCACGGGAAAACCCGACCCAACTTCGACTTCGGACCGCATTTTGTATTTCAACGAAGAGTATCGCCCGAACTTCGCCGGTCATATGGGGTTGCTGAACATGAAGCAATTCTACTTCCCGGTCTACGACGGCTACACCGGTACGCCTTACGGAGCAGATTACCCTACGAACGCTGATGTTCTGGATGCGATGCATGCGCAAGGCGCGATCGGAGGATACGTTCATCCTTACCTGCTCGAGCCTGGCGGAGACCCATTAAGCAACAAGAACTTCATCGGCGCCCGCGAATTCCCCGCCGACGTTGTTCTCGGTAAAACCGACTACTACGACTTGATGTGTATTTGGACGGATCCCGGCGTTGCTGCATCTGTGGTCTACCGGCTCTGGAATCTGGGGTTCAAGGTCCCGTTGTCTGCGGGAAGTGATGCGATGCCCAGCTACTGGCGAGCGCCCACGATTGGCGGGGTACGCGTGTATGTCCACGCTGGCCAACCGTTGGACTATCAGCACTGGATTCAAGGCCTGGTGAAGGGCAGATCGTTTGTCACTAATGGGCCGATTCTCCGTTTCAGCGTCAATGAGCGCGAGCCTGGCGACGAATTGCGGATGGACAGTCCGTCCTCAATTTCGATTGCCGCCGAAGTGACATCCGCGTTCCCGGTGGAGGCGTTAGAAATCGTGCAAAACGGAGAAGTCATCGCATCTCAAAAATCCGAAGACGGACACCACATTAAACTCAAGAAATCAGTTCCAGTGGCTGGGAGCGGATGGGTTGCGGCGCGAGTGTTTGGCCCGGGGAAAGTGCATTTCATCACAGACTCATATGTTTACGCGCACTCGAATCCGATATTTCTAACTGTTAGAGGCGAGAAACCCCATTCTAAGAAAGACGCGGACTATTTTGTGCGCTGGCAGGACGAGGCCCTCGAGGTAATCCCAACGCGAGAATTCCGGACCGAGGAACAGAAATCACAGACTGTCGATCTTTACCAAAGGGCTCGTACCGCATTTCTTAAGCTGAGCAGCGACGACAAAGGAGGCCAGTAGTCCAGACTGGAAAACGGAGCTCTTTGAGACCGACGGGGGCGTAGAGCATAACCAATCAATTACGAGAGCATGGTTTCGCCTTAACCACGGGCGAGATCACCCGAACGCAGGTGCCTTTTCAAATGTGGTACGAGGCGTGAGACGGAGACAATGCCGGGCTAGTGGCTCAACGACGAGCAGTCCCCCTGCCCAGCCGATCGCAATGGAGAGGTCCCTAAGAACATAAGCCAGGTCCTCGTTGACGTACAGACTGACGAGGAAGAAAGCGCCGATGATTGCTACGGCTATCCAGTGGATGTAATTCCGTTTTAAGCTATGCTCGATCGCGACTCCGCCAAAGAAACCTGCCATTCCCCATTTGCACCCATTTTCCACGATGATCCACGGGTTAACGTCATTCACCGAGAAGATCCAGACAACAAATAGCGGGAGGCCAATTCCAAGAACGATTCCTGTGAGCGTACCCAACCAGGCCGCCGCCCACTGGGAAGATTTCGCTCCGATTATCCAAGCGCACGTGATTAATGCGGGTATCAGCAATGCCCAGAAAAGCGCATCGACTGAATCCCACCTTCCATTATTGATCTTCTCGTGCAACAGTCCGTGGGCCAAACTTACCGCAGACAAAATGCCAGCCGCCCCGGCGCGGAGGTACCACCGCTGATCGCGTTTCAAAATCGCCTGCTCCGTTTCCAGGCCTATGCGCTCGAAGATCCATTCTGTGAGGGGTTCGACAAACATAACCATTCCAATTGAAACGAGAGCAATAGTGGAAAGAGCTCCGAAAATGCTTCGCCAGGTTCCTTCCCACAATTCCCATAAGGCGAGGAATAACAAAAAGCAAAACCCGCTACCAAGGCCCGCAGATGCAACCGTGCGAAGCCGCGCCAGATCTTCGGCAACTTTAATTTTCCGGTACCACTTTCTAACCCAGGGGCTTTTTGCTGCCTCAGACCTAATCAAATCAGCAGCCGCAAAGGGCAATCCGACGATGCACACACACACTAGGAAGATGATCGTAAAACCGAACGCCTTCAGCACGAACCTAACGATCTTGAAAACGATGCTCCCAACGGATCTCCAAGGCTCGTTCCACGTTTTTACGGTTTCAAATGCTGGGTCCAGGACAGCCTGGAACCAGCCAAAGAACATCTCCGGTTTGCTCGCGGTCTCACCTCGTGGTGTTGGATCCTCTTGCGGCGCCTGCTTTAGGTCCTGTGTTGTTAAGGGCGTACTCGAGCCGGAGGAATTTGTGACTGTAACGGGCCTATTCGGCTCCTGGGAGAGCAGCACGGGAGAGAGATTCCGGCTGTCAGGGGTATGCGCGCTGAAATCCGGCTGCCCGGCGATTGCGCTTTTTGTGATGGACGGCTCAATAGAGCCGACCGGACCTGTGAGGACACCTG